>Ga0123356_10006093_pt1 | contig 12232 bp, 9 predicted proteins | sample TergutEmb28metaG_2_FD_92546 | JGI IMG/M metagenome (GOLD analysis project Ga0123356, IMG submission 92546) | Embiratermes neotenicus P3 segment gut microbial communities from Petit-Saut dam, French Guiana - Emb289 P3 | ecosystem: Host-associated > Arthropoda: Insects > Digestive system > Gut ... | reverse complement strand
ACCAGGACATTGCCATGTCTGTCCAGTATCGTCGCGGCTTCAAACAGGGTTAATGCCCCCAATGTTTGCGAAGTCCTTATTATTTCGGCGCGATCTTCGTTTTCCACCGCCGTTATTAAATCCGGATTACTTGTCATACTAATCGCGGCAACATAGGTGTTTGTTCTTAAGTCGTTAATTATCTGTTCAAGTACATTTATGGCTACATTGATTTTATCGTGAAGGTTTCGATCCAACTCATTATAGAAAATTATTATAGAATAGATCAGAACGGCGATACCGCATCCGATAGTCAATATTACCATTGGAATAAGTATTTTTATTCTGATATTCATTTTTTACTTCCGGTATGGTTTAAACCTTTGACATTTACTTCTGTAATACCCGCATTTTTAATCTGGCGCAATTCACGGCGCAGGTTTACGATTTCTATCTGGTGATGGACTCTGCGAAGAACAAGCAAATGGGCAAAAGGTTTGCGGATGTAATCCGCTGCACCCTGAGACAAACCTGCATTTCCATCTTCGGTTTCACTAATACCGGTTAAAAAAATGACAGGAATCTCTTTTGTCTTATCTGAATTTTTCAATTCGGTAAGAACTTCATATCCGTTCATGTCAGGCAATACAATATCCAATAGTATAAGATCTGGTAAATTTTCCTGTGCCATTTTTAAAGCAGAAACACCATCTTTGGCAAAATATAGTTTATATTCAGGCCGTAATATGTGGATTAATTCCAGAATATTGGCTTTATCATCATCCACAATTAACAGGCTATTATTTACATTCGTATCCATAATATTAAGTATAATACAGTTTATGTCAGAATTGATTAAAAGTAAATAAAGAAAAGCCGATCCCTGGTGTCCTGTAATATTCGGTTTCCAATATTACAGAGTGCGTTAATTCCTTATTACATAAGGAATTACCTTAACTTCTCATTGTATCATTTGAATATTACAGGACACTGGTAAATTATACAAAGCAAATGATAATTATCTGAATTATCACATTTAATATTGGTATTAATATAATAAAATAATTGACAATTTTAATAAATTCTGTTAATCTGATGAGTATGAATATAAATAAATTATTAACAGTTACTATTTTTTTATCGTTTGTTTTTGTAATAATCACCGGCTGCGCCAATAAAGGAAGTACTATTTCCAATGATACAAGACTCCTGACAGAAAATACAACAGAAAATACAACAGAAAATACATTAGATGAATATACAATAAATATATCATCAAATGGCAGTCAGTATGAGGATCAATATGACGATCAAACAATTTCTGATGTTCTGTTTAATGTTCAATATATAAGAATTGGATCCGGTTTTGGTCCAAATCAACCGGTTTGCGCGGTTATATCTTCGGTAAATGAGCTTAATCAATATACAGGAAATTTATACAGCCGTTCTTTTTGGGAATCTGAGTACCTAAATTCAATTGCAAAATATACTGATAATTTTTTTATAGATAATTTTCTTGTAATAATTATTCTGGAAGAGAATAGCGGTTCCAACAGACACAGAGTTGAAAGCATCGGAGAAAACGGTGATATTGTTATTGAACATTTAATACCGGAAATTGGTACAAGTGATATGGCGACATGGAATATAATAATAGAACTTAACAACAGTTTTAAACTGGAACAATATCAGGTTGTATATAAATAATTCACCTTACGCATACGATTATAATATCCATGGATTAACTACCTGACTACTTATAAGTGGTCAGGTAAGTAGTAGTCAGGCGGGGATTATTGATTCTTAATCCGTGAAAATCCGCGGACTTTTATATACAATATTAAAAAACCAGGAAGATATCAAAAAGATGCGCAATTTCCGATTCGCTTAAAACAGCAGTTTTTACATCAAGGCTGCGGCCATCCTGAACAGCCGGATTTGCAAAAAGAATCGAAGCCAGTTTTAAATTGGATTCAGGAGTGATAAAACCGGCAGCAAGGTTGAGTATAGAAACCATACCGCGGGCTGCTGCATTGCTGCCAAGAAAAAACCTGATTACTGCTTCATAACTTTCCTGATCGTCATCAGAATTATTAGTAGAAGAATTGGATGAATCATCAACTTTATAGAGATTAATAAAAAGCTGCGTGACAGGAAATTGAATAGGGATATCGGCTTCACTTACCATTCTATTGATTGCAGGCGCAGGATCTTCCAGCCAGCAGGAAAGAGAGGAGCCGGTGCGGAAATCATCAAAGCCAGCGGGAAATTCAATTCCAGGTTCAGATGCTTGCGGTTCGGAAGGTGTACCGTTTAAAAACGAAATGATGGAAACATATGTAGATGACAGAGCTATGGAAAGCCTGTCCAATACAGAATGCCAGTAAGAACCGCTTTCTTGTGAACGATGCTTTTTCCAGTTCTTGTTAAAAATAAAAGCAAACCCTGCTCGTAAATTTGGATAACTTCCCCATGCGGCAATTTGAAAACGCCTTCCGCTTTCAGGTGTAAACAAAGCAATCGCTGCGTAATCGGTTCTGTCAAGCATTGTTCTTGTCTGACGTTCATTTAATTCTTCGATTGGCATGAGGCTGATAATAGACCGCGCGACATTCATGTCAACAAAGATATATGTAGAAGCACCGGGGTCCAAAGGAACATATACTGCTTCCGGCTTAAATAAATCAGGAATAAAAGGAGCGCTCTTACATGTAGCCAAAAAAATAAATATAAAGAAAATTATCAATGTTGAACGCGGAATATTTAATGAAGAGCCCGAACGCAGCACCGGGAGCAAAATATTTTTATTTTTTTTACAGTTTGTTTTCATATATAACTCCTTATATATTTTATATATTATTTCTGGAAATCTTTACATACCATGTATCATCTCCTGCCGCAATTTCAATTTGACCGTCAGTTTTTATCCATTCTGTTTTAACAGCAAGTGTTTCTGCAGCGGCAGTTTCGCAGAAACGATCAAATGCCTCTTTAAGTGAATCTGTACCGTAAATGCAAAGTTCGATTCGATCTGTGACTGAAAGCCCCATCTCTTTACGCGCGTTTTGAATTCCGCGTATTAAATCGCGTATATCACCTTCCATTGAAAGCTCACGTGTAATTTCAGTGTCAAGGCCAACTGTAATGGTTCCATCGTTAAGTACGCGAAGATTCGCTTTTTCATTGCGGCGGATGTCCAGTTTATCTGCCGTTATTTCAAGCGCCCTGGTTTTACCATCGCCGCATGGAATATCAATTGATAAAGAAGCGCCTTCGATAACGCTGTGTATTTCTTCATGACTGAGCGCTTCGATGCATGCGGCGGCGGCTTTCATGTCCTTGCCAAGTTCTTTTCCAAGAACGCGGAAATTGGCTTTTACTTCGTACTCTACAAGGTCTTCTTCATTATCAGAAAAAATCAATTCCTTTACATTGAGTTCTTCGCGGATGATATCAGCCATTTCCATAAGCGCCTTTTTTTCTTCCTGATTGCGCGTAACAAGTTCCGCTTTGCGCAGCGGCTGGCGCATTTTTATGTTGTACAATGAGCGAAGTGAGCGCCCTGTGGAAACTGCCGATGTAACAACTGCCATCCGGAACTCAAGTTCTCTGTTACGGCGTTTTTCAAGCGGCACGGGAAAGTCAGCAAGATGTACAGATTCCGGATCGGTATCCAGACGCAGATTCTGCCAAATGGCATCGGAAGTAAACGGCATGAATGGAGCAGCGACTGTTATCATTGTTTTAAGCGCTTCGTATAATGTGCCGTAGGCCTCAAGTTTGTCATTGTCATTTTCGCTGCGCCAGAAACGGCGGCGTGATCTGCGGATATACCAGTTATTGAGAAGGTCTAAAAATTTTAAAATTGGATCGACTGCGCGGCTGAGATCATAAGCATCAAGTGCGCCGCCGGTTTTTTCTACAAGTGTCTGTGTTTCCGAAAGTATCCATTGATCCAGCGGGTTAACGCATTTTTCCGGCGCACCTGTTGCCTTAACTTTATCAATGTTTGCATATGTAACAAAAAAACTGTAGGCATTCCATATCGGGATAATGATACTTTTCATTATATCACGGACGCCATCGTCACTGTAGCGGAGATCATCGGCTTTAACAACAGCAGAGTGAACCAAAAAAAGCCGCAGCGCATCAGCGCCGAATGAATTTATAACTTCCATCGGGTCTGTGTAGTTGCGAAGGCTCTTACTCATTTTTTTTCCATCGCTTGCAAGTACAAGTCCGTGGCAGATGCAGTTTTTGAACGCAGGTTTTTTAAACAATGCAGCAGCAAGAACTGTGAGTGTGTAAAACCAGCCGCGTGTCTGATCAAGTCCTTCGCTGATAAAAACCGACGGGAATTGACTTTCAAAATATTCTTTGTTTTCAAACGGATAATGGTTTTGCGCATAAGGCATCGCGCCGGATTCAAACCAGCAATCAAGAACATCAGGTACCCGTATCATTGTACCATTGCAGGAGCTTCCTGTTTTGGAACATTGAATTTTTATATCATCAACAAAATGTTTATGAAGATCATCGGGATAAACACCGGAAAGATCTTTTAGCTCGCTTCGGCTTCCGACACAAATAATCTTATCGCATGTATCACATCTCCAGATTGGAAGCGGGTTACCCCAGAAGCGGCTGCGGCTGATAGCCCAGTCACGGGCGCCTTCCAGCCATTTACCGAATCTGCCGATCTTGATATGTTCAGGCATCCAATAGATTTGATTATTTGCGTCAATCATATCTTGTTTAATTTTTTCCACGCTGACAAACCATGAACCAATAGCACGGTAAATAAGCGGACTTGAACATCGCCAGCAATGAGGATATGGATGAAGCAATTGATCGCGTTTTAAAAGTTTACCTTCTGTCTTTAATTTTTCGATGATTGGTTTGTCTGCATCCTTTACAAACAAACCTTTAAAGTCGGTCACTTCGCCGGTAAATTTACATTCGGCATCCACAGGACAGACAACAGGTATACCTGTTCCTTTGAGCACACGTGCGTCATCTTCACCAAACCCGGGAGCAGTATGTACAACACCTGTCCCGTCTGCAGTTGTAACATAATCACCCAGAAATACTCTGAAGGCATTGGGAGTATCTTTAAAATACGGAAGCAGCGGTTCATATTGCAAGCCTGCCAAACCGGAACCTTTTTTCCGCCAGATTATTTTATAATCAGTTTCGTTTTTATAATATGCAGGCAGACGCGCTTGTGCGAGAATGTAGTAACAGGGAACAGTTTGAATTGTAGAATCAGCAGAATTATCTTCAACTAACACATAATCAATATCCGCGCCCATTACAAGCGCAAGATTTGAAGGAAGAGTCCATGGAGTTGTTGTCCATGCAAGAATATATGTATTTGGAGGAAAGTCTGCTCCTCCGCAGCTGCCTGTCCCCTGTTCATTGTTAATTACCTTGAACTTTACTGTAATCGCAGGATCGTGAACATCTTTATATCCGCCCAAATCTTTTTCGTGGTTTGAAAGCACCGTAGAACACCGCGGACAATACGGCAGGATTTTATGGCCTTCGTAAAGCAGTCCTTTTTCCCAGAGGGATTTCATAACCCACCAGATTGTTTCCATATAATCCGGTTCCATGGTTTTATAATCATTGTCAAAATCGACCCAGCGACCAAGACGGGTTATTGTTGTTTTCCATTCTTTCACATAACGAAGAACAGAAGCGCGGCATGCTTCATTAAAATTGGCAATTCCATATTTTTCGATTTCTGTTCTTGAAGTTAGACCAAGTTCTTTTTCTATCAGGTTTTCAACAGGCAAGCCGTGGCAATCCCAGCCAAAACGTCTTTCAACTTTTTTGCCTTTCATGCTCTGGTAACGGGGAATTATATCTTTAATTGTACTTGGAACAAAATGACCAAAGTGAGGAAGCCCCGTTGCAAACGGAGGGCCATCGTAAAAAACAAACTCTCCCATTGATTTAGAAGATTCTTCCCGCTGCGAAACTGACTTGCCAAAGATATTATTTTTTTCCCAGAATTCAAGTACTTCTTCTTCAAGTTTGGGAAAATTAACTTTAGCATCAACTGGTTTGTACATATACTCTCTCCTGAAAGAAAGTATGTCATAAATGGAAATTTTTATCTATTAATTAATCAAAATCCGCACTGCTTCAACCGCTGTTTTGATCGCAGCTTCGGTGTCATGGCAGCGGGGATTTTCCATTCCGGCTTTTTCACGCTCCTGGTTCCAGACAACATTTAAAACACATCCCGCTCTTGCGCCAAGAATCTGGCTTACAATGTAAAGCGCCGCGCTTTCCATTTCGGAAGCAAGGCAGCCCGCTTTTTTCCATGCTTCCCATTTATCGTTTAATTCAAAACCCGCAGGCATCCGATCCGGGCTGTGCTGGCCATAAAAAGAATCTTTGCATTGAACAATTCCTGTGTGCCATCGCAGGTTTAGTTTTTTCGCGGCTTGTACAAGAGCGTTGGTAACATCAAGATTGGCAACAGCGGGAAATTCAATCGGAACATATTCCCTTGTAGTTCCTTCCTGCCGTATCGAGCCAGTTGCGATAACTACATCTCCGCCTGTGACAGGAAGCGCTATACCTCCGCAGGTACCGACCCTGATAAAATTACTAACGCCTGTCTTGAAAAGTTCTTCTATGCCGATTGCGGTTGACGGGCCGCCCATACCTGTAGACATAACCATTACGGTTTTACCTGATAACTCTCCAAGCCATGTTGTGTATTCACGGTTCTGGCAATGGAATCGGGGATTATCAAGGAAAGACGCGATTTTTTCCACACGACCCGGATCTCCGGGAAGAATCGCGTACTTCGCACCATGACTGCCGTCAAAACCTATGTGATATTGTTTTTCCATTATCTATGCCCTTTATCATAAGGTATTCCTGCGGATTTTGGCGCTTGTGAAAACTTGGAACTGAAAGCCAGTACAATTAATGTTGCTATATAAGGAATCATTTTGTATACATAGCTGGGAATCGGGATGCCGCTCATGAAACTTATGCCGGAATATGAAGAAGAAATTGCTTTCATAAAACCAAAGAATAAAGCGGCGACAAGAATTCGTCCCGGTCTCCATTGGCCGAATATTAAAACAGCAAGGGCGAGAAAGCCGTAGCCGGAAACTTCAGGGTTAAACTCAATTGATGTTGGGATTACAAACACAAGTCCGCCAAGACCAGCAAGAGCGCCTGAAATCATAACGCCGGAATATCGCATCGCATAAACATTGATTCCCGCGGAATCTGCCGCCTGAGGATGTTCGCCGCAGGAGCGCAGGCGAAGACCAAAGCGTGTCTTGTATAGAAAGAATGCGGCAAGCAAAAGAATGAGAAAACCCAGGAAAGTTGTAATGTATGTATTTGTAAAAAACATCGGTCCAAGAACCGGAATGTCACCTAACAAAGGAACTTTATCAATACGAAACTGGTTAATAAACGGAATCTGTTGTACGGTGCGAATCATGCGGGCGATATAAACCGCAACGGCAGGAGCCAACATATTGATTGCAGTCCCAGAAATAATTTGATTTGCTTTTAAATTTATCGATGCGTATGCATGAAGAAGTGATACAGCTACTCCTGTAAGTGCGGAAACAAAAACTGCCATTAACAAGACAGGCTGCCCCGGAATAAACTGCTGCACAGTATTGATAAACAAAATGCCGGCAAACGCACCCATTACCATGATGCCTTCAAGAGCGATGTTGATAACTCCCGATCGTTCGGAAAACATTCCTCCAAGAGCGACAATTAAAAGAGGTATGGAAAAAAACATTGTTTGCTGGACAAGAAAGTATAATACGCTCATAACTCGCCTGCCTTGCGTCTTTTAAGCGAATTTAAAAAACCCTTTACAAGAAGAGCAAAAGCGCTGAAATAAATAATTACAGCAATGATGATTTCGATAATCTGCGGAACAAAATTATACAATTGCATGTTAAAGCCGCCGACATTCAGATATGCTACAAACAAGCCGGAAAAAATTATTCCCAGAGGATTATTAAGTCCTAAAAGCGCAACCGGAATTCCGTTAAAACCTTCCTGCGCAAGCATATCAACAACATGAATACTTTTACCTGATCCTGACAGATATAAAAGAGCTCCTCCAAGACCTGCGAGAGCTCCTGAAATAACCATAGACATAATAATGCTGCGTTTTTCATTAATACCCGCATAACGGGCGGCATCACGGTTAAAACCGCAAGCTTTTAATTCGTAGCCAAATGATGTTTTTTCAAGAATAAAAAACATCAATATAGCAAAGGCAATAGCAACAAAGATTCCGGAGTTTGCACTTGATACAATAAAACCGTCTCGGAAAATTTCATCCATTCCCATTTTAGGGAGATTCGCGTTACTCATAACGCGCATACTCTGGTTGCGCATTGAATCGTAAATTGTTCTTGTTACAAGAAAATTAACCAAATACATGCCGATATAATTTGTCATTATGCAGGAAATTACTTCATGTACATTAAACAAAGCTTTGAATATACCGGGAATTGCACCCCAAAGAGCGCCTGCAAGAATAGCCGCTAAAAGAGCTGTTATCCAGAGCAGGTGCCCGGGAATAAAATCGCATCTTACTCCGACAAGAACAGCGACATAAGAACCAATAATAAACTGGCCTGCTGCGCCAATATTAAAAAGTCCGGTTTTTGCGGAAAAACCGACAGATAAACCTGTCATTATAATTGGAGTTGCAAAATATAAAACAGTTCCCAGATTATTAAGATCCGAAAAACCGCTTATAAGGATTGCTTCAAATCCATAAATAGCCTGAGAAGCATTAGTTATCAGAAGGATTATAAATCCGGCAATAAGCCCGACAAAAATCGCAGTAACAGAAGATAATGCGTTAACAACAGTATCTGTAAGCAATAATTTAATACTAAACTTTTGTTTCATGCGATTTCCCGTTTAACAAAACCTGATCCCGAATCCATGCCCTGTGCAGATTCGCGGCTAGCGCCTGACATATAAAGCCCCAAATCCTGATAAGTTACTTCCTTTGGATTTACATCGGCAACAATTTTACCTTCAAATATAACAAGAATTCTGTCACTGACATTCATGACCTCATCAAGTTCAAGGGAAACAAGCAGCACTGCCCTGCCATTATCCCGCTGGGTTACAAGCTGTTTATGGATATATTCGCATGCGCCGATATCAAGCCCTCTTGTCGGCTGAACCGCGACAAGCAGCTTTGAGTCTCTTGTGATTTCACGCGCGATAATAGCTTTCTGCTGATTGCCGCCGGACATACTGCGTGTAACAGTGCGCGCTCCGCTTCCGCAGCGGATATCAAAAGTTTCTATTAACGTATCTGCGAATTTATATATTTCATTGAATTTTAAAAAGCCTTTATTTTGAAAACGCGGCATAAAATAATTCTGCAGTACAAGGTTATATGCAAGATTGTAATCCAGAACAAGCCCGTGTTTGTGCCTGTCTTCGGGGATATGCGCGAAAGCCCTTGAGCGTATATCGTTATGTGTAATTTCATTTCCTTCAAGGAAAATTTTTCCGGAGTTTGATTCCAGCATCCCTGCAAGGGCAAGGATAAGTTCCTGCTGGCCGTTTCCGTCAATTCCGGCAATGCAGACAATCTCGCCTGAGCGGACTTCGAAACTAACATTGTTTACCAGAGCTTTTCCGTGAGTTTTGCTGGTTACTGTAAGGTTTTCAACTTTCAGTACTGTCTCTCCGGTTTTTTTCTCGGTTTTTTCGATGGAAAGATTTACTTTTCTTCCGACCATCATCTCAGAAAATTCTTCCTTTGAAACAGACGCTACATTTACAGTTCCTACACATTTTCCTTTTCTAAGAACAGTACATCTGTCCGCAATGGCTTTTATTTCATCCAGTTTATGCGTAATAAATAAAATAGACTTGCCTTCCGCTACCAGGTTTTTCATTATGTGCATTAATTCTTCTATTTCCTGCGGAGTAAGGACTGCTGTCGGCTCATCAAAAATCAATATTTCATTTTCGCGGTAAAGCATTTTTAATATTTCAACCCGCTGCTGCATTCCGACGGTGATTTCACTGACAAGAGCATCGGGGTTTATTTCAAGTTTATAATGTTTGGATAATTCAGTTACCTGTTTACGCGCGCTGTCAAGCTTGAGAATACCATATTTGACGGTTTCGGCGCCAAGTATGATATTTTCAAGAACTGACATATTATGTACAAGTTTAAAATGCTGGTGAACCATTCCGATTCCCAGTTTTTTTGCATCATTCGGTCCGTGAATACGGACAGCTTCACCGTTTTTTCTGATAACACCGTTGTCAGCCTGGTAAAGCCCGAAAAGGATGCTCATTAATGTAGATTTGCCCGCGCCATTTTCACCTAACAACGCATGAATTTCACCTTTTTTAAGCTGAAGCGTAATATCATCGTTGGCTACGATTCCGGGAAAAATCTTTGTAATCCCTGCCATTTCAATCAGGTAATCCATTCATCATCCTTAAAAAATTGCGGGAAGTATAATTTGGTTTTGTTATTAAATAATTGTCATTAAACAAAATGAAGGCAAAAAAAGTTTTAAAATCCTGCCCTGTAAATTTTTTCATAAATTACCATATACAGGCGGCAAAATAATCAAAAATTTACAGGAATCAGTCACTTACATTACCTTACTTCTGTTACCCTTGTAATTGTTACAGGAACCACACTTGGGCTTCCGCCTGCGTTTGGATCATCCAGCATTCTGGGGATAGCGCCGCTTGCCAGCTGGCTGAAAATTGCATTATAATCAGCAGCGGTAAATGTCCGGAATTTGGAAGTTGCCATTGGAAGGCCAACACCGTTATTGGATGCTTCAAAAATCTGGGTCTGTCCGCCTGGGAATCTGCCTGCATAGAATGCTGCAATACTGTCATAAACAGAAGACTGTAATCCTTTCATTGCAGAAGTAATAACCGTTGCGGATTCACCTGATTGATCAACATCAACACCGATAACTGCTCTTCCTGTCTGTTCAGCTGCTGCCATTACAGAGTTGCCAAGCGCGCCACCGCATGCAAAGATTACTTCTACACCGGCATTATACCAGGAAGCTGCCATTGTCTGGACTTCCGGAGTAGCGGCAAATCCGCCTGTATAATGGTAGTTAATTGTTATTGAACCGACGGGAAGTCCGAGTTCCTGTGCAGCATATTCTGCACCCTGAACAAATCCATAACCAAAACGGACTACTGCAGGAACTGCCATACCGCCCATGAATCCAAGTCTTCTGTAACCATCTTTTACAGCTGCATAACCTGCAAGGAATCCTGCCTGATCTTCGGCATAAAGAACTCCGACAACGTTATTAGCGGTTCTAAAAATAGGACCATTTGCCCAATCACCATTATTTGGAACACCGTCAATAAGAACAAAACGTACATCCGGATACCTGTCCTGAGCTATAAAAATAGCAGGTTCAAAAAGGAAGCCGGGGGTTACGATTACTTTCGCGCCGCCGCGGACAGCCAGGTCGATAGCTGCAAGGTATGCGTTATCACTGACTTCAGCAGGCTGGTAGTATTTATGTGATATATTGAATCGTGTAGCATACTGAACAAGCCCTTCCCATGAGCCCTGATTGAATGATTTGTCATCAATTGTACCGACATCCGTTACAAGCGCGAGTTCAAAGGTTTCCACTATCGGTCTACCCTCACCCAGACCACTTGCGAAGACGCTATATGCTCCAGCGAACATCATAGCGACAACAAGCAAAATTACGCTCATTTTCCTCATAATAAATATCCTCCCTTGGATAGATTAATCTTAGGCTTAAAATATATAAAAAAGTCCAAATTGTCAAGGCTTCGCAAACACCACAAACGCATGAACAGAAATAAAGACTTAAATATTTTACTTGGGGTCCTGTTTTATCTGGTTTATAAAACATCAAGGAACTGGCAGGTGTTACCAATTGTATAATTTTGTATACACAAAACTGGTAGCTGCTACCATATTTTAGGGTAATCTTACATAGCTATGTAAGATTACCGTTGACTGTTAGACAACGCTACCTGTGGTGTACCCAATACCGGAACGACACTAGCGTTTTTGGGTGACAGGCACTCTTTCTTCAGGCATTTTTATTTTCTAATTTTACATTTGTTTTTCTGCTTGCATTTTTTTATAAATCGTTGTATTTTGATATAATGGTGAAGATAATGGCGCAAAATAATAATTCCGCTTGTTGTGTAAAATATGAATATAGTACAATTTTAAACAATT
>Ga0123356_10006092_pt1 | contig 12232 bp, 11 predicted proteins | sample TergutEmb28metaG_2_FD_92546 | JGI IMG/M metagenome (GOLD analysis project Ga0123356, IMG submission 92546) | Embiratermes neotenicus P3 segment gut microbial communities from Petit-Saut dam, French Guiana - Emb289 P3 | ecosystem: Host-associated > Arthropoda: Insects > Digestive system > Gut ... | reverse complement strand
CTTCTTTCGCTTCTTTCGCTTCTGTTTTGGAAGCCATTTCTATTTTTCCTCCCTTAGGTTATTTTCACTTCGATGTGTTGGACGTTTTCGAGCCCGAATGTCCCCTGAATATTCTCGTGGGCGAAAATTCGCCGAGTTTGTGCCCCACCATATCTTCCGTCACGTAAACCGGAACATGTTTCCTTCCGTCGTAAACTGCGATCGTGTGCCCCACAAATTCAGGAAATATCATAGACGCCCTCGACCACGTTTTAAGAACTTTTTTTTCGTTTTTTTCGTTCATCGCCTCTATTCTTTTATACAGCTTGGCTTCGACGAACGGCCCTTTTTTTACGCTTCTGCTCACCTTTGGTCTTTCTCCTCCCTAAATTATTATCACTTCACGTATCTGCGTTTTATAATCAGCTTGTCCGATTTGGCTTTTTTGTTCCTGGTTTTGAGACCCAGGGCCGGCTTGCCCCACGGGGTCATGGGTCCCGGGTGCCCAATGGGGGATTTGCCCTCGCCGCCGCCGTGCGGGTGGTCCACGGGATTCATGACCGAGCCCCTGACTGTCGGGCGTATGCCCCTGTGCCTCGTTTTGCCCGCTTTTCCCACACTCACGTTTTCATGCTCGATATTTCCCACCTGTCCGATTGTGGCCTTGCATTCGAGCCGGACTACCCTTACCTCGCCCGAAGGCAGCCTGATTTGCGCCATTGCGCCGTCCTTTGCCATGAGCTGGGCCGACGACCCCGCAGAGCGCACCAACTGCGCGCCTTTGCCCGGGGTGAGCTCTATGTTGTTTATGACCGTTCCCAGCGGTATGTTTTTTATCGGAAGGGCGTTTCCGGGCTTTATGTCCGCGGCTCCGTCCGACACCACGACGTCCCCCGCCTTCAGCCCCTGGGGGGATATGATATAGCTCTTTTTGCCCGATCCGGCCTCGAGCAGCGCTATATACGCCGTCCTGTTCGGATCGTACTCTATCGATTTCACCGTCGTCGCTTCAGCGCTCAGGCGCTTGAAATCGATTGTCCTGTATTTTCTTTTATTTCCGCCGCCTCTGTGGCGGACCGTGATTTTGCCGGTGTTGTTTCTGCCGGCTTTTTTCTTCAATATCGACGTCAGGCTTCTCTCGGGAGTCGTTTTGGTTATTTCCTCATAACTCGGGACTGTCATATTGCGCCTGCCGGGCGTCACGGGTTTGTATTTTATTATGGGCATTTTTCATCTACTCCTTACACTATTATTTCACCTAAGCCGGCTTAAAACATACCGTCAAAGAACGCTATGGACGACGAATCCGGGGCAAGGGTCACTATGGCTTTCTTCCAGTCGGATGTGCTTCCCTGCGGGCGCGCCCCCAGCCTTTTTTTCTTGCCGGGCATATTCAATGTGTTGACGTCCTTGACTTTTACTTTGAAGATCTCTTCGACTGCATACTTTATCTCCGTCTTGGAGGCGTTTTTTTGTACCCTGAACGAATATTTTTTGTCCTTGGCCATATCCATGCTGCTTTCCGTTATGAGGGGCCTTATTATCACGTCGTGAGCGGTTTTCATTATGCGTACACCTCCTCGATTTTATCTACGGCGCCCGACGAAGCTATGAACTTGCCGCAGTTGATTATATCGTAGACGTTCAAATTGTCCGCCACCGCCGTTTTCACCCCGGGTATATTCGCCGCGCTTTTTATCAGCTTCTCGTTGTGCTCCCCGAGAACTATGAGCGCCTTCTTTCCCGCCTCGAGCGAAGCGAGCATATTTACTATGTTTTTGGTCTTGTATTCGGTCGCCGTTATGGAGTCCACCACGATAAATTCGCCGTTTTTCAGTTTTGAGGTGAGAGCGCCCTTCAGGGCCGCCTTTCTCGCCTTCTTGTTGACCTGAACCCTGTAACTCCTCGGTTTCGGCCCGAAAGCCACGCCGCCGTGGGTCCACTGCGGATTCCTTCTGGAGCCCTGCCTCGCCCTGCCCGTGCCTTTCTGCCTCCAGGGTTTGGCGCCGCCGCCTCTCACTTCCGCCCTGGTCAGGGTCGAATGGGTGCCGATCCGCTGATTTGACAGATAGGCCCGCACGACGCTGTGTATGAGGGACTCGTTTACGCGGGCGTCGAATATATCATCTGAAATCTCTTTTGTCCCCGTTTCATTGCCGGACATATCCACTACTTTTACATTCGGCATTGTTTGTTCTCCTTTCAAAATTCAATCAAAATAATCCGGAATAATTCTATTTCACCGTGTTCCTGACAAACACTATCGAGCCGCTGGGCCCCGGGACCGCGCCTTTTACGGCTATAAGATTTCGTTCCTTGTCGATTTTTATCACTTCCAAATTTTGGATTGTCACCTTCTCGTGGCCGTACTGGCCGGCCATCTTCTTGTTTTTCATGATCCTCGACGGGTCGCTGTTGGCTCCCAAGGAGCCCGTGTGCCTGTGAACGGGACCCACGCCGTGCGTGCTGCGCTGCGTATGGAGCCCCCAGCGTTTGACAGCGCCCGAAAATCCGCGCCCTTTCGTGATTCCGGTGACGTCGACCTTTTCGCCTTCCTTGAAGGAATCGGCTTTTATGACGTCGCCCGCGTTCAGTTTTTCGGCGTCTTCCAATTTGAATTCCTTGAGGTGCCTTTTAGGCGGCAGGCCCGCTTTTTTGAAATGCCCCTTCATGGGTTTTATGATTTTTTTCTCTTTCTTTTCCCCATAATCGATAAATCCGAGCTGGACTGCGCTGTATCCGTCGTTTTCGGGCGTTTTTTTCTGTATTATCGGGCACGGCCCCGCCTCTATTACGGTGACCGGGACGACGTTCCCGTTGGCCGGGACAAATATCTGCGTCATTCCGAGCTTTTTGCCTATAATGCTTTTCTTTGCCGGCATTCTGCTCATATCTTTATTATTCCTCCTTTAAATTTTCACTTCGATTTCCACGCCCGCGGGCAGCTCGAGCTCCTGGAGCACGGATATCGTCTTGGGTGTGGGCCTGAGTATGTCTATGAGCCTTTTGTGCGTTCTGTACTCAAACTGTTCCCTCGAATCCTTGTATTTATGGACCGCCCGCAGTATGGTGACTATTTCTTTTTCCGTAGGCAGCGGAATGGGCCCCGATATTTCGGCTCCCTGAAGCCTCGCGATCTCCACTATTTTGGCCGCCGCCGCGTCGATCAACGTGTGGTCGTAGGATTTCAGCCTTATCCTGATTTTGTCTTTCGCCTTTGCCATTTGATTTTTTGCCTCCTGTTCAATTTTTGTTTTTGTTTTCACTTTCATCCAAGGCAGAAATTCAAGTGCCGTAAAATGACAACTTACCCGCGCGGTTCTTTTTGCGGATAAAAAACACGGATACAGACACACAAGCTGTTATCCGGCCCGCTATGTTATTCAACGATCCTCTAACACCCCGCCCGATAACGGACATACTCCGCGAAAATTACCGCCGGACGCGTTGTAATCCGCGTGACGCAACCTTTCGCCTCATCGCACTCTCGCCGCTTTGCAAAACCCCCCGCGAAAAATTTCCGCGTATTTGCCGCGACCTTTCTATTATACACCAATCTTTTGCAAATTGCAAGTACTTTTTAAAAAAAATTAAAATTTTTTGCGTTTTTTTGCGAATGCGAAAGGGGGAAGCGGTATCTTCCCCCTTTTTTTGGATTGCGGGATTGTTATTTCGCCTTGCCGAAACGTCTTGCCGCGAAGGCGCCGGCCGAAAGCATCGCCGCGAAGAATACAAGCGCCAAATCGCCGGTGACCGGAGCGGCCGGAGTGACCGGATCGGTCGGGGCGGGAGCTGCCGGTTCTTCGGGGGCAGCCGCCGGAAGGTCCGGCGCTGCGGGCTCGGGGTCGGGCTCAGGGGCGGCCGGAGGCGTGTATATGGCGCCTGTCAGCTTCATGTTGCCGTAACCCGCGGGGTTGTCGGGAGAAGTGGTGTCCACATAGAAGTCGAGCTGGTTCCAGTTGTCGCCGAAAGATTCGGTGGTTTTTGTCTGAAAGGCCGAAATAATGGGGGAAAAGCGCAGCTCAAGGCCTTCGGAGGGGGCGGGGAACTGTGACATTTTGGTCATGGTCGCCCAGGGTATGGCCGCTTCGAATATGTACATGTCGCCGTTTGAACTGGCCGCCGTTTTCCAGCCCGCCGAAAAATCCGCCCAGTCGGCCTCGTCGTTCTCGGCTGCGAATTGGGCTTTGCCCGGGCCGCGCCCGGAGAGTATGCTGCCCGACCAGAAGGGCTCATAGCAGTAATCCCATGTGGCCGTTTCGCCTTCGCCGTTGGCGAGGGCTTCGCCGTCTTTGTCATAGTAGAGGAAGAACAGTGTGCCCGAGTGTTCCCAGGGCCAGGGTCCCGCGTCGGGAACGATGGAAAACGCCGTATCGAAGCGCTCTTCGCGGATGTAAAGGAAGCTCTCATCCCATTTCACCTTGTAGGTGACGGATAAAATCGAAGAAGGGATGGGGTCTGCGCCTCCGTTCTGCCAGAAACCGTACTTTTTGAATACTTCGCTGTCGTTGTTCACCACGAGGGCGACCGCGTCGTCCCAGTCGGCGCCGTCGGCTTTGGCGTCGATTGAGACGGGGATGACCAATTTTGCGCAGTCGTAGGTCCATTCCGGCTTCACCGCCGAAACGCTGAACACTGCCAGCATCGAAAAGAGAATCGCGAAAACAATTGCCACGCTGATTTTTTTCATTTTGAGAATTTACCTCCTAAAAATTTTGTGCCGCTGACTTATATTATACACAAAATTTAGAAAATGTCAATATGTTTTTAAAAATTATTTAATTTTTAATAAATTCTTACCCGCGGCTGAAGGTCATGACTATGTTGTATATGATCGAAGCGGCTTCGGCCCTCGTCAGGTTTTTGGTGCCGTCGTAGTTGCCTTTGTCATCGCCCAGAATGAGCCCGAACGCCTTTATGATCGCCACATAGCCCCTGTACGCTTCATCGCAGTTGTCGTCGTTGAACGGATAATTGAAAATCTCGGTGTGCTGGCCCAATTCGCCGTAACCCGCAAGCTCGCAGACTATTTTCGCCGCTTCCTGTTTTGTCAGGATCTTGCCGGCGTCGGCGCCGTAGCTCTCCATGAGCCTGTATGCGTACGCATTGACGAATATGCTCGATTCCATACGGGTGAAGTAATAGCTGTTGTACACAAAGAACTTCAGGTAGCTCACGAATTCGCCCTGGGTTATGTCCGCGTCGGGGTCGAATTTTTCCCCTCCCCACACATATATCCCGTTGTTTGTGAGCCTCCAGATCTTCTCTTCGTTCCAGTGGTTTTCCAAGTCCTTGTAATCGGGTTCCGCCTCGGGGAGAGCGGCTTCCTTGAAGTCCCAGCCTATGCATTTGCCCGTGAAGGGATCGGCCATGACGGAACCGCCGAATTTGTAAACCAAAACCGCGTTTATTTTTCCGTCTTCGGTGATTCCGGTCGAGGCGTAACATATGTCATAACCCACATACTCGGCGATATTGGCGAGCGCTTTCGCGGGGGAGACCAATTTGTCGAGTTTCGGGAAAACCGCCTTGTCGAACCACTGGAAGGAATAGCTCGAAATTTTTCCGGAAATGTTGTCGAAAGTCACATACAGGTTGTTGGATTCGAACAATATCCCGTTCACTTTTCTGGTAAAGTTGAAATAGTAGTAGGGCTCTTTCCCTTCGTAGCTCTGAGCCGAAAATTCAAACTCGGTCTCTATGTTTTTCGGGCACAGCTCTTTTATTTTTTTCATCACGATGGCTTTGGCTTCCTCATAGGTGTACCGGCCTTCGGAGTCATAGTCTTTTCCGTAACCGTAGACGGGGTAGGAACCTCCCGAGTAATACATGATCGTCCCGGTTTCGGCGTCGAGGGAGGCGTAGTGGTTTTCATACGTGGTGTCGGAATACGAGTACAGCGATACGCTCCAAAGATATTTGTCCTTATCCATGTAGTCCGACTGCAGGTATGTGCTTTTGTTCAAATTTTCCAAGCCGGCCGGGTCCAGATCGAAAGCCTTCGCCATTATGTCGATCGCCTGCTCGGCGGTTATATAGTTTCTGGCCCTGGCGAGCTCGGCGAGCTCCGCATCGGAGAAACTCACTCCCCCATAGCCGCCGGCCGACTCGGCTTCCGGAGCCGCCGCGTCATTTACCCCACCCAGAGGTACGATGCCCGAGAAGCCGCCGGTTATATCCACCACGCTGCCGTCCGCCGCGCTTATATACTCGCCGTAATTGTTTTTGAGCCTGTATACCGGGTGGACTTTCTGCTCTCTGGCCGCATAGTCGTAATAGCTCGTGTATACGAGCTCGAGGCCTATTTTTTCGAGATAGGCTTTTAAGGCGTCCTCTTTCGATATCACATCCGATGTGTTCTGATAGTCGAATTTGGGCTCTTCGGCGTAATTATAGTTGGTGTAGTTGTAATTTGAAAAACTCAGGATGTCCCCCGTGATTTTGTCCACGTCCGCGTATATCTGGAATTCGGGGTAATCGTAGCCGTTTTTGGCGAGTATATACACCAAATTGTACCTGTCGGAGGGATAGCCCAAAAACTGCTGATACAGCCTGTACCCGGCAAATTCGGAGCCCAGCATCTTTTTGAGGAAAGTTTCGGCGAGCTTTGCCGCCTGGGCTTTGGTCAGCTCGGCGAACCACGCCTGCTTGGCATCGTTTTTTTCGTTATACTCGTATTTGCCGTAATACAAGATCCTGCCGCTGCCCAGAACGGTCACATTGATGTTCGCGTTGCCGTCGGTCGAATACCAGTTGAAGTTCCAGGTTTCGCTGCCGTAGCCGTCGGGGTAGTAGTAATAGCTGAAATTCGGGTAGGTTTTGTCGTCGACGTCGATCACTTTTTTTACGGCCGTCAGCGCCTCCTTCATTTTTACGTCGATGTCGACGGGGCTTTCGTTGTATCCGTCGTTTGCGGTCGCCTCGATTTCGATGTTTATCGGCACGATGGGCACCGCGGTCGCGGCTTCCGTGGCCGGTTCCGCCGGGGCGGCGGCCACGGCGGTGGCCGAAGCGACCATGGCCGCAAAGAGCAGCGCGAAGCAGCCCGCAGCCGCCAGGACAAACCTGACAAATTTCGCGTTTTGGGTTTTTTGGGTTTTTTCCATAAATTGCATACATCCTTTCCGAAAATTAAAAATTTAAAATATTGAAATAAATTAGAAAAAATACCTTACATGTATATTATACCCGTTTCAAACCGAAAAAGTTCCCGGTTGCAAAAAATTTTTATCTTTTTTTTATCTTCTCGAAATCTTGAATTCTATGTACTGCCCCGCGTGAACGGAATTGACGATATAGTCGGTTCTGGCGATAAAATGATTGAGGGGTATGTACGCCGTCGAGTTTATGAGCTCCCCTTCGTAATATATCCTGTTTCCCCCTTTGACGATGTACGCGGTTTTCTTTTCCGCATCCCAGCCCACGCTCTCGCCGAGAAGCTCCATCAGATACCTCATGGGAAGGATATTTTCATAATACACCGATTCGGGTTTTTCCCGGACCTTTGACAGATCGCTGTCTATTTTCAATTTTTCCAAAACTTCCCGGTCCCCGCGCTCGCGGGAGGCGAGTACGTTTATGTAGTTGGCGCCGTCCTCGGCGGTCTCGAGGATCACATACAGCTCGCTGTATCTGTACCAGGGGAGCTTCAGCAGCTCTTTTTCCATTACATTTCTTATCTTTGCGAAACTCAGCCCGTCCCCCCATTCATATTCCGGTATTTCAAAATCTTTCGAACGATCGTATACGACGTTTGATTTTATGGTGAATGTGTCGGATATCTGAGCGCTGTATTGTTCGAAAGCGCCCAGGTCAAAGCCGTCGAGCTCGACATACAGGACAGCGTCTTCGTAATCGGTCAGATTTTCGAACACCTCCATAACGGGCCACTCGACCATGCCGGTAGTGCACAATAAATCCATGATTATCTTCGGCAGATCTCCCTTTTCAAACCATAAAACGCCGTTTTGCTTATACACGGCGGTGTGAAATTCCACAGCCTCCCCGCCGGCTTCGACGAGCGCGACGTCGAACTCGGCGCTGCCGTTTTTTGCCCGTCCTTCGATTTTAAAAATCAATTCGCCGGGAACCGATTTGTTCGAATTGTTTTTGATTTTGACGCTCAGGTCCGCTGTAAACGAGTAAGTCCCCTCATCGCCCAGCAGGTTTTCGGCAAGGGCGTAAATATCGGGTTTCTCGCATGAGCCAAAAACCAACCCCGTCAAAAGCGCCAAAAGCGCCAAGGTGCAGAGTGCCGCGTTTTTTTTCGTTTTCATTTGTTTTTCTCCGTTGTTTTTTTATTGATTTCCGCCAATTTCGCCAATGGGTTTCTGTTCGCGGCTTCGCGGAGCTGCGGGTTTGCCACGTGGGTGTATATCTGCGTGGTGTTCAGGTTCTCATGGCCCAGAATTTCCTGCAGCACCCGTGTGTCCACGCCGTTTTGGTACATCAGGGTGGCGGCCGTGTGCCGGAGCTTGTGCGTCGAATAATTCTTGCCGGCGAGCCCCGCTTTCACAAAGCTCAAATCGACCATTTTCTGCACCGTGCTGTTTGATATCCTGCGCCGGTTCCTCGATATGAAGAGCGCGTTTTCGTCTTTTTGGGATTGTTGTTTTTTCCGCAGCCCGAGATAATCGGCGAGCGCCTGTTTGCAGGGCTCGTTTAAGTACACAAACCTCTCTTTTTTGCGTTTGCCGAGCACCCTTATGGCGGAATGATCCGCCGCTATGTCGTTTAAATCTATGCCCACGAGCTCGGCGAGCCGCATGCCGCAGTTCAAAAACAAGGTGACGATGAGGTAATCGCGTATCCTGTTTTGATTTTTTTCGTCGTTTTGTATGGCATTCAGCAGGGCGACGCTTTCCTCAAGGGACAGATACTTGGGCAGCGCCTGCCGTATGGTCGGGGATTCGATGGTTTCGGCGGGATTTACATCCAATTTGTCAGCCTGCTTGGTCAGATATCTGAAAAATCCCTTGACTGCGGAGAGTTTTCTCGCCCTCGAGTTGTTTATATTGTCGCGCTGCTCCGACATAAAAAACAAAAACTCGAAAATATCCTCCTTTGAAATCGATTTTATAAAGTCCAGGTCCAGCTCCGCGACGTCGATTTCGTCGAATATTTGATCCGTCTGATCCGTCTGATCCGTTTTCAGTTTGCGCTGCTTCATAAACCTGAAAAACACGCGCAAATCGAATATATATTCCCTGACTGTGAGCTTGGAGCAGCTTCTGATCGTAGTCAGATACATGAGATACTGCCGCGCCGCCGGCGGCAGAGTCTCGATATTGCCGCGGTTGTTTTCCATAAAAAGAGCCTGCCTTCCAAAATCGCATATCGCGTCTGTAACTACAATTATACACCGAATTTGTGAAAAATTTTGATTTTTTTTATAAAATAATATTTTTTGTGCAAATTGCACAAATCGGTTTAATGTTTTTTACAAAAAGTCTCAAAGTCATTGACAAACCGGACTTTGTATGCTATCATTCTAAATGAGAACCAAGTAAGAAAATTTGTTTTTATAAGGAGGATTTATTGTGACGATGAAAAAAGCGGCGATTTATTTATTGGCTGCGGCATTGCTCGCCGGTGTGACGGTTTTACCGCTGAACGCCTATGACCCCCTGCCCTTGGAAGTGCCTTACGCGCAGACCCCGCCGGTGATCGACGGCATATTCAACGCCGACGAATGGCAGAACGCGTGGCATTATCTGCTTGACGCGGCGGACCCCCCTTTCATAACGACCGGCTCGAGTCTCGCAGATGAGTATTATCCCACATACGATTTTTATACGATGTGGGACGAGGAAAATTTCTATTTCGCGGTGGTCTGCAAAGGCGACATAACGCTTACGCCCAAAAAGATGGAATCCGGGCTGGATACGAGGGACAACACGATCAGAGGCGACGGGATACAGCTGTTTATCAACCCGTCGGGCGATTACTCGCAGACCGAGGGCAAGGACTCCGACAGCTCGACATACGGCGCGGCGAATATCTGGACCGATTTCTACTGCGAATACGCGGATAACGTGAAACCGTTCACCTGGGCCTACGACCCCTTCGACGGCGACGCCAACGACGAAATGCCCGCCGTGTACGACGGTTTCGTGATTGGCGGCTCGAGAAACGGCGACACATGGACGATCGAAGTCACGGCTCCGTGGCTTGTCCTAAACGGCACCGCCGCGGGCGGACACGACCAGTGGAACATGCCTTACCCGAGAAAAGCGGGGGACAAAGTGATATACAACTTCAACACCCTCGATTATGAAGGCGACAACGGCGGACAAGTCCGCTACGGCATGACCGAGGACGGCGCGAGGGTAGATCGGAGCTTGGACAACTGGAAGCAGTTCACCCTCGTCGATACGCTCGCGGGTATCGCGCCCGCTCCGGTGGTAGTCGAAGAAGAACCGCCTCAGGCGGCAGACAGCGCGCCGCCGGCGGAAGCGGCCCCCGCACCGGAAACCCCCGCCCCCACCCCCGCAGCCCCCACGACGGGAGACACTTGGCTGATTCTCGCGCTTGTCGCAATCTGCGCCGTTTCGGCTCTTGCCGCCGCCTTCAAAAAAGAAAAAACCAAATGATAATGTGAGCTAAAAAAACCTTCAAAGTGCGCCGGTTTGTGCATATTGCACAAATCAGCGCGCTTGTTTTTCGTATATTTTTTCGCTTTTTGCCTATTGACAAACGCGGGAATCTTTGATATAATACCAAGACAACATTTAAAAACTAAAAACTGTGAAGGGAACAAGACTTGTATTGTGTTCGGCGCATACGGGCGATACTTGTAGGCGCGTCAGAGATTTGCCGGTTCGGTGCGAGGCAAAAGGGCATACTATAAGTGTATAACTCGTCCCGGAGTTGCCGTTTCCGAAGGATTTATTTCTTTTAGGTCCGGCCGTGAATGCCGCGTTAAGGTAAAGGCTTTAAATAAAATTCCGGGATTTTCGGGATTTTTGAGAAGCCGGAATTGAGAAGGCTGCGAGAAAATATTTTCGCAGTTCCAAAATTAGGGTGGTACCGCGTGGTTGTATATATATGCTCCTCGCCCCTATGCGCGATTTATGCGCGCAGGGGGAAAAGCCGGAGCTTTTTTTGTCGCTTTTTTCCCTCTGCGAAAAAAAAATAAATTTACGGAGGGAAAATCAAAATGGAAAAGACAAAAAAAATCCAAATCTTTGACACGACGCTGCGGGACGGCGAACAGGTCCCGGGCGCGAAACTGAATTTAAGCGAAAAACTCAGGATAGCCAAACAGCTCGAACTGCTGGGCGTCGATTTCATAGAGGCGGGTTTCCCCTCGTCGTCGCAGGGCGATTTCGAAGCGGTCAAAGCGGTCGCCGAATTGGTCAAAAAACCCGTGGTCACAGCCCTGGCGAGGGCGGTGAAAGAGGACATCGACCGGGTCTACGAAAGCGTGAAAAACGCGAAAAAACCCATGATCCACATAGTTTTGGGCACCTCGGACATCCATGTCGGGCAAAAATTCTGCAAAACGGGCGAGGAGATATTGGAAATGGGGGTGAACGCCGTGAAGTACGCCAAAACCCTGCTTCCCGAAGTGCAGTATTCCACAGAGGACGCTTCCCGGAGCGAATTTGAGTATTTATGGCGGACCGTCGAAGCGGTGGTGAAGGCGGGGGCTACGATAATAAACATCCCCGACACCGTGGGCTACGCGGTGACTGAGCAGTTCGGGGAGCTGATAGCCAAGATCAGCCGCCGCCTGAAAGACATCAGCGACAAAGTGCTGCTCTCGGTGCATTGCCACAACGATATGGGACTCGCCTCGGCGAATTCGCTGATCGCGGTCAAAAACGGAGCGGACAAAGTGGAATGCACAATAAACGGGATCGGCGAGAGGGCGGGCAACGCCGCCCTGGAAGAGATTGTGATGGGGCTGAAAGTGCGCGAGGACTACTACAACGGATTTTCCGGCATCGACACCAAACAAATCATGAACACTTCGAAAATGGTGAGCAGCCTGATGGGATTTGACGTGCAGGTCAACAAGGCGATAACGGGGGACAACGCCTTCGCGCACTCCTCGGGCATCCATTTGGACGGCCTGTTGAAATCGAGGGCCATATATGAGATCATCAATCCCAAAGATGTGGGCCTTGAGGACATGGAAATAGTGCTGACCGCGCGTTCGGGCCGGGCGGCTTTGAAAAACACGATGAAGCGCATGGGTTTAAACGATTTGAGCGAAGCCGATTTTGAGCTGGTACACCAAAACTTTTTG
>Ga0123356_10006091_pt1 | contig 12234 bp, 12 predicted proteins | sample TergutEmb28metaG_2_FD_92546 | JGI IMG/M metagenome (GOLD analysis project Ga0123356, IMG submission 92546) | Embiratermes neotenicus P3 segment gut microbial communities from Petit-Saut dam, French Guiana - Emb289 P3 | ecosystem: Host-associated > Arthropoda: Insects > Digestive system > Gut ... | reverse complement strand
CGACGGGCAGGTGCACGTCGGCGTCACCGTCGACGACGATCCCGGCCAGGAGCTGATGCGCGAGACGGGGCGTTACCTGTATTTCTTCGAACCCGAGCTGGAGGTGGTCACGACATGAGTGGCGAGGGACAGATCAGCAGCATCCTGATCGCCGGCGTCGGCAACTCGTGGCTGCGCGACGACGGCTTCGGCGGCGCGGTCGCGCGGCGGCTGCAGGAGCGCGATCTGCCGGCCGGGGTTGATGTGATTGACGCCGGCACCGGCGGGCTCGATCTGGCCTACGAGGTGATGCGGGGCTACGACGCGCTCGTGCTGCTCGACGTCTCGCACGGCGACGGCTCTCCGGGAACGCTTTATGTGATCGAGCCCGACGAGGCTGATTTCGGCGGCGGCATCGAGGACGGCGAGGTCATCAACCCGCACGCGATGGACCCCCAGACCGTGCTGCGGTTCGTGCGCTCGGTCGGCGCCTGGCCCGGGCGGGTGCTGGTGATCGCCTGCGAGCCGGTCGAGGTCGAGCAGATGGGCTGGGGCCTGTCCGACGAGGTCGGCGCGGCGCTCGAGCGCGCCGTCGAGCTCGTCATCGAGACGATCGACGATCTGCGGGCGCCGGTCGCCTCAGGCGCTCCCGATGCGCGAGCAGGAGCTGGTTAGTGCACGAGCTGTCGCTCTCCAGCGCGATCGTCAACACCGTTGTCAAGCACGCCGACGGGCGGCGCGTGACGGTCGTGAGCCTGCAGGTGGGGCGGCTGCGCCAGGTGATCCCGGACACGCTCGCCTTCTATTTCGAGTTCGTCGCCCGCGACACGGTCTGCGAGGGCGCGCGGCTCGAGCAGAACGTGATCGACGCGCGTCTGCGCTGCCGGCCGTGTGCGCGCGAGTGGGAGATCGAGATCCCGGCATTCCGCTGCCCGACGTGCGGCGGCAGCGACGTCGAGATCGCCGCCGGTGACGAGTTCCTGGTGGAATCCATCGAGGTCGAGCAGAGCGAGGAGGAAGCATGCACCGCACCAAGGTGAGAATCGTGGAGGGAGCGCTCGACGCCAACGACACGATCGCGATGGCCAACCGCGACGACTTCGATGACCACGACGTCTCCGTGATCAACCTGATGAGCGCGCCCGGGGCGGGCAAGACGAGCCTGCTCGAACGTGCCGTCGATCTGCCGGGCGTGCGGCTCGGCGTGCTCGAGGGCGACGTGCAGGGGTCGCTCGACGCCGACCGGCTGTCGGTGCTCGGAATCCCGGTCACGCAGCTCAACACCGCGCCGAGCTTTGGCGGCGAGTGCCACCTCGACGCGAACATGGTGCGCTCCGCCCTCCCTGGGCTGCCGCTGCATGACATCGACCTGCTGATCGTTGAGAACGTCGGCAACCTCGTCTGCCCGGCCGAGTTCCGGATCGGCGAGGACGTGCGCGCGATGGTCTGCTCGGTCTGCGAGGGCGAGGACAAGCCGCTCAAGTACCCGCTCATGTTCCGCGCCTGCGAGCTGGTCGTGATCAACAAGGCCGACCTATTGCCGCACCTCGCCTTCGACCTGGAGATGCTGCTGCGCAACATCGACTCCGTGAACCCCGGCGTGCGCTGCATCGTCACGAGCGCGCGGACCGGCGAGGGCATCGAGGAGTGGCGGGAGTGGCTCACAGAGGTGGCGGGGCGGGTTCACGCGGAGGTCGCTCATTGAGCCGAAGCTCGCTCGCGAACGATCGGACCGCCGCGCACCTGGAGCGCATGCTCGCGGCGCGCACCGCCGCGAACCGGAGCTTCTTTGACGCCGAGGCCGGGCGGCTCGCCCGCGTGTGCCATCTGATGGCTGAGCGGTTCGCCCGCGGCGGCCGGCTGGTCGCGTTCGGGGACTCGCCCGCGGCGCGCTCGGATGTGCGCCACGTGGCGGTCGAGTTCGTGCATCCGGTGATCGTCGGTAAGCGGGCGCTGCCGGCGATCGGGCTCGCGGGCGAGGGCGGCCCACCCGCCGAACAGGTGGCGCTGATCGCGCGGGGGGACGACATCGCGATGGCCTTCGGGGGAGCCGGCGCGGCCGCGTCGGGCCGAGCCGCACCCGGCGGTGTGTCAGATGCCGTCGCAGTCGCCCGCGAGCGCGGCTGCCTGACGATCGCCTTCAGCAGGTCCGGCGCCGAGTGGGAGTTCCTCCCGCCGAGCGATGACCCGAGCATTCGGCAGGAGCTGGTCGAGACGCTTTATCACGTGCTGTGGGAGCTGGTGCACGTGTTCTTCGAGCATCGCGGCCTGCTCCAGGGCCGCGACCCGCGCCCGACCCACGACTCGGGCGCCTCCAGCTTCCTCTACCCGTTTCTGGCCGAGCAGGAGTCCGAGCTCGACCCGGTGCTCGACGACGTGCGCCGCTCCGCACTGATGAAGGCGCAGGAGATCAGCGCGCTGCGGGCGCAGACGCTCGAGGACAACCGCGAGCAGCTGATCGCCGCCGCGGAGGAGCTGCGGGACGTGTTCGCCGCCGGGGGCAAGCTGCTGGCGCTCGGCAACGGCGGCTCGGCGACGGACGCGATGGACCTCGTCGCGGACTGCCGCGCGGCCGGCCACGCCGCGATCGACCTCACCGAGGACCCGTCGATCATCACCGCGATCGCCAACGACATCGGCGTTGACGCGATCTTCGCACGGCAGGTGATCGCCTACGGAGTCACCGGAGACGCCGCGATCGCGCTGTCCACCTCCGGGAACTCGACGAACCTGATCGCCGCCCTGGAGGAGGCGCGGCGGCGCCGCCTGATGACGGTCGCGCTGGTCGGCTACGACGGCGGGCGGATCGGCGCCGAGGCGCTCGCCGACCATGTGATCGTGACCCGCTCCGAGCACATCCCCAGGATTCAGGAGGCCCAGGCCACGGCCTACCACGCGCTCGTGGAGCTGGCGGGCTCGCGCGAGCTGCCCGCATCCGGCGAGCTGTCGCAATGAGCGTCGAGGCCCCGCAGCGCCGCGAGCATGTCCGGGTCACCGGCACCGTCCAGGGGGTGGGCTTCCGCCCCTACGTCTACCGGCTGGCCGCTGAGCTCGGCCTCGGCGGCTGGGTGCTGAACGACTCGCAGGGTGTGCTCGCCGAGGTCGAGGGCCCCGGCGGCGCGGTGGATGTCTTTCTGCGCCGGCTGCCGGTGGAGTCGCCTCCGCTGGCGGTGATCGAGCGGGTCGAGGCATCGCCGGTGCCGGTCACCGGCGATGCCTCGACCTTCGCGATCCGCCCGAGCCCACAGGGCGGCGATCGTGACGCGCCGGTCAGCGCTGACAGCGCCACCTGCGACGAGTGCCTGCGCGAGCTGGACGACCCCGGGAACCGGCGTCACCGCTATCCGTTCATCAACTGCACCAACTGCGGCCCGCGCTTCACGATCGTGCGCGACGTCCCCTACGACCGGCCGCTGACGACGATGAGCGGCTTCCGGATGTGCCCGGCCTGCCAGGCGGAGTACGACGACCCGGGCGACCGCCGCTTTCACGCCCAGCCGAACGCCTGCCCGGTGTGCGGGCCGTCGGTGAGCCTGGTCGCCGCGGACGGATCTGCCGTTGAGCGCCGGGGCGGCCGGGATCCGCTGGCCGCCGCCGCGGCGGCGATCCGGGCCGGCGCGATCGTCGCGATCAAGGGGCTCGGCGGCTACCACCTGGCGTGCCGCGCGGACGACGAGCGCGTCGTCGCGCGGCTGCGTGCCCGCAAGCACCGCGAAGACAAGCCGTTCGCGTTGATGGTCCGGTCTGTGGAGGTTGCCGCCCGGCTCGTCGAGCTGTCCGCCGAGGACGCGGAGCTCCTGAGCTCTCCCGCGCGCCCGATCGTGCTCGCGCCGAGGCGGGTGTCCGGTGCCGTCGCCGACGCGGTCGCTCCCCGGGCCGGCGAGCTCGGCGTGATGCTCGCCTACGCGCCGTTGCATCACCTGCTGCTGTCCGACCTGGCCGTTGACGGCGTCGACACGGTGGTGATGACCAGCGGCAACGTCTCCGATGAGCCGATCGCCTACGAGGACGAGGACGCGCGCGAGCGGCTCCTGCTCGGGAACATCGCCGAGCTGCTGCTCACCCACGACCGGCCGATCGAGACGCGGACCGACGACTCGGTCGCACGCGTGATCAGGCTCGGCGGCGGCCCGGCTCCGCTCGGCGCTGCCCCGGCTTCCGGCGGCGCCGCCCCGGCTTCCGGCGGCGCCGCCCGGGCCCGCCCGATGCTGATCCGGCGCTCACGCGGGTACGTCCCGGCCAGCATCGCCCTCGGGACCCCGGCCGCGCGGGCGATCCTCGCCTGCGGCGCCGAGCAGAAGAACACGTTCTGCCTGGCCAGCGGCCCCCGCGCCTGGGTCAGCCACCACATCGGCGACCTCGAGAACTATGAGACGCTGCGCTCGTTCACGGTCGGGATCGAGCACTTCGAGCGGCTGTTCGACGTCAGCCCCGCGGTCATTGCGCACGACCTGCACCGCGAGTACCTGTCGACCAAGTATGCCGTCGAGCGCGGGCTCGAGCTGATCGGGGTGCAGCACCACCACGCGCACCTCGCGGCGTGCCTGGCCGAGCACGGCGAGACAGGCCCGGCCGTCGGGGCGATCTTCGACGGAACCGGCCTCGGGCTCGACGGCGGCATCTGGGGCGGCGAGCTTCTGCTCGGCGACCTCGCCGGCTTCAGCCGGGTCGGTTCGCTGCGCTCGGTGCCGCTCCCGGGCGGCGCCGCGGCGATCCGCGAGCCGTGGCGGATGGCGTGTGCCTGGCTGTGCTCGCTGGACTCCGAGTTGGACTCCGCCCTGGGCTCGAACTCAGGCGAATCACCCGCCGTGATTCCCCCGATCCCACACGCGCTCCGGGATCAGGTCGCCCCCCGTCGCTGGGAGCTGGTAGCGCAGCTGGCACGCAGCGGTGTCGGCTCCCCGCAGACGAGCAGCATCGGCCGGCTGTTCGACGCCGTCGCCGCGATCTGCGGCGTGGCGGCCGTCGTCAACTACGAGGGGCAGGCGGCGATCGAGCTGGAGGCCTGCTCCGCGCCTTCCGATCACGGCCGCTACGAGATCACGGTCACGCCCGGCGCGGATGGGCTGCTGTCGCTCGATCCGCGCCCCGGCCTGCTCGAGCTGGTGCGCGACCTCGAGCGCGGGGCGACCGCGGCGGTCGCGGGAGCGCGGTTCCACGCCGGGCTGGCCGCAGCGACGGTGAAGGCGTGTGCTGAGGCGGCGTGGCGTGCCGGGGTCGACCTCATTGTGCTCTCGGGCGGGGTCTTCCAGAACCGGCGGCTCACCGAATCGGTGGTGCCGGGTATCGAGGCGGCGGGGCTGCGCGTCCTGCTGCCGCAGCTTTTGCCGCCCGGCGATGGCGGCATCTCCTATGGACAGGCCGCGGTCGCCGCCGAGCTGATCGCCCGCGGACACAGCGGGGGTCTCGCGCAGACCGGGGGTCACGCGCCGTGACCGAGCTCAAGCGGATCCTCTCGGCGACCGTCTTCATCGACGGCGCCAACCACCCGTTCGGTGAGCTGACGCCGGCCCAGGTCCGCGCCCGCGCCGACGAGTTGCGGGCGGCCACAGGCTGGGGTCCGATGGCCCGCGTCGCCGCGGTGGCGCGGGCATGGCGCGAGCTGGCGATGGCGCTCGAGCGCGAGCACGCGGCCCGCGTCAGCGAGCTCGACGCGGGGCTGCTCGAGGACCTCGCGCCGCAGCTGTGGGTGGTGCCGCCGGCCGGCGGCTTGCTCAAGTGAGCGGCGGGTGCGCGCGCCGGGCCGGCGACCGCCGCTCAGGCCCGTTCGGCGTCCTGCACGAGCAGCGCGATCTGCACGCGGTTGTCCAGCTGCAGCTTGGCCAGCATCGTCGAGACGTGACTTTTGACGGTCGCGATGCTGAGATGCAGCTCACCGGCGATCGCGGCGTTCGACTTGCCCTGGGCGATCGCGCCGGCGATCTCACGGTCGCGGGGTGAGAGCTGATCGAGCATCGCCGCTGCCTCGGTGTGGCGGCCGGCGGCGTCGCCGTCGCCCGCAAGCCGGTCGATCAGGCGGCGGGTGACGGTCGGCGAGAGCATGCTCTCGCCGCAGGCGACGAGCTCGATCGCGCGCACGATCTCGGCCGGCGGGGTGTCCTTGACGAGGAAGCCGGCAGCGCCGCGCCGCAGCGCGCGCAGCACCTGATCGTCAGTGTCAAAGGTCGTCAGCACCAGCACCGCCGGCGGCTGCGGCTGGCTGTGCACGAGCTCCATCGCCGCGATCCCGTCGACCTTCGGCATCCGCAGGTCCATCAGGATCACGTCGGCGCGATGGCGGTCGAGCGCGCCGAGCACCTCGCTGCCGTCGGCCGCCTCCCCCACGACCTCGATCCCCGATGCCCCTCCGAGCATCATCGTCAGGCCGGCGCGCACGAGCGCATCGTCGTCGACGATCAGCACGCGGACCGGGTCCTGACATCGCTCGGCGTGGGTGCTCAAGCGGGCGTCTCCGGATCGCCCGCCAGGTTCCACGGCAGCGTCGCCGTCAGGCTGAAACCTCCGCTCGGCAGCCGCTCGCTCTGCAACTCCCCGCCGACGAGCGTCACCCGCTCGGCCAGGCCGACCAGCCCGGTTCCCGAGCCGACGTGCCGCTCGTCGCCGTCGCGCTCGCGCGCCGGCCTCGTCGCCTGCCCGACCCAGGGACGGTTGACGACCTCGACCCGGACACCCGCGTCCGGGTCGCCGCCCAGGGTGATCGTCACGACCTCCCCGGGCGCGTGCTTGCGCGCGTTGGTCAGCGCCTCCTGGACCACCCGGTACACCGTGCGCCCGATGATCGGCGGCAGCGACTCGTCGTGCTCGATGGCATTGCGCAGCGAAACGTCCATTCCGGCCGCGCGCGACTCCTCGACGAGCCGGCCGATGTCACCGATCGTCGGCTGCGGCGGCTCCACGCCCTCGGCCCCGGTGCTCGCGCGCAGCACGCCGATCACCTCGCGCAGCTCCTCCTGCGCGGCCCGGGCGCTGACCCGGATCACACCGGCGGCGCGCGCGACCTCGTCGGGCGATGCATCCGGGTTGAACTCCAGCGCGCCCGCGTGAACGCTCAGCAGTGAGATCCGGTGGGCGAGCACGTCGTGCATCTCGCGGGCGATGCGCGACCGTTCGGCGAGCCGCGCCTCGCGCACCCGCAGCTGCTGCTCGTCCTCGGCCCGGCGGGCGCGCTCCTGCAGGGACAGCAGCAGCTCGCGCCGCGCGCGCACGTAGGAGCCGAAGCCGACGACGGCGAGCGTGAGGATGGTCCCGAACGCCAGACTAGTGAACGCGTAGCCCCTGGACCCAGATGGACCGGACCTGTAGATGCCGGCGCAGATGGCGTTGGCGACGACCGCGAGCGCCGTCAGCTGCAGCGTGCGGCGCGGCACGCAGTGCACGGCGACCGTGAGCACCGCGACGAGCGCCGCGCCGCTGGCGGCGGAGCTGAACGCCCAGAGACCCACCGTCAGCCAGCCGACGACGAGCGGGTGGCGGCGGCGAACCCACAGCGAGAGGCAGGCGATCGCGCCCAGCAGGCCGTCGATCGCGAGCAGCAGATGGCTGACCTGGTTCCGATGGGCGATCGTCGCGCCGCTCGCGACGATCACCGCGAACCCGAACAGCGTGATGTCGACCATCCAGTCACGCAGCGAACGCGGCAGGTCGGTGCCTCCGTCCGGGTCGCGGCGGGCATCCGGGGCGCCGACGAGTGCCGGCAACAGCAGCCGTTGCCAGCGCGGCAGGCGCGAGTCAGGTGCGGCAGCAACGTTCACCGCAACAAAAGTATGACCACGCGCGCGTTTGCGCCAGCGACTTAAGTCGATTCCGGCGCCGCCAAAGGTCCCGGCGGGCATCGCCAAAGTTGCCGGCAGGCACCGCCGATCGGCGCTGCAAACACAGACATTCGGCGGTAGCGCGGCGGCCCGGCCTCAAGCGATGCTGCCGAGCATGATCGAAGCCAAATCACTCACCAAACGCTACGAGGGCCGTGTCGCCGTACGTGACGTGTCGTTTCGCTGCGAGCCAGGCACCATCACCGGGTTCCTCGGGCCGAACGGGGCCGGCAAGTCGACGACCCTGAAGATGCTGTGCGGGCTCGCGCAGCCGAGCAGCGGCAGCGCGTCGGTGCTCGGCACGCCGTTCGCCGCGATCCCCAACCCCGGCCGCCGGGTCGGTGTGCTGATCGACGCCACGGCCCAGCACAGCGGCCGGCGTGGCGGCGAGGTGCTCGCCACCTCGGCGCAGCTGATGGGCGTCGACCCGGCACGCGTCGGCGCGATGCTCGAACTGGTCGGACTCGATCAGACGGCCGCGCGCAAGCGCTTCGGCCAGTACTCGCTCGGCATGCGCCAGCGCCTCGGCCTCGCGCACGCGCTGCTCGGCGACCCGGAGGTGCTGATCCTCGACGAGCCGGCGAACGGGCTCGACCCCGAGGGCATGCGCTGGATCCGCGGGCTGCTGACGGACTTCGCCGCCCGCGGCGGGACCGTCCTGCTGTCCTCGCATCTGCTGCACGAGGTGCAGGCCACCGCCGACCGGCTGGTCGTGATCGCGCGCGGCGAGATCGTCGCCCAGGGCACCCCGACCGAGCTGCTCGGGAACGCGAACCGCACGATCGTGCGCTCGGCTGACGGTGACCTTTCGGATCGGGTGCTGCGCCAAGCCCTCGCCGACGCGGCCATCGAGCTCAGCATCGACGCCGAGGGCGCGATCCTGACCGACGCGTCACCCGAGGACGTGGGCCGCGCCGCATTGCGGGGCGGCGTCGCCCTGGCCGAGCTGCGCCCGGCCACGGACGGGGCAAGCCTCGAGCACCTCTTCTTCCAACTCACCGCCGACCAGTCAGACCCCGACCCGGAAGATGCCAACCGCGAGCTCCAGGAGGCCACGCGATGAGCGCCACCACCTCAATCAGACCGACGCCCGGCGTCCAGCCCGCACTGGCGGTCAAGGACCTGCGCCCCGGGCTCGGCCGGCTGATCGCGGTCGAGCTGCGCAAGATGGTCAACACGCGCTCGGGCTTCTGGGTGCCGATCGGGGTCGGGTTCGTCACGCTGCTGGTCGCGGTCATCGCCTCGATCAACCACGGCGGCAACGCCGCGACCTTCACCCACGTCCTGCACGCGGCCTCCGCCCCGTTGGCGTACCTGCTGCCGGTGATGGGCGTGCTGCTGGTCTGCGGCGAATGGTCGCAGCGCACGAAACTGGCGACGTTCACGCTGGTGCCGAGCCGCCCGCGCGTGATCGCCGCCAAGCTCGGCGCGAGCTGGGTCGTTTCAACGGTCGCGCTGGTCGGGCTGCTGCTGTTCACGGTCGTGTCGGTGAGCCTCTTCGGGCACCACCCCGGCGGCGCCGGCAGCCTCACGTGGCAGGTGATAACGCAGAGCTGGCTCTACCTGGCCTCGACGATGGTCATCGGCCTCGCGTTCGGCGCGGCGCTGCTGGTCAGCGCACCGGCGATCGTCGTCTACCTGCTGCTCCCGGCGGTCTGGGGCACGCTGGTGAGCAACATCAGCGCGTTCAGGGGCATCGGCAACTGGCTTGACTCGTCGCAGACGCTCAGCCCGCTTACAGTGCACGCGTTCGGCACCACCGACTGGGTGCACGCGTTCGCGACGATCGGCGTCTGGGCCGGCATCCCGATCCTGATCGGGTGGTGGCGGATCGGCCGCGGGGACATCGACTGACCGCGACGTGACAGCATCGGGGGTGGCCAAGCGGGGCCACCCCCGATCAACAGCGCATGAACTTCGGCATCTTCGACCACATCGACGACTCGGGCCTGCCGCGGGGCGCGCAGATCGAGCAGCGACTCAAGCTGGTCGAGCAGTACGACCGTGACGGCTTCCACGCCTACCACGTCGCCGAGCACCACGGCACGCCGCTGGGGATCGTCGGCTCGCCGAATGTCTTCCTGGCGGCGGTCGCGCAGCGCACACAGCGCATCCACTTCGGCGCGCTCATCAACGTGCTGCCGCTGTATCACCCGATCCGCCTGGTCGAGGAGTGGTGCCTGCTTGACCACATGAGCGGCGGCCGGCTCGAGCCCGGGATCGGCCGCGGCGCCTCGGCGATCGAGGCCTCGTTCTTCGGCGTCGACGCCGACAGCACGCACGACCGCTTCACCGAGGCCTATGAGCTGATCGTGCGCGCCTTCAGCGACGAGGTCGTCGACTTCGCCGGCACCCACACGAAGGTGCACCGCATGCCGATGACCGCCAGACCGCTGCAGCAGCCGCACCCGCCCTTCTGGTTCGGCGCCTCGCGACCGGACCGTGCCGGCTGGTGCGCCGAGCGCGGCATCAACGTGATGTCGCTCACCACCGCCGAGCGCACGCGCGCGACGACCGACGGCTTCCGCGAACGCTGGCGGGAGCTCGGCCGCGCCGACGCCGACCTCCCCCACCTCGGCGTCAACCGCCACTTCGTGCTGGCCGACACCGACGCCGAGGCGACCCGCGTCGCGGAGCGCGTCTACCCGCGCTTCAAGGCCTCACTCGACCTGCTCTGGGTGCAGCACGGCCACCCGTCCCCGCCGATCTATCCGGACACCATCGCCGAGCTGATCGCTCGCGGCAACGCCTTCGTCGGGACCCCGGAGGGCGCGCGCCAGTTCATCGCCGAGCAGATCGAGACCGCCGGCATCAACTACATGACCGCGGACGTCGCCTTCGGCGGCATCACCTTCGAGGAGGCCTCGCGCACCGCATCGCTGTTCGCGACCGCGGTCATGCCGGCCTTCAGCAGCGAGCCCACGGAGGCCGCACGCTGACCGCCCCGGTCGCCACCACGCCTGACCTCGAGTACGCCCAGGTCGACGGCTTGAGCCTGTGTCTCGACCTCCACCGCCCGGACACCGGCACCGACGTGCCCGGCGTCGTCTACTTCCATGCCGGCGGCTTTGCGCGCGGTTCGCGCAAGGACAACGCCGAGCAGCGGCTGATCCCGCTCGCCGCCCACGGCGTCGCCGTCGCGAGCGTCAGCTACCGGCTCACGGACGTCGCGACCCACCCGGCCCAGCTCGACGACGCCCGCGCCGCTGTCCGCTGGCTGCGCACGCACGGCGCCGAGCACGGCCTGCGCACCGACAGCGTCGGCGCCTGGGGCGTCTCCGCCGGCGGCTGGATCGCGCTGATGCTCGCGCTCACCCCCGCCGACCCCGCCGCGAGCGTGCAGGCGGCCGCCGCCTGGTTTGCACCGACCGACCTCGCCACCCTGGCGCCACAGCGCGACGCCGCCGGCCTGCCGCTGCCGCCGTTCCTGGCGGGGCGCCCGGCTCCCGACATGGAGGCCGGGCTGCTCGGCGTCACGATGGTCACCGACGACCTCGATGCCGCCTGGGCCGCGAGCCCGCTCGCGCACGTCTCAGGCGCTGATGGGCCGGTGCTGCTGATCCATGGCGACAGCGACGGCCTGATCAACGCGCAGCAGAGCACCACCCTCCACCACGCCCTGACCGACGCCGGCCACGAGTCGCAGCTGATGCTGCTGGCCGGCGCGAACCACGAGGATCCGGCCTTTCACAAGCCCGCCGTGCTTGCGGCTACGGCGGGCTTCTTCGGCGCGGCCCTCAGCGCTCGATAGCCAGGCGGATGCCGACGCCGACCAGCACAAGGCCGGTGAAGCGGTCGATCGTCGCCTTCACGCGCGCGCGGCTGAGGAACTCGGAGAGCCGCACGGCCACCAGCGCGTAGCTGCACATCCACAGGACGTTGAACGCGATGAACGTCGCGCCGAGCATCAGCATCTCCAACAGCGCCGAGCCGTGCGGGGAGACGAACTGCGGCAGCAGGCTCGTGAAGAAGATCCCGACCTTCGGGTTCGCGAGGTTGCTGATCACGCCCTGGCGGAAGCCGCCGCGCCCGTTGATCGTCCGGCCGCTCGCCACCGACGACGGCGCGGCTTCCTCGCCACCGCGCCGCCGCGAGTCGAGCAGCGCGTGTACCCCGATCCAGATCAGGTACAGAGCCCCGAGCAGCTTCAGCGTGTCGTAGACCGTCGCCGAACTGCGCAGCACCGCCGCCACCCCGAGCGCCGTCGCCAGCGTCCAGACCGAGAGCCCCACGTTCACACCGATCGCGGACCCGAGCGCCGCCTCGCGCCCATGCATCAGCGCGTTCTTCGTGACGACCGCGGTGTCCGGCCCGGGCAATAGCGCGATCGCGACGACGATCCCGACGTAGACGGCGAAATGAACCGGCATCGTCCTGAGTATCCCACCCGCCAGCGAACCCCAACTCACAGCGATCGCCGAACCTCCACACACAGCCGCCGCTT
>Ga0123356_10006090_pt1 | contig 12237 bp, 10 predicted proteins | sample TergutEmb28metaG_2_FD_92546 | JGI IMG/M metagenome (GOLD analysis project Ga0123356, IMG submission 92546) | Embiratermes neotenicus P3 segment gut microbial communities from Petit-Saut dam, French Guiana - Emb289 P3 | ecosystem: Host-associated > Arthropoda: Insects > Digestive system > Gut ... | reverse complement strand
GCCTGCGACGGACGAGCCGCCCACCACGGCGCAGCCTCCCCAGCCCGCCTTTGACGACCCCTCGTACCAGCCTGAGCAGCCCGCGTTTGAAGACCAGGCGTACCGGCCGCAGCAGCCCGCGTTTGACGACCCGACGTACCGGCCCCAGCAGCCGTCCTTTGACGACCCGTCGCACCGGCCCCAGCAGCCGTCCTTTGACGACCCGTCGCACCGGTCCGCGCAGCCTGGCCGCGGCGAGCCGCCGTACCCGCCGCAGGCTGGGTATGGCCAGGGCCAGTTTGACCAGCCCGGGTACCCGCCCCAGGTGCCCGTCCGGCGGCCGAAGCGCCGTCGGCGGCGCGGCCGTCGCGTCACTATGACGATCTTCACCGTGATCGTGCTGGCGATCTTGCTGCTGATCGGCGACCGGGTCGCCAACGCGGTCGCCGAGAACGATATGGCGGACCAGTTCACGGCCAACGGGTTCCCGGTCAAACCGTCGGTGAACATCACCGGATTCCCCTTCCTCACCCAGCTGGCAGCGCGCGACTTCCGTAAGGTCGACATCTCGGCGAGCAACATCCCGGCGGGCCCGGTGACGATCACCAGCCTGCAGGCCACGCTGACCGGCATGCACATCACGTCGTCGTTCAACGGCGCGACCATCGACCAGGTCAACGCGACGGCGTTCGTCTCGTTCGGTGCGCTCGGCGCCGCTCTCGGGAGCAACACGGGGATAACGGTGACCCCAGACGGGGGCAACCGGCTGAAGATCACCGCGGGCATCGGCGGCCTGGTCAGCGACACCGAGGAAGCGGAGATCAAGCAGACCGGGCCGCAGCAGATCAGTGTTCAGCTGCTGAACAGCGGCGGCGCGCTCGGCTCGATTCTTTCCGGGCTCGGGTCGTTCACCTTCAACCTCCCGGCCGGCGTGCCGCCCAGCCTCCGCATCACCGGCCTGACGGTCAACAACACCGGCCTCACGCTCACCGCCGCGGCGACCAACGCCTCGTTCAGCAAGTAATCAGCGAGTTATCAAGTAAGCGGCGCAAAATTCTCTAGTTCGGGCAATTGGGCGCGCTGCCGTCCGCCTTTTACCCTGACCCGTGCCGTTACGGGGCAGGCAGGTTGACGGATGCGGGTATAAACGAAGGGTGAGCGAGTACCCGAACCAGCCACGCGCACGCGGCGGATGGCCCGAGCAACCGCCCATCTACTCGCAGTCCGGCGGGTCGTCCCGCGGGGACTACGACGGTTCCTATGACGGGGAGTACGGATCCTACGACGGCGAGTACGGAGGATCCTACGACGGGGAGTACCGCGGATCCTACGACGAGCACCGCGGATCCTACGACGACGAGTACCACGGGGAGTACGGCCAAGCGCGCGGCGGGTCTTACGGCGAGGCGTACCGCGGAGCGCCCGGCGGGCGGTACCGCGGCGACTACGGCGGGCATTACCGCCAGGGATACGGCGGGAGGCCCAGCCCGTTCCCGATGCGCGGGCCGGTTCGCCGCAGGCGCCGCCGCGGCCGGGGCTGGATCGCACTGGGCATCTCACTGGCTGTGCTCGCGGTGCTGTTTTTCGTCGGGGACCAGGTCGCCAAGGGGTACGCGCAGAACGTGATCGCCCAGAAGATCGAGTCCTCCGGGCTGAACACCAAGCCGTCGGTGCACATCGAGGGCTGGCCGTTCCTCACCCAGATCGCCACCCACGACGTGCGGGCGATCGACATCAGTGCGAGCAATGTGCCGGCTGGCAAGTTCACGATCTCCAGCATCCAGGCGCGGGCCACCGGCGTGCATCTCAACTCCTCGTTCAACAGTGCGACGATCGACCACATCGACGGCACCGCGACGATCTCCTACAAGTCGCTGGAGAGCGCCCTGAGCAACGCGGTCGGGATCCCCGGCCTGAGCATCGGCACGATCACGCCGGATCCGAAGGACGGCCCGAACGCGGTCAACGTTAACGCTGGCATCGCCAGCGTGACCGCGAAGGTGGTGCAGACCGCCCCGCAGCAGATCACGCTCGAGTTCGGCACGCTCAATAGCAGCCTCGGCTCGCTGCTCGGCGGCTCGGCGACCATCCCCAACCAGGTCATCAGCATCCCCGCACTCCCGGCGGGCCTCGTCGTCCGCTCGGTCGCCGTCAATGCCCAGGGCGTCGTCGCGACGGCCACGGCGACGAACACCACCCTCAGCCAGTAACTACCGACAGTTACTAGCGAGTAGCAGGACGTTCGGCACCGGCCAGTGGCCGGCGGTCCCTGCCCGTGCGGCGGCAAAAGGCCTACCACAGAAGGAGAAACAGATCCTTCCGTGAGGAGTAGCCCATGGCCACCATGAAGGCCGCCGTCGTTCCCGCCCTCGGTTCCAAGCTTGAGATCCGCGAGCTTCCCGTCCCCGAACCCGGCCCCGGCCAGGTCCTGATCGAGATGGAGGCCTCGGGCCTCTGCCACACCGACATCCACGCGGCGAACGGCGACTGGCCGGTCAAGCCGAACCCCCCGTTCGTCCCAGGCCACGAGGGGGTCGGCAGGGTGGTTGCCGCGGGCCCCGACGCCACGCTGCACCAGGTCGGCGAGCGGGTCGCCATCGCCTGGCTCGGCTCCGCCTGCGGGCACTGCAAGTACTGCGTCGACGGCTGGGAGACGCTCTGCGAGGCCCAGCAGAACAGCGGTTACTCAGTCGACGGCGCCTACGCCGAATTCGCGCTCGCCGACGACAAGTACGTCGTCGCCGTCCCCGACGCGATCAGCTCTTTCGACGCCGCGCCGCTCACCTGCGCGGGCGTTACAACGTTCAAGGCGGTCAAAGTCTCCGGGCTGCGCCCGGGTGAGACCGCGGTGATCTTCGGCATCGGCGGCCTGGGGCACCTCGCGTTGCAGTACGCGCGGATCAGCGGAGCACGGGTGATCGCGGTCGACATCGAGGACGCCAAGCTCGAGCTGGCCCGAGAACTCGGCGCCGACTTCGCGATCAACGCGCGGACCACCGACCCGGTCGCGGCCATCCGGCGGCTCGGCGGCGCCGACGTCGCTGTCTCGCTGGCCACCAGCCCGCGCGCATTCGAGCAGGCCTTCGGCTCGCTGCGGCGCGGCGGCCGGCTCGTCTGCGTGGCGCTTCCCGCTGACGACAAGATGACGGTGCCGATCTTCGACACGGTAATCAGCGGGAAGTCCGTCATCGGCTCGATCGTGGGCACCCGCAACGACCTCGCGGACGTCTTCGCGCTGCACGAGGCCGGACGCACCCGCGTCATCGCTCAGCCACGTAACCTCGACGACGTCAACATCTGCTTCGAGGAAGTCCTCGCCGGCCAGGTTCCCGCCCGGCTCGTGTTCACGTTTTAGGAACCAGTAGCCCAGCCGCGCGCCCGGAACGATGGCGGCTTTCCGCCATCGGGCGCGCCCACAGGCCTCGTCGCGCCGGGCGGACCCGATACCATGGCGCATGCCATCGGGTCCGATCCGGCGCGACGCACAGGGGGTCGTCCCCCCGGGCGATAACTGCAAATTCTGCGCGATCATCCGCGGTGAGGCGTCCGCGAACGTGATCACCGAGACCGAGAACACGCTGGCCTTCCTCGACATCCGGCCGCTGTTTCGCGGTCATACGCTGCTGGTGCCGAAAGAGCACTGCACGCTGCTGTCCGACCTTCCGGCCGAACACGCCGCCGAGTTCCTCACCACCGCGCAGCGCCTTGAGCGGGCCGTGGAGGACGGCCTCGGCGCCAAGGGCTCCATGGTCCTGGTCAACAACGTCGTCAGCCAGTCGGTGCCGCACTTGCACCTGCACGTCATCCCGCGTAACCCGAAAGACGGCCTGCGCTTCTGGCTCGGGCCCCGGCAGTCGTATGACGCGGACCATCCCGCAGCGGAGTTCGCGGAGAAAATAAGAGCCGCTCTGCCCCCTCCGTTTATCAGATAACCCAGCAGCAACCGGAAAAATATGACATATTGACCATATCGGGTCACAATATGACGAAGGGGAAGAATCGGAAGCGCTCTGCCACGCAACGTTACTTGGCCCATAATGGGCGGAGCGCGCCGTGCACAAAACTTCAGGAGTAGCCCGTGACAACCGGCAAGAAGGGCAACCGAAAGGCAGCGCCGGTGAGTGTGAACCCGAGCCCCTCATCGGTGCGCACCCTCATTCTCGGTATCGACCCGACCGGCCGCATTGTCCAGCACGACCGGACGGCTCCCAAGATTCTGGCACGTTCCGCGGACGACTTGCTCGGAGTTCACCTCAACGACATCACCGCCGTCGCGGTCGCAGGCGGCGACCCGGTAGCGGACCGCAACACCGCCGTCGCCATCGGCACGATGCTCGACGCAGTCACCTCCGACCGGGAGGCCAATACCGTCCTGACCATCGCCCTCGCCGACGGCGGGAGCTCGGACGCGGTGGTCACCGTCCGGCCGATGCAGACCGGTGCGAGCGACGTCGCGGCCTTTGTCATCATGCAGATCCCGGTCGCCTCCCCCGAGCGGTTCGTCGACCCCGCGCTCATGCGCGAGGCGCTGCAGCGCGACTCCTCGATCGACGACGAGGACACCCTCGACTTCAGCGAGCTGGCGAAGAAGATGACCGCGCAGCTCGTGCCCGCCTTCTGCACGGCCGCCGAGGTGCTCGTCCTGGAAGCGCTCATCGGCGACAACGAAGTTCCAGAGCACATTCCCGGTAACGTGACGCTGCGCCGCCTGCACGTCAGGCACGACGCCGACAACCCGGCCTGGCCCGCCGCGTTCCCCATCGGCGAGATCCTCCGCTACCCGGATGGCTCTCCCTACGTCCGGTGCATCGACTCGGGCGAAGCCCTGCTCGAGCACAGCGTGTCGTCCGACTCGGCGCGCAAGCTCGCTCGCTCCTGGCGCCGCAACCCGGTTGGCGGCCTGCTCTCCGAGCAGTCGATGCTGCTCATCCCCGCCATCTACAAGGGCACCGTGCTCGGCCTTTTCTGCTGCTTCAGGGAGAAGGGCACCCGCCGGTTCGACCGGTACGACATGGAGATGGGCACCGAGTTCGCGGCGCGCGCGGCGGTCTTCTTCGACCACGCCACGCGGTACAACCGCGAGCACGCCACCGCGCTGACCCTGCAGCGCTCCATGCTGCCGACCGGCCTCTCCTCGCCGGCGTCGGTCGAGGTCAGGCACCGCTACCTGCCGGGCAGCGAGCTCGTCGAGGTCGGCGGCGACTGGTATGAGTCGATCAGGCTGCCGGGCGCGCGGGTCGCGCTTGTCGTCGGCGACGTCGCCGGGCACGGGGTACGCGCCGCGGTCACCATGGGGCGGCTGCGCACGGCCATCCAGACCCTCGCCATGCTCGAGCTGCCGCCCGCCGAGTCGCTGCAGCAGCTGGACGAGCTCATGCAGACCATCGGCGAGCGCGAGCCGCACTTCGCCACCTGCGCGTACGCGGTCTACGACGCTGTGAGCGGGGAGATAGAGCTGGCCGTGGCCGGCCACCTGCCGCCGCTGCTCGTGCACCCGGACGGCCGCAACGAGCTGCTCGAGGTCAACCCGTCCCCGCCGCTCGGCATCGGCGACGGCATGGTCAACACGCAGCTGATCAAGGTTGAGGACGGCTCGCTGTTCGTGCTCTACACCGACGGACTGGTGGAGTCCCGGGACCGCGACATCTCCGAAGGGCTTGACCGGCTGCAATCGGCCTTCGGTCCCGGCGCGCCGGACAAGGACCTCGAGGATCTGTGCAAGACCGCGCTGGACGGCGTGTACGCCGACGCCAAGCGCGACGACATCGCGGTGCTCATCACCAAGCTCCGGCGGATCCCCGAGGAGCACCGGCAGTGCTTCCCGCTCGAACCCGAGCTCACGTCCGTCGGGCACGCCCGCTCGCTGGTCCGCGACCCGCTCAAGCGGTGGGGCCTTGAGGACCTGCTCCCGGTGACCGAGCTGCTGGTCTCCGAGCTGGTGACCAACGCGATCAGGTACGCGCAGGGCGAGATCAGGCTGCACGTCATTCTCGAGCCCGAGTCGCTGGTCTGCGAGGTGCACGACTCCTCCCCCGCGCTGCCGCGCGTGCTCCAGGTCGACAAGGACGCGGAGAACGGGCGCGGCCTGCACGTCGTCTCACAGCTCGCACAGCACTGGGGCGCACGCCGCACGCACAACGGCAAGGTGGTCTGGTGCTCGCAGCCGGTGCCCGAGGAGATGCAGGAATCGATCGCGGTGGCGCAGGGACGCAACACCGAGGAACCTATTGCCGGCTGAGGCGTGAAACACGGAACCGTTCGGAATAACAAGAATTTGAATTCATTCTTCCGAACGGTCCCGTGCTCCGAGTTAATGCTCGCTATTCGACCGTCACGCTTTTGGCCAGATTGCGGGGCTTGTCAATATCGCGGCCGAGCTTGCTGGCGGCGTGATACGCGAGCAGCTGAAGCGGGATGTTGAAAAGGATGGGCTCGAGCTCCGGCTCGGCCTTCGGCAGGCGGATCGTGGCGTCGGCGAGGCCGTCCGGGATGTCCGCCGAGGTAACCGCGACGACCGGGCCGCCGCGCGCCTTGATCTGCTCGATCGTCGAGATGTTCTTCGCGACCAGGTCGTCGGACGGGATGATCACCACGCTCGGCATGTCCGGCTGGATCAGGGCGAGCGGGCCGTGCTTCAGCTCGCCGGCCTGGTAGGCCTCGGCGTGCACGTAGGAGATCTCCTTGAGCTTCTGCGCGCCCTCGCGCGCCACCGGCCAGCCGCGAACCCGGCCGATGAAGAACATGTCGTCGGCGGTCGCGTACCGGCCGGAGATCGCCGCGATCTCGTCCTCGACGGCCAGGATTTCCGCGACCTGGGCGGGGAGCGAACGCAGCCCGTTGACGATGCGCTCGCCGTTGGCGGCGCTCAGGTCGCGGACCCGGCCGAGAAGCAGCCCGAGCAGGGCGAAGTTCACCGCCATGTTCGTCAGCGCCTTGGTGGACGCGACGGCGACCTCCGGGCCGGCGTGCAGCAGGATGCCGTGCCCGCACTCCCGTCCGATCGCGGAGCCGACGACGTTGACCGCGCCGAGGACCTGGCCGCCCTTGCGCTTGAGCTCCTGGACGGCCATCAGCGTGTCGATCGTCTCGCCGGACTGGGAGACGGCGACATAGAGCGTGTCCGGGTCGACGACGGGACTGCGGTAGCGGAACTCGCTGGCCGGCTCGGCGTCGGCGGGGATGCGCGCGAGCTCTTCGATGAGCGCGGCGCCCATCTGGCCAGCGTAGTAGGCAGAGCCGCAGCCGAGGAACTTGACGTTCTTGATGTTGCGCAGCTGGCGGGCGTCGAAGTTCACGCCGCCAAGCTTGGCGGTGGAGAACCGCTCGTCGAGCCGTCCGCGCAGGGCCCGGCGGACGGCCTCGGGCTGCTCGTGGATCTCCTTGAGCATGTAGTCGGGGTAGTCGCCGAGCTCGTAGTCACCGTCGTTCGCGTCGACCGTTTGCGCTTCGCGCTTGCTGCTGTTGTCCGCGGCACCGGTGACGGTCGTGGTGTGGTAGTCGGTCGCCTTGATGGTCGCGACTTCGCCGTCCTCCAGGTAGATGACCTGCCGCGTGTACCTGACGAGCGCGGCGACGTCGGAGGCGACGAACATCTCGTTCTCACCGAGACCGAGCACGATCGGCGAGCCGTTGCGGGCGACGACAAGCTGATCGGGGTTCTTGATGTCGAGCACGACGAGACCGTAGGCACCCTCGACGCGACGCAGGGTGGCGATCACAGCGTCCTCGAGGCTCGCGGAGTCATCGGCGGCCAGCTCGGCGGCGATCATATGCGCGAGCGCCTCGGTGTCGGTGTCGCTGACAAGCGTGACGCCGCTGGCGATCAGCTGGTCGCGCAGCTGCTCCGCGTTCTCGATGATGCCGTTGTGCACTACGGCGATCCGCTGGGCGGTGTCGGTGTGCGGGTGGGCGTTGGTGTCGTTCGGCTCGCCGTGGGTGGCCCAGCGGGTGTGGCCGATGCCGATCGTGCCACTCGCCTTCCCCGCCCGGTCAGCGAGCCTGTCGCGCAGGTCCTGGACGCGGCCCGCGGTCTTGGTGACCTGCAGCCTGCCGCGATAGATGGTGGCGAGCCCCGCGGAGTCGTAACCCCGGTACTCCAGCCGATGCAACCCCTCAACCAAGACGGGCACGACGTCCCGCTTGCCCACATAGCCCACGATCCCGCACATCGTGTTCAATCTCCTTCGTTTGAGCGAGCCTTAGCTCTGTAGCCGCTGCCGTAAACGATGCGCCGGAGCTGACGTTCGGTCAGCTCCGGCGCGCTGAACCGGTAGTGCTCAAGCTCAGCCACGAGGCTGGGCCAGATGTCGTCGTTGCGCATGTTCTTGTCCTGGAGCTCCGCGTGGCGGTGCCTGACGTACTCCTCGACGGTCCGGTCGAAGTAGGCCACGACATCCGCCACCACGCGCGACGCCGTGGCGTCGTCCAGCCCGGTGGTCATCGCCACATGCCGGACTAGGTCGCGAGGGAACGTTTCGTCCAAGGACACACTCTTACGGTCGAGATTCTGCCCGAATTCGGGCAAGAAACGGCGTGTTCAGTTCTCTGAGCCGTGAGTTTACCCGCTGAGGCCAGCCTGGGGTTGGATTTCGGGCATGACAAAGGGCCGGACGCCGCGCGATGGGCGGGGGGCAGCGGCGTCCGGCCCTACATCTCCAGAACGGTGCAGGAGTGAATAGCGTTACGCAAAATCACCCGTTCAGAAGGGTCTCATCCCGTGTTATCCCTTCTCATCACGGCTGATCCTGGCTCATCCCGGTTGGGGCTGGTTCCTCTGTTGCCCGGCTGCTTGAGGATCGGTTACGATGCGACGGCCCGCGTTACTCAGGCAGCATCTTCAAGCACTCTTCGTGCCAGGCGAGTTCCGCCTCCAGTCGGAGCAGCGTGTGAGAGAAGCCAAGCGACTCGATGCCCGTCATGTGCGGTTCGGCCGTCTCCCGCAGGTGCCGCCACGCGGCCAAGTCCGCGGCTACGGCCGCCCGGCGGTTCTCCAGCACCACGCGGAGCTCGTGGGCGGACATGTCCTGAGCGTTCTGCAGGGCGAGATCAACGGGGTCCGGACGGAGCTTCGTCTGGCGCAGCGCTTCGTCGCGGAGCGCGGTGAGTTCTTCGCGGCCCGCCGGGGTAATCGCGTAGACCGTACGCGCGGGCAGGCCGCCCTCATTCTCGGTGCGCACCACCTCGATCACGCCTTCGGCCGCCATCCGGTGCAGCGCGCTGTACAGCGAACCCTGCTTGATGTCCGTCCACAGCTCGGTGCGATCGGTCTGCGCGGTCCTGCGGATCTGGTGGCCGTACATGGCGCCGCCCCTGGAGAGCGAGCCGAGGATAAACAACCTGGTGCTGTTCACGCGAGTAGTCAAACACGACTCGGGTCCATCCGTTAGTCAAACAGGAGTAGTCAAACTTGACACGAGCTCCACACGGTGATTGCCTGACTGAGGCGAGTAGCCATCGAGTTCGTGGTCATCGACATGAGGAGGACGACCATGCGGGTCATCATCATCGGCGGCGGCATCGGGGGGCTGTGCCTGGCCCAGGGCCTGGTCAAGGCCGGGGTGGAAGTAGCCGTCTACGAGCAAGACAAGGGACGGGCCGAACGGGTTGACCGTTACCGACTGCACCTCAACCCGGCCGGCAGCCGGGCGCTGCATGCCTGCCTTCCGGTCACCGCCTGGGAAAGGTTCCTGGCGGGCGTAGGAGAGACAGAGGGCGGATTCGCATTCCTCACCGAGCGTCTCCGGACCCTCGTCATCGTCGAAAACTCGATCATGTACCCGGAGTCGGCCGATCCCGCGGAGCAGGCACACCCGGTGGACCGGATGTTCCTGCGCGATGTCCTGCTGACCGGACTCGACGACGTAGTGCAGTTCGGCAAGAAGTTCGATCACTACACTCTGCTGCCCGACGGCACCGTCTCGGCCCACTTCGCCGACGGGAGCGAGGCAGTCGGCGATGTCCTGATCGGCGCGGATGGTGTCGGATCAGCCGTGCGCCGTCAGTACCTGCCGGGCAGCGAGCCGGTTCCCACCGGTGGCCTCGGCGTCGGCTGGACCGTCTTCCTCAACGGTAACCGCGACGGTTCCGTGGACGACTCCGATGGTTCCTCCGACGGCACGGACGCTTCCCACGGCGACTCGCGCGGACCGCGGATTCCGCAACGGATCAGGTCCGGCATGAACATGATCATGGCGCCAGCGCCGTTCTTCCTGTTCACGTCCGTCTTCCGGCGTCCGGGCCGGGCAGGCGAGTCAGACGGCGATTACCTGCTGTGCGCGCTCGTCGCCGACCGGAAGGCGTGTCCGCCTGGCATTGAATCCCTCGGCGGCACTGAGCTCCGGGCTGCGGTAGCGGCGATGATGGCCGACTGGCACCCAGACCTGATCCGGCTCGCCGCTGAGGCGGATCCAGGGAAGTTCGGCGTCTTCCCGTTCGCCGCCGCCCCTACGCCGGACGCCTGGCCGAGTAGCGCGGTCACCGTGCTCGGCGACGCCATCCACTGCATGCCTCCGGCGGGAGGGATCGGCGCCAACATGGCGCTGCGCGACGCGAACCTGCTCACCCGCAACCTGGCGGCAGCCGCGCGAGGGGAGATGCCCTTGCTCGGGGCGATCGGCGACTACGAGCGCGAGATGCGGGACTACGCCTTTGGTTCGGTGCAGAGCGCGCTCCGCACCGAACGGATCGGCCGTAATTCCAGCCCTGTCGCCCAGACCGGCATCCGGACCTTTTTCCGGCTCGCAAACGCTGTTCCCGCGATCAAGCGCGCTGGCTTCGGTGACAGCTGGGCCAAAGACGCCCGGCCGCGCCCGTGGGAAATCGACTCGGCCCGCGGGATCGTCAGTCCGCGGAGTGCGGCTGGAACCCCGGAGAGCGCGACTGGAACAGGGCGCCCGTGACAGAGGTCGCCATACCGCTTCTGATCCGCGACCCGGCGCCGAGGATCTGCCGTGGTGCGGTTGGTCAGGAGGCGCGACGTCCAAGCAATGTGATCGCTAGAGGTTCGCCAGCCAGCGATGTCCTGGGTGCGCGCAGGCGAGTAGCTCAGCCAGCGTCTGGCGCTGAGCTGTGGTCATGTGCGGGATGGTTTCCTCGAAGTCGGACTGATCCTTGGGGCGGGCGTGCTTGGCCTTGAACAGCAGGACCAATTCGGGCGCCAGGTACGGGATGCCGTCTGGGGTGTGGCGAATTATCTCGCCGTAGGCAAAGCGGATCCTCTCATCGCGCCGGCAAATCCAGGTTTCACCGTCGTGGGGTTCGCGGAACACGTCGAGCAGGTAGTTGCCGGTGGCGGGGTCGCGTACCCAGGTCTGGTGGGTGGCAGCCAGCACGTCCGGTGCGGCGTTCTCCCAGATCCGCCCGCTGCTGACCGCGTCGAAGGCGTATCCGGGGAAGCGGCCGCGGATCTCGGGGAAGCTGGCGGCCGGGATCGCGATCTCGATGTCCCCGTGCTCGCGCGTCTGCGTGCCGCGAAACAGATCCAGCGCCCAGCCCGCGGCCACGCACCATGGCGCGGTGACCCCGGCTAGGCGCTGTGCGACCTGGCTCGGGGTCAAGCACGATGACCACTTCGCGTCGAGCGCTTCGATCTCGGCGGGTGAGAGCTCGACGCCTTCGCTAGGCAGCTGCTCGCTCACCGGCAGGAATCTACCAGCGAGGCATTCCCGCCTGCGAGTTCGAGATGAGGATTGCGTAGCGGTCTTTTCGAGCACCCGCACGGCGCTATAATCGCGGCAAATCGCCACGGGAGGCGCGATGGTTTGGCTCGGTGGCCCCCGAAGACGCAGCACACGCGGGCTAGGCGGAGGACTCTACCTGAATGATCCTCCCCCCGGCTATCGTGCGCCCCATCGTCGAATTCCATTGAAGGAGCGGCAACGGATCGCACGCCAAGAATGGATCCTCGAACACGTCCTCGCGGTGGTCCTGACACTCGTGGCGGCTGCGCTTTTGGTCGTCATTGTCCTGATGATCGCAACGCACTAACGGCATCTTCCAGGCGGGACTGCCGACTCGACGTCGTATCCGGTCGGTCAGGTCCTGGGACACTGGTACGTGAGATCCCACCATCGCTGACTGGCGGACGTAGCTGCGTAAGTTGCTCATCTGGCTCGCTGCGGCAAGATCTGAATATGGATGTACCGGCGGATGTCGTTACCTACGACCCGGGATGGCCGGGTCTGTTCGTGGAGTTGCGTGGCCGCGTCGACGCCGTCCTAGCCGACGTCGATCATGTAACCGAGCATGTCGGCAGTACTG
>Ga0123356_10006089_pt1 | contig 12237 bp, 11 predicted proteins | sample TergutEmb28metaG_2_FD_92546 | JGI IMG/M metagenome (GOLD analysis project Ga0123356, IMG submission 92546) | Embiratermes neotenicus P3 segment gut microbial communities from Petit-Saut dam, French Guiana - Emb289 P3 | ecosystem: Host-associated > Arthropoda: Insects > Digestive system > Gut ... | reverse complement strand
GTAGGCGAAACGGAGCGGAACGTGTGAGGCGGGAAAGCAAAGCTTTCACGACTCATGAAGTGGAGCGGAGTTAAACGAGCGAAGCGAGTTTCAACCTACTGCCGCCGCGCAGCGGAAACAGCCGGGCCGCAGGCCCAGCACCAACAACCCCGCCCGGAGGGCAAGAGAACCATTTCTGAAAACAGCCGGGCCGCAGGCCCAGCAACAACCCCGCTAGGGCCTAATAAATAACGCTCAAAGTGAGAAATTTACCCCCCCCTGGAAGGGGAAAAGAAATATTTTTAACCCCCTGCCCGGAGGGCAGAAGAAAGGCCCTTCCCATGGGCGGCATTGGACCAACCCCATTGCCGCCCGCTAGGGCAACCCCCCCCTCTTAGAGGACTTCTTTTTGCTTGAGGTCCGTCTTCACGCGCACCAACCAAAGAATAAAACCTACCAGAAAACATGGCTGCGCCACAAAAGTAAACAACGCCAAAGCCATGGGCGAGTGCAAGTTAAAAACAAACCAAAGCGTCAGCAAAAAACCAAGTCCACTAAACAAAGCCGGCAAACGCAGTGTCATGGGCATTTCCTCCCTCTCCTAGCGAGAGGCCTCCAAAACGGGTGGCTGCATCAAAGCCTCATAGCTTTTGCTTCCCGGCGTGCGCTGCAAGGCCGTCGGGTGCGCAGGGCCATGGCAATTCAAACAACTGCTTTCACTGGAGGCCAAATGCTCCCTCAGCGTGCTGTGCGAAGAAACCGCTTGGAATTTCTCCGTCAAAGCATGGCACTTGAGACAGTTGTTGTTGTCATAAAAACCGCCGCTGCGGTTAAACTCAATGGGCTCCTTATAGGTGCTTGATACATAGCGCGCCAGGTGGCGAAAACCGTCGCCCTTGGACTTCATCGTCCCCGAAAGGCCATAGTCCGAGTGGCAGTTGTAGCACTGCTGGCTCGCAATCCATCGGTTGTTATAGTGGCGCGCTGCCAAAGAGCGGCTTTGCTTGTTCACCATGTCATTCACCATAGGACTCATCACATGGCAGCCTGCGCAGGAGCTTACTTCCTTCACCCCCTCAAACGTCTGGTAGTTCGCTACCCCTATTGCCAGCAAAGGCAACACCCCTAGCCCTATCGCCGCTCCAACCTTCACCCCCATCGCCCCTACCTTCGAGTTCAGTTGTGAAGCCGACATCAGCCATAAACGAATGCATATCAACAGCCCAACCAACGAAAGGCCAACTCCCAATATTAAAATAAGCGTTGTCATAGTCCATTCCTTAAGTTTCTAGGGCTAACTCCTCGGGGACACAGAACCCTCTGCCAAAGACATGCTCACAGCCGTCACCTTAAACTCGGGCTCAAAGGACATTGGATCAAAAGCATCGGATACCACCGCATTCACAAAGACTTTGGGATCATAGAAAGCGGCAAAACAAACTCCCTTGCGCGGCCCCGTCGACAACTTCGCCTTCCCCTGCACCTTGCCGAATTGGCTCTCAATCGTCACCATTTGCCCTTCGGAAATGTTCCTCTCGTGCGCATCCTGAATGTTGATTTCAATGGTGGCAGGACCCGACGCTTCGTCGAGCTCCTTTATGCGCTGCGTCATGGTGCCGGTGTGCCACTGCTCCAAAATACGCCCCGTCGTGAGGATGATGGGGTATTTCTCAGAGGGCTCCTGGGGCAAATTCACCCAAGGACGGAACCAAATTTTGGCCTTCTTGTCGGGCTGTCCATAGAATTCAATATCCAAGTCGGGGTTGGACATCATCGGATCGCCCTTCATATAGCGGCGCGCCGTCCCCGGGTGGCTCTCCGTGGGACACGGCCATTGAATGCCGTGCTCCTTCTGCATACGCTCCCACGTCATACCCTCATAGTTATAGACACTCTTCGCCGACATCTTGCGCACCTCATCCCAAACCTCCTTCGGCACTTTGGACTTTATCAACCCCGCTGGAATCACCCCCGCCCCCTCCAGACGCTCGGCCAAGTCCACCAAAATCTGCAGGTCGCTGCGCGCCTCGCCGGGCGGCTCCAACAACTTCTCAATCAGTTGATAGCGCCGCTCCGTCTGCCCCATGACGCCCTCTTTCTCAATCCAAAGCGCCGCAGGCAAAATGACTTTGGCCAACTTGGCCGTCTCGCTGTCTTCAAAGGCTTCTGCCACCACCATAAAGCCCTTCTCCATGGCGCGACGATAGCGCTCGCCTGCCGGAAGCGACTGCGCAGGGTTGGTGCACATGACAAGCAAACATTCAATCTCACTCGTCTCCATTGCGCGGTACATGGCGATGGTGTGCTTGCCGGGCCCTGGGGCAATGGTGCCCTTGGGCAAACCCCAAATCTCCTCTACCTCTTCACGGTGCTTGGGGTTGGCTGCCAGACGGCCGTGCGGCAACAAGTGCGAAAGCGCACCGCAGTCGCGCACACCGCCACAAGCGTTGGGCTGCCCCGTCATCGACAAGGGCGTTGCTCCAGGCTTGCAAATTTGCCCCGTCAACAGGTGCAAGGCCGACAACATGTTGTTGCTGGCTGTCCCGCGGCTGGACTGGTTAATGCCCATCGTCCAACACGAAACCGTCCCGTTGGACTTCGCGAAGAGGTGGGCGACTTCGCGAATTTGGTAGGGGGAAATGCCAATGCGCTCCGCCACTTTCTCGGGCGCATAGTCCTCAAGAAGCGCGCCATATTCTTCGAGCGAAAGACTGTTGTCCTCCTTGGGCGGCAAAGGCTGGCCTTTCTCATCCAACAGCGGCTTGCCCTCCGCGTCCAACTGGGGAACCATTCTCGCAAACTTGCAGTGCTGGGCCACAAACGCCTTGTCGACAAGCTTGTCTTTTATGATGACATAGGCCATGGAGTTTAAAAGCATCAAGTCATAGCCGGGCCGAATGTGCAGGTGAATGTCCGCAGCCTCCGCCGTCTCACAGCGCCGCGGGTCCACCACAATAATGCGGCTGTTGGGGTTCGCCTTGCGCGTCAGCTTCATGCGCTCAAAGCTGGGCTGGTGCGCAACGGCCATGTTCGCGCCTGTAATGAAAAATACCTCGGCCTTGTCCAAATCCTCATAGCAGCCGGCAGGCTCGTCCTTGCCGAAAACTTGGGTGTAGCCCACCGCGGCAGAAGCCATGCAAAGCCGTGGGTTCCCATCCACATTGTTGGTGCCTATCCCCCCCTTGAAAAGCTTATTCGCCGTATAGGTTTCTTCTGTCAATAATTGGCCTGAACCATAGAAGGCTACCGCATTTTTGCCCTTCGTCTTAATGGCATTTGTAAACTTCTCCGCTACCAAACCCATGGCCTCCTCCCAACTCGCCTCTACCAACTGGCCATCCTCCCTGCGAATTTTGGGCTTGAGCGCCCTGCCGCTCCCATTGCCGCCATAGCCGGCTGTGTTCAGCGAGCTGAGCAGAGAGCCTTTGACGCAAATGAAACCCTTGTTCGTCGCTTCAAAATCGCCGCGTATGGCCACCACCTTCTGCTCCCTCATCCCCACCATTACACCACAGCCATTCCCACAAAAACGACAAACACTCTTGTGCCAACTGGCCGCCTTCGCCTGCGGCACCATCGCCTCCAATACGCCCCAACTCCCTGCCCCTAAAACCCCTACGCCCCCTATGGCCGCAAGGCCCATCAAAAATTCACGTCTATCGAGCTTGCTTCCCGACTCGTTTTCTCCCATGTGTGTCTTCCTCCAAAAATGAGGACTCCTAAAATATGTGGACGGCTGTCTTCTTCAGCAAAATCCTTCCAAACCCATGCCCACCAGCGGATACCCACGCTCACTCCCGGCGCGTACCTCTATGGAAAACCATGTGCCAGCTTTATATACACTCTGGACAAAAAAATACAGCTTCATTCTAAATACGTTCGTCGTTTTAGGGGCCTACCTTGGCCTACATATTAAAAATTCTAAATGGTTATCCCTGCTTGCCCGCCTTATTCATGTCTTCAAAACAATCCCAATCCTCCAAACTCTCTGCTTCCTCAGGAAAAAATCTCTCCGGCCCCAGCTCCTCTAAAAATTGCTGGAAAGAGCGCCCCCCCCTCTCAATGAAGGCCTCCAAGGGGCCCCTCGTCAGGCTGGGCGCATATCTGCCCAACAAGGGCTCCCAATAGGCCCTGCGCGGTATCAACGCCGCAGCCGGGCTCGGCGAAAACGCCAGCCCCCTCAAATCCTCCAAAACCACGTGCGGCATGTCGCAGGCCAAGGCAATGCACAAACGAGGTTGGGCATAACGCAACAGGGCCAACAACCCCCCCAAGGGGCCTATGCCCGACGGCGTGTCCTCCAAGCACGTGAGGCCCCTCTCCTTCGCAAAGGCTTCGTAGGCAGGGTGTCGCCCTACCAATACCACTTCCCAGCCTAACTCTAGGCCCATCCGCCAGTGGCCCTCTAGTATAAAACCCCCTTGAGGCCCCCTTAGCAAACCCTTCGCTAATCCCCCCATACGCCGGGCGCTGCCCCCTATAAAGAGGCCCAATACACCCCCTGTCATAAAAACTCCGCTAATGCCGCTAATAACTTTTCGGGACTACGCCGCACCTCTGAAAGCCGCCATAATACATAGCGCGCCTCGTCCCCTAGGCCCCCCCAGGCCTCGGCGGAAAGAGGCCGGCCTGCACCTCGGCTGCGCTCCATGACGCGCGCCTTGGCCTCCTCCGTCACCCACGGCCTCGGGTTGGGTAGGGCCGGCAAGGCCGACAATTGCCCGGGACGGCCCTCGGCCAACGCATGTATCAGCGCCGCATAGGCCTCCACCCCCGTGGCGTCCGGCTCCTCCGCGCATAAACGACAACGCTCCTCAAAACGGAGGGCTTGCCACATCTCTAAGGGAAACTTAAACCCTGCTATGTCTAACTTGCGGCGTAGCCCTAGGGGTATCAACGCTAAGTCCTCCCCTATTTCTGTCTCAAAACCAAATTTATACATAGGGCTAGGCTAGCCTTTTTGGAAACCGGCTGCTAGACCGCTTCTGGTTTAAAGTCATTCTACAGACCGGTTTCAATTTGACATGAGATCGAGGCGGACGAGGCTTTTGCGATGGGAGTGCACTTAAGTGCATGACCTGAGCAAAAACGAGTCCAACGAAGAGATCATGGCAAAGTGGAACCGGGCTAGCCTTGCCAAAATTTTCCGAGGGGTTTTGTGTGCTCTCCTTCTCTGAAGCCCAAGCTGTTTTAAAAGCCGAAATAACCCCCCTGCCGACGCAAACCGTCCCCTTCGCCGAGGCCTTCGGACGGGTGCTCGCCGAAAATGTATATGCCCCCAGCGCCTTGCCGCGCTTTGACAACAGCGCTATGGACGGCTTCGCCCTCTGCGCCTCAACCGTACCGCGCCGCGCGCGCGTCGCCTTCGAGGTGGCCGCGGGGCAAATGCCCCCCCAGCCTTTGCCCCCCCACCAGGTGGCGCGTATTTTTACGGGAGCGCGTATTCCAGAGGGGGCGGACTGTGTCGTCCCCCAGGAGAGGGTGGCCTATGAGGGGGAGCATATTCTGTTGCCGGAGGGGTTGAGGGTAGGGGGGCATATACGCAGGGCGGGGGAGGATTTTAGGGAGGGTCAACTTCTGCTAAAGGCCGGTAGCCGTATTCACCCCGGGGGTTTGGCCCTCCTCGCCGCCGGAGGCATCGCCCAGGTATCCGTCTTTCAACAGCCTAGGCTCGTCCTCTTCTCCTCGGGTAATGAGTTATGCCCCCCGCTGGGGGCCCCTCCTCCCCTAGGCTACCCCCCTGGGCCCCTACCCTCCCCGGAGAAGGCCAGCCTTTTTGATGCCAATACCCCCATGCTGGCCGCGTGGGCCCAAAGCCTGGGGGCGCGGGTATATGGCGAGCACCTCCGGGACGAGCCGCAGGCCACGCGGGAGCGTCTGCAAAGCCTGCTGCCCGAGGCGGACGTCGTGGTAACGGTAGGGGGCATCAGCGTAGGCCGTTATGACTGGATAAGGGGGGTATTAGGGGAGATGGGTTGCCGTTTCACCTTCAACGGGGTAGCGATGAAGCCCGGCAAACCCCTGTGCCTGGGCCGCCTCCAGGGGCGCTATGTGCTGGGGCTGCCCGGCAACCCGGGGGCCGCTTTTGTGGGCTTTGTTTTTTTCCTAGCCCCCCTCCTTAACGGCCTACAGGGGGTCCCCCAACCCTTCCCTCAACCTGTCTCCGCTAAACTCTGCCATGCGGCCAAGGCTTCCTCGGAGCGTTTGGAAATACACTGCGCGCAAATGGAGTGGGTGGCCGGCGAGGCCCACGTTCGCCTAGCCCCCCACTTCTCCTCCGGCGCCGTCCTCCCCCTGGCCCTGGCCAACGCCCTGGTTCCGCTGAATAAGCCCCACTATGAGGCCGGGGAGCGGGTGGAGGCTTTCGGTTGGGCATAACCGGGCTTTTCTGCTAATTTGCTTGAGGAAAAACGTGTATTGTGACATAAAAAACCACGTTTGGGGCCCATAAAAACTCAATAAAGAGGCAAAACACAATGAAAGTATGGAAACTCTGGGCTCTGGGTGCGTTTTGGGCCCTGGCAGCTTGCAGCCCTTCAGACGCTGTTGAATGCACGCCCAAGTGTATGGGCGACCAAACCTGCGTTGATGGCATCTGTCAGCCCATAACCGGCCCTGTGGGGTGTGTCGACAGCGACGCGTGTCCTGCTGCAGGACAAGTCTGTGTGGCGGGCATTTGCCAAATACCCGACCCTGCCGCATGTTCCAGCACCTGCACGGGCGGAAGTGTTTGTGTCGACGGTGCATGCCAAATGCCGGGCCCTGCCGGGTGTGTTGACGGCGACACCTGTCCTGTTGCCGCACAAGTTTGCGTGAGTGGCATTTGCCAAACACCCAACCCTGCCGCATGCTCCAGCACCTGCACGGGCGGAAGCGTTTGTGTGGAGGGTGAATGCCAAATGCCGGGCCCTGCCGGGTGTGTTGACGGCAACACCTGTCCTGTTGCCGCACAAGTTTGCGTGAGTGGCATTTGCCAAACGCCCGACCCTGCCGCATGCTCCAGCACCTGCACGAGCGGAAGCGTTTGTGTCGACGGTGCATGTCAAATGCCGGACCCTGCTGAGTGCTCTCAAGGCGGCGAGTGTCTTGAAGTCTGCGAAGGAGGCATCTGTCAGACAATCCAACTGGTTGTTTCTCCGAACGACCTTGCTTTTGATTTGGGAGCCGGCACAAAAACGCTGCTGGTTTCATCCAACACGGCTTGGAGTGCAAGCTGCGATAGGGCTTGGTGCAGCGTGACGCAGAGTGCTGCCGGCGGCAACGGAACGGTGACGGTGCACGTGCCGGGAAACGAAAACAACGAAGCCTCCCGCTCAGCCAATGTGCAGATAACGGCAGCCGATGGCAAGCTCCAAAGCATCGTGCGCGTTATGCAGATTGGCAATGAGCCCATCGTCCGCAGCTTTGAGCCAAACGCAGCGCCCCACGGCGCCACGCTCAACCTTTTGGGAGAAAACTTCAGCCCTGTTCTTTCGAACAACAACGTCAGCTTGAACGGTGTTGCCGCCCGTGTTCTTTGGGCTTCACCCGACAGGCTCAGCGTTGAAGTGCCTCAAAACAAAGCTTGCACAGGTCCCCTGCAGGTACGTGTGAATGGTCGAGCCGCCACGTTCTTATATGGGCCATATGAGTTTGTCTATTTGCTGGCGGCTGAGCTTGCGACAGTTGCCGACATTTCCGCTTTCGGCATCACCACAGACGCAGCGGGCAACCTCTATGTGACAAACGGCTACCGCATTCGCAGGGTGACACCGCAGGGAGTTGTCAGCACCCTTGCCGGCAGCAGCAATGGTTATGCTGAAGGCACGGGAAGCAATGCACAGTTTTCTTCCCCTCACGGCATTGCAAGAGACACGGCGGGCAACCTCTATGTGGCGGACAGCTATAACCACCGCATCCGCAGAGTGACGCCGCAGGGAGTTGTCGACACCATCGCCGGCAGCGGCACAACAGGCGGTGAGGGCAGCGGCTATTTTGACGTCCCGGGAGACGCTGCACAGTTTCGTTACCCCCGTGGCATCACCATCGACGCACAAGGCAACCTCTATGTGGCGGACACCGACAACCACTGCATACGAAGGATTGACTCGGGAACTTTGAGAATGGTCACCACCCTTGCCGGTGACTGTGGAATGGCAGGCTTCAACAACGGCGAGGGAACGGACGCACAGTTCCGCAGCCCCAGCGGCATCATCCTGGATGCACAAGGCGACCTCTATGTGGCGGATACCGGCAACAACCGTATTCGCAAGTTGACCCTGTCGAATGGTGTTGCCACCGTCGACACCGTTGTTGACGGCGCAGGAAACGAGATTGTTTTTGGTTCCCCTGGCAACATCGCCATAGACACAAAAGGCAATCTCTATGTGGTGAGCACCGAATATGTCTCAAGTGGCCAAATTCTCAAAATGACGCCGCAGGGAAACCAAAACCGCTATTCCCCTTCTTATTATTCCCCCCCTTATTCCTCCTCCATGTACAGCATTGCCACAGACGGGGCCGACAATGTCTATGTGGGAAATTATGGCGGCATCTACCAAGTCACAGCGTGGGAAGAATGAGCTTCGTTGAATAACGTCGCTCCATGAACAAAAGACGGGGATGAGGCATGGGCCTTGTTCCCGTTTTTGCAAGCCCCTTGGCCCATACAAGCCCCACTATGAGGCCGGGGAGCGGGTGGAGGCTTTCGGTTTGCCCTGAGGGGGGCTAGGCCGGGGCTTGGAAATAACCCCCCTATAAAACCAGAGATATTTCTGGGGAAGCTGCCAGCTGGCGAAAAATATCCCTCAGCGCTGGTGTAAAGCGTTGTGAGGACTACTTGTATTCTTTTATCGCGCTTATTGAGCATAAGTAGGTGTTGTAGCATAAGACTTATAGTAAAAATATAATCCCCCCCTATGACTGAAGGATACCTGGATGAAATTATGGAAGCTATGGAGTTTAGCTATATTTTTAACCCTAGGGTTGGCTTGTAGCTCTTCAGACACGCTTGAATGCACGCCCAGCTGTACGGGCAATACAAGCTGCGTTGATGGCCGCTGTCAGCCCATAGCCGGCCCTATGGGGTGTGTCGACAGTGAAACGTGCCCGACTGCCGGACAAGTTTGCGTGGTTGGCCTTTGCCAAACACCCAACCCTGCTGCATGCTCCAGCGCTTGCACAGGTGGAAGCGTTTGTGTGGGGGGAGCATGCCAAATGCCAGGCCCTGCCGGGTGTGTTGACAGCAACACCTGTCCTGCTGCCGGACAAGTTTGCGTGGTTGGCCTTTGCCAAACACCCAACCCTGCTGCATGCTCCAGCGCTTGCACGGGTGAAAGCGTTTGTGTCGGTGGTAAATGCCAAGCAACAGGCCCTGCCGGGTGTGTCGACAGTGACGAATGCCGCGCTGCTGGACAAGCCTGCGTGGAAGGTATTTGCCAAAATACAAACCCTGCTGCATGCACCCCCTCCTGCACGGGTGAAAGCGTTTGTGTCGGTGGTGAATGTCAAGCAACAGGCCCTGCCGGGTGTGTTGACAGTGACGAATGCCGTGCTGCTGGACAAGCCTGCGTGGAAGGTATTTGCCGAACACCATACCCGTGCACCAACGACAACGCGTGTGTTGAAGTCGTTGGAACAGGCGGAGACGCCTGTATTGACGGCATTTGCCAAATAAAAAGGCTCAGCACCCATCCAACAAGCCTTCATTTCGAAATTGGAGCTGGTGTACAGAGCTTTGATGTCGTTTCCAACATGAGCTGGAGCACACGCTGCGATAGGCCTTGGTGCACCGTGACACAGAGTACTGCCAGCGGCAACGGAACGGTGACGGTGAGCGTTTCTGGAAACGAGGACAGCGAAAATTCCCGAACTGCCAAGGTGACGATATCCTCAAATCATGGGCTCCTGACATTCGTGTCGATTGTGCAGATTGGCAATGAGCCCACCCAGCAGCTTTAACCCAAGCGCAGCACCCCATGGCGCCACGCTCACCATTAACGGACAAAACTTCAGCCCCGTTCTTTCGAACAACAACGTCACATTGAACGGTATCGCCGCACGCATTCTTTCTGTCACGCCGACCATACTTGAAGTTGAGGTGCCTCAAAACAAAGACTGCACAGGTCTCGTACAGCTAAGTGTGAATGGCAAAACCGTCACATCCATATCCGAGTTTGTCTATTTGCTGTCGGCTGGCGTCACCACGGTTGTCGACATGACCGTTTCCGGCGTCCGAAGGGAAAAAAGTCTGAAACAAACACAGACGCCGAGCGCCTTAAAAGCATCGGCATGGCATTGGCCATGCATTGGCTATGAAAAAAGAAAGGCAAGAAATGCAAATAAACCAGGGGAAGGAAGTGGGCGTCAAAAGAGGAAGCGGTTTTGTTTTGGGGTTGTCTTTGGTTTTGGCCCTTTCGTTTGTGGCCTGCGGAGAGGAGGAGGGTGTTGAGGGTGGTGGCGGTGGTGGCGGTGGTGGCGACAAAGTATTGCCTCCCAAAGTCATCGTCAGCACGATTGCCGGCACCCCTGTTAACGAAAAACCGCATGGCGATTCCGACGGCGATAAAACAACCGCACAATTTAATGAGCCTAGAGGCCTTGTGGTGGACGCGCAAGGCAACATCTATGTGGCGGACCACGATAACTACCTTATCCGCAAGGTGACGCCGCAAGGAAACGTCACGACGGTTAACCCTAGAGATGAGAAACCTTACAATTCTACAGCCATCAACCACCCTAATGACATTACCCTAGACTCAAAAGGCAACCTCTATGCGACAGAGGACTCTAACGATCAGCAAGTTAAGAAGGTGACGCCGCAAGGAGAGATTGATGCTTTTGCCCCAGCGAGTCCTGGGCATTCCATGTTTAGTAGTCCTTTTGGCATCGCCATCGATGCGGAAGACAACCTCTATGTGGCGGACGCTCGGAACAACTGCATCCGCAAAGTGACGCCGGACGAAAATGTCATCACCGTGGCCGGCCTTTGCGGCCCAGTGAATACCGAGGGCAATGCTAACGGCTCAAGAAACGTCGCGCGGTTTTATAGGCCTGAAGGCATTGCCATTGACTCCTCGGGCACCCTCTATGTGGCAGATAGCGGGAACCATTGCATTCGCAAGGTGACGCGAGACGGAAACGTCAGCACCTTTGCCGGCATTTGCGAGAATGGTCCTCCTTCAGAGTTTAATGCCCCGAGCGGACTGGCCATCGACGCAGAAGACAACCTCTATGTGGCGGACACCTATCACAGCCGCATCGTCAAGCTGACATTGAATGGAACCGTTATCCCCATTGCCGGAGGCCAGGCAGGTTTTGCAGATGGCAATGCGGGGGAGGCAAAGTTTTATTATCCTCGTGGCATTGCCACAGACGCAGCAGGCAACCTCTATGTGGCGGATACCGCTAACCACCGTATTCGGAAGATAACGTTGAAGTGAGGTTTTTTCTTTCGCCCTCCGGGCGGGGGGTTAAAAGCATTTCTTTTAGAGCGTTATTTTAGTTTAAAAATAGTTTTTTCGCCCTAGCGGGCGGCTGGAGGGGAACTTTCTAAAGGGGCTTGTTCGCCCTCCGGGCGGGGTTGTTGTCTCCCATTGAGTGTTTTTATTAGCCCCTGGCGGGGCGGCTTTGGTGCTGGGCCTGCGGCCCGGCGGTTTTCCTTCTTCGAACGTTGTTTTTTCTCCCATTGGCTGTTTTTATTAGCCCCTGGCGGGGCGGCTTTTTTGGAGTAGGGGGTTATTGCTGGGCCTGCGGCCCGGCTGTTTTCCGCTGCGCGGGCGCTGTAGGTTTCGCCTACCGGCGAGTCACTTTCTTTTGCATGCGCAAAAGAAAGTAACCAAAGAAAAACCACTCTCCGAGGGCCCCTTAGCGGGGAGCTAAGCCTCATTCGCAACCCCTTTCGAGCTTTCCTCTTCTGTTTGCATCAGGAGGGGCCGTACACGCGGTGCAAGGTTGAAGCGTGTCAGCACAGTCTTTCGGAACCCCTCCCCCGGAGGCAGCACGGCCTCAAAACTCGCCACCGTTGGCGCCATACATTTTGCAGAGGGCTCGGGTTTGAGTCCTCCAAGCAGCAACGAGTTGAACAGGGACGCCTGCCAGCGTCCCCTAAAGACCAAAAACTACCTGGGGAATGAATATAATACCCTAGAAAATAACGCCCTTAGCCTTAGGTAAGCCGGCAAAGAACTGCTCAACGCTGATTTTGAATCCAACAACGTCGACAAAATGTCGGATGAGCTCAACAAGCGTCATGTTGAGCTCGACGAGGGTCGTGTTGAG
>Ga0123356_10006087_pt1 | contig 12239 bp, 2 predicted proteins | sample TergutEmb28metaG_2_FD_92546 | JGI IMG/M metagenome (GOLD analysis project Ga0123356, IMG submission 92546) | Embiratermes neotenicus P3 segment gut microbial communities from Petit-Saut dam, French Guiana - Emb289 P3 | ecosystem: Host-associated > Arthropoda: Insects > Digestive system > Gut ... | reverse complement strand
TAGACCGGTACAATCTCGTGGCCGCGGGCCCGGATGCCATCGATGATCATGGGAAGCGCGCGCACGGTCTCGGAGCGGTCGCCGCCGCCATCGTGCAGCAGCACGATGTTGCCGCAGCGCAGGTCATCGGGACGGCAGGGGGGGAGATGCTGAAGCACGTAATCGGTGATCTCTTCCGCGGTCCGCCGGTTCTGCCCGGTCGCCCAGTCGTTCGGATCGATGCGGTTGCCCACGGTGATGTATCCCATTTCCTGGGGAATCTCGAGCGGGCGGACCTGATCGGCGGTTTCGGGTTCCTCGTCAATCGCGTAGGGCGGCCGCATGAGTGTAGCGCGCACTCCGATGAAGGCGGCGAACAGCCGATCGGTCAGATTCAGTTCCGCCTTGAACAGCGGCCCCGACATATTCGTCACGTCGGGATGCGTGAAGGTGTGGTTTCCGATCGTGCTGCCTTCCTCGTAAATCCGCCGGGCGACGCTCGAGAATTTGTCGGTTTGAATGCCGATGAGGAAAAACGTTGCCGTGGCGTGCTTTTGTTGGAGCACGTCGAGAACTTTCGGAGTCCACTCCGGGTCCGGGCCGTCGTCAAAGGTGAGCGCGACTTTGCTGGGGCTGTAGCCGTAGCGGCTGACCCGGTAGGGCTCGGGCAGGTTCTGGAAAACCTCGTCGGTGATCATCTTGCTGCCGGCGTCGAAGGTCAGGTCGCGCGTGCCGTGCGCCGGTTTGTCTTCGATGCGAAGAATCTCGCCCTGTCCCTCCATGTCGACATCAGCGCCCGGAGGCACGTCACGCAGCTTGTCGACTGCGCCGCCGTCGCCCGGCACATCCCACACGCGCCACAACGAGCGGTCCTCGCTGCCCAGCCGCCACAGGGCAAATGTCTGAATTCCCAGGTTCTGCGCCGAGCGCATATGGTTCAGAGCGGTCACCCCGTCGGTGAACCAGATGTCGTGCCGGAAGTTGTGTTCGTCGAGGTAACCGAAGTGGGGATTCATGGCGTCGTCGTCGAAGTTGATGTCGACATCGGAATCCCGCGCCGCCAGCCATGCATCCTGCACGCTGACGGAATGGTCATGCTCTTCCGGCGGCAGTTTTCCTTTCTTCGGCTTCCCGACCCAGTCGTAGCCGTAATTGGCGATCGCGCAGATGATCTTCTGCCGGGGAATCACGCTGGTGGCGTACTTCAGGTTCTGGACGAACCAGTCCTGCGAAGCCACCGGCCCGGATTCCCCGCCGGGATAGTGCTCGTCGTAGTTCATCAGCACAACGCCGTCGACGGCCGCGGCAATCGCCGGATAGTTGTACTCGCTGTTGTGCGGCGGCACGGCCACGTACAGCTTCATGCCGCGGGCGTGCAGATCGCTTCCCAGTTCCTGAAGCAGGGCAACGTAACCCGGCTGGCCTTCGGGAGGGAAGGTCTCGAAGTCGATCATGAGCCCGCGATAGTGCCCCGAAGAGAGGAAGAGTCCCGCCTCGCGGCGGAAGCGGGCGCGGGCGTCGGGATCGTTCAGAAAATGGGTGATGCCGGGAATCCAGTTCGTGCCGTCGGAATTGTTCACCATGGGGAACACTTCCATCTGCGGGTCGTCAGTCTTCAGGAAGGGCATGACCCGGTCGTCGACGGGGAGAACGGTGTTTCCCTGGACAACGTCAAAGTATTTGTTGGTCTGATCGTCGACACCCTGCAAACGGCCGTCCGAACCGGTGACGTGCAGCCAGTCGGGAAACAGCATGTCGATCTGGTGGGCGTAGGTGCGTAACGAGGAGAAACTGGCCGCGTCCCAGGGCGCGTAGAAGGCGGCGCGAATGCCTTCTTCCTGGTTCAGCGTGACCTGTGAGGCGAAGAGCCTGGATTTGCGGTGCGAACGTGCTGCCTGCCTTTTCTGGCGCTCGTGGATTTTCTCTTTTTCGGTCTCCTTCAGCTGCTTGAAGGCGCGTTTCTGAGGAGAGAACAGCAGTCCGGGCAGGGGTTCATCGCGCAGCGCAGTGTAGACAAAAAAGATGATCAGAACGGAAACCAGGACCGCGGTGACGTCGAGGAGACGCCGCAGGCGTTTCCACCGGGCCTTGCGCGGATCATAAAAAACTGGTTCAGCCATTAGGACGTTTCATCGTATGCCGCGGACGGCACACGGTCAATTTCTCGGTAGGCCAGGGTGAGCACCGCCCATTATCTATTTCGATGCGGTTTCCGGGCGCCGGGATTGCTCGAAACGCGCTATCATTCGCAGCGTGCAAGAACAGGCGCGGCGACAGTTCCAGGGCACCAGGTCGCGGTTCTATGTATGGTCGAGCCTGGCGGCTCTGGCCCTGCGGATCTTCCTGGTTCTGGGCTTTCCCGCCGTGGTGGATGACTCCCGCCTTTACGCCGATATCGCCAAAAACTGGTTGCGCCACGGCACCTACGGGATCACAAACTCCGGGGTGATCATGCCGACGCTGTCCCGGCTGCCGGGATATCCGGCCTTTCTGGCTGCGATCTTTCGCATCTTCGGTGACGACAGCTTTCGCGCGGTACTGCTGGTTCAAGTCCTTTTCGATCTCGGCACCTGTTGTCTGATTGCCGGCATGGCCCGGCGCCTGTTCTCCGAAAGCGCCGCGAAAGCGGGTTTTCTGCTGGCGGCTCTGTGTCCCTTCCTGGCAAACTATGCCGCCGCCGCTCTGACCGAGACGCTGGAGATCTTCTTCACCGCCCTGGCTCTCGATCTGGCCTTCCGCGGACTCGGAATCGGGGGCCGGAGCGCTCGGCCACATGCCATATGGCTCGGCTGCGGTCTCGCCATCGGCGCCGCGATCCTGCTTCGGCCGGACGGCGGGATTCTGCTGGCGTCGGTTGGCGGATACCTGTTGTGGCTGCTTTCGAGGAGTATGTGGCCGGGAACTGCCGCAGTCGACGCACCGGGTTTGTCGCCAAGAGCTCTCTTCATGGCGGGCCTGCTGGTGGGAGCCGGTTCTCTCGTCCCGCTGGTTCCCTGGACCCTGCGTAATCTCGACACGCTGCACAAGTTTGAGCCGCTGGCGCCGCGCTACGCCAACGACTCCGATGAAGTGCTCATGCCCGGCTTCAACCGCTGGGTCAAGACCTGGATCGCCGACTATGTATCCGTACAGGAAATCTACTGGCCGGTGCCGGGATCGGACATCGATTTCTCCAGGCTTCCCAGGCGCGCATTCGACTCGCCTGCCGAACGAGTCCGGACCGGCGACCTCATCGCGGCCTACAACGCCGGCCATGAAATGACCCCGGAACTCGACGCCCGTTTCGCTGCCCTCGCTCGCGAACGCATTCATGCCGCCCCGCTGCGCTACTACGTCTGGCTCCCGGCGTTGCGCATTGCCGGCATGTGGCTGCGCCCGCGGACCGAGTTGTTTCCCTCCGACCCCCGCTGGTGGGAATTCAACGACGATCCGCGCTGGCTTACGGTCAGCCTCGCATTCGGCGCCATCAACCTGGCGTACGTCCTGCTGGGCCTTGCCGGGCTGATTCGCTCGCGCGAAGTTTTGGGCGTCGGCCTGTTGGTCTTATTTCTGGTGCTGCGCTCTGCTTTCCTCGGGACCCTCGAAAACCCCGAACCCCGCTATACGCTGGAATGCTTTCCAGCGGTGATTGTGCTGGCCTCGTCCGTGTTCTCGCGCGCCTCGTGAGTATTCAAAATCTGGAATATTTCTGTGGAAATGCGGTACCTCAAAGGTTCCAAAAAGCCCTAAGCCCTTGAAAATGCGACTTGAATGTTGCGGCATGGAAGTTGCACTATACCCCGCAACGTTCCCAGGGTCTCTGCGGTCTCCCACAGACTGGGCAAAGCGTAATCGGAATTCGGCGTTACTCCGCCTGAGCCTCGCTGCACTCGCACGCAGTCCTGCTCAAATGCGAGGTCAGACCTCGCGCCAATCGGGCGCAGGGAGGTTTCCTATGCGTTCTCGCTCACTTGTAGTCGTCAAATGGATCGGCACCCTGCTCCTGCTGAGCCTTTCGGCATGGACGCAGATCGCAACCACTTCTCTGCGAGGCACGATTTACGACACGAAAGGTGCCGTGATTTCGGGAGCCTCAGTAACGATTCTGGATCCGGCGACCGGCTTCAGCCGCATGTCGAAGTCCGACAGCCAGGGGGGGTATCAGTTTCTTGAACTGCCGCCGGCAACCTATGAGCTGGCGGTATCCGCTCAAGGCTTTGCCCAGACCAAGGAGTCAGGCGTCCAGCTTCTGGTCGATACCCCCAGCACATTGAATGTAACCCTGAAGGTGTCGGGGGGAATAGAGACAGTCGACGTCGCCGGGGCCGCTCCCATGGTCAACACCGTGAACGCCACTCTGGGTCACGCATTTGACACCAACCAGATTGCCGAACTCCCGTTTGAGGGCCGCGATCCCACGGGAATCCTGAGCCTGCAGGCCGGCGTGGTGTTTACGGGAAACAGCAGCAACATCAATCAGTCCTCGGACAGCCGCAGCGGATCGGTGAATGGTGCCCGCAGTGACCAGACCAACATTACTCTTGACGGTGTCGACAACAATGACCAGCTTCTGGGACTGGCTTTTTCCGGAGCGGTCCGGGCGCCGCTGGACTCGCTCGAAGAATTCAAAGTGACCACAGCCAACGCCGATGCGGATACCGGTCGCTCCTCCGGTGGGCAGGTTGCTCTGGTCACCAAATCCGGCACCAACCAGATTCACGGCGGAGCCTACGCTTACAATCGCAGCGGAATCGGTGAGGCCAATGACTGGTTCAACAAAGCGGCTCAACTCCAGGCGGGTGAACCAAACATCCCGGGCCATCTGGTACGCAACACCTTTGGGGCTTTTGTGGGCGGGCCGATCATCAAAGACCGGGTGTTCCTGTTTGGCGCTTATGAGGGCCAGCGCCTCCGTCAGAACCTGCAGGTGACACGGATCGTACCGAGCGACAATCTCCGCAATGGGATCATCAGTTACCCCACTTGCGGAGCGGATCCCACTTGCGGCAATGGCAGCCTGACGCCGACGACCAACACTCTTACGGCCGCACAGGTTGCTTCCATGGACCCGAATTGTGCGGGTCTGGGAAGCTGCCCGCTGGGACCTGGCCCGAACCCTGCGGTGATGGCACTGTTCCAGCAGTATCCTCATCCCAACACGGATTCGGTTGGGGACACGCTCAATTATCGCGGCTTTACCTTCTCCTCTCCATTGCCCGGGATGCTGAACGCCTACGTTGCCAAGCTCGACTACAACCTCACCTCCAACGGAAACCACCGCCTTTTTCTGCGCGGGATTCAGAATGGGGACCGCACTGCCCTGGCCAGTGATCCCACTTCGACAACCGGCGACGGCGGTTCCCAGTTCCCCGGGGATCCAGCCAATCAAACCCAGATAAACACAAGCAAGGCTCTCACCGTCGGCTACACCGCTACGCTGAGTAACACGCTGATCAACGACTTTCGTTTCGGTTATATACGCGAGGCGATCGACGTGGTGGGACAGCAGACACAACATTTCGTTGCCTTCCGCGGTCTCGACAACCTGACGGCCCAGACCCCGTCGAATCACACCGCTGTGCCGGTGAAGAACTGGATCGATGATCTCAGCAAGGTGAAAGGCAATCACTCGCTGCAGTTCGGCATCAACTACCGCGGGATCGATAATATACGCGCCTCGAACGGAACCTCCTTTTTCACCGGCTTGACCAATGCTTTTTGGCTGGCGGGTTCCTGTATCGCCAACTGCGGCACCAGCTTCGATCCGGGGGCCTTCGGTTTCCCCACGGTGGCTTCGAGTTTTTCGACCAATTACGACTTTCCCATGACTGCTTTGGCCGGGCTTGTCACCGAGATCGGATCGAATTACAACCTCACCAAGACCCTCACCCCGCTGCCCGAGGGAGATCCCGTGCCGCGCCACTTCCGCGGGAACGAGTGGGAGTGGTACGCACAGGATTCCTATCGTGTGAAGCGGAACCTCACCGTGACCTATGGACTTCGCTATAGCTTGCTGCTGGCACCCTATGAAGTCAACGGTCAGCAAGTGGCTCCCACCTTCAGCCTGGGTAACTGGTTCGAGCAACGGGCTGCTAACATGTTGCAAGGCCAGACCTACGATCCCCTCATCAGCTTTGCCCTGGCCGGGAAGGCCAATGGCGCCAAGCCGCTTTGGAATACCGACTACAAAGATATCGCACCGCGTTTTGCCATCGCCTACTCGCCGGGTTCGGATAGTCGGTTGGGTCGAAAGCTCTGGGGCGGACCGGGAAAGAGTTCGATTCGCGCCGGGTATGGGATTTACTTCGACCATTTCGGCCAGGGCATTGTGAACAGTTACGATCAACTGGGATCATTTGGTCTGACGACCTCGATCACCAACCCTGCGGGCATCCAGAGCGTCGACACTTCCGCCCGCTTTTCGGCCCTGAATACCATTCCTGCGACGAGCGCGGCGACCAGCGGCAGTTGCCCCACGGCGCCTTGCCCGGTGCAAGAGCCTCCCCCGAGCGGAAGTTTTCCCGTGACGCCCCCGACCAGCCTGACCGGAGGCGGGTTCGCCATCACATGGGGATTGAATGACAAGCTCAGAACCCCTTATTCCCACGTGGTAAATTTGTCGTTTCAGCGCGAGACGTCGCATAACTTTACGATCGAAGTTTCATATGTCGGTCGTTTCGCCCACCGCTTGCTGCAGGAACAGGACATGGCGATGCCGCTTGACCTGGTTGACCCAAAAAGCGGTACAGCCTATTTCCAGGCAGCGACGGCGCTGGCGAAGCAGTATCGCGCCGGCACACCCATCCAGAGCATCACGCCCGCACTCATTGGCACCAACTACTGGGAAAATATGTTCCCCGGGGCTGCGGGACCATCCTCCGAGAACATCGGCGCGGAAGTGAACCAGTCGGGAGTGGCCTGTCTCGGCACGGCACCGGGTTTGGTGACGGCCACTCAGGCCATGTACGATCTGTTCTGCCGCAACAAGGGCAATGAAACCACGGCACTGGAATACGCCGACGTCCCCAACCTCATCACGTCCAGCTGCTATCCCGCGTGCTCGGTCGCAAACGGCGGCAACGGCTACGCCTATTACAACCCTCAGTATTCCTCGCTCTACGGCTGGTTCAGTAACGGGAACAGTTCCTTCAACTCCGGCCAGTTCAGTCTTCGGCACCGCCAGACCCATGGCCTGGTCTTCGACCTGAACTATACGTACTCAAAATCGATTGATCAGGGCTCCAACGCCGAGCGCATCAATGAGTTCCAGGGCGGAGGGTTCGCCAGTCAGATCATCAACTCCTGGGCTCCGAAACAGCTGCGCGCCGTCTCCGATTTCGATACGACCCATGCCTTCAACGCCAACTGGGTTTACGAATTGCCCTTGGGACGCGGCAAGCAATTCGGCTCGGGTTTAAACCGAATGGCCAATGCCGTTGTCGGGGGCTGGCACCTCTCTGGTCTCTGGCGCTGGTCCTCTGGTTATCCTTTCACCGTGAGCAGCGGCTTTGGTTGGGCGACGAACTTCCAACTTGAATCCGCTGCCATTCTCGATGGAACCAGGCCGCAAACCGGCACGTTTATGGTCCCGAACCCGACCACCGGCGCACCGCAAGCCAACATTTTCAGCAATCCTCTGTCGGGTTCGAGCGCCGCGATCGCCCAATTCCGTCAATCTTTCCCAGGCGAATCGGGTCAGCGCAACGAACTGCGCGGCCCCGGCACCTTCAATCTGGATGTGGGCCTGAGCAAGACCTGGAATATCACGGAAGCTCAGTCGGTGAGGTTCACCTGGGAAAACTTCAACGTAACCAACAGTCCGCGTTTCGATGTGGGAACGATGCAGCTGGGCGGCAACAACAGCATTTCCAATAGCACGAGCTTCGGGAATTTTGTCTCGACGCTGTCGAATCCTCGGGTCATGGAGTTCGCCCTGCGTTATACGTTCTGATTCCGAGGGGAGATGCCAATGCAGCGAATTAGACGGCGACCCAGGCCGTCCCTTTTGGCCGAAAGATCAAATTCCCCGACCGGAAGCTGACCTGCACCGGCTGTGCTGCGCGATGGTCCGCGACCGCTGGAAAGTCCGGAAACGCTCTGGAGAACGGCCGGCCTGGCCAGGGGAATCGCTCATCCGGCATCCTGTACGGACCTGCTCTAGAGCAACGACGATCCCCGTTGGCTTACGGTCAGCCTGGCATTCGGCGGCATCCACCCGGCGTCTGGTTGAGCCTTCCAGCTTGATTGGCTCCTGCGAATTTTTGGCATGGGCCGATTCATTTTATTTCTGGCGATGGGCACGGTCTATCCCGGGACCCTCGATAATCCCATGCCTTGCTGGAGTCTGGAATCCTGCCCGGCGGCCATGGTTCCGGCTTCGTCCCGGTTTTGCCGCCACTGATCCCAAAATCTTCCTGCGGCAGTGAAATTCAACTTGAACATTGCCCTGCCGAAGTTGCAGAATAGCGCCCCATTAAGGTTCTCCCGGGGTCTCTGCGGTCTCAACGACCTGGGCAAAACGTAATCAAAATTCGGCGCGCGCGCCAATCGGTCCGAGGAGCTTTCTATGCGTTCTCGCTCACGTGTAGTCGTTCTGTTCACGATTGTGTTCCCGGTTCTTGCAATTCTTCTGACCGCGCAGACGGCTACCACGTCGCTGCGCGGCACGGTCACCGACTCCAAAGGAGCAGTTCTGCCGGCTGCAACGGTGACGGTCGAAGATTCCGAAACCGGTTTTTCACGAACCGCCAAGACCGATGGTCACGGGGCCTATCAGCTTTTGCAACTGCCGCCGGCTACCTATACCGTCACGGTGGAAGCCCAGGGATTCGCCACGACCAAGCAGGCGGGGTTCGTTCTCCTGGTCAGCGTTCCATCCACCCTGGATGTCACGATGCAGGTGAAAGGGCAAACTGTAACCGTCGATGTGACGAGCGAGGCGCCGCACGTGAACACGACCGATGCCACCATCGGAAACGCCTTCAACACCAAACAGATTATGGAGTTGCCTTTTGAAGGGCGCAATCCGGTGGAGATGCTGAGCTTGCAGCCGGGTGTCACCTACACCTCGCCCACCAGCGGCACTGCCATCGACAATATGACCGACACCCGCAACGGTGCCGTCAATGGCGGACGCAGTGATCAGGCCAACATCACCCTGGATGGCGTCGACAACAACGATCAGAACAATGGCCTGCCATTTGCCGGCGCTTTACGTTCCACGCTGGACTCGGTCGAAGAATTCCGCGTCACCACGACGAACTCCAACGCGGATTCTGGACGATCCTCGGGAGCCCAGGTCACCTTGCTCACCAAGAGCGGAACCAACAGCTGGCATGGCAGCGCTTACGAATACAATCGTTCCTCGATCGGGGAGGCGAATGACTGGTTTAACGAGCAGGCGCAAGTGTCTTCCGGCTTGCCCAACATACCACCCCACCTCGTGCGCAACACCTTCGGTGCCTCGCTGGGCGGGCCCATCAAGAAGGACAAGGCGTTCTTCTTTCTGAACTGGGAGACGCAGCGCACCCACGAGAGTACCCAGGAAACGCGCACGGTGCCGAGCGATAATCTGCGCAACGGCATTGTGAGCTACCTGTGCGATACCACCGATCCGAACTGCACTGCAAGCAACAAGACCAACGTCACCGTCACTGCCCCCGCGGGACTGGCGCCGGGAACCCTTCTGGCCACCATGCCCGCCACTACGCTGGCCGCTATTGATCCTAACTGCACTGGGCTGGGTACCTGCCCGCTGGGGCCGGGTGCGAATCCTGCCATGCTGCAGATTTTAGCCGAGTACCCCCACCCCAATACCCTGGCTGCGGCCAACGCGGACGGCTACAATCTTCAGGGTTTCACCTTCTCGGCGCCCACTCCGATCACTCTGAATACCTACATTGCAAAATTCGATTTCGTCATCAACCAGAACAACCGGGTGTTCATCAGAGGAAATTTGCAGGGTGACAAGCAAGATAATGCGCCCCAGTTTCCAGGGTTGTCTCCAACGCTTGCCTTCGTCACTCCCAGCAAAGGGCTGGCCGTAGGTTTGACTTCAGTCCTCTCGCCCCGGCTGATCAACAACTTCAGGTACGGATATATCCGGCAGGCCCAAACCCAGTTGGGTTCCGGGAACACCACATACACCGTCTTGCGCAGCTTTGACACTCCCCACGGTGAGGAGAACGATTCCTACAAAGTCGCCGTGCCGGTCAACAACTTTGTCGATGACCTTTCCTGGACCAAGGGAAACCACACCTGGCAGTTCGGGGCGAACCTCAGAATCATCGGCAATCTCCAGAATTCGACTCTCACCTCGTTTTCGGATAACTCGCTCAACGCCTCCTGGCTCAACGTCTCCGGCATCGCCAACAAGGGCACAAGTCTCGATCCGGCGGCTTCTCAGTTTGCTTCGTTGAACCTGCCTGCGGTCGACCCGGGCTTCAACAACTCCTATGACTATCCGGTAATGGCTCTGGCCGGAATCATCAGCGAAGTGGACACGCGCTACAACTTCACCCCCAAGGGTGCGACTCTTCCCCAGGGCACGCCGAATCTGCGGCATTTCCTCGCCCACGAGTTTGAGTCCTACGTCCAGGACTCCTGGCGGGCCAGGCCAAATCTTACGATCACGTACGGGCTTCGCTGGACGTTCCTGCAACCTCCGTATGAGGTGAATGGAGTTCAGGTGGCGCCTACGACAAGCTTGTCCCGATGGTTCAGTGAGAGGGCGCAAACCCAGCTGACCGGCGCGGCCTTCAACAATCCGATTTCGTTTGATCTTTCCGGCCAGGCCAACGGTGGCGCTCCGTATTGGCGGGATGACTTCAAGAATTTTGCCCCTCGTCTTGCCCTCGCTTACTCCCCTGGTTTTGACAGCGGCTGGTTAGGACGGATGTTTGGCGGCCCGGGAAAAACATCCATCCGCATGGGTGCCGGTATGTATTATGACCATTTCGGCGAAGGCGTTGTGAATTCCTTCAACCAGCAAGGCTCGTTCGGGCTATCGACCCTGCTGACGAACGTGGGAGGCGTGCAGACCGTCGACGGCGCGCCCCGCATGGCTATGGGCGGCTATTCCACATTGGGGGGCGGCTCCAACTTGGCGCAGTCACTGATCACTCCGTCGCCGGGCGCCAGTTTTCCTGTGCAGTATCCCTTGACCAACTTCGCGGTGCAGTGGGGCATGGACGACCACCTCAGGACGCCTTATTCCTACGGCTTCGACATGTCCGTGGAGAGGGAAACGCGTCGCGGATTTGTCATCGAGGCCGCCTATGTGGGCCGGATCGGCCACCGTTTGTTGCAGCAGGAAGACCTGGCGCAGCCCAGGGACATCGTGGACCCGGCCTCCAATACCGACTATTACACTGCCGTGCGCGGGCTCGACAATGCGGTCCTGGCGGGTACACCCGAGGCTTCGGTCGCGCCCATTCCGTACTGGGAGAACCTGTTCGGGGCGACCTCTGCCGGTCCCGGAGGAATCTCTTCCGGCCCCAATTCAGCTTGCGCGAACCAGTTCGGCCCCATTCCCGCAAACCCGACCGCGACCCAGAACATGTATGACCTGATGGCCTGCGGCTACGTCCACAATGAAACCACCTTCCAGCAGATCATCGACGGCGTAGGCGGCAATGCATGTTTTCCGGGCTGCATCACTCTCGGAGGCGTGACCGCAACCACGCCGCAATATTTCTCCTCCCAGTATGCTTCCCTCTACGCGTGGAGGGCGATCGGGAACAGTGTCTACAACGCGGGTCAACTGATCGTCAAGCATCCCCTGTCGCATGGTGTGCAGTTCGACGTCAACTATACCTACGGCAGGTCTTTTGATATTGGATCGGACGCGGAACGCATTGCCCCGGAAGGAGGCCTGGGAGACCAGATTTACAATGCCTGGAATCCCAAGCTGCAGCGCGCTGTCTCCACCTTTGACACCACCCATCAGATCAATTCGAACTGGTTGGGAGAACTTCCCTTCGGACGCGGTCGCGCCTTTGGAGCCACCGCCAACCGCCTCGCCAATGCCGTGATCGGCGGCTGGGAGGTGACCGGTCTGTTTCGCTGGACCAGTGGCTTCCCGGTCAGCGTCGGAAACGGCGCCGCCTGGGCCACGAACTGGGAATTGAGCGGCTACGCCACACAAATTGGACCGTCTCCCAAGAGCGGAACCTACACGGTGAACGGAGCACCGAACATCTTCCAGAACCCGACCACTGCCATCACCTCGTACCGGCAGGATTTTCCAGGCGAGGTCGGGAATCGCAATACGGTTCGGGGCC
>Ga0123356_10006086_pt1 | contig 12239 bp, 16 predicted proteins | sample TergutEmb28metaG_2_FD_92546 | JGI IMG/M metagenome (GOLD analysis project Ga0123356, IMG submission 92546) | Embiratermes neotenicus P3 segment gut microbial communities from Petit-Saut dam, French Guiana - Emb289 P3 | ecosystem: Host-associated > Arthropoda: Insects > Digestive system > Gut ... | reverse complement strand
TCAATTTCTTTTGTTAATTTAGAAGGGAGCCGAAGAGCAAGACTATTTCCCCATTTAGTTATTACAGCAGAAGCCATATAATCTCCATATATTGAGTATATACATTATGTAGATACATGTCAAGTAATTGCACCCCTAAAAAACACGAGTTTTTAATTTATTGACATCTAGGCGATTTTTTACGATACTATGAATAGGCGGTAGCCGAGACCGTGCGACTGAGGTGGGATTTATCTGTTTTTGCAGGTTTCCCTTGTCCCTTTCGTGCGGTTTTTTATTTGTTGACAATTTCAATTGAATAATAATAAAACTTGTGAGGTCTTTTTACAGGTTTTACTATTTTTAGTTCAACGTTAAAAAGTGTTTTATTAATTATTACTTGATAATGAAAATGTTTATAGTTTTCTATTTCTGTTCTATTTTTTCTATCTTGAGTTGGCAGCCCATTAAATGTACTATTCTCTAATAGTACATTTAAAATTTGTACTAAGATTATTCTTTCTCTGGTTCTGGACTTTTTTACCCATTGATTAATACAGTCACTTGACACAGAAATCCATAAGCCGGTATTTCTATTAAGATATTGATGACCTTGAAATTTTGTCTTAAATATATTTTTATATTTTGTTTTTAAATCAAAATTGGATAATAATTTTTCTTCTTCTGTTTCCCAAATCTTGGGAATTTTGTTTTTGCTCACGGACAAGATTATATTTATTACTTGGTACTTGTCAAGCGTTAAGTGTTAAAAAACCTGACACTGGAAAACCACACGAACCCATAATCCGACAAGTGTTGTTCGCAGTTAAATTTAAACTCGCTTTTTTATTCTTTGTTAAACCGGATATTCCAGGTTTTCCTTCTTGGCGTTTCGTAAAAGCGCTGCGTATTTACGGCATTCGTATTTTGCCATGTCCAGGTTTTGTTCCTGCCAGTTGCCGCATTCAACTGCTGATGCGCCGGGAATATTGCCCTCAAATTTTTCTATCCAATCAAGTAATTCTAAAAGCAGGGGAAGGATACCGGCGGAGCTGTGTTCGCCTTCTAAAATCAGGTAAAAACCTGTGCGGCATCCCATTGGACCAAAGTATATGACTTTATCGCTCCAGTTATTGTGGGACCTCAGGAAAGTTGCGCATAGATGTTCGATTGTATGTAAAGCAGGTTGATCCAATACCGGTTCTTTGTTTGGTTCTTTATAACGAAGATCGAAGGTAGTAAGTACTAGACTTCCATACATATCTTTCCGGGAAACATAAACCCCTGGTTTAAGTCTTAGATGGTCAATTTGAAAACTGGCTATTTTTTCCATATTTGTAACTCCTGTGGATTAGATGCAGAAAAGGCGCTTAAAACTCACCTTTCGGACTAGCTGCAAGTGACAGTCATTATACTAGACATTATATATAAAAAAATCTATACTTCTTTTACACTGGCGGTATGTCTGAGCCGCTGTGTAAATTCATACTGTCAGACCTCAGGAGGACTTTTTATGAGCGCCACGATACGGCTCAAGAGATTTGGAACAAAAAAACGGCCATATTACCGCATTGTTGTAATGGACAAAATGTCACCAAGAGATGGAAAAACCATCGAAGAATTGGGTTATTATCATCCCATCGCAATGGAAGATAAACAAGTTGTTTTTGACGAAGAAAAAGCCAAAGCCTGGCTTGCGAAAGGCGCTGTCGTTTCCGATAAAGTGCGCAGAATCTTCAATAAAAAGAACGTTACCGTAAAATAAACATTATGGAAAAAGATTTAATTGAATACCTGGCAAAGTCCCTTGTGGACGACCCTTCACAGGTACAGGTTAACGTTGTAGAAGGCGAAAAATCGACTATTTTAGAACTGCGTGTAGCGGAAGGCGATATTGGCAAAGTAATCGGTAAACATGGCCGTATTGCCAAAGCAATCAGAACAGTGCTTCAAGCCGCAAGCGCCAGATCCGGAAAACACACCGTTTTGGAAATACTCGATTAATTAGAGTTTACTCAGGAAGTGTAAAATCCTTAATTATTTTATAACTCCTAAATAGTCATGATTGATAAATTTATTATAGGAATGATAGGGGCTCCTTTTGGAGTTAAGGGCTTTGTAAAAGTCCACTCTCCTTCCGGTGAAATAGGTCATCTCTTAACACTAGAATCTGTAACTGTAAATAAAGACGGAAAAGAACGTATTCTCAAAATAGAAGAAAGCAGCCCTTCTAATACCGGAGGTAAGACTCCCATTGTGCTTATGCGATTTGAAGGAATCGACAGCCCTGAGGCGGCAAAAACCTTGAACGGCTCACAGCTTCTCGTTGGGCGCGATCAGGCTGCTCCTCTGGAAGACGGTGAGTTTTATATAGAAGATTTAAAGGGGTTACCGGTAATAACAGAAACAGACGAAGCAATCGGTATTATTACAGATGTAATCGAAGGCGGCGGCGGGGATTTGATCGAAATAAAGCTGACAAACGGCGAAAAAAAGCTTGTTCCGCTCAGAAAAGAGTTTTTTGCTGAGATTTCTCCCGATAAAAGCAGGGTTGTACTTCAAAACCTTTGGATTCTGGAGTAAAAGTCTATGAAATATACCATTTTAACGCTATTCCCGGAAATTACTGATGCATTTTTTGCTAATTCAATTATGGCAAAGGCAATAAAGAGAGGAATTATCGAGTATCAGGCTGTTAATATCCGTGATTTTGCTTTGGACAAGCATAAAACCTGCGATGACGCTCCCTACGGCGGCGGCCCCGGAATGGTGATGCTGGTTGAGCCGATAGCTCGGGCATTAGAGTTTATTGGAAAAGACCTCTCGCAGAGACGTCGAACCTTCGGTTCGCTAGACGCAGAGAACGCAGAGGGGAATAAGGAAGAACACATATCTTCTTCCCTTCTTGGCTCTGCGTCCTCTGCGCCCCTGCGCCTCTGCGAGAAAAAAAGAGTAATCTATCTGTCGCCTTCAGGGCGACCTTTTAACCAGGAATTAGCCATAGAGCTTGCGAAAGAGCAGGAGTTAATCCTAATCTGCGGACGATATGAGGGGATTGATCAGAGGATAATCGACCGGTATGTTGATGATGAAATATCGATTGGGGATTATGTTCTTTCTTCGGGGGAAGTTGCAGCTTTAGCGGTAATTGACGCTACTTACCGGCTTGTGGATAAAGTAATTTGTGCGGAATCTCTAAACGAAGAAAGCTTTTCTTCCGGACTTTTGGAGTATCCCCAGTTTACACGCCCTGAGGTTTATGATACAATGAAAGTCCCTGAAATACTTTTGTCGGGGCATCATGAACAGATACGTCTTTGGCGTCTTGAAAAAAGGGTAGAAAAAACCCTGCGGCAAAGACCTGACTTGATTCAACACGGCAGGGAGCTATCCCCGGAGGGGATTAGTATTTTTAACAAGGAAATAAACGGTATTATAAACCGTATAACAGGAGAAAAAGATGAACGAAATAATGGCCATTGAAGCCGAACAAATGAAATCAGAGCCCGATCAATTTAAGGTTGGAGATACAGTTAAGGTTCATTTTAAAATTGTAGAAGGCAAAAATGAGCGTGTACAGATCTACGAAGGTCTGGTCATTGCCATGAAAAATTCCAAGGTAGGAAAAACATTTACCGTACGGAAAATTTCCTATGGTGTGGGTGTAGAAAGGGTTTTCCCCCTTCATTCACCCCGTATTGTGAAAGTAGAAGTAGTCCGCCCCGGTAAAGTCAGGCGCGCGAAACTCTATTACATCCGTGAAAAAATTGGTAAAGGCGCCAAAATTAAAGAACTTATTATTAAAAAGGGTTCCAAGGCTGCCCATGCTCCTGTTACGAGCGCTGCTGCGGACGGGGAATAATCACGTTTTCGTTAAAAAATTGTTCAATAATTGAAACTATTGAACAAATCATGTATAAATCAATCCTCATTATAAGCCGATACTCACAAGGAAGACTTATTATCTCTGGGGATGTATAAATGAATTTAATTAATACCAGTGACCTTAGACCGGGTCAGGTTTTTTCCGAGTCCGTGTATACAGAAGGCGAATATTTACTGGTAACCGCTATGGTTCCCCTGCGTCAAAGAGACATTGATGTTTTAATCACTTGGGGTATTGATTATGTCCGGACTAAGGGAACTCTTGTTGAAGAAGACATAAGAGCTAATTCATCGCATGAAGAGAATGACTTTTTACTTAGCGCAGATGATGCGGTTAAGGTTTTAGAGAAAGAATTATCTAAAGCTATGGAAGAACCTGCGGAAGTTAAAAAACAACCTCCTGCAAAAAAGAGCGCAGTTAAGTTTTCTATCAGTGATGTACAGCAGAATTCCGGTCCGTATAGAGCATACAAAAATATCATAGAAAAATTAAACTCCGTATTTACCAGTTTAAAGTCCGGAATCGATGTAGAGATGCGTTTGATCGACAATATATGTGATCAATTACTTAAGGATTTAAGGGAACACCCGGATAAATTTGTAGGTTTTATTCTTGGCGGAGAAGTTTCCGGCAATGAATTGGCAAAAAGTTCCGTTAATTCCGCGATTCTTTCAGCGATGATGGCTCAGGAGCTCAGGCTGCCTCACCATAAAACGCATAATATTGTCTCCGGGGCTCTGCTTCATGATGTGGGAATGCTCAGGTTATCCAAGGGTATTACCGAAAAAAAAGGCGGGCTTTCCGAAGCAGAACTGGAACAGATAAAAAGTCATCCCATGCATACATCCAAGATTGTTACAAAGGAATTATTCGGTCCGCACGAAGTAAATCTAATCGCTTTGCATCATCATGAAAGGTGGGATGGGAAAGGTTATCCGGATAAACTCACCGGCAACGCTATTGATATTGGCGCCAGAATTGTTTCTGTGGCTGACGCTTTCGAAGCCATGGTCAGTAAAAAATCATACCGGAACTCAATGGTTGGCTACCAGGCTGTTAAAAACCTGCTTTCTGATAATGGCCGCCGTTTTGATCCCGCGGTAATTATAGCTTTTACAAAGATTATTGGTATTTATCCCATTGGTTCTATTCTTAGATTAAATGACGGTTCAATTGCCAGGGTTATTAATGTACATACAGACGCTCCTATGCGGCCTGTAGTCCAAATGCTGACAGACAATAAAGGCAACGCGCTTGGTTCCAGAACTGTGAATGTCGTAGACCTTTTGGTAGAAAAAACCCTGTTTATTAAAGAAGCGATAGACCCGGTCGAATACGAAAAGGCTAATGCATAGCCTTGATAAAAACAGCAAAGGTCTGGGTCAAAAAGGGGAAGAGCAGGCTGCTGATTCTCTTATAGCTTCCGGCATGAAGATTATCGCGAGAAATTACCGGGCAAAGCTTCCTGGCGGAATAGGACTTGGCGAAGTGGATATTATCGCTCTGGATAAAGAGACAATTGTCTTTGCAGAAGTTAAAACCTGGTCTTCTTTTGGCATGGAAAACCTTCAATACAGCCTTGATATAAGAAAACAGCGGAAAATTATTAAAACTGCTAAGTATTTCATGTCCGAAAATCGAGAATATAATAATATGACGATTCGGTTTGATGTTATATTCGTCAAAGAAAATTCAATTACCCATCTTGCGTCAGCCTTTACGGAGAGTGTATGATTAACTTGGTTCAATCAGAACTGGCACAGACTTTGAACTCAAATGAAGCTGATTATTACGCAGCGCGGCAGGGTTTTCAAAATAAGCGTCCGGAAAGGCTGGAGTTGTTACAGCGGCGTATAAATGATGAGGATTACCTCTATGCCGCGATTCAAAGGCTGGCACTTGTTTTAAGTAAAGAATTGATGGATATTACATCTAAAGGTGGTCGTTATGAGCGGCAGCGGAAAAAGCGGACATAGAAAAAAACACCAGCGTTTCTCCGGAAGGAGAGATGATTCTCAAAAACATATCAAAAAGCACGCGCAGGTAAATAACGGAGAGAATATTTTATCTGAAATAAAAATAGATAAAACCCGTTCCGGCCTGCAGGAACGGCTCCAATGGACGGCGCCGGTACTCCCAAATAATCCAATAACTACCCCTGATTGTCTCTGGTGCGGAAAACCCATTAAAGATATTACTACAGCTATTTGTGATAAAGATTCAGGCCGTCCGGTGCATTTTGAATGTGTGCTTGCCCGCATTGGTGAAATAGAAAACCTCGAATTAAATGACAGTGTATGTTATATCGGCGGCGGCCGTTTTGGAATAATTCATTATAATAATCCTCCGGATACCAGAGATTTTACCATTAAAAGAATTCTTGAATGGGAAGTAAAAGATAATAAAAACGAATGGCGCCGCCCGATTAGTGAATATTTTTCAATTACATAAAAGGGTAATGGAGATTATATGATTGGAATTATTGGCGCGATGGAGAAAGAATTAAGCCTGTTGCGTGAAATGATAGGTGATTATAGTACCGAAAAGATCGGCGGGTTTGAATTCTTTACCGGAAAAATAGAAAGCTCGGATTCTAAAAAATCCGTAGATGTTACGCTATTACAATGCGGGATTGGCAAGGTTAACGCCGCGGTTGGTTGTGCATTATTAATTCAGCGGTTTAAACCAGCCTGTGTAATAAATACTGGCTCGGCAGGCGGAATTAGCAAGGGCCAGGGAACAGATAATGATGGATTGAAATTTGGGGACGCAGTAATATCTTCGGGGCTTGTTTATCATGATGTCGATGTTACGGCATTTAATTACGCGCCGGGCCAGCTTCCGGGGCAGCCGCAGATTTTTCTTGCAGATGAAAATCTTATAAAACTTGCCGAAGACTCTGTTGATGAACTTAAACGGGAAAACATTCTTCCCAATGATTTTAATCATTACCGCGGCATTATTGGTTCGGGAGATGTTTTTATGCATGAACCTGAACGCATAAACAATGTACGTAAGGTTTTTCCGGATATGCTCGCGGTAGAAATGGAAGGAGCCGCAATTGCGCATTGCTGCCGTCTCTTTTCTGTTCCTGTTCTGGTAATAAGAGCGCTTTCCGACATCGCGGGAACTGAATCACCTATGAGTTTTAATGAATTTTTACCGATAGCTTCCAAGCACTCTGCGCAAATTGTAACAAGGATTGTAAAAAAGATTTAATAATTTACTAATTTGACGCCAGATTTAATCTGACGCCAAATTATTAATTAGCGTGCATATTCTGTAATACGGGTTTCCCGAATCATTGTAACTTTGATGCGTCCAGGATAACGAAGATCGTTTTCGATCTTCTTGGCAATCTCTTTTGCCATTTCCCTGGTCTGATCATCATTAACGGTTTCATTGTTGACAAGAATCCGAAGTTCACGGCCGGCTTGTATTGCAAAGGATTTATCTACGCCATTAAATCCAGTTGCAATCGCTTCCAGATTTTCCAGGCGCTTCATATAATTATCCAGTGTTTCCTTGCGCGCGCCGGGACGTGCTGCCGAAATAGCGTCGGCAATTTGTACAATGACAGCTTCGATGCATGTCGGCTCGATGTCATTATGATGACTGCCGATTGCGTTAATGATACGGGGGTCTTCCCCTATTTTACGCGCCATATCCATGCCTATTTCCGCATGATTCAAATCGGAATCGGATTCTACGCCTTTTCCGATGTCGTGTAACAGAGCGGCGCGCTTGGCTATGTCGCGGTTGCAGCCGATTTCTGCTGCCAGCATACCGGCTATTACCGCAACTTCCCTTGAATGATGCAGTACATTCTGACCGTAACTGGTACGGAAATAAAGCCTGCCAAGAGCGCGGACAGCATCCTGCTTGATATTATGAATACCCATGTCGAACAGAACTTTTTCGCCTTCTTCAAAGATCTTCTGCGAGATGTCCTTGCTGACTTTTATTACGATTTCCTCGATACGCGCCGGATGAATACGTCCGTCAAGAATGAGGCGTTCAAGGGCGATCTTCGCGATTTCCCTGCGAACCGGATCAAAACAGGAGATAACTACAGCTTCAGGTGTGTCATCGATGATTATGTCCGCGCCTGTAAGCGTTTCCAGGGTTCGTATATTACGTCCTTCCCGTCCGATAATACGCCCTTTCATTTCATCGTTTGGCAGAGTAACAGTAGTTACAGTAATGTCGCCTGTTACATCCGTTGCCAGCCGCTGAATTGTTGTTACAAGGATATCCCTGGCTCTTTTTTCCGCCGCGAGATTGGCTTCCTGTTCGATCTTGTTAATAAGCGATTGAGCGTCATGTTTTGCGTCGCTTTCCAGGTCTTTAATGATTAATGCTTTGGCTTCTTCGGAACTTAATCCCGAAATACGCTCAAGCTCCGCCCGGTAGCGCTGTTCCTCTTTGGAAAGCGCTTCCTCTCGTGTTTGAAAAGCTTTTTCTTTATCGACAAACAACTGCTCAGTTCGCTCTATTTGAGCAGTCTTTTTATCTATCGCTTCTTCTTTTTGTACAACGCGGCGCTCATACCGCTGCAACTCAGCCCTGCGTTCCCGAGTCTCCCTTTCCTGCTGGTTCTTTTCTCTTATTACCTGTTCTTTTGCCTCAAGAAGAATCTCTTTCTTCTTGGCTTCAGCTTCTTTTATTGCATCATGTTTTATACGTTCTGCTAATTGCTCCGATGCCGTAAGTTGAAATCTGGCATAAAGCCATCTAATTATCCAGCCTAAGGTTAACCCGGCAAGAGGGAGGATTATGTACCATATCCAAAATGGCATAGCTTCACCCCTTACCGAAGAAAATTCAAATTCATTGTAAGAATAATCTAAATATTTGGAAAAGTCAACTACATTTTTTATAAAAGTAACGTAAAATTAGCATGTAATATTTTAAAAAAGAACGTATAACTGCATCTAACGCCGGTTTACATCTTAAATTCGTCGCCAAGGTATACTTTTCGCACTCTATCGTCGTTAAGAATGACTTCTTTGCTTCCTTTCGCGAAAATTAAACCGTCCGCGATAATAAAAGCGTCATTTGTGATTTCTAATGTATCACGGACATTATGGTCAGTAATCAATATTCCGATGCCTTTGTCCGCTAATTGCCGGATAATTTGCTTAATTTCAAATACAGTGATGGGGTCAATCCCGGCAAATGGCTCGTCCAGAAGCAGGAATTTGGGTTCTGTGGCAAGCGCTCTGGCGATTTCTGTGCGGCGGCGTTCTCCTCCGGAAAGGGTATATCCATACTGTTTTCGTATTCTGGTAATTCCAAATTCTTCCAGGAGCTTTTCCAGTTTTTCCTTTTTTTGTACTTTGTTGATGTCCTGTCTGGTTTCAAGAATTGCCCATATATTTTTTTCTACGGTAAGTTTGCGGAAGATTGAAGCTTCCTGCGGAAGATAGGCAATACCCATTCTCGCGCGGCGGTACATCGGCATGGAGGTAATATTAAAATCATCCATAAGGACGATTCCTTTGGTAGGTTTATAAAAACCTACAATCATGTAAAAAATCGTAGTTTTTCCCGCTCCGTTTGGACCAAGAAGACCGGCTACTTCGCCATTCTTCATGGTAAAGGTAACGCCTTTAACAACAGCTTTTTTTCCGAAGTTTTTATGTAAATCTGATATACCAAGAGTAAAAATCTCAGGACCGTATTCTTCATCCAATAGCGGACCATCTATTGGCCATTCAGGTCTGGAATACATTTTTCGTCTTTTTGGACTTTTTTTTCCTTTCATAAGCATTAGTTTAATATTGTCCCGGAAACAGAACCTTCCATCATGACGTCGTCTGTATCTAAATCCACACGGATTCTGTCCGCGCGGAATTCATCGTCCTTTTTATAAACTACCGGAAAACCTGAAAGGTCGAGTAATTTTTCCCTGCGGTAATAAATCGCGTAATTGGAACGGCAGACCATATCGTCTTTGAATAACCGCACGGACATTTGAAAAACCGTAACTTCATTTTGATCGTCATATTCGATAAACCTGCCCCTTGCTACAATTTCATTTTCTCTGTCTTCCAGCGTTGAGTTTCCTTCCAGCCGCGCAATTTTTAACCTGCGATCATAATGAAGCCTGTCTGTAAAAAATAAAATGTTCTTTTCTTCTTCGTGTCCCCAAACATTGCCTATACACAGAACAAAGCGGTTGTCATCTCCCTGAATCTCGATTCTATCGGCCCGAAGCAGCAAGTTATTCGATCTTACTTCCGCGTTTCCGATTAATATGGTTATTTCCCTGCCCAGCGCTCTTGAGCCGGACATCCTGTCTGCTCTGAATGTAAATGTATCTGTGGCAGCGGAATAGATACTAAAAAAGAATATAATTGTAAATATAAGAGTATGTTTTTTGATTTATTTATCCCCCTGCAATTATTTGCTCTTTACTGGGCGCGCTGCTCGGGATAAATCCCTTGCGCTTTATTCATCTTATTACAGTTAATGTGCGCCACGCCGTTTTTGGATTATTCATCCTCACCGCTCGCGGTGCTTTTTTCGGCGTCATCCACACCGCTCTGCGGTGCTTTCATCGGCGTCACCGCTCTGCGGTGCTTTCATTGGCGTCTTCGGCGTCATCGTCATCCTCGTGTACATAAATGCCGCTGACTGTGCCAAAAAAGTCCCATGTGCGTTTGCGTGTGTCTACCCGAAGACCAATACCCGTAATTATAGAGCCGTTTTCCTGGGAAATAAAAACCTCTTCATTCGGTCCGGAAGAAAGAATTCGCGGTTCATCTTTCCAGTCAAGCTCTTTTGTTTCAATTACGATATCTTCGGATTCAACTTCGATCCTTACTCCATTATCCAAGGTAATATCACCTGAATCAATAACAAAAGATGCGTTTCCTGCAGTCCCAAACAAATAGACTTCTTCGCCTTTTTCTCCGTATTGTTCAAATGATAAATGCTCCAGTTTCATTATTCCCAATTTATCGTAACGTTCCGCCCGTTCTGCCTGAATCCTAGCAATAGGATCCGCAGACCTTACCCTGACATATTCTACGTTTATCATTACTATTTCCGGTAAAATTTCGTCCGAAGATCCGCCGTCGCCATAATCAAATGTACAGGAAATTGTTATAAGAATACTTAATACGCAGATTATTCCGTATGTAAAATGTATGTTTTTTTTCATTTGCCGCACCTTTTAATGAATTCCCTGAAAAGGGGAGAAGCTGCTGTTGGTTTAGATTTATATTCTGGATGGAATTGAACAGAAACACCCCAGGGATGTGCATTTTCTCCGGAGAGCGGCCATTCTATACATTCTACCAGAGCATTGTCCGGGGTAAATGCCGCTAAATTTAAACCGGAGTTTGCCATTTCTTCCCTGTACTTGTTTGTAAATACATAACGGCTGCGATGGCGTTCTACAATTCGTTTTTCGCCGTATGCTGCCATAATATGAGTATTATCGTTATTAATCATTTTACCTGCGCCTAACCTCATTGTTCTCCCGTTACTTCTATTATCGATCTGTTCTTCCAGGCTTACAACCGGATACTTTGTATCAGGATTGAATTCTGCAGAATCAGCGTCACTCCAGTTAAGAACATTCCGCGCCCAGTCTATAAGCATTACATGCATGCCAAGGCAGATGCCCAGAAATGGTTTTTTATTTGTTCTTGCCCATGCCGCGGCTTTTACCATGCCGTTAATTCCGCGCTTGCCCGGGTCTGTATTGCTGACCATACCGCCGGGAACAAGGATACCGTCGATATGACCAAGAACAGATTCAATCTGACTGTTTTCTTCTTCAAGAACAGAAGAATCGATTTTTATCAATTCCGCTTCTATGCCGCATTCAATGCTGGCATGGAATAACGCTTCGTAAAGAGATGTGTAGGTATCGTGCGTTTCCATGTATTTTCCGACAATACCGATTTTTACTTTGCTTTTACGTCTGGAAAAACCTTCCATTACAGAATGCCAGGGATGCATATCGGCATGACGGCATTCTACTTCCATCTTTCTAAGGATTACCTCATCCAGTTTTTGATCAAAAAAGACAATTGGTATCTGGTAAATAGTTGTATCGATGTTAGGTGAAGTAAATACCGCGTCCAGGTCTACATTGGTAAAAAGCGCTATTTTCCTGCATGTTGATTCATCAAGCATTACAGGGGAACGGCAGATTAATATATCCGGCTGAATACCGGTTTCCAGCATTGTTTTAACAGAATGTTGGGTAGGTTTAGTTTTTAATTCCCCGCCTGTAACTTCCGGGATTAATGTTAAATGTACCGATATAGCGTTTTTCCTGCCCTGTTCATGAATCATCTGCCGGGCGACTTCCAGGAAAGGAATGGATTCGATATCTCCGACTGTTCCGCCTATTTCT
>Ga0123356_10006085_pt1 | contig 12240 bp, 11 predicted proteins | sample TergutEmb28metaG_2_FD_92546 | JGI IMG/M metagenome (GOLD analysis project Ga0123356, IMG submission 92546) | Embiratermes neotenicus P3 segment gut microbial communities from Petit-Saut dam, French Guiana - Emb289 P3 | ecosystem: Host-associated > Arthropoda: Insects > Digestive system > Gut ... | reverse complement strand
GGAGGTTAGTGCTGAAGAGTTTGATTCTATAAACATAGTTAAGGATGATTTTCATGGTGAATGGAACTATACCATCTCACCAAACAATCAAAAAATTGTGTAGTTTATTTAGTAACACTTCCTTAGGTCTTTGCTTGTTTGTTTATGTTTGTTTTGGTTGGGGTTTCGAATTTTTTGAGCAGGTCTTCTAGGGTTTTGCGTCGCACTTCAAGGGTGATGTCGCCGCGGGTGGTTTCGATGATGCGTCGTGCGATGTCGGATTTGTGGCGTAAACCGGGGACTAGCATGTAGGCTTCGTCGAGTGCGAGTAATTGGATAAAGATTTGGTCCATGATTTCGAGGCATTTTACGCCTTTTTCGATTTCGCCTTCGCGCAGATAATCTAGTGCAAGTCGCCGGCATTCGCCGATAACGTCTGCTAATCCTAAAATGTAGTCAACTGGAGGTACGTTGATCTCTGAGGGGGCAGTAAATCGGGCGTCTTTAATTAGTGTGAGAAGGATGTGGGCTTCGGAGTATTCTTGTAGTGTTGCGCTAAACATGCCGCTGTAGATTATTTCAGGATATTCTTTAGCTTGTTTTTGGAGGTTGATGATGATTTTTTTGGCGTCATTGAGCATTTTTTGGGCGTTGTCGAATCGTTTTTGGTGTAGAAGCAGGATTGATTGTTTTGAGAGGGTGGCGGCTTTACGCATGCATTCATGTGTTTCTTCACGGATTTTGTTTTTGGTTGTGAGGTCGGTTTTGACTTGCTGGATAATTGTTTCTAGAGAAGACAAAATAACACCAAGTAGTAAGTGGGCTGGTTGTTTATTTATTATATGTTCGGTTTAGTCCAGATTGGGTGAGTGCTTTTGTTTTGTGTTTGGGGTTTATTTTTTAGTTGTTGGTTTGTTGGTGGTGTTGGTTTCAGGCAGGTGGTTTATTTTTTTATGTTAACAACTATTATGGATAGTGAGCTGATTAGTGAACCAAAAATGACGGTTATCATGACCAGTGTAGTTCGGTGTCTATTCAGTTGCAAATATAGCAGTCATCTAGGAAGTGTTATTGAATAATGTGTATGTATTCAGCTCACCTGATTTGATAAGCTTAGGTTAAAGCTTGTATCATAAAAAGGCAGATGTAATCATGTTTGATGAACAAAATTTACCTGAAAATTTAAACTTCAAAGAAAAATGAGCCTGCCAAAGCCATATTTTCATTGAGAGATGAATACAGACAATAATGTTAACAGTTATTGCGGTAATATCATGAACTATACATGGCACTAAAGGTGTTCTGTGAAAATTATTTAGTAACAATCCCTAAGGTTCTAACCCCGATATATTGTGTTTTTTGAACATGGAAAATAGAAATTTGTTAAAAACGCTCGAATACCCGAACTTGCAGTCATAACAATCTCACTCATTATGGCTCCAAATCCAAAAATCACCACACATTGCAGTTATTTACGGCTGAATAGTTGCACAGTTCAAAGGTTAGGGGGTTAGGATTAGTTGTATTTGTTATGTTGGTTATTGTTGATGGGGTAACGGTATTAGAGGTATTAGGTCTGTTGATAGGGCGTTGTGAAGGTGATGTTGATTATAATGATCAATGCTAGGACAATAGTTACTTTTGTCATGTCGCTAACTATGTGAGTTTTTCAGGGTTTTAAAACTAAGCCCACATTCAAAAATATACCCAAACCCACAACATATCAACATTTGCAATACACCCAACAGATGCGTTGTATTAAGCAAAATATTGAGAAAATCCCAAACATGCAAACCTCCAAAACAGAAACCTCAAAAGCACAAAGCCAACAAACAAAAAAGCAACATTTTTTTGCGATTAGGTTTCTTGCTTCCATTTCTCAACCATAAGCTTACCATCGCCCAGCGAAAAACTAACCCTAACAAAGATGGTATCAGAACCTTTGAAAGGAAACATACTATCTTCCGCTAAATCTTTGGGCAGATAAACTAGATATTTACCGTCCTTTCGTCGAAACAGTCTCCCTTTCCCTTCATTCACCATTTATAGTTACCGCTTGATTGATACTAAATAAGGGCAAAACTTAGGTATTTAAGATTTATTGCAAACATACCACAACCCACCAACCGCCGCTTCAAGATTAACTCTTACCCACCAAAATAGGCTTCTCCAATCGACTCAACAAAACCACCCGACTCTCAGGCGCCTCATTAATAATTCTATATCCAGTCTGCACAGCCAGTTTTTGGGCGAATTCTTTGACTTCTTCATGCATAGGCATACGATCAAAACCCAACCGCAAATTCGAGAAACCGATATGCATGTATGCCTTAGCTTCGATATAGGTAGGCTGTGCTTTCTCTATAAGTTTAGCATACCCCTCCACCTCACCCATATTGTAATTTTTTACCAGGGTCATACGTGTAGCAGTTGGACAACGAAAACTTTGGAGCATCCCCAAGGTTTCATTGAGTTTTTTCCATGCCTCAGAAAACTGAGGGCGACAGATTTTATTGTAGACCTCCTCGTTTGGAGCGCAGAGCGAAACATAGAGCTGGGTAGGTTCTTGGCTGAGTTGGGAGAGTTTCTGAGGCAGATTACCATTGGTTACCAGAAAAGTAGTTAAACCTCTTTGATGAAAAGCGCCAAGTAACTCACCCAGCGGCGCATAGAGCGTGGGTTCACCTGTGAGGCTTATAGCGACCTGATTGGGACGCATCGCCTCTTGAAATTTGCGCCAATCAGTCTTTTCATTACCCTTATAACCTGAGATGATTCTTTCTTGAGCCCTAAAGCATCCCTCCACAATCTGCTCAGGAGTATCCGTGTTGGGATTGTGCATTTCATCCCAGTGGATCTGCATATCACCACTTTGGGCCCTCCAACAAAACAAACACTGCTGAGTACAAGAATACAACGAGGGTGTCATCTGAATACAACGATGACTTTGGATACCGTAGAATTTTTGTTTATAACAAGGACGGTTGTTAACTATGGACTCATAGAGCCACTTGCACCGTTTCACTGCAGAGTTAGCACCGATTAGATGATACTTTTGTTTTTTAAGCGCCGATAGAAGCGGAGAGGGAGAGGAGTCTTGCAAACAGATGCACCAATTGTTCTGTTATAGCACGGTCTTTTAAAAAGACCTGCGCCGAAACCTACATTTAACGGTAAATCTTTGTTACTACAGAGCAGCCTAATGTGTTTTTGAAGTGTTAATTAAATGACAAAAATTTAAAATACTATACTACCTAACATCAGTAGTAACAGATATAGTATTTCAGAAGTGAGAAAGGGTTGAATACGAAAGTTACTACGTTCATCATTCTGATCTTCATGTTTTCTGCCGCTTTAATGTCGGTGCCTTTGGGAGTTGCACAAAACGAGCTAGATGCAAACATCTATCAGATAACGCCCAACTCAGCTAGCGGGCCATCTGGATCTAGTGTAAATATTTTGGGCACCATCTATAATCCAAACTCAACCTACCAGATCATACTGGGAAGAACTGTTGTTGCCAGCGGCATCTCTGAGGGCTACTATGTGAACGCTAATTTTACCGTCCCTGAAAGCGCAGTAGGGCGATATGCACTAATACTCCAAGATGTAGCATCCAACCGCAACTCAAGCAGACATTTCACAGTTTCCATAGGCTACGACATAAGCATGTCCCAATCAACGGTAAAACAAGGCGATAGCATAACATTTAATGTATCAGTTACCGCCGGCAGTCTCGATGTTAACTATTATGCAAAAATTGATATAGTTTTACCCAGCGGCACAATCTATACAGCCAACATAAACGTGGGCACCATTAACCAAAGAGGAACCGCAAACACTCAAGTCACCTTCCCAAGCAATGACTTCTCACCCTCCGGGGGAGCAATCGACTACACCGGCACCTACACCATAAAATTCAACAACACCCTAGCCCAAAATCAATTCACCGCCACCATACTAGATTCATCTATCTACCACAGAGGCGAAATCGCTACAATTTATGCTACAGCCTACCAACCCAATCAAGCAGCAACAATAACATTTAGCACCAGTAGCACTACCATAGACACGCTACAAATCACATCCTCCCCAGAAGGCATAATAAATACCAACTGGGTTGTCCCCGATACCGCGACCATCGGAAGCTACACCGTAAAAATCACACCTCAAGACAAACCGAAAGCCGTACAAGACCAACAAACGTTTACAATCCCCGGACACCCCATAAAAGTACAAGTCACCAACCTTGCAGGCAAAGTAGTTTCAGATGTTTTAGTCAGAGTCACTGATACAGCAACCGATGTTGTCTTTAGCGCTATAAGCGGTTTTGATGGCATCACATCATTTAGAATTGAAAAAGGCCCCTTCACTGTAACAGCCACATGGAACGACATAATCATAGGACAAGAAAGCATAACCGTCACAAAAGAAGAAATCTTTACGCTACGCTGTCAACTAACCGACACCACAATTACAGTGAAAAATACAGACGGAGTCACCATACCCTTTGTAGACCTAGACATAGCATACAACTACCAAACCGGCACCAGTTCAAGAAGCGGCAACACCATTGGCAGAACCGATCACACAGGTAACTATATCCTAACATCCACCTTAGCCGGCGCCACCTATACCATAGAGGCTTCACTCTACGGCCAGATTTTTAACGCAGACAACAATACCTTTAGCAACCACCTCGACCAATCCAGTGCATATGTGGTCATTGACTGCCCAATTCAAAATGTTTCCATAAACATAATCGGATATAACTATGAAGCCATCCCCGAAGCACGTATAGAACTTGTGGAAGGCTCAAGCGGACTCTTCTATTCAGCAACAACCGATAATAAAGGCAACTCAGCATCGCAGGTAACCTTTGGAATGTATCGCATCAGAGTATACAGTGGAAACGCCCTAATCAACGAAACCACCATGGAGATCTTTGGTAATAGACAACAACAAATCCGCTGTACACTCTATGGCATCCAACTCTTAGTCTCAGTTGTTGACTATGGAGGTTTTGCCATTCCAAACGCCAAGGTAACCCTAAATGGACCTGCAAAAATCTCCGCAACTACCCAAAGCAACGGCATAGCAACATTTGAAAATATCATCGGCGGCGACATACAAATAATCGCTCAACCCTCAGGCATATCTGAGGCATCACAAGCCCTAACAGTCAACATTAATGAACCTGCCACAGTCCAGGTAAAAATAGACAAATATCTATCCTTGGGAGGTCTGCTCATACAGACAAGCACCCTAATTACCATAAGCATAGTATTATCAGTACTATTGGGGTTCACCGCAGTTGAGATCTACCGACACAGAAGAATTCGTAGCGCAACACGCAAAACAACAACTTAGATTTCAACTCTTTTTAGAAAAAGTTTATAGGCTTCCAAGGAACAATACACAACAAGAACACAAACAAGTAATATTTTAACTCCCTGAGGTATATCCCGTTGGCTCAAGCAAAATCTTGTTCTCCAACATGTCAATCTTTCAAATGCGGCAAAAGCGCAGCAATTTTCCGAAGAGATTCAGTGTGGTGTAGAGATGGAGAGGAACCCTGCAACGTCGCTAAATGCACATATTCCATGTGCTTTAAACGGCGCCTACTTCCGGGCGCAATCTGCGGTGAAACAGTCCGGCGAAAAACCGCCGAACATGATTTAGACGACGATTTCTACAGAGATGATAAACCCTCTGCCTCGGTTAAACTCAAAGGAAAAGCCCTGCGCAAACTAGGAGACCAAGACTACTACTAAAAATAGAAATAACAAACAAAAATTTGCCCGTGCCTTGGCACGAGTATCTTCTCTATTTTGAGTGAACCCTCTTAACTACCGGAGGCTTAACCTTCTTTAATATACGATAACCGCAAATAATGCATTTGGTTTCTCCGCCTCGGAGTTCAAGTTCTTCGGACGGTACTCGCGAACCGCATCTCATACATTCGTAAACAATTCCTGATTTTTCCATGCGTAAACGCCTGTTCCTACAAAGAAAAGCAATCTACTTTTAAACGTTTCCAATAGCATTATGCAATGAGGATAAACAGTTGAGAGTACGCCTAAGAAAAAAACTTGCAAACCAGCTCCCATCCGACGCGTTAAACCAAATTTACAGCTCTTTTGACATAATCGGCGATATAGCCATCATCAAAGCCCCCAACAACCCATCCGACGCAGAAACCGTTGCAAAACAGATAATGCAAACACATAAAAAAATCCGAACCGTTTTTTCCCAAACAAGTCCAGTTGAGGGAAACCATCGCATCCGAAAACTCACCCTACTAGCAGGCGAAAACACCACTCTTGCCAAACACAAAGAATCCAGCTGCATCTTTAGAGTGGACGTGGAAAAATGTTACTTTTCGCCCCGGCTCTCCTATGAACACCTACGAATAGCACATCAAGTTTCAACAGAAGAAACCGTGGTTAACATGTTTGCAGGGATAGGCTGTTTTAGCGTAATAATCGCCAAAACATCACCAAAAACAAAGGTTTACTCCATAGACATCAACCCCGTCGCATACCAATTCATGACTGAAAACATACAGATCAACAACGTCAAAGATAGAGTCTACCCCCTACTTGGAGACGCTAAAGAACTTGTAGAAAATCAACTTCAAGGCACCGCCGATCGTGTACTAATGCCCCTGCCTGAGCTATCCCTCCAATACCTGCCCGTTGCTGTATTGGCACTCAAAAAAACAAACGGATGGATACACTACTATGATTTTGAACATGCCACCAAACATGAAAACCCAGTTAAAAAAACTCAACAAAAAGTCGCAGATAAACTAGACAATTTAGGCGTCAACTACAAGTTTGAACACACCCACATCGTACGCAACACCGGCCCCAACTGGTACCAAACTGTACTAGATATTCAAATCATACACTGACACAAACAGCTCACCCGCCAAACACCCATATATTACTATTACATATTTTCAGTAGTTTGTCGAAGAATAACCAATTTGTAATTAAAGCAAGTTTTAATAACTCAGTATTCACCTAGCTACTCTGTGGTTGACTATGAAACGTAAACTCATGGAAATCCTCGCCTGCCCCATAGACAAACATCACCCCCTTGATCTCTATGTCTTTGAAGAGAAAAACGAAATAGTAGAGGGATTAATCATCTGCTCTCAATGCGATCGCTGGTATCCCATCCGTGACGAAATCCCCGAAATGCTCCCCGATGAATTGCGCAAAGAATCAGAAGATCTGCCGTTTCTTAAAAAATGGAAAGACCAGGCACCCCAAAAAACCATTTCTGAAGGAAAACCCTTCAACCTAAAATAATCCTTTTATTCTATAGCCATTACCTTATTTTTAGCTGAAGATTCTAACGCAGCAGTTGCCACTTTGAGAGCTATTACACCATCATCACCGGTTACTATGGGTTTCTTCTTCTCTGTGATGCATTCAACAAAGTGTTGAAGCTCAGCTCTTAGGGGTTCTTGGAAGGGAAGCCGCGGTTGCACTGTTTCAGTTTTCTGCTCAATCCAGAAGTCTTGGGTCATGTAATCAAGCCGCATAATAGCATCACTTCCCGTAACCGTCAACGTTCGGGTTTTGTAGGGTGTGAGCCAATTAGACTCGATAAACGCTGTTCTACCGCCTTTATAGGTTAACATTATCTGGGCGTAGTCTTCGAACTTTTGGATTCTCATGCTGCCCATGTTTGCATAGACAAAGATGGGTTGTTGATTGAAGATGAAATTCATGACATCTATGTCGTGGATGGCGGTGTCTTTAACAACGCCAACATCACCGATGCGCTCTGGCCATTGTGAAACCCGCTTGGCGGTGGCACAAACTAATTCCCCAATGGACTTGTTCTCAGTAGATTGGCGGATTTGTTGCAACCCGGGGATGAAGCGCATCAAAAACCCCACAGTCAGGTGCAGATCGTTTTCTTTGGCAATTTCTACGAGTTGCTCTGCTTGCTTGGGCGTGGCCGCCATGGGTTTTTCTACTAAGACATGTTTACCGGCGTTTAGGACTTTTAGGGCTTCTTGGAAAAGGATAGTTGACCATGTGCAGACGCTGACAGCTTCAATTGATTTATCTTTTAACATCTCAGTGCTATCGCTATAGGCTTTAACACCGTATGAGTCCGCCATGATTTTGGCGCGTTCGGTATTAACATCACATATTGCAACAAGCTCTGTTGAGGGAAGTTCTTTGTATATTCGAGCATGGTTTTTACCCCATTGCCCTGTGCCGATTACTGCAACGCCTAATTTAGTCATTTTTGGTCATTTCCTTTTCCAAGTCCAAAGTATAAGAAGTCTTCTATCTCGACCTGCTGAGGGTCGAATTTTCCCGCTAAATCCACCACTACTGAGGGGGGTTTCATAAGTGATTTGATTTTTTTGAGGTTTAGACGGTTAAGTGATTCGGGTCCTCCAAGTATGATGATACAGTCAGCGCCTTCCACTGTTTCATTTAAATTGGTTTTTATGTTGTGTGGTTCTTGTGTTTCTTTCTTAGTTGAGGGATCATAGATTGTGACTTTGGCGCCTTTTTGTTCAATCAATTTTATAAAGAGCTCTCGGGCGGGGGAGGATCCTAAAACTGCCACGCGACTCCGCCGTAGAGTTTTGTCGCAACTTCGCAGAGCCCCTTGGGTTAAATTTATGGCGTGTTTAATCATCTCTTCATTTATCTGTCTTGCCAGTGCGGGTAATCTTAGCTTAATGTTTAGGTTTTCGGCGTCTTCGAGCAATAAATAGGCGCCATCGCATTCTTCTCCAGCGATGGTGGGTCTATAACAGGGCACGTTGAGGTTTAGGGCGTCTAAAACTTTAAAGTAGTTGGTGTTGGTGTTTTCGCAGAAAACTGCGAACTCGTTAGTCAGTGCCGAGAGGGCATCTCGCTTTGCAATTGCGAAAAGAGCGGCGATCTCTGCGGTTTTTAAGCCCAAGATTTCTTTAACGTTTCCTGTTAGGGTTTTTAGAATACCTGAAGCAACGTCCAAACTTGATTTATCAGCGGCTGCAACAATCAGCTCTAAGGTGGATAGGGAATTTGCTGTAATTAGGGGACTGTAGGCTAAACCGAAGTTTTGTCCGGCTTTTAGTCCGGAGGTGTTCTCTAGTATCTCCTTAATGGTGCCCTCAGTGAACCCTACACCTGCGATGCCGCCATAGATTACAAGGGTCCCTTCGTGGAGAGCGGCCCCGATTTGTTTACAGGCATTTATTAATTCAGTAAAGTTATTTTTTTTCTGTTCATCAGTTTTGGCTGTGAGAGTTATAACCACTATGGCACTTTGAGAAATTGTTTTTTTTAATTCGCTTGTGACGTTGATTTTTTCTTGGTTGATGTGTTTTTTGAACTTAGCTTCTGCTTCGGGTATGGGAAGAGTTGCTTTGCCTTTTGCTACTTTTTTTACAATACTGGCGTCTGCATCTGTGCAGACCACATTAAATCCTGCATCGGCAAACATGTTAGCGTAGAGAATACCATTTGGTCTACAACCTACGATGGCGACAGGGTACTTTGTTCGTTTTTCTTGAGTGTCTATTTCTTGGGGAGTTAGATGCAGAATAGTTGGCATCGATATCACGGGCAGTAAACTACAGGGTTGAGAGGATTTCTTTGAGTTTTTCGGTGTAGCTTTCAACCAATTTTAGGGCTTTAGCGGGATCTTTGGCTTCAGCATACAATCGAAAGACGGGCTCAGTGCCACTTGGGCGAATTAGTATGGCACTGCCATCGTTGAACCAGATTTTTACGCCATCTATGGTGCTTACATTTTGGGTTTTAACTTGTTCGTAGATTTTTTGTTGTAATGCTTCTTTTTTGTTGTCAAAACACTCGATTTTGCCCTTCTCTAAGAAGTATTGGGGTTGTTCAGCTATGAGTTGAGTAAGGGATTTGTCTGTTTCAGCCATGATATTTAGAAGCAATGCAGTTGTCATGGCACCATCGCGAACGGCTTGGTGTGAACGGAAAAAGACGCCCCCGTTTTCTTCGCCGCCTAGATTTGCGTTTTCAGCTTTCATTGTTTGTGAAACCGTTACGCTACCAACTTTAGTCCAGATTAACTGGCCCCTGCCCTCGTCTACTGTGTCTTTGATAAGGGTGGAACTGCTCACAGGTGTAACGATTTTTGCACCCGGATTTTTGAGAAGATATTGTTTGATAACAACTGCAAATGTTTTATCACCCCAATAGATGGTGCCGTTGCCGTCACAAAAAATAGAGCGATCCGCATCTCCATCAAAGGCTACGCCTAGATCGGCGCCTATAGCTTGCACAGTTTTAGATAAGACCCCAAGACTTTCTGGTCGGGGTTCGGGAAGGCGTCCGGGGAATGTGCCATCGATATTGGCGTTAATTGTCGTAACTTTGCAACCTAGTTCACGCAGAAGCGCTGGACATGCAATACCGCCGACGCTATTAGCGGCGTCCACCACCACATGAAAGTTTTTTGAGGTAATTTTCTGAGTGTCCACATGTGTTTTGATGGCGTCTTTGTATTGTTCATTTACGTTTAGGAGTTCACGCTTTTCTCCTAGCTGATTCCAGGGAGCATAGACAAAATCGTTGTCAAAGTATATGTTTTCGATTTCTGTTTCCTGCTCATGGCTAGTTTCTATGCCATCGCTCCAAATCACTTTGATACCATTATATTCGGGCGGGTTATGTGAAGCAGAGATGATTATGCCACCATCTAGTGATTGATTTTTAACGGCAAACTGAAGTGCAGGAGTTGAGGCCAACCCCGCAAAATACACATTACAACCCGATGAGATTAAACCTGAAGTCACAGCTTTAGCAAACAGGGGTCCACTGGTGCGGGCATCAAACCCTAAAATTAGATTTTTACCCTTGCCAAAAAAGGTTCCAATAGCCAACCCAACCCTGATCGCCATCTCAGGCGTTAACTCTACGTTGACTAACCCACGGATACCATTTGTTCCAAAAAGTTTTCTTGCACTCATGTCCTTCACTCGAAACCAACAATAACTACTATAGAACAGACAAGCGGGGGCTATAAAATGTTTTGAGAAATCTCCTTAGCAGGACAGACAGTTGAACCGTCACGCAGGTAAATGTTTTCTCTAACTTTGGCCTGATCAGCAATCACGCAACCATAGCCTATATCAGCATGTTTACCTATATGTGCACCTTCCCCCACAACAGCTCCATGTAACTTGACATCGTCATCGATTTCTGCATCTGAGAAAACAACAGAGTTACTTATGGTGACGTTTCTACCAATTTTAGCGTTTTGACCTATGATGGCATATGGCCCAATGACGGAATTTTCACCCAAAACCACACTCTGATCCACCGCCACAGGAGACTTTAGCTCAGCTATTGTTTGGGGATTTGCCATTGTATGAGCAAGGGAATCCAGAATTAACTTGTTTGCCTCTAAGTACTCGGCAGGTTTACCGATATCGATCCACAATCCATCTATACGACAACCAACAAGCCGACCAGCCTCAGCAATCTGAGGGAAGATTTCGCGCTCAATCGAAACGGCTCGATCCGCAGGAATAAGATCAAAAACCTCCGGGCTCAAAACATATGCCCCTGCGTTGATAAAGTTACTTGGGGCCTGGCCCTTTTTGGGTTTCTCTATAAACCGCTTAATACAGTCAGTCTCGCATAGCTCCGCAACGCCAAAACAACTAGGATCATCCACAGTACATAGAGCCATGGTAGCAAGGGCATTGTTTTTTTTGTGTGTTTTGAGCAACTTTTTGTAATCTATATCGGCAAATATATCACCATTTAAAACAAGGAAAGGTTCATCATGACCTAGGAGTTGTTCAGCTTTTTTGATGGGGCCAGCGGTTCCCAGCGGCTTTTTTGGGGGGTCGATGGAGAAGCGGACTTTTAAGCCACATTTCGAGGGTTTCTGTTGACGTATATAGAACTGGGTCAAGGCGTTAACTGCTAATATGGCTTCGTCTACGCCGCTGTTGGCTAAGCGCTCAAAAGTCCACTGTAGAAGCGGCTTGTTAACTATGGGAAAAAGTGTCTTTGGCCGGCTACAGCTAAGGGGCCGAAGTCTTGTAGCAAAGCCGCCTGCTAAAATTAACGCTTTCATAGATATAGAGTACAACGCGTATGTTTATATAAATAAGTATGGAACACAACGGCTTTGGGACAAAATTCTCAGACTTCTTTGGTCAGCGTTTTTTCATCCTCAGGCGTCAATATAATGTCTCGAGTATAGATTTCAGCACCATACTCATTTAAAAAACTCAAAACCCGCTCC
>Ga0123356_10006084_pt1 | contig 12240 bp, 9 predicted proteins | sample TergutEmb28metaG_2_FD_92546 | JGI IMG/M metagenome (GOLD analysis project Ga0123356, IMG submission 92546) | Embiratermes neotenicus P3 segment gut microbial communities from Petit-Saut dam, French Guiana - Emb289 P3 | ecosystem: Host-associated > Arthropoda: Insects > Digestive system > Gut ... | reverse complement strand
GGTGTAGCTCATTACGTAGTATTTAACATGGTAGCGTTTCTTTTTGTAAGTAAACTCCCTGTCGGCGCCGTAGCCTGTAACCGTACCGCTCATGCCGGCTTCTTCGAGACATTCACGCGCGGCGGTTGTGACTTCATCTTCTCCTTCGTCAATGTGGCCTTTCGGAAAGATTCTTATTGTCGGGTCTGTTTTGGAACGTACGGTCAGAATTTGAATTTCTCCGTTGTCATCACGGCGGTACATTACCGCTCCTGCCTGTTCTACAATGGGTAGTGAGTTGTCCATATAGCGCCAATCCTTTTTTAACCCTTCATTCTTAGGAAACCGCGTTCGCTGTTTTTTATGAAATTAACTATGTTTTTTACTTCGGCGCTCTCAGGATATTCTGTTTCTAACTTTGAAATTGCATCATTTAAAGAGAGCTCTTCTCTGAAAAGGACTTTGTAGGCACGCTTGATATTAGTCACCTGCTCCGCGGTGAAACCGCGCCGCTCAAGACCTACTTTGTTAAAACCCGCAACCCTTACAGGGTCACTGCCTGTTAACGCATAAGGTACAACATCGCTTACAAGCAGTCCAAATGCGCCGACCATCGCGTAGTCGCCGATTCTTACGAATTGATGAACCGCAGTAACGCCGCCGATTGTCACAAAGTTTCCTACTGTAACATGTCCTGCCATCGCAAGAGAGTTTGAGATTGTTACGCCCTCTCCCAAAACGCAATCGTGAGCTATGTGGCAGTAGGCCATAATCCAGCCGTTGGCGCCGATTTTCGTTGCTCCGCTTGCTGCGGTTCCGCGGTTTACAGTTACGAATTCACGCAATATGGTGCCGTCGCCGATTATGGTAAGGGTTTTTTCGCCCGCGTATTTTTTATCCTGAGGTTCAAGGCCAATGGCCGCGCCTTTGAAGATACGGACATTTTTACCGATGCGCGTGCCTTCGCCGAGAACTGCGTGGGAACCGATTACAGCGCCGTCGCCAATCTCTACGTCACTCTCTATGACGGTATAGGGGCCGATTGTTACATCCGCTCCTATAACCGTACCCGGCTCTATTATGGCGGTAGGATGGATACCGGTCTTAGGATTACGTGCGCCGCCTGCGCATGGACAATTACCGCTCATTGGTTAGCCTCTTAGCTGTTAGCTGTTACCAACTTCTCATTATTTACTGTTGATTCTACCTTCTTACTCGCCTCAAAGAGCGCCAGACAGTCCGCTTCGCAGACTAATTTGTCGCCTACGTAACATTTGCCGCTGAATTTTCCGGTGCCGCGGCGGAACTGCTGCATCTTTACCTCAATGCGCAAAACGTCGCCGGGCCTTACAATCCCTCTGAAGCGCGCGTTGTCAATCCCCATAAAGAGCACCTTGCCGTCCGGCGCCTGATCATCACCTTTTTTATAGAGTCCCATAATCCCGGCGGCCTGAGCGATTGCCTCTATCTGAAGCACTCCGGGCATAACGGGATTTCCTGGGAAATGACCCTGAAAAAAGTTATCGTTAAAGGAGACATTTTTTGTCGCGATAATCTCTTTGCCTGGAACGATACTTATCACTTTGTCAATAAACAGAAATGGGTAACGGTGCGGCAGTATTTTAGTGATATCTTCATAGTCAAGCTGAATGCTCTCTGCAACTTTCTTTTTAGCTTGCTTCTTGACATATTCCCGGATAGTTTTTGCCATCTCAATGTTTGCCGCATGTCCGGTGCGCGATGCAAGTATGTGTACGTTAATCGGTTTACCGAGGAGATAGAGGTCGCCGATAAGGTCAAGCGCTTTATGGCGGCACGGTTCGTTCCAGTAACGCAGTTCGGTGTCATTTAAAAAGCCATTTTTACCGGATTTAACAGGAATCTTATTATCAAAAAGTTTAGTCAGATATTCCGCGCGTTCATCAGTCAATTCAACATCCTGCACCACAAGAGCGCTGTCGAGACTTCCGCCTTTAATGAGCCCCTTCTCTCTAAGCGCTTGAATTTCTGAAAGAAAACAAAACGTGCGCGCTGAGGCGAAATCAGTGACGTAGTCTTTAAGCGAAAACATCGTAGTCCACTGAGCGCCGAGAGCAGGGTAGTTGTAGTCAATTCCAAGAGTTACTCTGAGCTTGTCAAGAGGGAATGCGCCAAGAGCGATGTCGCCTTTAACATACATGAGCGGTTCATCAATATTAATGAACTCCCGTTCTGCCTGCTGTTCAACAATGCCCGCGCTCTGAACAAGCTTTACATAAGGCATGGCGCTGCCGTCCATGAGCGGAATTTCCTGCGCGTTCACTTCAACGCGGCAGTTGTCGATCTCAAGACCTGCGAAACATGACATCATGTGTTCTATTGTGTAAACTTTAACGTCATCTTTGCCAATAGTTGTACCGCGCGCTAAATCTACAACGTAATCGATGTCGGCGGGTATCTCAGGCTTGCCTTCAAGGTCTGCCCTCACAAAACGGATTCCGTAGTTTTCCGGCGCGGGGTTAAGAGTAACCTGCGCGCTGACTCCGGTGTGCAAACCGGTTCCTGTCAGAGAGACGCTTTTCTTAATAGTATGCTGGAGCGCCATCGTGAGAAGTATCCTTTCTTTCCGGTATATTAAATGCTGGTCGCGTTTTTAAGCGACTCAAGTTCTGATTTCAAACGCTTTACTTCTTTTAACAAATCCGGCAATTCAGACATGGAAGCCTCTATGCGCCTCATTGTCATAAAATCTCTTGCGGGGTAACCTGTTATTTTAGATTGCGGTTTAACATCTTTTGACACACCGGACTTGGCGCCTACAAAAGAGTCGTCTCCAATTTCAATGTGTCCTACAAACCCGACCTGTCCCGCTATAATAACCCGCTTGCCGACGCGGGTTGAACCGCTTATACCGGTCTGCGCCGCTATTGCGGTATTCTCGCCAATCTCAACATTATGAGCAAGATGAATAAGGTTATCAAGCTTAACGCCTTTACCGACAACCGTGGGTTCAAAATTCCCCCGGTCAATCGTAACGCATGCGCCGATTTCCGCTCCATCCTCTATTATCACAATCCCAAAACATGGAATGCGGACATACTGCGCTCCAGATTTCGCGTTGCCAAACCCGTCGCTTCCTATAACTGAGCCCGACTGTATCACTACCTTAGACCCGATAAGCGTACCGTGGCGAATCACCACGCCGCTGTCAATACGCACATCCTCTCCAATGCGCACGCCGCGCTCAATCACACAATTCGCGTCTACGCGCGTATTCGCTCCTATGCGCACATCCGCGCCGATAACTGTTCCCGGCCCAATAGAAACAGACGCGTCAATTTTTGCAGACGGGTCAACAAAAACGTTTTTGTGAACCCCTGCGCCAAAGAGCGCGCTCACATCTTCAAAAAGCTGGGCGATAAGCGCATAGCCCAAATACGGGTCATCAACCTCAAGGCAAATTTTACCTGAAAACGAAACGCCTTTTTTAACGATAACCGCTGCCGCCGCGCTGGAATTTATCTGCTCTTTATACTTTGCGTCTGAGAGAAAAGTTATGTCACTGCCGGAAGCAAGTTTAGGGGATGAGATACTTTTAATCTCAACATCCCCTTTACCTTCAGGAACCGCGCTTCCTATTTTTGCAGCAATAAGAGATAATTTCACTATTTTTCCTTACTTTTCCTTAGCTAACTGAGCGAGTACCCTGTCGGTCAAATCATAGGACTGTTTGGCAAAAATAACACCGCCGGCACGCCAGTCAAATATATAATCGAACTGCTCATCCTTGGCGATTTTTTCGATAATCTTATGAATTTTTTCTAATATCGGCTTTGTAAGCTGCTCGTTGCGTGTGAGCACTTCGCCTCTCTGGCCAAACTTTTCCTGCAAAAACTTCTCATGCTGAATTATCCTCTGCCTGAGGTCATCCTCAAGCGCCTTCTTGCGCTCGGCGCTCAAAAGAAGGCTCTGCTTCTCAAGCTGTTCTCTTAATTCAGTAATCTCTTTGGCTCTTTTTGAAGCTTCCTGCTCCCACTTGGCAACTTCCTTATTAAACTTCTCCTGCGCAACTTTTGTCCCTTCAAATTGCATAAATATTTTCTCGGAGTTGACATATCCAATTTTCATCTGCGCAGACACACTGCTCAACACCGCAGCAGCAAAGAAAAACAGTGCAGCAACTTTGATTTTTTTAACCATGAAAAGTACCCCTCTCCTTTATCATATTTTTGTGGATAGTTTTTCTAAGTTCTAAGTTCTAAGCTCTAAGTTCTAACAGCTAAAAACCGCGGTTCATAATAATATGCCAGTTAAAACCATGCGGCTTATTACCAAACTCTTTCTTGTTTATCGGGTCAAGACCATACCCTACGTCAATCCCCATTACGCCAATCATCGGCAGGTTTATACGCAAACCGCCGCCAACGCCTCTGTAGAGGTCGCCAAGGTCAATTTCCGATATTTTCGGCCATGTATTCCCCATATCCAAAAACATCCCCAAGTACATGGTCTGGTCAATAATAGGATAGCGGAGCGAGAGGTTCGTGGCAAACATTGATATGCCGTCCCCATCTATGTGCCCGCGGCGGTACCCGCCGAACGACCAGTCTGGATATCCTCTTATTATCGCGTCACCGTAAGCTCCGCCGCCTGTAAAGAGGTCGTTGCGGGAGATTTTGATTGAATTGCCAAGCCTTGTAACCGCGCCAAGCTTTATCTCACTGCCAAAAACAAACTTGCCCGGCAGTTTGAAATAATGCTCATAAGCGGCAGTTCCCTTAAGGTACCGGAAGTCGCCGCCAAGCCCGCCGATTTCCGGCGTAAGAGTGAGGCGCGAACCTTCGTTGGGGAACATCGGCATATCAAGGTCATAACGCTCTACGTTAAAGCGCACTTTACTCATAACGCCTGATTCTACAAGATTAAGATGGCCTAAAGTAACGTCTTCCCTGCTGTTTCGCTCGCGGCTTAACTGATAGATAGTCTGGAAGCGAAATTTGTTATCAGGCCACGAAAGACGCGACCGCCCAACGCCGACTCTGAAACCGTAGCTTAAAGTCGTGTCTCTCTCGCCGGAATAGTAGCTGTAAATCTGCTGGTCGCCAAATACCGTTCCTGTGAGCCACCAGGGAGTATCCCATGCCCAGGGTTCGGTGAAACTCACCATACCAAGACGGCGGTAAGCGCCGTACTGCGCCTCAAATTTTAACTCCTGCCCTGCGCCGCGGAAATTTGGAATAGCGGTGGAGAATGTACCTGTGAGTTTATCATGGTCGCTGTAAGCGGCTCCAATAGTGAGCTGCCCGATGTTATCTCTTTCTGTAATGTCAAACACAAGGTCAATCGTGCCGTCAGGATTCGGAACAATATCAGGCACAATATTGGTAAAGTAGTTAAGACGGAAAATATTTTGCTGGCTTGCCGCCATCAGAGACTGGCGGTATCTTTGCCCCGGCATAAGCGCAATCTCACGGCGGATAACTTTTTCCATAGTTTTATTGTTGCCGCGCACATCTATTCTGCGCACTATGGCGGGACGTCCCTCAAATACATCAAATACTATATCAATGGTATCCGCGTTCTCCCCGCGGTATGAACGTTTATCGTCGAACCGCACCCACAGGTACCCCTCTTCCCGGTAAGCGCTCTCCATGTGAAACTTTGTCATTTCAAACTGGCTCTTCTTAAAAGGCTTGCCTTTTGTAAGCGCAGACTTTGAAGCGAGAACGTCTGTTTCAACAATTTTATTGCCGGTAAATGTAATATCACCGGCAAAGAATTTGCGCCCTTCGTTCACATCAATCTCAATAAAAATATCCCGCTTATCCTCAGAATACCAGACGCTGTCACGCTCTATAACGGCGTCAAGAAAACCTCTCTCGTGATAGTGCATCATTAAGCTGTCAAGATGCGAGCGGTAGAGTTCCCTGTTAAAATCACCCGAACGCCACCAGCGGTTTTCCTTGGTTTTAAACCGCTTTGCAAGCCATTTTTGAGTAACGTCCTCATTGCCGTTAAATGCAATAGATTTTATTTTGACGCGCGGGCCTTCTTTAATATCGAACCTGACAATAGCGTTTCCAGGAACACTTGTATTGATTACCTTAACCTCAATCTCAACAAGGTGGTACCCCTTATCGGCATACATATCTACTAATTTCTGCCTGCTTCTATGCAGCTCAGCATCGCTGAGGTGCCTGTGCAGTCTCACAATCTCCGCTTTTTGGAGCGCTTTCCTTTTTATTTTTTTGTTTCCATGGAACTCTACCTTATCTATGATAGGAAACTCCTCAATCCGAAGCGTAAGCTTTACGCCCTCATCGCTCTCTTCCTCAACAAAAAAATCTATAGCGCGGAAATTCCCGGTTCTATGAAGGCGGCGGATGGATTCCTGTACATCCGTTGGGGTAAAGGCCTGTCCCTCTTTAAGCTCAATGGTATTTAGAACAGCTTCCTCTGTGGTAACTACAAGCCCTTCTATATTCAAAGTCTCAAGAACTTTCGCCTCAGACGCTGCCGTAATAAGGAGAAGGAGCATAACAGTAATAACTGCAAGAGAGATTTTTTTCATTTTTTGTCTAAACAAACCCTTCAATTATCTACTACAGTAGAATTTTTTAAAGCCTATTAAAATAATTCCATGCAGACTGATTCCGCAAAACATAAGAAATATCACCGCTGCAATATTTTCGCTTGGGCAAACGAATTATTTTAACTCTTCTTAAAAACAATATGGTCGTTCTCAGCCTCAAGCGTGATTGTATCTCCGTCTTCAAACTTGTTCAGCAAAAACTCCTCTGCCAAAGGGTCTTCCAAAGAACGCTGAATCGAACGGCGCAGCGGACGCGCGCCAAGCAGCGGGTCGAACCCGCCGTCAACAAGAAGTTTCTTAACCTCAGGGGTGAAGACTAACTTAATGTTTCTATCCACAAGACGGTTCGCAACCTCAGCAAGCTGAATCTCAACAATCTGAGCGATCTCCTCTTTGCCAAGAGGGGTGAAAACAATCGTCTCATCAACCCTGTTTAAAAATTCAGGATTAAAGATACGCTTGAGCTCATCAAGAACCTTACTCTTCATCGCCTCGTAATTGGACGCGTCGTTTGTTCTGCCAAAACCTACTGCGCCTGTCTTCTTAACATCACGCGTACCAGCGTTTGAGGTCATGATAATTATGGTATTTTTAAAATTAACGTGGCGGCCGTAAGAGTCGGTAAGCACGCCGTCGTCAAGTATCTGCAGAAGCAGGTTGAAAACATCAGGATGCGCTTTCTCAATCTCGTCAAGAAGAATTACAGAATAAGGCTTCTTGCGGATTTTTTCAGTAAGCTGTCCGCCCTCTTCATAGCCAACGTATCCCGGAGGCGCTCCGACAAGACGGGAGACCGCAAACTTTTCCATATACTCAGACATATCTATACGCACAAGCGCGTCTTCGGTATCAAAGAGCGACTGCGCAAGCGCCTTGGCAAGCTCTGTTTTGCCAACGCCCGTAGGCCCAAGAAAAATGAATGACGCAATCGGACGGCGCATATTGTGAAGCCCGGCGCGCGAACGCCTGATACTCCTTGCGACTGCGCTTAAAGCCTCATCCTGACCAATAACCCGCCTGCGCAGTTCATCCTCAAGATGCACGATTTTCTTTGTCTCCTCTTCGGCAAGCCGCGCAAGAGGAATACCGGTCATCGTGGCTATAACCTCAGTGATAATCGTCTCATCAACAAGAAGCCGCTCCTCAGCCTTAGACTTGCGCCACAGCGCCTTCTTTTCCAAAAGCGTACCTTTTAATTTTTCCTGTTTGTCGCGAAGTTTCGCGGCGCGTTCAAACTCCTGCTGCTCTACGGCGCGCTCCTTATCTTTCACCACATCAGAAATCTCTTTTTCCATATCACGAATCTCTGTGGGAATCTCCATGCTTGAAAGCCGCTTTCTTGCGCCCGCTTCATCAATAACGTCAATCGCCTTATCCGGCAGAAAACGGTCTGAGATATAACGCTCTGAGAGCTTGACGGCAGAATCTATAGCCTTGTCTGTATAAGTAACCTTGTGATGCTCCTCATAGTTGTGGCGAAGTCCGCCAAGTATCTGGATAGTCTCTGAAACATTGGGCGGGTCGACCATAATGGTCTGAAACCGGCGCGCAAGAGCTCCGTCTTTTTCTATATACTTGCGGTACTCATCAAGAGTAGTAGCGCCAATGCACTGAATCTCCCCGCGTGAAAGCGCAGGTTTAAAAATATTGGAAGCGTCAAGGCTGCCCTCAGAGCCGCCCGCGCCCACAATTGTGTGAAGTTCATCAATAAATATTATGATATTCTCATTCTTCTGAAGCTCGACCATTAAAGCCTTAAGACGCTCCTCAAACTGGCCGCGGTATTTTGTTCCGGCAACCATAGAAGCCATATCAAGATTAATAACACGCTTGTTTTCAAGCACCTGCGGAATATTTTTTTCGATGATTTTTTGAGCTAACCCCTCAACAATAGCCGTTTTTCCAATACCCGGCTCACCTATAAGCACAGGATTATTCTTCTTGCGGCGGCTTAAAATCTGAACCACCCTCTCAATCTCTTTCTCTCTTCCAATCACAGGGTCAAGTTTATTCTCGCGCGCCATTGCTGTAAGGTCACGGCCAAAATGGTCTAAAAACGGCGTTTTGCTCTTCTCTTTAGGCCCGCTTGCGTTTGATTCCCCGCCGCGCAAAACCCGGCTTATCTCCTCTTTCACCCGTTCGTAATCAAGCCCGGCGCTGGCAAGCGCATTGGCTGCCGCAGACTCGGTATCTTTCATAAGAGCTAAAAGCAGATGCTCTGTGCCTATATATTTATGCGACATTGAGCGCGCCTCATTAGCCGCAATCTCAAGCACTTTTTTCGCACGCGGGGTAAAAGGGAGCATCTGTCCCAGAGTCATCATTCCGCCTGTGGAAGTGATCGTCTTCTCAATACTCGAAGTGAGTTCTTCAAGGTCAATGCCCATACTGCGCATAACGGCAACCGCTACGCCGTCGCCCTCTTTAATGAGGCCCAGAAGCAGATGCTCCGTGCCTACATAGTCATTGCCAAGCCTCACCGACTCTTCCCTGGCGATTTGCATCACTTTTTTGACGCGGTCAGTAAACATCCCGTTCATTATTCAGCTCTTCCTCCGGGGGTTAAAACCCCCGGTTACAAATATGGCATCCCTTTGGGATGCGAAAAATGCAAAATTATACAATTATAAACAGCAGTAAATTTCTATCTAACACTCTTGCTTCTTTTCTTTTTTGTGAGCAAATCTCTAACCAAATCAGCTCTTGAGATATCCAAATCCATCTCCATCTCTTCCAGGCTGCGGTGAATATGCAGATGCGCCGGCATACAAACCATAATCATCTTATTCAAATCCTCCGCGCTTATCCCCTCGTAAATCCCGCATTCAACTCCAATTCTGAGCGCGCTTGTCAAATTGAGAAGCTCTGTAAACGATAATGTCCGCGCGTGAGTGAGAATCCCAAGAGACCTGAAAACCTTATCGCTGAGCTCTAAAGGCGCATCCTTTAAAAGCCGCTCCCGCGCTTTGCGCTCATGGGAGATTACCTCACGTATAACTTTTTCTGTAGACTCAATAAACTCACTCTCGCACGCCCCCATAGTCGCCTGATTGGAGAGCTGAAAAAAGTTACCCACAACCTCAGAATTCTCCCCAAAAAAACCGCGCGTAGAAACCCCCATCTGACTTGCGCCCTGCAACACCGCGTCAACAGTTTTTGTAAGCACAAGCCCCGGCAGATGCAACAAACATGAGAGCCGCAAACCTGTCCCGCAATTTGTAGGACAGGATGTAAGAAACCCCAACCGCCCGTCATAAGCGTATTTCAAACGGCTGCCGAGGTACTCATCCAAAATCTCAATTTTATGAAAGAGTTCAAAAGTGCGGAAACCGGAATCCATCCCCTGAAGCCGCAGATGGTCCTCTTCATTTATCATTACGCTGACCCGCCGCTCGCTCTCGCTTGCCACTCCCCTCTCGCCGTCGCCGCGCAGAAGGTCTATGCTTACAAGCCGCTCTTCAATGAGAAACTGCTGCTCAAGCTTGCGTAAACGCCCGAATTTAACGAGCTCAAATTCAGAACCGAAAAGCCGTTTGGGCACCCCGGCCATTGCGGACGCCGCATCATTAAAAGTGCGCACCTTATCTCTTGCGGAAGCGAAACGCGGAAATTTACGCCCCTCAAGATTTCGCGCAAGACGGATTCTTGTAGAGATAACTACATCGCTGTGAGGCCCGCCTGTTTGAAACCATACCGGCAGCTGGCCGTAAAGATTTAATCCGCCGCCCCGCCGCTTAACATTGCTCATTTAACTTCCTGTCTGAGCAGGTGTATTGCGTCTCTTAACTGTGCGGCTTCCTCAAACTGTTCATTTTTGATAGCGGTGTCAAGGTCGCTTCTTAACTGCTTAAGACTGTGGCCGCTGCTTTTCTCCATAGTCTTAAATATCCCGTACTTTTTACCCTTATGACGCGTGCTTCCATGTACCTGCTGCAAAATTTTTGTGATAGCCGCCTCAAAAGCGGTGTAGCACTCCGCGCACCCAAGCATGCCCAAAGAGCGGAACACCGAGAGCTTGAGCGAACACTTGGAACAAAGAACTTCCTCTTCAAGCTCCTCTAACGAGACCTCGGCAGCCTGCCCCTCGCCATTCTCCCCAAGCGAAATCCCCCGCTTGGCTGCGCACTCTTCGCAAAGGTGAAAGGTCTGCGCCTGATTCTGCATAATATGCGTGAGATGGACTATAGCCGGATTTACTCCGCAATCCTCGCACTGTCTATCCATTTTTACCAACCCTTTTATTCAGCATTACGAAAATAGCATAATATATAAAATTACTAAATGCGTAAGGCATATATAAAGTAATAATGAATCTATTTGCAGTGATTCACGCCGTGTCATTTAAAAACCACTTCAACTCAACAAGAGTAATATGTAAAGAAAGTAATAAAAATTTCAATTCCGCTTACAAAATGAGGATATGATGTTTTTGATTGAGCTGAGGGGAAAAGTTGGGGCGGGCTTTTACGCCCGTCCCCCGATGGCTGCGTTATTCAGGAACGGAACTAACTACTCATTCAACATACCTTTCGCAAGTATCTTTCCCATAGTTACCGTTACGCCAGTCCATCTGGTGAGCCGAATGCCTCCAAATTGTAAAGTGTTGTTGCCATTAGACAGTTCGTACGGTCTGTTGCCCTGATAATTGCTCTCACCGCTTCTGCCATCCAAATGTAAATTGTTTCCGCTCACGCTCCAGTTACCGGCGCCGTTAACGTACCACAAACCCAAATCGGAATCTCTAATGCCGGTGTATGTACCGTTCGCGCGCAGAATAAAACCGTGGCGGCGTCCTGCAAGGACTTGTACGCCTACCCAGGCCGTACCTGAAGCATTGACAAGAAGTTGAGCGGGATCGTTGTTGCCGCCGTCACCGCCGCCTCCAAAAGTCACGTTGGATGTTTTTGTGTGGACATACGGGAAACCGCCTATCGTAACTGTAAATTGGTTATTCACTAAAGTGTAATTAAACGCCTCTTCATCGCCATCATCCTTAAATATTAACTGATTTCCAACTACGGACCATTCAAGCGTACCATCAATCTCCCAATGACCGTTGTAATCATTTATTGTCAAAACAGTACCATCCGCGCGAAAAATATACCCGTCACGGTTTCCTGCAGATGCGTTGTCTACCCACGCCTCATTCTCGCCGAGAATAAGTTCGCTTCCGGCATTATTGTTATCATTGCCATCGCCGCCGTTATTGGAACCGCATGCCGAACCAGTCAATTGCGGTATCTCTTCTGTCAAAGTATGGCCGCATTCACACTCTTTCTTTCTCTGTCCCGGGGACGAACAGGCTGCTTCTTTTACTGTTTCCCAATCGCCGTGGTCGTGCTCATGTTCAGGATCACATGCCAAACCTGTCAATTGCGATATCGCCCTGGTTTCGGTGTGGCTTGCATTTTTTTTACAGGTTCTTGTTTCCACACCTTGCGCATCACAAGACGCAGGTGTTGTTATTAACCAATCGCCCCAGTCGTGAGTACAACCCGAGGGAGCGGTACCGGAATCATCACAAAACGTAAACAACAAAAACATCGACAACACTGCGGCTTTCATGTAAAAAGCCGTACGCCTGCTCACACTAAGCATCGTCTTACTCATACTGCAACCCCCATTTGTTTAAAATGAATATGTGAAAAATCTATGAACTTACATTTTGAGACACTGCCGTAAAACGCGCG
>Ga0123356_10006083_pt1 | contig 12240 bp, 14 predicted proteins | sample TergutEmb28metaG_2_FD_92546 | JGI IMG/M metagenome (GOLD analysis project Ga0123356, IMG submission 92546) | Embiratermes neotenicus P3 segment gut microbial communities from Petit-Saut dam, French Guiana - Emb289 P3 | ecosystem: Host-associated > Arthropoda: Insects > Digestive system > Gut ... | reverse complement strand
TCTTGGGCTACGAAGGCCCACATATGATTGCGCTCGCCGATGAGTTGATGCGCGTGCTGTTCCAAAAGAACTGGACGTTCGGTTCGACTATCCGTTGTATTGGGAAAGACGTTCGTCACACGATGGCTCTGGATGAGGGAACGGCACGTTTCGAGATCTGCCATCCACAGCTGCCGCGAGTGCAATTTCACACCACAACGACGGGCGACATAGGCGATCCCATTGCTACGCGCAAGCGAGCTATTCTCGCGGGGGATCCTGAGCGATACCGGATAATGAGGCTCGACTTCGGCGAGTTTTCAATAATTGTCCGCATGGAACCGCAGGAGTCCGAGCCCGGCACCCTCACACGAAATCTCAATTCCATCTATCGCCTCGCCGATGGCAAATTGGAGAAAGTTGCGGAATTCAACCTCAACGTATTTCACGATGCCGTACACAGAAACCTGGCAGAGCTGGCTTCCAGTACGTTCGATATCAATAGATCACTGGCGAGTTCCCGCAAGAGATTGCGACTCCTGGAGCGGGCCGCCGACCTGTTTGCGATGGCTCCCAATCGGGAGTTTCACGATCGGCGGTGGACCCATCACGGGGTATCAAGCGCCGATCACCGTTCGATTCGGGCGATGGAACCACAAGCAGCAGTCACCACAAGGACAGCGTGACAGCGCTCTGACGTATATGGACCTCCACGTCATCGAATTGCTTCACTACTTAGTGCGCTGGCTGCACGTGATTGCAGCCGTCTCGTGGGGTGGACGGCTGATTCTCTTTCTCGCGATCAAGGAGAGCGAGCCCGGCGACCTGGCTGGCGGCAAATGGATCACCCACGGCGACGGCTTCTATCTTCTGCAAAAAAGGAACATCAACGCAGGCAACGCGCCAAAACCAGGTCGCCTGAAGACCGATATCCTTCTGACTTGGGTCAGCGGGGTTTGTTTGCTGGCGCTGCTCTACTATGCGGATATCAAGTCGTACGCGGCTGAGCGGATCGCGCTGCTGTTCCCGGGGGCCGTGGCTGTTTTCGCGGCGGCGGCCATAGCGCTGTCGTGGTTTGCCTATGATCTCACATGGCTGCGCCTGGGTCGCAAACATCCCCGCCGGGCGTTGCTTTTATCGTTGACCGTCCTGAGCCTGTTCGCGTACGGCTTCTGCCGAATCCTTGCTGGTCCGGCCGCGTATATTCATGTCGGAGCCATGCTTGCTACATGGATGCTCGGTAATGCGTGGCTGCGAAACGTGCCGGTTCACCGTATCATGGTCGAGGCCGCCGCCGCCGGTAAGAAACCGAACCGGGAGTTGGCGCTCTCTGCGCGACAGCGATCCGTTCATAACAGCTTTCTGCTATTTCCCGTCGTGCTCCTGATGATGAGCGGGCATTTCGCTGCTGCCACGACATCTCCTCGTAACTGGATCATCCTCCTCTGTCTGGTCCTGTTCGGGCTTAGCGTGTGTTATATGCTCACAAGGGCCGATCGCCACCCGGTTCGCGGAGCCGTTGGTGCCGCGATTTCCCTGGTCATAATCGTGGCTCTGGTGGCAAGCTTTCAAGCGCGCACACCGGCGCGGGCCGCCACGTACGTGAGCTTCACCGAAGCGCAAGCGATCATCGCGAATCGCTGCACTGTGTGCCATTCAGCTCACCCGTCTGTCGACGAGGCGGGCGAGATACCGCCGAACGTATGGTTCGACAGCCGCGCACAAATTCAGCGCTTTGCGAGGCGCATCAACAGTCGGGCCGTTTTGTTTGACACGATGCCGCCCAACAACCGTACGGAAATGACCGAGGAAGAGCGCCGGAAGATCGGTCAATGGTTCGCCGAAGGCGCTCCCGCCGATTAGGTTATGCAACCGTGCGAGGTGCCGGAATATGGATAAGATCGTCTGCCTTGGAAAGAATTACGTTGCGCATATCAAGGAAATTGGCGAAGCCATCCCGGACAAACCCGTTATCTTCATGAAGGCGCCCAGTGCGGTGCGAGCCGCAAGGAATGGCGAGCATCTGACCGTTCATCTGCCACCCGCACCCGGAATCGTTCACCCGGAATGCGAAATTGTCCTGCGGCTCGATCACGGAGGATATCGCCTGAATGCAGTGCAGGCGGAGAAATGTATCGGCGCCGTCACTTTGGGACTGGACATGACTTTGTATGAGAAGCACAACGAGCTGAAGAAGAACCGGCATCCCTGGACAACCTGCAAGGCTTTTCCTGAGTCGGCCGTTATCGGACCATGGCGCAGCGTCGCGGACGTTCCTCACTACATGAACGCGGTCTTTTCCCTTGCGGTAGAAGGGGTGGGAACGCAAAGCGCCAGGGGCGATGAGATGATGCTGAAACCAGCCGACAGCGTATGCTACATAAGCCAGTTCTTACAGCTCGAGCCAGGCGATCTGATCTTCACCGGCACGCCCCATGGTGTGCTCAAGATCACTTCGGGGCAAACCGGCGTACTGCGGTGGCTGGATTTTACCTACACAGTCACGTGGCAAGAGATTCCCGCATGAGCGCGGAGTCGGTATGCAAGAGGCAGAACGATGATATTTCTCATCATGGGCCGTGATGGCAGCGACGCGGATGCCCACAACCGCAGGCAAGCAAACCGGCCCGCGCACCTTGCGCGCGGGTCGATCCTGAAAGAGCGGGGAGATCTCCTCTACGGTGGCGCGATGCTCGATGAGGCAGGGCACATGATTGCCTCGGTCATGATCGTGAAGTTCCCGTCGCGGGCAAAGGTCGATGAATGGCTCGAAGACGAGCCTTTCATCAAAGGCGGCGTGTGGCAAACCGTAGAAGTCCGTCCGTTCCGTCCAGGTCCGTGGTTCGCAGAATAGTTACCCGCTGACCAGAAAACACAAAGTCTACAGCCAATGTCGAGGCGCGCAATTCTTGCGGTTATAACCGATGAAATCAGCGATGACCTCGACGAAGCGCTTGAATTCGTCAAATACCACGAACTTGACTGCGTTGAGCTGCGATCGGCCTACGGGATGAGTCTGCTGCAGTTGCCACACGCAAGGATTCTGGAGCTCCGCGACAAGCTCGCTTCCAGTCACATAAAGGTCATTTCATTCGCTTCGCCGCTCCTGAAGTGGCCTTGCGACGGGAGCGCTACTGCTGCGGGTGGTGTCCGTCTGCACGGGTTTGCGCTGAAGCCGGCTGAACAGACGGAAGCCCTCATGGGTCGCGCCTTCGAAATCTGTCACGTCTTCAACACGAAGCGGCTGCGGGTTTTTTCGTTCTTACGGCATCCGCCGCCGCAGGATGCGCAGCTCGCAGATGCAATCACCACGCTGGTCAAGCTGGCCTGCGAACACGACGTTGACCTCCTGGTCGAAAATGATGTCAGTTGTCACATCGGAAGCATTGCGGAAGTAGACCAATTCCTGCATCGGTTCAGCTCTCCGCGCATCAAACTTCTGCTCGATCCGGGGAATTTTCTGGAGGGCGGTGAGAGGCTCGAGGACGTGCCGGAGCACTGGCTGCCGCGTATCGGGCATGTCCACGTCAAGGACTATGATCCGAGCGCACGTGAATTTGTCCCATTGGGGGAGGGGAAGGTCCCGTTTCAAAGTATCTTCGCGAGTATGAGAAAAACTGGCCACGGAGATATCGGCATTTCCCTCGAGACTCATTGCCCCAAAAACAGAGGCGAGGCTACAGCCAGATCGCTGACGGAGCTGCGGCGTATCCTGAGTCGAGTCTGATCTGAGGGTTGAAAAGATATTGCGGTCCCAGTTCTGACAACCGGCTGACACCCAGAATCGCCATTGAGTTCTTCAGTTCCTCTGCAAGAATATTAAGAATGCGCAGAGCTCCTGCGGTTCCCGCCACCGCAAGCCCCCACACCAACGGCCGTGCAAGCAGAACGGCGTTCGCTCCAAGAGAGATGCAGCGGATGACATCGGTTCCGGAACGGATGCCTCCATCCACGAGGATCAGGGTGTCTTTGCCCACGGCAGCGCGTATGGAGGAAAGCATCGCGACCGGGCTCACCAGCGCGTCAAGCTGCCTCCCGCCATGGTTAGACACTATGATGCCAGCCACTCCGCTTTGAACGGCCAGCCCGGCATCTTCGCGGCTCAGAATGCCTTTCAGCAAGACCGGAAGCGGAGAAATCGAGCGCAGCCATTCGACATCTTTCCAGGTCAACGTGGCATTGCGCTGCTCACTCAGGAATTTTCCCACCGAGGCCGAAGTGTTGCCCCGGCGCGCCATGGCTGCTGCGCTGAGAACGTTGGGCAAACGGAAGTCCCTCGGAGAGGTGAAGCCGCTCTTGCGATCACGATAGCGAATGCCCACGGCAGGTTGATCGACGGTGAGGACTAATGCCTTGCAACCGGCCTCCTGAGAGCGGCGCACCAGATCACGGGTAATCTCACGATCCTTGTATATGTAGAGCTGTTGCCAGAGATCGGCTTTCGAGGCACGCGCGACCGCTCCTATCTCCTCGCTCGCAAGGGTGCTCACGGTAAAAACCGTGCCGAATTCCTTTGCCGCCAGCGCCATCGCCGTGTCACCCCGCTTGCATGCCGAACCCAAGTAGGCGGACGGAGCGATCATGAACGGGTGCGTGTAGGTTGAACCGAGAATGGAACATTGGGCATCGATGGTGTGGGAGCCTCTGAGGACGCGATGAACCAGGCGGAGTGAATCAAGGTAGCGGCGGCAATAGGCGAAATCGGATTCGTCGCCGGCTGCGCCCGCAACATAGTTGTAGTAGTCCTTGGGCAGGCGTTTGGCCGCGAGTTGCTCGAAGTCAGCGAGGGTTTGGGGACGGGATAGCGTTTTTCGGGAGGGCATAACGGCAGCTGACACTGGCAATGAGCTCTCGCGCAAATTCTACCGGGCGCTCGCGCCGGCGGGACCCCGGGCAATCTTATGAGCGAGGCTTCCCCGCCCGGGGCCAGCCGGCCGCAAGTTTGGCAGAAACCGTGGGCTCCCTGTCTTTTCTGCAACGATCGACAGGGCTAGCCTTGTTCAGAACCGGCCAGGTCTTCGAGGAGATCCCCGCCATGATCCGCTCGATATTTGCCGTGCTCGCGCTCGCGTCTGCAGTCGCGGCTCACGCGGAGCGAGTGCAGCCTCCTGAGGGTCGCCAGATACGCATCGCCGTCGTGCTCACCGAAGGGGCCGTCGTGATCGATTTCGCAGGACCCTGGGAAGTCTTTGAGAACGTCCACGTCGGCGGCGGCGACATGGACCATCAAATGCCGTTTGAGTTGTACACGGTGGGTCGGGACCGCACGCCGATCCACACCAGCGGCGGCATCAAGCCGGGCATGACCATCGTCCCCGACTATGGCTTTGCGGATGCGCCGGCCCCCGACGTTGTGGTCGTTGGCGCGCAGTCGGGCGATGCGCAGCTCGGCCCCTGGTTGCGCAAAGTCCATGCCCAGCACGCGCTCATCATGTCTGTGTGCACCGGTGCTTTCCGCGTGGCTCAGGCTGGACTCCTCGACGGCAAGCCTGCGACCACTCATCACTCGGCACTCCAGCGCCTCGCCAATCAGTATCCGCGCACCTCGGTGCGACGCTCGGTGCGCTACGTCGAGTCCGACCCACTTATTCTGACCGCCGGCGGATTGAGCTCCGGCATCGACTCGGCCCTGCACGTGGTGGAGCTCTACTACGGAGCGCAGGTCGCGCAGGCCACGGCGGATTACATGGAGTACCAGGGGCAGGGTTGGAAGACGAACCGGGGAGCCGGCGAGTCTGCCGTTGTGCCGCCGACCATCCCGCTCGCCGACCGCGCTCATGAGACGCTCTGGCGAGGCACTTTCCTTCCAGCGTATCCGAAGCCCGAGCCGCAGATGTCGGTGGTCCTGCATCTCGCGCAGGTCGGGGGGCAGTACCGGGCAACCATTGACGAGCCGGGCGAAGGGATGGTCGGCGAGCCGCTCGATGCGGTGCGCCTCGATCACGGGAGGCTGCACTTCATTTTCCCCTCGGACCACGGTCCGGTCGAATTCTCCGGTACTCTGACTGCCGATCGAATTTCGGGCAATCTGACCACTCAAAAGGGCTCGTCTACCCCTTTGACGTTGGAAAAAACCACACGGTCGCCGCAAGCGAGGCTGTGATCGCTCGATGACAGTCACCTCTGCGCCGCTCAGCCGACGGCCGCATCACGTGGTGATGGTGGCCTACCCGGACGTGCAGATCCTCGACGTCACGGGACCGCTCGAGGTATTCAGCCGCGCCTCCCGCTGGATGCAGGACCATGGAATTCACCGCGATCTCGCTTACCGCGTCGAGGTCGTAGCGCCGCGCGCCGGCGCATTCTCGACTTCCTCGGGTGTGAGACTCGTGGCCGAGCGCTCGTATCGCGAGGTCACACGTGCGGACACGCTGCTGGTCGCCGGCGGCCGCGGGCAGGCCGCCGCTCGCGCGCACACTGAACTCCTCGCGTGGCTCACCCGCATGGCCGCTCGCGTCCCGCGGTTCGGCTCGGTGTGCACCGGCGCCCTGATACTCGCTGCCTGCGGGCTCCTCAACGGGCGCCACGCGACCACGCACTGGGCGTATCTGGAGGAGCTGCACCAGTTGATCGGAGACGGTGTCTGCCACGATGCTATCTACACGCGTGACGGCAACCTCTACACCTCTGCCGGCGTCACCGCGGGCATGGACATGGCGCTCGCCATGCTCGAGGAGGACCACGGCAGCGCTGTGGCGCTCGCAGTCGCCCGCGAGCTCGTGATGTTTCTCAAGCGACCCGGCGGTCAGTCGCAGTTCAGTGACCATCTCGCAGCGCAGTTCAGCGAGGACGCGGGTCTGCGTGAGTTGCAGCTGTGGACGCTCGAGCACCTGGATCAGGATCTCTCGGTACCGCGCCTTGCGGAAAGGCTCGCAATGAGCGAGCGCAGCTTCGCCCGCCACTTTGTCGACGGGGTTGGGATGGCGCCCGGTCACTACGTGCGGCACCTTCGCTTGAATGCCGCGCGGCGCAAGCTCGAGGAGACCGATCTCCCGCTCGGGCAGATCGCCCGGCGCTGCGGACTCGGCACGCCCGAGACACTCCGCCGCAGTTTCGTCATCGCTTTCGGGGTGACGCCGGGGGTCTATCGCGAGCGCTTTCGCGGCGCCTCTGCTTCGGAGACGACAGCGAGCTCTGCGGGAAACAGCCCTGGCGCCGCTTGAGACTATCTCACTTCCGAAAGTCTCGCCTGCCGGGACGGAATGAGCGTTAGCCGGTGCGGAGCGACGCTCGATAAGCCTCGATCTTGGGCAATACCAAGAGACGGCGGGCGAGACTGTCAACAGGCCAATAAGTTTCACGTTCGTAATATTCCGGTACCGATGGAACGTTCGTTGGAAGTTGAACCCATGGCTGCTTGGAGGAAGTAAAGATGTGGATATCGGGTGGCACGTGATCCGGCGCATCAAGTGTGCCGACGCGAACGAACCTGATGACGGGGCCAGCACCCGCATAGTTGCTCCATATTGCCACCCAGCATTTCGGGCAGCGGGCGATCTTCTGACCCCTCCCGCCGTTGGAGGGCGTGTCGATGATCTCCGGTTCCTCGCGCAAATGCACCACGCAATCTGCCTCGATCAGGGCATTCAGTGCGAACGACGCGCCGCTTTCCCGCTGGCACCAACGACAATGGCAGCAGTGTACAAACAGCGGTTGCCTTACCATGCGATAGCGGACCGCACCGCAATCGCAGCCCCCGTCGAGCGGAAAGACGTTGCTTGTTACCATGCCTGCGGTGTGTCCTTAGGTGAAGCCGTCTCGCGCAATGTACCGAAGGGCCGAATAACCGTCGGAACGCCAACGACCTATCGGCGCCGCAGTGCCGGTTGCGCCTCGGAAATGATCCAGCGTCTAAAGGCTGCGAGATCCGGTTCATTTGCCCGCGTTCTCGCACAGACGATGTAGTACGCGAAGTCTGTCACCAGAGAAAGCTCAAACGGCCGAATCAGGCGCCCGGCCGCGAGGTGCTCGAGCGCTAGCGCTTTGCTTCCGAGTGCGACACCCTGCCCACTTACTGCAGCTTGAATGACGAGGGCGCCATCTGAAAATCGTAGCCCTTTTTCCACATTGACACCCGTGACTCCGGCCGCGTGTAACCAGTCGGACCAGCCGGGCCAATGGCCGGTTTCTGGAGCCCACTCCGTGTGAATTAGCGGGTGGCCGCGCAGGTCACCGGGCCTCTTTAGTGGGCGTCTTCCTTTGAGCATCCGCGGGCTGTACACCGGAAATATCTCGTCATAGAAGAGCCGTTCCGAAACGAGACCTGGATAGCTCCCTGAGCCGTAGCGAATGCCAAGGTCGACGCGAGAGTGTTCCAAGTCGGCTAGCTCCTCGGAGGGGTGCAGAAGGATGTCGATGTCTGGGTACTGTTCCCGAAATCGACATAGGCGCGGCACCAGCCACTCAGCAGATAGCGACGGCACTGCGCTCACGATCAAAACGCGGTGCCCAGCGGAGGTCATTGCCGCAACCGCAGCCGACAATTGATCGAAACCACCGCGCAGCTTCTCAAGTCCGGCCGCCGCATCCGGCGTGAGGCTGTAACCACGACTGTGTCGTCGAAGAAGCTTCCGTCCCAGGAAATCCTCCAGCGCCTTGACTTGTTGAATGACAGCGGCCGCCGTCACATGCAGCTCCTCTGCTGCTGCACGAAACGTCTCATGCCTAGCGACAACCTCGAAGGCACGTAGGGAGTTTAGCGGTGGCAATCGTCGCGGCATCGCTGGTTAGAAGATTTTCTAAGGATGGATCGAAGAAACGATGACTCACGGGTGCGGCACCGAAGAGTCTACCATTTACCAGCGTTGCACCAGATGCACCTTCGACAGAAGTGGAAGCGGATGTGTGAGTCATTGGAAAGTCCCGAGCGGCGAGCGAGCTGCGCAGAGGTCCCCGCCTCTCGTGCTCGAACTGGCGCGGCTACGTCCGACAAAGCATCGTGGGGCGCAATATGTGCCCTGACTGCTTTGTTGCTCGGTTCTTCAACTGTTGCTGTCCTGGCCGCCTATGAAGTTGATCTAAATAACTCACCAATCGACGAGGAACTGACGGCTAATTTCTTTTCTCACGAGACGACATTTAACGAACTCGTGCAGATGCTCGACGCAGATAGCCGGACTCTAGCCCTCGAAGGGGAGACGCCCATCGATTTCGCAGCCCTGTCGAGACTCGGTCCGAGCGCTGCGCGCGCGGAGGCGTACGGCGGGCTCCTGCGGGAGATCTCGGTGGTAGACCTTCGCTATTTTGCAGACTCCGGGAAACTCATCCTGCTGCCTGACCGACAGGCGAATTTGCAGCGACCGTCAAAGTACTACCTGTACTTGCCTCATGCCCAACCGGAACCGGTGGTACGGCAGCACGGTTACCACTGGCGGGGACCCGGAACGTATGTCGTGACAGGAGACCATGCTCTAAAGGGGTCGTGGTTCATACACTACGATACGACGATGCAGGTTGCATTTTCCCCGTACTAAACGACTTAAGTGGGCCGCGTCCGTCTATGGTTACGTACGAGAGGTGGATGCGCCGTACCAACGTACGTTGGCGCGAGGCGCAACGCCGGTAGCTACCGCCTGCACAGGCCCTACCAGGAACGCGCAGCCGGGGGGCAGGAGGGACACGGCAACATCTGGTGGATTTCGAGCTAACGCTGAGCGTGCAGGCCCATCAAGGTTCGGGCTCGGGCCATCCCACGTGAAGCAATAAGCGAGCGGTCGCGGGGCTGGGCTGTCATCGCTGACTGGTCCTCCGTGATGGTTCACTGGCGGACTCGCGAACGCTTACTGGGGTATTGCTGAAACACCAACGGCCTGTCGGGTCCCAATCGACGGGAGCCACCATACCTTCCGAGCGCGACCTTGTTCTTAACGCGAATATGAGCAAACACAACAAACATAACGCCAGCCGAGCCGCTAACCTTCACCGAGCGCGACCTGTGTCGGGACGGTAAGTGAGTTTTTGTTAGGTCCGTTGGTTGGCGCGCTGCCGCACACGTTGCGGCAGCCGTGGTATAGAAATGGGTTATAATCCGGCTAATTGCCTGCATCGGGCAACAGCGATAATAGGCGCAACAAGGCACCGTCAGCGCCGCTTATGGAGGGACGCTCATGAACAAACCACTTATTCCTCGTGTTGTGAAATTGCGAGCTCTGCCCGCGACGGGCTAGGCCCAAACAAACAACGCTCCTCGGCGAGAAACTCAACAAGCTCAAACCGAGAGCGTGGTGGCCGCCCGCTGTGAACGGTCCAGTGGACCCAAGACGCCCGTCCGTATGGTTGTAACCTCGCGGCACGCTACGTAGTCCTACACACGGGAGGGAACCATGTCTGTCATCCGCAAGTCTCTCGTCCCGGTCGAGTCGGATATCTGGTTCCGGGATCGTCCCGCCAAGATCATCGGGGAATCTGAGAAACCGGGCGGCCCGTCGCTGGCCGAACGCATCATTTTCACGGATGAAGAGGGCGGTGAGCCTGATTACAATTCCCTAACCATTGCCGAGTGGGTCGAGATCGCCCGCGCACTGCAGGAGGCTGAGCTTGAGGCGCTGAAGCACCGCATGCAGTCGCTTGAGGCGGATGCGATCGTGATGCGCGATCGCATCAGCGAACTCGAAGCGCAGTGGGTTCCGGCGAATGCGAGTGTGAGCGCGATGCGGCGCCGGTGACCGGAGCTGCGGTTAGTACAGCAGGCGCATCGGCCGGCGGGCGACAAACTTCCTGACGTGCTGATGCGAATTAGCACCGGGCGGCCGCGAGGTAAAGCGACCAAGTCGTAGTGCGCTCGCAATTGCTGGGAATGGGTGGGCTGTTGGACACCCCGACAGGACAAAGCAGACCATCGGCAGTGCGACGACAAGGGGAGGCCTGCATGTAAAGTGCATAACAGAGTCGCTCTAGGTCAAAGAGTGGGCATGCCGTCGGTAGGGAGATCCTGGGTTCAGTTGACGTCCGGGCCGTAGTCCATGACCGCGTGAAAGTCCGGGTACCAGTTTGATTGTGGGTCTCGGCTTCCTTCAGATCCTGCGTTTTGTGTCCTGCGAATACGGCAGCACCGAGCAGGCCGAGAACCATCAAGCGGAGCGTGCGGGTTCCGGCACGCCGGCATCAAGCGTGAAGCTGTCCGCGTTCACTCCGCTGCCCCACTTCCAGACATAGACGCCAGGCGTGACGGTGAGGCTCGAGAAGGTCGCATTGTCGAAGGTCATGGTGTCCTTCAGGGGGCTGCCAGAGACGTAGCCCTGGGGCACGATGATTTCTGGAGGGAAAGGAGGAGGGAAAGGGGGCGGAGGTGGTGCCGAGCCGTCGACGCCCACGAGGTTTCCGCTGGTGCTACTGCCAAAGCCCCCCAAGCCCATTCCCGAAAACTGTTGGCCCAGAGAAACCACCACTGACAAAGACCCAACCCGTGTTGCCCGCCACCCCCATACGTCTCTGCGATTCAGTGTCGAACCGCGGCTCTCGGATTGAATGCCATGAAGGGTGGGTGTGGCCTCAGCCAGCACGATCGTGATTCACGCCAAACCCGACATCGGCATTCCACTCGAATCGCTCTGTCCTCCGGCTTCTATCACCCTGACACGGGCATTCCCTCCTGCTACTCCAAGCGGCAGAACATACCTATGAATCGAAAAGGGCTGCCTAATTCCGCCATGCTCGTGGCTACCCAGGAGAAGTCCGCTCCGCTGGTTCGGCGTTCAAGAAGTGGATGAACCGGAAGCGCCGGCGCGCCCATGGCGGACCATCGGCGACCCGCGAGGCCGTGAGCAGGCGCATGCGCCGCAACAAATGCGGGACGAAGGGGGCGCCAAGGTGGTGGCAGTGGCGCGGAAGAGGCACAGAGGCAAGCCGAGGATTCCGCGCTAGCGCTATTTGAGTTGAATGCCGATGTCGTGTTTGGCGCGCGAATCACGATTCCCCTGACAGACCCGCGGATGAACCGAAGGCGTAATCGTGACCACGGCATGGGGGTGGTACAGTCATGTCAAGAACGGGGTTTCTATCTGCAACGTTGATTCTCGTGAGTGCTTGTGGGGCGCAGACCCAATCCAGTCAGACTCAGTCCAGTCAGATCCAATCCAGTCAGATCCAATCCAGTCAGATCCAATCCAGTCAGACTCAGACCGGTCAGATCCAATCGGTCTGGAAAGCTCTGCGAGATGGAAAGTGCACCATCGCCGTACCTGGCGATTGGATCGTCGACGAGGACATGCCGGATCCCACCAAGGTGCATCACAGCGGCATTGGGCCCGCGACCGAGGCCTC
>Ga0123356_10006082_pt1 | contig 12241 bp, 10 predicted proteins | sample TergutEmb28metaG_2_FD_92546 | JGI IMG/M metagenome (GOLD analysis project Ga0123356, IMG submission 92546) | Embiratermes neotenicus P3 segment gut microbial communities from Petit-Saut dam, French Guiana - Emb289 P3 | ecosystem: Host-associated > Arthropoda: Insects > Digestive system > Gut ... | reverse complement strand
TTCAGCGGTTGAAACACCGCTATCCGTGGTCGCACGGGCTCTTGGGCTAATGTCAACGAGTCGGAAAGCGGGTGGTGCGGACCGGTGAATGCCGGGCCGAGTTAGACCGTGAGAGGACAGATTCAAGGGTGAAGCTCATCGTGCAGATCCCCTGCCTGAATGAAGCAGAGACGCTCCCGTTGGTCTTCGAAGGGATGCCCCGTACGATTCCCGGAATCGATTCGATCGAGTTCCTGGTAATCGACGACGGCTCAACGGACGGCACCTCCGAAGTCGCTCGCCGCCTCGGGGTGCACCACATCATCCGGCACACGAGAAACATGGGTCTCGGCCAGTCATTTCACGACGGAGCCCTGAAGGCGCTCGAGCTCGGGGCCGATATCCTCGTTACCACCGACGGGGATAACCAGTACCCGAGCGAGCGGATCGCCGATCTCGTGCGGCCGGTCCTCGAGGGCCATGCGGACATCGTCGTCGCGGACCGCCAGACCGACCGCATCGCCCACTTCTCGCCACTCAAAAAGAAGCTGCAGAGGGTGGGCAGTCGCGTCGTCAACCTGGCGGCAGGCACCGAGTTGCCCGACGCGGCCAGTGGTTTCCGCGCCTATTCGCGTGAGGCGCTCCTGCGGATCAATACGGTGACCCGCTTCAGTTACTGCCTGGAAACCATCATTCAGGCCGGCAACAAGCGATTGGCGCTGGCGAGCATCCCGATCCAGACGAACGGCAAGACCAGGGAGTCGAGGCTGTTTCGCCACCCCGGGGAACACGTCATCAAGTCCGCGGTGACGATCATTCGGGCGTACATCATGTACAAGCCGATGATCCTCTTCGCCACGATCGGCTCGCTCCTCCTGGTTGCTTCGCTGATCCCCTTCGTGCGCTTCCTGATTCTGTTCTTCTTCACCACACGCTCAGGGGGAACGCACAACATCCAATCCCTGGTGGCGGGTGCGGTGCTCATGATCGGGGCGCTGCTCTCCTTCGCCCTCGCCGTCATCGCCGACATGATCCGGATCAATCGGGTGCTCGTCGAGGACTCCCTGGAACAGGGGAAGCGCCGTCATTTGCACGCCATGTTCCCGGAGATCTCTCCGGTGGAACCCAGCGTCGACGGTGCCGGCTGGGCGGTGCCGGTCAGCGAAGAGGTCTAGTGCACCTGATGGCCTTCAGCGCGCCCCGGTCGCGGTCCCTACGGCCGGAGGTACCCCCTGCTAAGCTCCCTCGAACATCACAGGACCGGCGACCACTCGGGGACTACGTTCCGTACGTGACCGTTCGCCGCGTGTGATCTTGGATGAAGGCCGATCTTGAACAAAGGCAAGGAGATTTCGCCATGGCCGGAATAGATCCGACTCCCGAATCTCACTCCCCCGAGGCGATAGCGTCGTACGAGGAGCTGGGCGCTCATTTCGATGAGAATGACCCGCGTGAGATGTACACCTACATGAGCTCGAAGTTCGTCAGCGATTACTCGCTGATGGAGCATGTGGGCATGGACGGGAAGTCGGTCCTGAACGTCGGCTGTTCGTTCCCGATCGACGAGTTGTACTACGCACGCAAGATCGGGAGTTGGACCTCGATCGACCTGAGCCCGCAGTCCGTCAAGGGTGCCGAAGAGATCCTCACCAAGGAATTGCATCCCGACCTGGCCAAGAAGTTCACGTTCAAGGTTGCGGACGCCTGTGACATGCCGTTCGAGGACGGTACCTTCGACGTCTCTGTCGCCATGTCGACGATCGACCACATTCCGTCGCCGGAAGCGCGGCAAAAGGCTATCGACGAGATGGCCCGCACGACCAAACCTGGCGGGTACGTGATCGTCACGGTGCCCAATCTGTGGTGCCTGCCGTACACCGCGGGGATCCGCAAGATGACCCGCGATAAGACCCTGCACTACGGCTTTGCGCACTCATTTTCCCCGCTCGAGGTGCGCGGGATGGGCGAGAAGGCGGGACTCAAGCCCATCAAGTTCGCGTCGAGCATCTCTCCGCCGCAGGTGTGGCTCCCCGGGTATCCCGGCTACATCCGGTGGCCAGCGGAGGCGACGTTCCTCGCCCTCAAGCCTCTCGGCTACTTCGGGCGGCGAGTCGGCTACGCCTTCAAGAAACCGTAGGGCACGCAGTCACTCAGCCTGACACCGAACCCGCCCACCATGGATCCGCAATGAGCGGCCGGCCCACCCATCGCTGGTTGAATGGCGCGACGGTGCTCCGGGTGCTGCAGTCGCGGACCGTCCGCGTCCTGTTCATTCTGGCGACCGTGGCGCTCCTGGCGCTTGCGCTGGTGGACCAGGGATCCCTGCTCCGTCACGACGTGGGGAAGCTCTCGGTCTCGACGGTCATTCTTGCTTTCGTCCTGTGCGTCGCCGGCCTGGTGTGCAGCCTCATGGTCTGGCGCTGCGTCCTCGCGGACCTCGGGTCGCGCCTGCACATCGGCTCCGCCTGGCGCATCAACTTCGTCGGCCAGCTCGGGAAGTACCTGCCGGGCAGCGTGTGGCCCGTGCTCGCCGAGATGGAGCTCGGTGCGCAGCGCAAGGTCCCCCGGGGCCGGTCCGCCGTCTCGGTCCTGCTCGCGTCCGCGGTCCAGATCTTCACGGGTTGTGTCGTGGCCGCGGTCGTCCTGCCGTTTTCGGGCCGTGACACCACCGGCCGGTACCTGTGGGTCCTGGCCCTCGTGCCCGTCGGACTGGTGATGCTGTCCCCGCCGGTCCTCAATCGGATGATGAACCTCGCGCTCCGGCTCGTGCGCCGGCCGCCGATGACGACCGGCATGAGCGTCCGGGGGCTCCTGGTCAGCGCCGCGTGGGGGGTGCTCTACTGGCTGCTCAACGGCGTGATGGTCTACGCATTGATGGGGCGTTTCGCCGGTCACGGGTTCCGGGTTGCGCTCGTCTCGACCGGGGCGTATGCCCTCTCGTGGGTGGCCGGCTACCTGGCGATCTTCGCGCCCGCCGGCGCGGGTGTCCGCGAGGCGGTGATGGTGGCGCTGCTCAGCACCCAGACCCGGTCCGGTACGGCCCTTCTGGTTGCCCTCGTTGCACGGGCCCTGTCGGTCGTCGCCGACGGCCTGACCGGCGCGGTGGGGATCGGGCTCCTTGGCCGTACCCAGCTGCGGCTCCTCCGGGAAGCCCGCACGGCTCCGGCACCCCCGCCCGAGCCCGGAGGGAGCCCTAGCCCGGGCTGACCGTCTCCTCCACCGACACGTCCTCGCCCGGCGCCGCGTCGCCGGCGAGCGGGTCATCGGGGTCGGCGAGCAGGGAGCGTCGGAAGGTGGCGAGATCGATCTCCGCGCCGAGACGGATGCTCTCCTGTGCGGCGAACATGCACAGGGTCGCCTCGGACGAGCCCTCCCAGGACAGCAGGTGATTCGGTCGCCCCCGCAGAGCGAGCACGAACTGTTCGAGCTCTTCGGCGTGACCCATCGACTTGCCGAGGCCCGACCCCTTCTTCTCGGTGCCCGATCCGTGCACCGAGAGCTTGCCGAAGTCGTCGAGGACGGCGACCTGGCCGTGGCTCAGCGCGGTGACCCGCTCCCTGGGAAAGCCCGGGGCCCCGCTCTCATGGAAGACCACCGTGGCGGCGGCGCCTTCGTAGTGCAGCGTCACGGAGAAGTTGCAGAGCCGGCGGAGGTCGTCGGGGGCCTCGCCCAGCGCTCGGGCCGTCACCGACCGGGGCGGGCGGCCGATCAACAGGTTGCAGATGTCGATGAAGTGCTCCCCCTCGCTCACGAGGCGCCCGCCGCCATCCACCGGATCGAGCGACCAGTGGTCGTCGGGCAGGAACGGGTTCGCAACGAGGTACTCGACGAAGTTGACGGGGCCCTTCAGCGCGCTTCGCAGCTCGTCGACCTTGGGTGAGTAGCGGCGATTGAGGCCGAGGGTGACGATCTGGTCCCGCCCCTCCATCAACTTCAACAACGCCGCGAAGTCTTCGAGGCGGGTCACCATCGGCTTCTCGACGAACACCGCCTTTCCCGCCTCGACGGCCTCCCGGATATGGCCGTAGTGGTCGGGCTGGTTCGAGCAGATCATCACGCCGTCGGTGCCGGGATCGGCGAGGATCTCGGCCACGTCGGTGGTCACCATCGACACCCCGAGTCCTTTGGCGACCGTGGAGGCGTTTCGTCCGGTTGCGGATGCGATGCCTCGCAACTCGACGTCACGGAGTGAGCGCAGGTTGGGCAGGTGCATGCCGAGGACGTGGTTCCCGAAGCCGACGAGGGAGATGCCGACCTTCCCCTCGACCTTCGACCGCGAGCTGATCCGGATCGTCCTGCTGAGGTCGGGGTCGGGACCGTAGCTGAGGAGGGCGGCGACGCCCCCGAGCGTCCGGTTCCTGACCGCATCGAACGCATCCTGCGCCTCTTCGACCGGGTAGACGCGGGCGATGAGCGGCTCGACCGACACGGCCCCCGTGGCGAGCAGGCGGATGAACTCCTCGAGATTGCGCTTCTCCGTCCAGCGCACGTAGCCGAAGGGGTAGTCGACCCGCCCCTTTTCGTAGCCCGTGTCGTAGCTTCCCGGCCCGTACGCCCGTGAGTACCGGAGGTCGATCTCGTGGTACAGGAAGTTCTTGGGGTGGATATCCAGCTTCACGTAGCCGACGAGGACGACCCGGCCCTGCCGGCGCGTGATCTCCATCGAGGCGTTCACGATCTCGGCCGAGTCGGAGCTCGCGCAGATGATCGTCGCGTCGACGCCCCGCTTTCCGGTGAAGTCGGCGATCCGCCGCTTCCAGTCGGGGTCCTCCGGGCTGACGGTGAGCGCGGCCCCTGCCTCTGCGGCCATCTCGTTCGCCCGGGGATTGATGTCGATGCCGACGACGACGCATCCCGCGGCCCGGGCGATGCGGGCGCACAGCTGGCCGACGAGGCCCAGGCCATAGACCGCCACGGTCTCCCCGAACTGCAGGTCGGCGCGGCGCAGGGCCTGCATGGCGATGCCACCCACCGTGACGAAAGCGGCCTGGCGGAGGTCCACTCCGCCGGGCACGGGCACGACGTGGTTGACGTAGGGCGCTGCGACCTCGGCGTGGCCGGTGGCCGCATAGGCGACCGCCTGGCCGACCTCGAACCCTTCGACCCGGTCCCCGACGGCCAGAACGGTCCCCGAGCCGCTGTAGCCGATCTCTCTCGGGGTCACCATCTCGTGCCAGACACGCCTCGCCGTCTGGCTCGGCCCCGTGGCGAGCACGGTCTGCTTCACCACGTTGCGCATCCACGGATCCGCGATCGTCTGCTTCACCAGCTCCGCCGGGGTCTTGGAGAGGGTGCCCATCTCGGTGCCCGAGCTGATCAGCGTGTAGGACCCCTGCACCAGGAGCTGCTCCGGCCCGACGTGGGGGACGGGAAGGTCGGAGACCACAACCCGACCACGCCGATCGATAACCCTGCGGAACACCTGCTTCATCGGAGCCACTCCACCTTCGATCAGTTGTCACTGCGACCGGAATCGACTGGTGCCGCAGCCATCCAAAAACGCGTACCGTAGCAGAGCCACCATACGGCTCCGGGTCACGCCCGTTAACCCTCCCCACCAAGGGTCCTTGCTAACGTGAGCGGGCACTTGGGGCTGCTCCGAGCGGAGGATCCCCGGAGAACTCTCCACCTGTGACAGACGATTCCCAGACCATTGCCGTCGCCGCTCCGCCCAAGCCGAGCGAGGGTGACGTGCTCGAAGCGGTGTTCGATACCGCCCGGCAGGCCGACTATGAGGGCTATTCGAAGCACGACGGGCTCAACGCCCGTTGGCTGGAGCGGATGGCCGGGTCTTCGCGGCTCCGCCGGCTTGTCGCCATCCAGCTCGTGACGCGCAGCCCGCTCGACCTTCGCCCGCTGATCGGTGTCCGCAAGGCCCGCAACCCGAAGGGGCTGTCCCTCTTCGCCCGCGCCTTCCTGGCCCGCCACCGTCTCACGGGCTCCCCGGGCGACCTCCGTGAGGCGAGGGATCTGCTCGACTGGCTGATCGAGCACCCCTCCGGCGGATTTACCGGACGTTCCTGGGGCTACCCCTATCCCTGGCAGGACGTCGGGTTCTTCGCCCCGCGGAACTTCCCGAACCGGGTGGTTACCTCGTTCGTGGGGCAGGCGTTGATGGACGCGTACGAGACGACAAAGGACGGGAAATACCTGGACGCGGCCAGAGAGGCGGTGCGCTTTCTTCTCGATGCCCCGAAGACCCTCTTCGAGGACGAAGACCGCCGTTGTGTGAGCTATGTCCCCGACGAGGCGGTCACCTGGATCGTGATGGATGTCTCCGCCCTCGCCGGGGCGCTGGCGGCGCGCGTGGGCGCGATCACCGACGACGCTGACCTCGTCGCCGAGGGCGGCAGGCTGGTCCGTTACGTGGTGTCCAAGCAGACGGAGTACGGAGCCTGGTACTACTCGGATCCGCCGTCTGCGAGCCGGATCACGCACGACAACTACCACACGGGCTTCATCCTCGACGCGATCCTCCAATACGGGCTCTCGGCGAAAAGCGACGAGTTCGCCGATGCCTATCGACGTGGTGCGGACTTCTACGAGCAGCATCTGTTCGAGCGTGACGGGGCAGCCCGGTTCATGAGCGACCGGCGAGAGCCGATCGATATCCATGGCTGCGCCCAGGGAATCCTCACGTTCTCGCTGCGCCAACGGCACTTCGGCACGGGCGGCCCGATGGCCGGGCGGGTGCTCGACTGGACGCTCGCCAACATGTGGGACCCCACCACCGGGTGGTTCTACTACCAGCGCCGGCACGGCTATCGGACATCCATCCGGGAGTTGCGCTGGTGCCAGGGGTGGATGTCCTGGGCACTGGCCAGCCACCTCGAGCTCGGCGGGAACGAAGCGTGAGGGGCTTCCCAGGCCGGGAGCTGTCCCTCGACCCGAGCCGCAGCCGGTTCGAGCGAGCGTACATCCGGCTCCTCGGGGCCCCGGCGAACGGACTGCGGATCCGGCTGCGCCGGGTCCTGCCGGCCACGAAGGGGACGTACCGCTCCATCCTGGATGCCGGGTGCGGTTCCGGGGTCTTCGCCTTCGAACTGGCGAAGCTCCATCCCGGGGCGCAGGTCCTCGGCGTGGACAGCGAGGCGGAGCTGGTCGCCCGTGACAACGAGGTCGCGTCCCGGGCGAATCTCGCCAACTGCCGTTTCCAGCAGGGCGACGTCACAAAGCTCGGCTTCGACGAGGCGTTCGACCTCGTGGTCAGCGTCGACAACCTGGAGCACGTGGCCGACGACGTCGAGGCCATGCGCACCTTGTGGCACTCGTTGCGCCCCGGCGGACGCCTCGTCGTCCACACCCCAGGATACGAGCGGAGATGGATCCTCCTCGGCCGGCGCGTCAACTTCGACGTCCCGGGCCATGTGCGGCCCGGCTACAAGGCGGACGAGTTGGTGGCCAAGCTCCGCACCGCAGGGTTCGAAGTCGCCGACCACCACTACACCTACGGGATCCTCGAGACGTTCACGAACAACATCTCGTATCTGGTCACCGGTGCCGACGAGCAGAACAAGTTTGCCTATGCCGCCATCTTCCCGGCCCTTCTGGCGCTGTCCTACTTCGGCCGGTTCTCGAATCCGAGCTGGGGTGCCGGCGTGCTCGCCGTCGCCTACCGGCCCGCGCGGCCGGCAACCGGCGAGGAGGCGGCCTGAGCGATGCGGGTCCTGATCGACATCCTCCATCCGGCCCACGTCCACTTCTTCCGCAACTTCTACGCCGAGATGACCGAAGCGGGCCACGACGTGTGCATCACCGCCCGGGACAAGGACCGCTCGGTCGAGCTGCTGCAGGCGTACAACCTGCCCTACCAGCAGCTCTCGGTCCAGCGGACCGGTGCCGGCCTGGCGGTGGAACTGGCGCAGCGGACGGGCCGGCTGCTCAAGGTCATGGGCACATTCCGGCCCGACGTGATGACCGGGATCATGGGGCCGTCGATCGCCGTGGCCGGGGCTTTGCGGCGGGTCCCCTCGGTGGTGTTCTACGACACCGAGTTCGCCGTCCAGACCAACCGTTTCGTGTACCCGCTGGCGCACAGCGTGTGCACCCCGGATTGCTACCAGGGACGTGTCCCGGGCCGCCATGTGACCTACGCCGGCTACCACGAGCTGGCCTACCTGCACCCGAACCGGTTCCAGCCTGACCCTGCTCGCCTGGCGTCGTTCGGAATCGACCCCGACGAGCCGTTTTCGCTCGTGCGCTTCGTGTCCTGGCAAGCGGTCCACGATCGGAGCGAGCGCGCGCTCACGCTCGAGCAGAAGCGAAATCTGGTCGAGGTGCTGCAGCGCTCGGGACGGGTCCTCATCTCCTCGGAGGCCCCGCTTTCCGGTGACCTCGCGGACCTGGCCGTCCGTGGCCCGGTGGAACAGATCCACCATCTGATCGCCCACGCCCAGGCCATCGTCGGCGAGTCGGCCACCATGTCCTCGGAGGCGGCCGTCCTCGGTGTGCCGGCGGTCTACCTCGCGACCACAGGCCGGGGCTATACCGACGACGAAGAGGCCCGGTACGGGCTGGTCCGGCACTTCACGCCGGAGCGGTACGACGATGCGGTCGCAGCGCTGGAGGAGATCCTCGCCGCACCCCGGGCATCCTGGGAGGCCGCCCGGGCGAAGCTGCTGGCCGAGAAGATCGACGTCACCGGCTGGATGGTGGACTACTTCGAGTCCACCTTTGCCGCGCGCCGGACCGGCTGAGCGATGTGCGGGATCGCCGGTACCGCCGGCTTCGGGGATCTGGCGCTGGTGAAGGCGATGGCCGCGACGATCGCCCACCGCGGCCCCGACGGCGAGGGCTTCTTCTCGGAAGAGGGGGTCCACCTCGGCAACCGGCGCCTGGCCATCCAGGACGTGCCCGGCGGCGCCCAGCCGATGACCAACGAGGACGGATCGGTCGTCGTCGTCTACAACGGCGAGATCTACAACTCGCCGCAGCTGCGCGAGCTGGTCGTCGGCCGGGGCCATCGGGTGCTGACCCACTGTGACACCGAGATCCTCCCGCATCTCTACGAGGACGAGGGAATCGGCTTCGTCTCGAAGCTCAACGGCATCTTCGCCTTCGCGCTCTTCGACCGCACCAGGAAGAAGCTCTTCCTCGTCCGCGACCCGCTCGGCGTCAAGCCGCTCGTCTACGCCACGAGTGGCGATTCCCTCGCGTTCGGCTCGGAGGCGAAGGCGGTCCTGGCGAGCGGGCTGGTGGCAGCGGAGCTCGACGAGACCAGTCTCCATCTCGCCATGAACGTGCGCTATGTCCCCGGCGAGCGGACCTTCTTCCGCGGTATCCGGCGGCTGCCGCCCGGGCATGTGCTCGAGTACGCCGACGGGAAGACCCGGCAGTTTTCCTACGCCACGACCGACTGGTCTCCTGATCACCGGCTGACGAGGGGCGAATGGCTGGAGGGGATCCGCGACCACTACCAGGCGGCCGTCGAGCGCCAGCTGCTCTCGGACATCCCCGTCGGCATCTCGCTCTCCGGCGGAGTGGACTCGAGCTCGATCGTGGCGATGGTCGCGCGGGCGACGGGTGAGCGGATCCAGACCTTCAGCCTCGGCTTCGACGAACCGTGGGACGAACTGGAAGACGCCCGGTTCGTGGCGCAGCGCTTCGGGACGGACCACCACGAGCTGGTCCTGCACGAGCCCGCCCTCGCGCACCTGAGCGAGGCGATCCGCTACACCGAGGAGCCGAAGGTCAACTCCCTTCAGCTCTACCTCCTCCACCGCTTCATCGGCGAGCACGTGTCCGTCGCCCTCTCGGGCCTCGGCGGGGACGAGTTGTTCGCCGGCTACGACTTCTACCGCTATCTCGAGCGGAGCGAACGGTTGCGGACCGGGGCGATCGGCGCCGGAACGCACGTGCTTGCGCCGGCGCTCGACTGGCTCGCGCAGCGCAGCGCGGCCGTCGGAAGGCCGGCCCTCGACCTCTTCACCCGCAAGCTGGAATGGCTGGCGTCGAGCGGCGACGGCGCCCGCCACTACCTCCTGCTCCGCAATGCCTGGGACTTCAACCCGGCGCTCCTGCGACGTGTCTACACCGCCGACTTCCTCACTCGGCTCGAGGGGTCCACGCGGGAGGAGTACGACGAGCACTTCCGCGACGGCGGGCCCTACGAGGCCGCCGCGTTGCGAGCCGAGTTCGCGACGAAGATGACCTCGGACCTCCTCCACAACGAGGACACCATGTCGATGGCCCACTCCGTCGAATCCCGGGTGCCGCTCCTCGACCTCGAACTCGTTCGTTTCGCCGCCCGCATCCCCGACACGCTCCGCTTCGAAGGCGGCCCGAAGGCGCTGCTGAAGGACGCTTTGCGTCCGGTCCTGCCCGAGCAGGTGCTCACGAAGAAGAAATGGGGCTTCACCTTCGACCCCGTCGAGCAATACCGCAAGGACCTCGGACCGATGGTCCGCGAAATGCTGACGCCCGAGCGGCTCGCCGAAGCGGGAATCTTCAATCCGGACTTCGTCCAGGCGGTCCTGAAAGCGAAGCCCCACCAGCGACTCCGCTGGCACTATTTCCTGCTCTGGCAGATGATCGGCGTGCAGATCTGGCACGAGACCTTCGTGCAGGAGCAGTCCTACAGGGCGAGGAGCATGACGCCATGAAGCCACAAGCCGGTACGACCGTCGAGACCGTGAGAACGTTCTGGCAAGGGCACGTCAACAACGAGTACTACACCGATGAGGCTCGAGGATCCGATGCCTACTTTCAGGGCATCGAGGACCGGCGGTATGAGTGGCATTACCACCTGCGCGAGCTCTTCGACTCCCTGGATGGCGAGGGCCGCACGCTCCTCGAGGTCGGATGCGGGATCGGCGTCGACAGCATCCAGCTCGCCAAGCGCGGCTTCGCGGTGACGGCCGTCGATCTCACGGACGAGGCGATCCGGATCGCCAAGGAGTTCGCCGCGCATCGGGGCGTCACGATCGACTTCCGCGTCGGCAACGCCGAGGAGCTCGGATTCCCCGACGCGAGCTTCGACGACGTCTATTCATTCGGGGTGCTCCACCACACCCCCGACATCGAACGCTCGGTGGCGGAGGTACACCGCGTGTTGAAGCCGGGTGGGGTGGCCCACGTGATGCTCTATCACAAGTACTCGTTGGTCAATCTGATCCACCGGGTCCTTCGCCTCCCGTACGAGTCTCCCCGGGACCGCAACGACCACTGCCCGGTCGTCTACACCTTCAGCCGCCGGGAGGTGCGGGAGCTCTTCGGCCGGTTCTCGACGGTCTCGGTCTCTTCCGCTTACCCCTTCACCTTCGGGTTCGGCCCTCGGGTGAACCGGCTGCCACTCCGAATCCGCCGCGAACTGGGTCGATTGATCGGCTGGCACCTGATGATCACGGCAGTGCGCTGAACGCCCACTCACTCCCGACGATTCAGCAAGAGCCCTGCGACCCTGCAGGGATCGGCTCCCGCGACCTCGACCAGCTTGGTGCGTGACGCCGCTCCGGCGACGATCTTGATCTCCCTGGCGCGGATTCCGAGCGCCGCGGCCAGAGCGGCGACGCACGCCCGGTTGGCTCGCCCGTCGACAGCCCGTTCGGAGACCCGGACCACAAGGACCGGGGGGTCCTCGCTCCCGTACCGGCCGCCGACCACGGTCTCCCGCGCGCCCGGTTGGACGCGGACGGTGAGGCGCATGGCCGCAGTGTACGTTGACGGACGAATCTGAACGCCGGGCCTCGGCCCCGAGCGTGCCCCGTTCATGGTCCGACCTGACCCCGTCGTGGATGACGTCCGCACTCGCCGGCAGGTTCCCGGGCGCAGTCGTCGGGGACGTGGAGATCGGCGACGTTGCCGCGGGGACCAACCGTCGGGCGCGTGTCCGGCTCGGGTACCGGTCGGGTCGGGGGCCGGAGTCCGTGTTCGTCAAGCGTGAGGGCCGGCTGTTCAATCGCCTGGCACTCTCGGCTCTCGGCGCCCTGGAGGCAGAGGCCCACCTCTTCGCCTCGGGGGTGCGGTTGCCGCTCGAGTATCCCGCGCCGTATGCGGCGGCGGTCGACCGGCGCCGCCTCTCCACGGTCGTGGTCATGGAGGACGTCACGCTCCGCTCGGCGCAACCGAACGTGGCGACCGCACCGCTTACGGTGCGTCAGGTACACGATGGTCTGCGCGGCCTCGCGCGGCTGCACGCTGCGTTTTGGGACCGGCCCCTTCCCGCCTCGCTTCACTTTCTCCGTCCGTGGACCCTCGGGCGGGCCTGGGCACCGGTGTCCTGCGCCAGCCTCGCCTGGGCGCTGCACCGTCTTCGTGCCGGCGG
>Ga0123356_10006081_pt1 | contig 12241 bp, 13 predicted proteins | sample TergutEmb28metaG_2_FD_92546 | JGI IMG/M metagenome (GOLD analysis project Ga0123356, IMG submission 92546) | Embiratermes neotenicus P3 segment gut microbial communities from Petit-Saut dam, French Guiana - Emb289 P3 | ecosystem: Host-associated > Arthropoda: Insects > Digestive system > Gut ... | reverse complement strand
GGCTGCGGCAAATCATCAAACGGGTTTCCGAGCGCATCAAGAATCCTTCCAATCAAATCCATCCCGACAGGCACTCTGAGAGCTTTACCCGTGTATACAACATAGCTGCCGAGTCCTATACCTTCAAGACTTCCGAACGGCATCAGGAGCGTCTGTCCGTCTCTGAAGCCGACAATCTCGGCACGCATACTCCGCTCGCCGTCAAGTGTATACATTTCGCAGATATCGCCGATTTTCGACGAAGGACCTGTAGCTTCAACAGCAAGACCAACTATTCTCGTGACTCTGCCGGCACGCTCAAGCGTATCGAACTTCGCCAAATAATTACTGTATTTTCTTAAATCAATCCGGTTCATATTGGTTAGCTCTTTCGAACGCAAGCTTTACGTACTGTAACTGTGAGTCCAGACCTGCGTTAATAGTTACATCGTCCGTATCTATTATCAAATCACCGTCATTGAGCGAAACATCTCTGAGAACGGTAGCCTTTACTGTGGTTCCGCTGTCAAGCTCAATTTCCGCCGCTCCCGATGAGAAAAACCTCTCATACTCGCTTGCACCGACACGAAGAACTATTTTACTGTCGGTGGACATTTGCCTCAGAGCATTTTTAATCTGTGATATAAAAACATTCTCCAGCTCTTCTTCTGCCGGGTTTATTATCTTTCTTACTATTTCTATAGCTAAATCTGTAACCTCTTTTTCAAGCTCACTGTATGTGCGCTCCCGCTCCTCATATAATTCATCGAGAACGCGCTTAAGAGCCTCATCATCCTCACGTATTTTCTCGGCAAGCTTTTCATCATATTCGCTTTTACCCTTTGAAGAACCATCTTGAAAACCTTCCTGCCATGCTTTTTTTCGGTCTTCTTCAACTTCATCACGGGCATCCCAAATTATTTGCGAGGCTTCTTCACGTGCTTTATCAAGTATTTTTTCTTTTTCTTCTTGTATTTCAATTTCAGCCGCGCTTAAATATTCATTTACCAAAGCTTCCGCAGAGGTCGCCGCGTCCGGTAAATCACCCTCCGCGCCGACCTCCGATTTTTCATCAGCACCCTGTCTGTTGATTCTTAAACCTGACAGGTTCACAAGTCTTCTGTCTATCCTAAACAATCAAGTCATCCCCTTCTCCGCGTGCAACGATGATTTCGCCTTCATCCTCAAGCTTACGGATGACGTTAACAATCCTTTGCTGAGCTTCTTCAACATCGCGGACACGCACAGGTCCCATAACTTCCATATCGTCCTTTATCATATCCTGCAAACGTTTTGAAATATTGCCGAAAATAACTTTTGTAACATCCTCGCCCGCCATCTTGAGAGCAACCGCAAGGTCTGCGTTGTTGATTTCCCTGAGCACGCGCTGAACCGTAACATTGTTGAGTTTTGCGATGTCTTCAAATACGAACAGACGTTTTCTGATTTCATCGGCAAGCTCACTGTCGTTGACATCAAGGCTTTCAAGAATATTTTTCTCGGAAGAACGGTCAAGTGAGTTGATAATTTCAACAATCGTATCTATACCGCCTACAATAATATTTTCCGTAAAGCCCATAGAGGTTATCTTACGTTCCAAAATACGCTCGGCTTCTTTAACATACTCGGGCGATGTACTTCCCATGTTTGATATGCGGCTTATTATTTCCGTTTGCTTCTCCGACGGCAATGAAGCAATTATCTGTGCCGATTGTCTTGCTTCAATGTATGAGAGCACTAATGCGATTATTTGCGGATGCTCGTTATGAATTACGTTAAGTATCTGGTTGGAGTCAACTCTCCTGATAAAGTCAAACGGGCGGACTTGCAGTGAGGATGAGAGTTTTCGTATCATTTCCTCCGCCTTATCCGATCCGATAGCTTGCTCAAGAATATCACGCGCATAATCAATGCCGCCCTCGGTTATAAACTTCTGCGTCAGGCACATTTCATAAAACTCGTTGATTATCTGTTCCCTGACTTCAGGGTCAACACGTCTTGTTGTGGTAATACTGAGCGTCATGTCGCTGATTTCTTCGTCGGTTAAATACTTATACAACTCGGCGGAATATTCCTTGCCGAGACTGATAAGTAAAATCGCCGCTTTTTCTTTTGGGGACATATCACTTGCTGACATATAACACTACTCCTCACCCAGCCAGTTGCGCAGTAATTGCGCCACTGTCGCGGAGTCCTTATCAATGAATCTTTCGATTTGCTCAAGTCCGGGTGATTTTGTTTGAAGATCAACATCTTCATATTCCATTTCAGTGGACTCTTCATCGCCCACCATTAGGTCTATACCGTCAGGTCCTGCCGCCATAAGTAAGGGTTCCGGTTCCGGAGGCGGTTTAACAGCTCTTATTACTGTCCGGACAAGCATCATAACCATAACACCCAGTAGAACGATAACCACATACATTAATATTGTTTCAAGCAGCTCCCTGTTTCTTCTTGCGGCGGCTTCTTCTTCCATACGGCTAACCATTTCTTCGAGCTCTCTGTCCGGCACAAACGGTACCTGCTGAACCGAAATGTTATTCGGAGCGACACCAATTGCTTTTGCGACTAAATCCGTAATTTCTTCGGAGAAATCCTGCTCTACATCCTCTGCCTCGCTGTTAATAAGCACAGCAATCATAACCTCTTCAACAACACCTTGTTCATGCTCAATAAGTCTTCTTGTCTCGTTAATTTCATAGTTCCTGCTCAGTACAGCTCTTCTGTACTCGTCATCCTCGCCAAGTGTTCCGAACGGGTATTCCACAGTACCCATGTTATTCGAGTCTGTCCCCGGTATTCCTTCGGCATCTCTCCATCTTCTTGAGTTCTCATAGATTTCCTCAGAGCTGCGGAGTATACCTTCTGTCTCTCCCGGAATTGGAGGCTCAAACTCTACCTGTTCGGTTACAACTCTGTCGAAATTGAGTTTAACATAAGGCTGAACCTTTAGATTCCTGGGACCCAAAATCGGAGCAAGAAGGTCTTCAACACTTTCTTTCATATTCATCATCAGTTTATTCTGAAGCGCATCACGCTGACCGATTTCCATTTCCAGGCTCTGGCTGGCATCACCATATCTGTAAGAATGAAGCTCAGTATCATTGATACTGATGTTTTCAGCTTCAATACCCGGTACGGCTCCCATAATTACATCACCAACGGACTGAACTTCACTTTGAGTAAGCCTTCCGCCGCTTCCGAGTGTAAGCATTACCGATGCCGATGCCTGTCTTGCATTGGTCTGGATTCTAAATGGTGATGTTTCTCCAGAATTAACAATTACAAGCGCATTTTGAATTCTCGGAGTTTGCAGTAATTGAGTTCTTATAAGCTCTCCTGTTTGATAGTCGTAGAGTCTTTTTGCGTGATTATCAGTAACTCCAAAACCGGAGGCACCCTCCATAATATCAAAGCTGAAGTCGGCAGCACCTAAAAGATTTTGTTCCCTTAGCCGCATCTGTGCGTCCCCGAGCCTCTCTTCGGGAACAAATATAACACCGTTTTCAACCTGTGTCGGCACACCCATTTCGTTAAGCGCTGCGTATACCTGAGGAGCCGTTGCAGGGTCACTTACGGTTAATCGTACCCAGTTGGTGCGCGTCAGCAGGCTTACAACAAATATCGCAAGCCCTATAACAACCAACGAAAGAACAACCAGTTGAATCTTTCGACCCCTTGGCATACTCGAAAACCATTCTCTTATTTGCGTCCACATTCTTTCGGCAGTTTCTCTCATATATAACCAACCCTCAACCTGTCATTACGGCTTCTGAGCCGCAACCCCATAAATGTATATTCTGTCTATGGGATTCCGTATTGGGCACGGAACGACTTTATATTTTTATTCCTTTGGACTTCATATACGCATACCACATTAAATATTAGCACTTTCTATAGAAATATGCAACAAATTTTTCAAAAAAATCACAATATAGAACACCTGACGACGTCAGGTGCTCTATATATTGTATATTTTGTTGTTTATCACATCTTTGCGGGCTCGCTCTGTAATCCCATTAAAATGCTGTTTTCTATTTCTTTTCCGGGGTATTTTTCTTTATTTTTGACAAGTCAAAAGATACTATTGGAGCACCGAGTGCCTGTACGTTTGTACTCTTCGTTGCTTCAAGCAGCTCTTCTCTGAAGACCTTTACATCCCTTGGTGCATCAACGCCAAGTTTTATTTTATCACCATCTATTCCGAGAAGGGTTACGCGGATATTATCGCCGATAACTATTGTCTCATTCAGCTTTCTGGACAGAACTAGCATCGTCTGCACCCTCCTCCCCTGCAACAAGCTTGCATATATGCTGGAAGACCGGAGCTCTGACGTTGTATTCACTTCCGCTCAAAACAATTTGCATTGCTTTTCCTGTTAAGGTATTAATGATTATGGGTGCGGCGAGATTGACAGTCATCCCTTGAATGTCTTCGGGAATAACTACAACACTGACAACATGCAGCTCATCGGGGCTGGTCAGTTCCAATGCCTTAACATCCGCCTCGTCAATATCAAATACATATTCCGGTAAAACCGTAAACGTATCCAGCACCGGTAGGCATATGCCGGAATCATCCATTGATTGGAGCCAAACTATCGGGTAACTTTCCTCAAATTGCAATAATGCATATTTGCGGTACTGCTCAAGACCCGGAATGCCGTCGCCAAACTCAATTATTTTCTTCTCATCGACTTCAACCATCCCAAAACGTAGGGTTTCTACCTGCATACTATATCTCCTTATCTCAAACTAAGATTATAGCCACGTCGTATGACGCGGCTATTGTATCATAACTGAATCGCGCGGTCAATATGCCTTGCGGGCATTGCGTTTAATAAATTTCTATGTCGTACGGTCGATATATCTTCCCATAGTTCTGTTTTGTACAGCCGGTTCAACCGATGAAATCCTGAAAGATGGCTGCCTGCTGATAGATACCTCGACCGGATAATCCGAGTTTACTGTTATATCCGCAGTATTTTTTCCGTTCCAATCAACCTTAAAACTATGCCTTGACCAGTTTATACGTATGTATCCTTTTTCCCAGTCCAATGAAGGCGGACTTGACGGTATCAACCCGATGTTGGTGTCAGGCTTTTGAAAAAAGCGCCTCATCCTGTTTCCCATCATTCTCGGTATTGATTGATCGCCGGGAATATGTGGATTGGTTATAAAGTCACCATCGGCTGCATAATTTGCTGTTGCCCGATAAGCCTCACGCCTGCCTTTGTCGCGAAATTGCTTTGCGAATGAAAGAGGTCCGGCAAGACCGGATTCGTTATTTATTTGCTGCCTCGGGGCCTTAAACCTCGGCATCTGAGTCTCGATTTGCATTTGCGGGGTTTCTTCTTGGATTCTCATTTGCCCTTTAGGCGTGGAGATTTGCATCCTCGCCTGAGAACTTCTGACACCAATTTGCGCAAATTGCTGATCGATATTTATTCTTTGTATAGACATCCTTATCCACCTGCCTCTGATAATCCATTATCCAGGCTATATATTGAAATTTATGCCATCGGTTAGCTGTTTGCTACGGGTTTTTCGCGTAAGTATCGCTTTGCTCTAATCATCGCACACTCGGTCATGACCGAGCAAGCTCGGTCGCGACTCTCGTTTAGCTTGATTATATGGGCGACAAGACCCGAACTAGCGAAAAATTCGGAGTAAATTGCTTACTGATGGCTTTTCGCTATGTTTATTATACCATATTTATCTCAAAAAGTCCATAAGTGTCGGCTGAATTACTCTTGCGCCTGCTGAGAGTGCCGCCTGATATACCGTCTCAGCCATCTTCAGGAACATTATTACCTCCGCCATTTCCGCGTCTTCCGCATCCGAGCGCATTTTCTCATAGTTGAGATTATCCTGAGAGTATCTTGCTTCCAAGAGCTCAAGACGTCTTTGTCTTCCGCCGATTTCCGCAGTCTTGGTTAAAAGATGGTTTTGCGCATCTTGAACTGTTTTTATCATTTTTGTAAGTTCATCGGTGCTGACTCCCGGTTCCGGCTTATCGGCATTTATTCCGTTATATACATCCAGAAGTACGTTAAAGGTGTTCCTTACTATCGGTTGATTATTATCATCCACTGTTGTATAGAATACAATCTCTATGCCTCCCATGGTAACCGGCATTTCTATGGCAGGTCCGACATCAAACTTGACAACATCATTCATAAGTTGAGCAAAAATCGGGTCATCTATCAGAGCCTGTTCAAATTGAGCAGGAGTCATTCTATCGAATTGCGAGATATCCAGCCCGTTAAAGTATAATACACTCGTATCCTTATCAAAGAAAAACGGTTTGATTCCATCTGAACCTCTGCCATCGGCAAAGTCACCGGGGGTATTATATCCGCCAAATACAAATCTGTCACCGTATGCTGTGTTTAACGTGTCAACATAATGGTCAAGGAGCTGACCTACGACTGCCGCAAGGTTCTTTTTGTCCTCAACGGTTTTAACACTGCCGGCACTGACAAGCTCTTCATACACCGCTCCTACAACCTTGTTGAGTTCCATGACTCCGGCTTCAGCTTGAGTCAGCCAGCTTTGGGCAGTCTCTACTGTATCCTGGAAGTGTGAAAGACGCGCCAGCTTGTTGCGTGCGGCTTGACCATAGATAAGAGCCGACGGGTCGTCGCTTATATGTCCGAACTTTCTGCCGCTTGATAATTGATTTTGCAGCTTGTCCATTCTGCCGAGATTCATGTTGAGATTACTCAGCAGTGTATTTGTAAGCATTGTGTTAGTGATACGTGTAACCATTGTTTTTCTCCTTTGGTGTCGGGCTTTCCCGCCCTGTCATTCTGAGTGTAACGAAGAATCTTATCCCCGTCTTTTTCCTAGCTCTACAGCCCTACGCGTCCTGTGCCGTTAATCAGTCTGTCAAGCAAGTCATCCATTGCTGTGATAACACGTGCCGCGCCGTTATATGCGTGATTATATCTGACCAAACCAACCATCTCTTCGTCGAGTGAAACTCCGGCAATGGCTGTTCTCTGATTATTTGCCGCAAGCGAGAGAATCCCGCTTGTTTCCGCTGAATTCTTTGCTGTTCTTAAATTGCTTCCGACATCAAATCTTATTGTTGTCGCAAATTCGTCAAAGCTGCCGACAGGCTGACCAAGCACTGTAATACCTGTTTCGCTGAACAAGCGGTAGAGTTTTATCATATTTTCATTGTTACCGCGTTGTTGGTCCTCGGGATCGCCGCCTGCCGATCCTCGTATTATTTCCACAGACGAAGCTGCTATGTTATAAGCACTATCCCGGATGTCTTGACTCAACGTGATGTTTTTTGCTGTAATTGAGCGCAAATCATCATCTGTTAAGACATATCTTTTTGGAATTGAAGGGTCAACCGGAGCTGTCGGTTGCGGAACAAGTGGATCGCCCGCTGCATCAAGATACTCTATGGTTCCTACTTCAACAGGATTGCCATCAGCATCAAGAACACTAAAGAAGTGTATACCTGTTCTCGAACCACTGGGATGGTCGGTCCAACCCTGAACATGTTGCCCGTTAATCTCTTGAACAAGTGCGCGCGCCAGATTATTCATCATCTCTATGTAATAAGGAATACCTTTTGTTCTGCTGTCAATACCTCCGACTTCACCATCGCGCATATCCACATGCGCTCTCAACTCACCACCCCTGATTCTGGAAAAATCAAGTCTGGCATCATCCAACTCATCGGGGTCGGGATTGTCAGGATCGAAACCGGCTGCTGCAAGATGTAACCAGTACGGAACAGCAAGCGGTTCTCCGCCTTCAAGCGGATTAGGAATCTTGGCAATTCCCAAGGTCATGGTTTCATCATGCCTTACCAGATAATCGCCCTCAGGTTGTCCCATAATCCTGATTTCCATCATGCCATGCCCATATTGATCCGGGAATTCACTATACTCAATGTCAACATATCTGGAAAGCTCATCAATCAAAAGATTGCGCTTGTCTCTTAAGTCATTTGCAAGCATACCTGTGAGTTCAAAGGTGTAAACCGCGACATTAAGCTCCGCGATATCTCTTGCTATTCTGTTTATATCTTCTGTTTTTGTCTCAACGGCTCTGTTTTCAACCTTTTGAAAATCAATCAGACCGTCGTAAATCATGTTGAGCTGCTGAACAAGATCCATTGCCGATGTTTGCATCAAAGTACGCGGAGCACCCGCTACAGGGTCTGCTCTTTCAAGTGTCATTGATCTGAAGAATTCGGCAATACTGAAGTTAATGCTCGTCTTCTCATTAACATTATCAAAGAATGACTCAATATATGTTAGGCTCTGTGCTCTGGTATCCCAATAAGAGTTCATTGTGCTCTCTTCTCTGAACCTTTTATCAAGATAAGCCGAGCGGATTTGGTCAAGTATTTGAACACGCACACCGCCGCCGACAAGCCCTTGCCCTATAGGGGCAAACCTGCCAACGGCCGCGAATGGGTCATATGCTTCTTGAACTATACGCTGACGCGTATAACCTGCTGTATCCAGATTTGATATATTATGGCCTGTTACATCCAGTCCGAACTGGGCGGTTTTCAAGCCTGTTTTACCGATTTCGAGTCCGAAAAATGTGCCTCTTATCATTTTGCTGTATCTCCCTACTTAGTGTCTGACGCACTTTAAAAGCGCGTTGGGAGAATCCGTTCTCGTGCGATTGTTCTTTGAGCGTTGCTTTCCTTGCATCGCCGTTATTAATATTATCGTCATGTTATGTGTCGAAGTTTAGCTTATTGCAAAAAAAAGTTACCGCATGGCTGCGAATTAACAATTTGCTCCATGCGGTAACCTGTTTATACTTATATTAAGCGTGTCCGTCGTAGAGTCCCGTTGATTTTTTTCTGTCGGGTGAAGCTTTTCCGTCACCCCCGTACATATTGTTCAGCGGGTCTTCGGACCCTGCCATTAACTCTAACATAGTTTCCGAATATTCCAAATGAGATTTTATAAGCTCACGGTTTTCCTTGTTAATTGCCGAGTGTTCTTCTATCAGCGGCATCAACTCTTTTTGAAGCTTCCTTATCGCGTCTTGCTCATCGGGTTTTGCTTTTTCCGCAATTTTGCTTACCGTGATATCGTTTTTATCTATCCCTAATTCAGTCGCAATAACATCGTGGAGTGCAAGTCTTTTTTTCTCAATTGCTCCGAGCTTATTTAGCTCCTTAAGCTCCAGACGAATAATGTCCTCAAGTTTTTCTGACTCACCGCCAACAATGATTTGTCTTTCTTCTTTTGCCAATGCAAGCATGTTTCCCAGTACATCCTTTTGCTCTTGCAAAAGGGCACAAAGGTCAGCAAGCGTCTGTCTCATTAGCGACGACCTATAATGCTTGACAGGATTTTATCGGCAATCTCTTCGCTGCTGACTTTGTATTCGCCTTTTTGAATAGCGTCTTTGAGATTGGCGATGTGTGCCTTTTCTTCGGGCGTGCGGAATTCGATGTCTTCCTTCGCTTCCGTCAATGCCTTTGAAAAGCTGAGCGCTTCCGCCGAGAATGTAACCTGGTCGCGACTGCTCGCTACTTTGTTCTCATCCTTTGCGGGTTTTGTTGCCTGATAGCTTCTCAGGATGTTCGGATTGGTAATTGGATTGATTTTCATGTCTTTCACCTTCTCTTGGGGTTTATATCATCATCATATAGCAAGCTATAATCCTCTAATATTATTATCGGAACTTTTAGGTCTTAACGTTAGCTTTGTTTTAAACTTTTTTCTTATTAAGATCCTATTTTTGCCGAACCTTTCAGATTCTGTTCCGGGGCCTTGGGTTCCGGCTTTTTATTCGCCGCTGTGTTTTTATCCATCGAGGAAGATACTTTTCCGGTACATTCTTTGCATAATCTGCCTGTATTTATCGGCTTTTTACACATTTCACAGACTAGCACTCCGTCACCGTCGGGGCTGTCGATTATAAGTCTTCCTTCTTTGAGCAGATGTATAATAACCTGCTTTGAAACTTCAGTTTCTTTTGCGATTATGTCTATATTTGAGTGCTTATGCTCGTAAATATAGTCTCTTACCGTAATAAAGTCTTTGTCGATTTGTTCATTACATGCCGGGCATATTCTGCCTCCGACGCTGGCAAACGGTTTTTTACAAAAAGTGCATTGTACGATATTCATGTATGGTTCTCCTCCAATATCATTTTATATATGCACTTATTCTACAATCTTTTGCGATTTTTTTCAAGTATTATTCTAACGTCTCATGTTATTTGCTATGCCTTCCATTTCATCCGCCGTTGATAACGCGCGTGATGCAAGCTGGAATGCTCTTTGTGTGCGGATTATTTTTGTCATCTCATCCGCCATATTTATATTCGAAGCTTCAATTACTCCCTGCCGGAGTGCGGCATTTTCGGCGGGCCGTCTTTCGCCCGATGCCGGAGTCTCGCCAAACATTGAGTCACCTACCGCTTCCAGACCCTTGATATTGCGGAATGTAAACATTCCAATAGTGGCGTTGCCCAGTTCGTTGCCGTTACCGTCCGAGAAAACTATTGCGCCGTTTGCGGCACTTGTTATTGAAGTTGCTCCGAAGGGCACCTGAATTCTGTTTTCATTCTCATCGAGTACATACATGCCTTGACCGTTTACGAGGTAGGTTGCGTCTGCTTCAACACTTAAGTTAAAGGAACCGGCTCTTCCGTACACAACTGCTCCGTTTGGATTCTGAAATGCGAAGAACCCTTCACCTTCAATTGCAAAGTCCAGATTTCTTTCTGTTCTCTCAAGGATTCCCGGCTTAAAATCTCTGGTTATAGCGGAAACCATAAGACCGTGACCTTTTTGCTGGTTTTCCTGTGGATTTCTTGCCGGACCGGGTGTGATTCCGTTTGTATACAACGAGTCTTTAAAATCCAGTCTTCCGGCTTTAAAGCCATGTGTATTTGCATTTGACATATTATGTGCTATTGTATCGATTCTATATTGCTGATTACGCAGACCGCTTGCTGCTATTGACTTTGCTAAATACATTAACGTAATCTCCCTATTTCATTTACGGCTCTGCCTACTGTTTCATCTATCATCGTAATCATACGCTGGTTAGTTTCATATGTGCGGTACATCGCAAGCATATCGACCATTTCACGTCCGATGTCTACATTTGACATTTCTAAAAACCCTTGTGCGATTTGGTAGGGGTTTGCTTCTGCAAGCGGAGGTTCGGTTGCGAAAAACAGATTGCTGCCTTGCCTTCTCAGAGTGTTATTATCTTCGAACGAAACAACTCTTATTGTATCTACGAAACCGTCAGCTGTAAAAACGTTGCCGTTGCCGTCTACCGTGAAATCGAGTCCGCCGACATAAATCGGTCCGTTGTTGCCGAGGAGATAGTTTCCGTCACCGTCTATCAGATAACCTTCGTTATCAAGATAAAAATGTCCGGTTTTTGTATAACGCTCACCGTCCGCTGTCTGTACTACGAAGAATGCATCTCCTACAAGTGTCAGGTCAGTGGGGCGTTCCGTACCTTCCATAGCACCCATGCTGAAATCTATATAAAGCTGGTCTACCTGAGTACCGAGATTCAGAGGACCGACCATACGTCCGAGAACTGCTCTTGATTGGTTATCGTTAATTCGTCTGGTAAGCACTTCATCGAAGCTGTGTGACACGTTATATTCTTTTTTATAACCGGTCGTTTCAGCGTTCACTATGTTGTTTGTAATGGTCTCCATCCTTCTGCGCTGCAGCAACATCCCTGTTCCCGCTATATATAGACCTCTTACCATTCTGTTCTACTCCCTGTTGTGTTTTACTCATTACTTTCAAACACGCGCAATAACGGAAATTTCTTTTCCTATTTTTATTATCGGACTTTTACCTGATAACTTAACACTTTTTTTCATTTTTTTTGAAAATTTTTTCAACAAAAAAAGCAGACCCTATAGACCCGCTCTTTATAGATTATAAAAACTACTTCCTAAGACCTATTACAAGCAAAACCTCATTGCGCGTAATCCCAAGCTCACTTGCAATTTCAACATCTGTTTTCCCCTCTTCTGCAAGCTCCAAAATCGCGTCTGTTCTGGTTTTTACAGATTGCGCCTTTTCCGCCGGAGACGGCGGAGGCGGAGGCGTTGACTCAACGGTATCATCAAAAAACTTCTGAAAAACCGCACCATCCTCTTTAGCCTGCGGAGCAGCCGGAACAATATTATCGCTCTTAATTATGCGCTCCGCACGCTCAAGCACCTCACCTGCAACCCTTATCCTGTTTGCATCAAACGGCAAAGAACGCGGAAGCTTCTCAAG
>Ga0123356_10006080_pt1 | contig 12242 bp, 6 predicted proteins | sample TergutEmb28metaG_2_FD_92546 | JGI IMG/M metagenome (GOLD analysis project Ga0123356, IMG submission 92546) | Embiratermes neotenicus P3 segment gut microbial communities from Petit-Saut dam, French Guiana - Emb289 P3 | ecosystem: Host-associated > Arthropoda: Insects > Digestive system > Gut ... | reverse complement strand
GGAGGTACGCCGTCTCTTCTAAGTATTGAAATGTGGAAGAAACTTGATGAGGCGCTGTTTTCAAAGATTGACAAATCTGAAATTAAAGAGTGGTCATTAGAATGTAATCCTGAATCATTTACTATAGAGAAAGCAGAAATATATGCTGACAGTGGCGTAACACGCCTGACTTTCGGCATACAGTCACTCAATCCGCGCGAACTCTCTATTTGCGGAAGAGCGCATTCTATGGAAAGAGCGCTTGAAGTCCTCAATCATAGAGTCCTTGCTGAAAAATTTAATTCAATAGGTGTTGATCTGATTTATAGCCTGCCGGGACAAACACTTGAGAGTCTTGATAATACACTTTCTACAATTTTATCTATCCCGGTGATAAAGCATTTGTCAGCTTATGAGTTGACAATTGCGGATGATACGCCTTTTGGCCGTCATCGTCAAAAATTACCTCTTCCCAAAGAAGAGTTATCCGTTGAAATGTATAATCTTATTAACAGGCGATGTGCTTCTGTTGGGATGAATCAATATGAAGTCTCTAATTACGCTTTTGAGGGATATGAGTCAATTCATAATAAAGCATATTGGTCGCATCTGCCATATATCGGACTTGGAGCTTCGGCTCATTCATATATTCATCCCAAACGATGGAGTAATGTTTCTGACGCGGAAGATTATATCTCAAAAATATCAAACGGTAAACGTGCTGTGGATTTTGAGGAAACTTTGGATTCGCGCGAGCTTGCTTCTGAGATTATTTTTTTGGGATTACGAAGTGTTAGTGGCATTGATGAAAAGGCGTTTATATCTATTACCGGATTAGAGTTATGTGGCGATGAGAGAGAAAAAGTTTTACTGAGATATGTTGATTTGGGCCTGCTTGAAAAGCATAATAACCGATGGATTCCTACTTCTAAGGGGATGCTTTTTGCCGATATGATGGCAAGGGAGTTAATGCCCTCACAATCTTATAGTTAACGACTTTTGTCTCACAATACTTGTTCACGAGGAATTCTTACTATGAACTGTTCACCCGCTGTATCGTTTACAAACTCAATATTAGGTTGATTTTTGATAGATCTCTTAACACCGGTACCCAATCCGCTAAATGGCAGCAAATGAAGGCCAAACGCAACTAACTGATTGTTTCTGATTACTGGGTTACCGTATTTAATGTCTTCTACAGTTAAACTGTTAGGAAGTTTTCCTGGGCTGATTATTTCTACTCTATTATCAAAAACTAAAATTCGAATAGGTGCGTTTTTAAAATAATCTCTGTGTACCAACGCATTTTGAACTAATTCGATCAAAGCAATTTCAGATATTTCAAGGATGCCTGTTGAATTAAAATTCTGCCCTGCCTGAACGTGAAGTAAACATGATTTTAAATAACGCATAGCGCTGTTAAACAATTGCGGTATTGTTCCTTGTAAATCTTCGGGCTTGTTTCTATATTGACTTTCGGAAATGTCATTTCCGAAAAAAGAAGCAACTTTTATGGTAAATGCCGGTTTTACATTTTGAGGGTCTTTTCCAAAGGACAACAATCCTGCGAGCGTTAGTTGATTATTTCTTAAAACACGTTTTGCTTTTAACGCTTCTTCAAACGTTAATCCTTTTTGCTCGTATGTTTCTCCAAATTCCTTTTTAAAATATTCAGCAAAAGCATCTTTGTTAATATCGCTGATTGACGTTCCATAAACTTCCATTTCATCAGCTAATAAATTACCACTGGCTTGAAAGAGCCGCATTATTTCGTGATTGTCGGTCAAAAGGCGTTTGTTTGAACCTTGTTTGATATATATTTCACCGTGCGCTGTTTTATATGGCTTATTTGTACCTTCTTCAATATGAACAATCAAAACGTGCTTGGCAGAATCGTCTTCTTCAACTTTCACTACTTCAGTTGTTATATAGATTGGCGGCTTCAGATTGTCTGCAAACTCAGCCATCTTCCTGTCAGCATATTCTATTTGCTCAGGTGTTAAACCTGTAACAGTCCCAATTTTGTCTTTTACACCGAGTAAAATTACTCCGCCTTTACTGTTCGCCATAGCAACTAATTCACGGCTCATGCTTTCGGGATTAGATAAAATTTCTTTAAACTGAACTTTACTTGTTTCGCCGGAACCGATAATATCTAATAAATCTATTGCATTCATTAAGCTCTCTTTTCCCAAATTTGATAAGTGCTTTTTCTTCGGTCAAACGCCTCTTTGCCGCCTTCCATAATATGGATAATCTTTTCTTGAATATTGTGACAATCAATACTACCTTTTTCTATTGCTATTTTTTCACCAATATATTGACACGCAACAACCATTTCGCTGTCACCCAATACCGGTATATTAGCATTGTGAGTGGCGAAAATAAATTGCATATCACCTTTGAGCCTCGTAATTTCTCGGATCACATCAGTATAGATGGTTTGGTTGTCCAAATCATCCTCTGGCTGGTCTATAATTAAAATATCATTTTCGTTTTGTGCTAATAGAAACAAAATCAATGCAGACGCCCGTTGTCCTAAAGAGTGTTCTTTTAAGGGCTTACCATCAAATTTAATGGTTATCTTATCCTCAACCTTAAAAGTCAATAAGTCATGCCAGTAATTAAAAAACTGTTTTTTAAATTCAACTATATGATTTTCACTTAGTATATTATTTAATAACTGGAAATTATCTTTATAAATATGAATAAAATCAGCATATTCATTTGCAATATTTTCAAATGAAGGTTTCCTGATATTATATCCCCTGAAAGATTCTTGCAACTTATTAATAAACATATCTTTCTGTGCTTTATATTCAACTTGAATAAACAACTTTGTCCCGCTGCTATTGATTTTTTCCACCTCACGCTGCAGCATAATAAATTTTTCATGCCATAAATTATCCAATTTGACTAACGCATCCATTAGTTGAGTATTATGATCATTTCTGTTTTTCTCAGATCTTTCAATCTCTATTAATTTCAATTTAGAGGTTTCCAATATCCTGTTTAGTTTCACAAAATCATCAGGATTCAGATCTGGAATATCTATTTCACGCTTTATTTTCGCAAAATCTTCTTTTAAGGCGTCTTTTTTCTGTTCTATCTTTGATAGAGTATTTCGCATTTCATTATTGATTCTTTGCGATATATCAAGTATTGATTTTAGTTTATCAAATTCCTGCTTTAATTTAAAGATTTGCTGCGCAGTCTCTTCAAATATCTCTTTATTGGTTTCAGACAACAACTGTCTATCGAAAAGATACCCATTATTCTTAATAAGCTCTTCCAAATTATTTAAGTAAGAATCAACATCTGCTTTATATGCACACAGCATTGAAATATCTGACTCAAAAGACGTTTGGATTTGCAATTTTTCCGAAATCCCTTTTTCTTTAAACATTTGCAATTTATGCTCTGCATTACCTTTAACGGTTTCCGTCTCTTTTTTCATTTCAGATAAATTAAATAATGCTCCAAGTTCGTTAATGTTTTTAATGACGACCATCTTCTGAGCATCAATTCTTGACTGTATATCACTTAACTTTCCGCCAACAAGTTTATTTACCAAATTATTTTCAAACCCAACATCATTGTTCGAAAGGTCTTCTTGGCCAAAATATATGGGTTGCTGGTTGTGGTAAATTGCATCTATCGTAATGCCTGATTGTAAAACATCGTTTTTATAGATATCTTCTTTTTGTCCGTAAATGTGCTCAATACGGTATACTTCACTTTGAGATCTTACAACTTCCACAATGGCTTTTCCACCGCTTTCCATTACATACTTAACAAGGTCATTCTTATAGTTTTTATTTACAATCTGTGTACCCAATGGGATGTTCAAAGCATATCTTAAAATTTCAAGTACAGCAGATTTTCCGCTTCCTCTTATTCCGATCAAGTTGTTTAATTCTGGTGAAAAATCAATTCTCTTTCCATCCAATTTTCCACCTTCAAAAAAGATAGACTTAATGTGAGAATTGCGAGTTGTCACAGGCTCTGTCAGGCTTACTCTATTTTGGTATTCTTTTAGTGAGTATTGAATTGCCTCAAAATTTAAATCACCTGTTTTTATGTAGCATGGATTGCCTTTTCCTATTTCATCAATGGATTTAGGATCACTGCCCTCAACAAAACAAGGGACTTTGTTTTCTAACCAATTATTCAATTTGTTTTTTAGATCATTTGTTCGTATTTTCTGAAGAGCAATAACGCTATCTCTGAACAAAGGGTTTTTGCCTAATTCAATTATTCTGCCGCCATCAAATTCGCTAAGCAGGCCGCAATTCTGTTCCACATGAGCCATTATTACAAAATGGTTTTTATTTAATTTGTCAAGTTGCTCTAATGTCTCTTTTAAACTATAATTTGAGCGTTCATTTTCATTTTCAAAATTGTGCTTTCCTACAAAATTAGTGGTAATAAATTGGTTGATATAATCGTTGTTATTAACTAACCAATCATTAGGGTCAAAAACAATTAATGTGTGTACGCCGTTTGCTCCATCATTTACAGATAGTTCCACTCCCGGCAGTATAAAAATACCCTCTTTGCGTGCTTTTTTCGATATCGCCTGGTATTCTTCTAAATCAAATTTATTATGATTAGTAACAACGCCTAAGCGAATGTTCTGCTCTGTAAGTTTATCGACATAAGCGTTTACAAAGTCATTTTCTTCCCCGTTATACTTAAAGGTTCCTTTATCAGCTTTCGTATGCAAATGAAAATCTGCGCGCAGCCACTCGGAGCCATTTTGAAATAATTTATCTTTATCCATAATATCGTCCTCTCCATCGTCCGCCGGATAACAATCCGTTTTTCAACGTATCATTAATGTAATAAAAAACAGCATGATTTCCAATTTTTTAACCTAATTTTGATACTCCTCATCCAGTACCATCACCCGATCGCCATCCCGTACTTGAAAGAGATACTTTTCACCGATATGACAACAAGGGAGTTGACGCCGCTCCCATTCTACATTTTCGACAACTTTGCATGAACAAGCGGAAGCAGAATTTTATCAATTTCCTTGCGAAACTCCTCATCCTCTAAATATCGTTCGCAGAATTCCTTATTTCGTGCCATGCGGTTCAAGACTATATCCATAATGGTGTTGTCGTAGACGATTTTGAAAAGGTCAAGCGGATTTTTAGAGCGAAGCACAATTTCTGCATTTGCCGACATATCTTGCACAAATTGTTCCAATACCTTATCCATCTCCGTAAAATTCGTACCGAGCCTCTCATTCAGTTGGGCGATTATTTTTGAGAGGTTTTCTTTCTCGTCCTCTAAAGCAGCACCAGTGCCGTAAGTGACATTATTTAATACACTGTTCTCTTTGACCATGAGAATTTCACCTTCGTGGATTTTTTGCAAACGGTAGTATTGAAGTACAACGTCATTATTGAGGTCAGGGACACGCTCACTTCTCAGCAGCAGTTTGCGGTACAAATGTTTCCCATAAGCGTAAAACTTATATAGTTTCTCATCATTTAAATTTATGATATGGGTGAGGAATGAATAGAACCGCAAAAATTTTGCTAAAGTTGACTTAAAGTCCATTTTACTCTCTGTCTCAGTCAAACCGTTATATTTGTCCACAGCAGGGTCAATGTACGAATTTAGCTTTGCTAGATCAATATTTGTCTGTGTTTTAGTTTTTTTAAAAAACACCTTAGAGAAAGCGTCTATTTCAACATCGGTATACAGCATAAAGTCATCCAATACGTTTTTAATATCGTAAACAGTATTTGGATCAGTAGTTTCCGAGATGCCTGCTTCCTGATAGTAGTCTTGGAATGCCGACTCAATTTCAGAGCGTGAATTTACAAAGTCCAATACAAAAGTCTCTGTTTTGTTTTCGCACATACGATTGATGCGGGATAGGGTTTGAACCGCCTTAACACCCGACAATTTCTTATCAACATACATAGTGTGCAGAAGCGGCTGATCAAATCCGGTCTGATATTTTTCCGCAACTAATAAAAGCTGGTACTCGCCGGTTCCGAATTTATCTGGGGTTTGGGTATGCGGGAATTTGTTTAGACTCTCCTCTGTGTATTCTTTTAGTTCCCCGGTTATGCTGTCTTTTACAGGGCCGGAAAAAGCCACCAAAACGCCCAAATCAACATATCCCATTTTGTCTATATACCTCTTGAACTCAAAATAATAGCGGACTGCATGAAGGCGGGAACCGGTAACAAGCATCGCTTTTGCCTTGCCGCCAATTTTATGCTGCACCGAACTTCTGAAATGCTCTATAATAACCTCTGTTTTTTGAGCGAGGTTATGCGGATGCAGGCTCATATATTTACCGAGAGCTTTGTTTGCCTGACACTTTCCGTATTCAGGATCATCGGCGATTCTTTTTCCGATTTTGAAATATGTTTCGTAAGTAGTGTAGTTTTCGAGAACATTAAAGATAAAGTGTTCCTCAATGGCTTGACGCATACTATAAACATGGCATGGCTCAGGTTTACCAGCGGCATTCTTAGTACCGAAAATCTCAAGTGTTTTTTGCTTAGGTGTAGCGGTAAAAGCGAAAAATGAGAGATTGCTTTGCCGCCCATGCGAAGCCATGCCTGCACGAATATCTTCAGCGAGCTGTTCATCAGCGTCTAATTCTTCTGCTTCTGCTTTTGCCTCCTCTATGGCGAATTCGTGCAGTTTCTTTTCAATCGCGTCATCGCCCTGGGCTGAGATATCTGAGAGTACGTCTTTTAATCTTTCGCTTGCCTTGCCGGTTTGGGACGAGTGCGCCTCGTCAACTATAATTGCGAATTGTTTACCATCTGTCGTAACCTTCTGCACGTCTACAAAAGGAAATTTCTGCAAGGTACAAATAATTATCTTGTCACCTTTTTTAAGGGCATTAGTCAACTGCTTGGCGTTTTTATTCACGCAAACCACTACGCCTTGTTTATGCTCCATATTGTAAATGTCACGCTGTAATTGTTTGTCTAATACTCGCCGGTCGGTGATAACAATAATGCTGTTGAATATGGGGGCGTTATTTGCATCATGTAAATTTGAAAGATGATGCGCAAGCCATGCTATGGAGTTCGATTTGCCGGAACCCGCCGAATGTTGAATCAAATAATTATGTCCGCTGCCATCGGAGCGCACTTTGTTTACAAGAAAACGTACGACATCAAGCTGATGATAACGCGGGAATATAAGTTTTTCCTTATCCGTTTTCTGATCTTTTGTAACTTGCACAAAACGGTGGAGTATATCAAGCAGACTCTCTTTTTTTAAAATCTCACGCCAAAGGTACGAGGTACGGTAATCGTCTTTCACTGGTGGGTTGCCGGCGCCTTTATCCATACCCCTATTGAATGGGATAAATGTTGTGTCTTTGCGGTTCAACTTTGTGGTCATCCAAATTTCTTCTGTATCCATAGCGAAGTGAGCCAAAGCCCGTTTCTTAAATGTTAACAGTAACTCTCGCGGATCCCGATCGTTTTCGTATTGCGTTATAGCATGTTTATAATTCTGTCCGGTGAGCGGGTTTTTCAACTCAATCGTGATGATAGGCAGACCATTCAGGAAAATTACCGTATCTATAGAATTTTCGTTTTGCTGACTGTACTTGACCTGCCGGGTTACCTGTAACACGTTTTTGTTGTACTGCGCTGTTGAGGTTAGATTCATCCCGTTGCCAGGTTTGAAATAACAAAGCCGTAGTTCAACGCCGAGGTCAGTTACACCGTGACGCAGTACATCAATCATGCCGCGTTTGTTAAGTTCATCGTGAAGACGCGCAAGGAAACCTGCTCCGGTGTCCTCGCCGCGGTTCTTACAGATTTTTGCCCATTCGACAGGTTGGGTATTCTTGATAAAAGTAAGCACTGCCGCAGTGTCCATTGCAAGGGCGCGGTCATATTCGGCTAGTTTGCCTTTCTTATAGCCGTTTTCTTTAATCAGACACCTTTCGATTTCCTGCTCGAATGTACGCTCGCTTGTGTTAATTGGCATTGTTTGATACCTCCGATACTTTGATTTTGCCGGTGACTGCGTCGTGGATGATGATTTGACGGTATTGTTTTAGTTTTTCTATTTGTTTGTTTATGTCGGCAATTAGGTTTTCTACTCGTGTAATTTTTTTGTCTAAATACGCTGCGATTTCCTCTTGTTCATGGATGGGCGGCTGCGGCAGCTTCATATTCAGAAACTGGTCGGCCTGAAGACGCCAGCGTCCGAAGTTGGAAACGCCCTGACCCAGACGATAAAAAATACGACGCTTGTAACACATTTGGAACAAGTATTTGTAATAACTATGGCATTGCGGTTTGTTCGAAAAAAAACGAAACACTCGATAATCTGGACTGGTCACACCTTCGAACTGACTGCAATCTACATAGCCGGTCAGTAAGTCCATAGAGTTCATAGCGAAATCGTTAATATTTACCACTTGATAGTTAGAGTAGGATTCTGCCAATTGTCCATCGTTAGACTCTATATCTTTAACCTTTATGCCACGTTGAGTGATGGATAATATGTCACGGTCTTCTTTGCCGTAAATTCGCTTGACGATTTCAAACAGCCATTTTGTTTTGGTGATTTCCCAGTTTGTTGGTACTTCGCCAATCCAGTCCACTTCGCTATCTTTTGTCGGCACGTCTTTATTAAGTCCGCGCGTTATAGTGTTTGTGATGAGTTCCTGTTTGTAGTGGTTGAGCATTTCAGCTTGCAGTTGGAGGTCGGAGATGGTTTCGTCAATCTTTGCAGTACGACAGTCTAAGTAGGAAGCGATGGCAGCTTGTTCATAAAGCGGTGGATATACCCCTATCACCTTTTTAATTATTGACTGAGTTGGATGAAACACTTTTACCCCATACACTTCGGAACGAATCTGCTTTCGGTAGGACAGCGAATCAAACATATACGCCACATAACGATAATTGATTTCACGCTTAACCCGAAGTATTATGGTATCAGAACCGGCGAATGCAGGAATATCACTATTTAAGTAGGTGAAATTGCCTGAGCCCTCTATATCTTCTGAAGAGCCAACAAAAAGGTAATCGCCGTATTTTAACAACGCTTGTGGTGCGGTTTGAAGATAGCTTTCGTCAATGCACGGCAACTTGTTTTTGGCGGGATCAACTGCAAAGCCATACCGTGCATGAATCTCTCCGTAGTGAACGCATGGAATACCAACGTCATTCATATTTTCGCGAGAGATACTCAGGCCTCGTCCGAATGAAAAAGCGTATGCTGTTTTCACCGTTTCCCAGTCACTTGGTATTTTCCCAATTGCTTTTACGCCAGTATCTCTATATTTAGCATATCTCTTCACCTCTCACATCTCCCCAAACAACTCAGTAATAGCCGCCTGAATCTTCACTCCCAACGCCTGAATCTCCCGCAACGTCTCCTCAGCATCTCCAAGCTCCGTATATTTATAAAAATGCCGCGTAAACGGAATCTCATACCCCTTCTTAGTCTTAGATTCGTCAACCCACGCATCAGGGGCATAAGGCAACACCTCTCGTTCAATGTAGGTTCCAATATCTTCTTTAAACGGTATCTGCTCTGTATCGCGTAAATCCGGATCAGGTTCAGGGTTGCCTTTGCTATCGGTACAAATATCCGCAATCTCATCCTTTTCAGACAACCCGGTAAGAATTGCTTTCAACAAAGGTGTTTTTACCTCAAGCTTTGCTTTTTTAAATGCTCTGGTGAGCAGCTTTGAAAACTTTTCACGATTTTTATGAAGTATAGAATCGTCCATACCGCGCAAGACATTCAAAATATCTTGCTGTAATTTTTCGCCTTCAGTGGTTTCCTTTGCAATTTCGTCTGGCTTCCGCTTACGGCTTTTGGCGAGACCTGCAAAAGCCGTTTGTTCCAAGATACGCTCAATACGTTCTGCGCTTACTTGAAAATTCAGGCGGAGCGGCCGTTCTACAGTAACTTTCCAATAGGCAAAGTCATCTTCGTCAAAGATTTTGCAGAACTCGCTTTTTGTTACACCCAAAAGCGCATCGCCATAAATATCTGTCAAAGTTTTTATGTGGTCATCTGTGAACATTTTACGCTTTTCACCAAGAGGTTTACGCATTCGTTCAAAGAACGAAGTCCCATCAATCAATAATATCTTGTCTTTTACAGTTTTCTTTTTTCGATTTGTGACAATCCAGACGTATGTCAAAATTCCCGTGTTGTAGAACATTTGATCAGGTAATGCGATAATGGTTTCCAGATAGTGGTTTTCAATGATCCACCGCCTGATTTCGCTTTCGCCACTGCCGGCATCTCCTGTAAAAAGCGGAGAACCGTTGAAAACGATGCCAATGCGGGAGCCGCCTTCTTCCGGCGGCATCATTTTGCTTACCATGTGTTGTAAGAATAACAATGAACCATCGGACACACGGGGAAGTCCGGCGCCAAACCTGCCGGCGTGACCTTTATCTTCGGATTCATCCCGAATAAAACCCTCGTACTTTTTCCATTCCACACCAAAGGGTGGATTGCATAGCATATATTGAAAATTTTCTCTCGGCAAAGCGTCTTCGGTGAAGCTATTTCCAAGATGGATGTTTTCGTATCCATCACCTTTTATCATAGTATCTGATTTGCAGATGGCATAAGTCTTTTCGTTAAGTTCCTGTCCATAAGCTATAATTTTTGCATCGCTGTTAAATTCATTTGCCTGATCAATACCGGCAGAAAGCATACCGCCGGTACCTGCCGCCGGATCATACAATTTTGCCATGAAGCCAGGTTCACATATTTTCTTCATGTCGGGCGTAAACAACATGGAAACCATCAATCGAATGACTTCACGCGGCGTGAAATGCTCTCCTGCTGTTTCGTTGGACATTTCGGAGAAACGCCGGATTAGCTCCTCGAATATGTATCCCATTTCATTGTTTGAAACTTTATCAGGATGAAGGTCAATATCATCAACAAAACGTGAAACGACTATGAATAGTAAGTTCGCCTTGTCTAATCGCGTTATTTGGGAGTAGATATCAAAGGACTCTAAAATTTCACGCGCATTATCGGAAAAACCCTTAATGTAGTCGCGTAAATTTTCGGTGATGTGCGCGGAATCGTTCTTTAACTTAGCAAAAGTGAATTCGCTTGTGTTGTAGAATTTATAACCTGTTGTTTTCGTTAAGAACGGAGTTTTGTTTTTATAGGCCAGTTTTTTATTGAGATTAAGCACTTCATCCTTAGTAGCCGCAAGCACGCTGTCCAAGCGGCAAAGCACAGTAAAGGGCAGGATAACATCGCCATATTCACTCTGCTTATAGTCGCCTCGGAGTAAGTCGGCTATCTTCCATATAAAACTTGATTTTTCAGAAATATTAACAGTCATTAATGTCCACCCCTTTTTTAAGCAAGCGTTCATAGCGTTCGTAGGAGATAACTACAGCCATTGGTTTGCCGTGTTTTTGTATGAAGGCAGCTTTGTCTTTCGCAATCAGATCCCTTATCAGCTTTGAGGATTGTCCGCGATTGAACTCAGCAATATTTAAATGCTCTATCGGTTCTTTGGGTTTAACTTTATTTCCGGCCAACCGCACCGCCTCCTTATAGACTTTGCACTATCAATTATAATATAAAGTAATTATAATTGCAATATATTTTATAAAATATTTTAATATTGTAAAAGTAATTACTTTATTAAGTATAATATAGCCAGGGCTGTTAACCCCAGGGGAAAGATGGAGCCGATGAGCAGTCTAATATTAACGAGGGAACAATAATATGTAGCGAGCATAAATATGCCGCAAAAAGAAGTCGCAATAAACGAAAATGAAATGATTGTTGGTAGATTTATCGAAGAGCAGCGGGCGGCCACGTATGGAAGTGGCCGCCCTTAAAATGTGAGCATGCAGATCACTTAAGAAAAATACCTGACCCCGGATTCAAAAATCTTCTGATCGCTTTCCCCATAGATATTTTTCGCAACCCATTTTCCTATACGTTCTGAGTGTCCCATTTTTCCAAAAACACGACCGTCGGGACTCAGTATCCCCTCAACCGCTCCGCAGGAACCGTTGCTGTTACCGTTCATAGTGTTTTCGTACTCACCGTCACAGTTAACGTATCTTGCCGCAATTTGTCCGGATTCAGAGAGCGATTGAAGCTGTTCCTTTGAGCAGACAAAACGTCCCTCGCCGTGAGAGATTGGAATCGCGTGTACATCGCCGATCTTTACATTAGAGAGCCAGGGGGAGTTAACGGAACATATTTTTGTATAAGCTATTCTTGATATGTGCCGTCCTATTGTATTAAAT
>Ga0123356_10006079_pt1 | contig 12246 bp, 9 predicted proteins | sample TergutEmb28metaG_2_FD_92546 | JGI IMG/M metagenome (GOLD analysis project Ga0123356, IMG submission 92546) | Embiratermes neotenicus P3 segment gut microbial communities from Petit-Saut dam, French Guiana - Emb289 P3 | ecosystem: Host-associated > Arthropoda: Insects > Digestive system > Gut ... | reverse complement strand
GCGCAGCGTTATCGGGCTACTTTGGTTACCCTTGATAAAAAACTCATCCAGCTTTGCGAGCAAGAGGCGGTTGACTGCATTCATATCATCGACGAATAGGAAGATATGAGCTGTTTTCGCTTGTGGTACCAGCGCCTTGGATAACCAGCATACGGCTCGCATTCCTCAGGCGCTCAAGCCCTTTTTGCGGTAGGCGACTGTGAACAGGACAAGCAGGAAGGCGATATTTACCAAAACGATAGTAATCGGTTTGGTGAGGTCAACTGTGAAATCGTTTGCTACTACGTTTAATTGTTGGGTATAAAAGAAACTGAAGATCTTCTCCACAGTGGTATTGAACATAGCCAGCATCGGGCCGAAGCCAAGAATCATGGCTACTGGCATTCCGATTGCTGTTGCTGCCTGCTGATTTCTGACCAGCATGCCGATACTGGCACCGAGCAGAATCGACGCTGTTGAACTGAGCATCATGATGGTCAGGAACCTGGCGAAGTTGGCTGCTGAGAAGCCGCCCATCAGTGCAAACGCAAGCGAGACCAGGAAACTGGCTGCGAGAATGACTCCACCGATGCCGAGCAGGTACTCATGCGGTTTGACGCCAGCCATGATCAGGAAGCGCAGGCTTTTATTCTCGCGGTCTTCGGCGATGACTCCGGCGGTGGTAGCCACCAGGGTCATGCCAGCGAAAATGGCTGCGAACATCGAGACGAACATGTAGTCTGGGATGCTTTCGTCGGCTTTCGCCACCATTTCTGTGAAGATAAAGGCTACAACCGGAAAGATGATGTACTGAACCATCACCAGTCGGTTTTTGAACAGATCGGTTGCCTGTCTGATAAAGATGGCTTTTGCGCTTCTCATGGTAGTCTCGATTCATTCCAGTTCGGCGCCGGTCAGCTTGAAGAACACGGCTTCAAGGTCGGGCACCGTTTTGATGGCGTTATGACGTTCGCAGATCTCTTTGGGAACACCCTGTTCGACAATTACCCCTTTGTGCAGCAGCGCTACATGGTCGCAGAGCTTCACGGCTTCATCCATGTTGTGGGTGGTGAGAAAGATTGTCGAGCCCCGCTCGCGCAAACCGTTGATCAGCTTGTGAATGCCGCGGGCGGTGGTGGGGTCAAGCCCGCTGGTTGGCTCGTCCAAGAACAGAACCTTGGGCTCATTGATGATTGCTCTGGCCAGGGCAAGTCGCTGGCGCATTCCCCTTGACAGGGCGCTGACCGCTTTTTTGGCTGCGTCTTGCAGGCCAACGCTTTCCAAGACCTCTTTTGACCGGCTGCGAGGTAGACCATAGATGTCTGCAAAGAGGTTCAGGTTTTCCAGGCAACTCAGGCGCACATAGAGACCGTCTTCATCAAGCATCAATCCGGTCTCGAAAGGTGCCGCATCGATTGTGTGGCTGCCCCCGTCTGCCTGCAGCTGGTTGGTCAGGATGTTGATGATGGTAGTTTTGCCAGCCCCCGATGGGCCAAGCAGCCCGAATATCTGACTGGTGTGAGCAGTGAAGCTCACGTCTGTCAGAACGGTTTGAGAGCCGAACCGCTTTATCACGTTGGTCATTTGAATCATGTCTGCTCCTTCGCAGCGATGTCCGCCTGCAACGCGTTATGCTCCTCAGCGGCATCGCCAGCCTGCTCCGCGTTATGCTCTGCCACGGCAAGCCCAGCCTGCTCTTCCATGAATTGCTCGAAGGGGTTGTAACCAATGTTTTCGAAGTACGCCACCAGGCTTTCAGTTACGTATCCCTCAACGCTCTCCCAGCGTTGCTTCCAGATATCGTTCCAGCTGCTGTTGTTTGTTGTTGACTCAAGCAACTGAGGTAGCAAACTGGCGTCGCCTCCGGTGCATTCCATCACGATATCCCACCAGGCTTTGCCCAACTCGATGCCCTGTTCGCTGTCGGCTGGTGTTCCTGACTGCTCAAGTCGGATGGCTAGCTCAAATATGTCATTCATTCGAGCAACGAGTTCTTCTCCACGTGCTCGGTCAAATTGGCTGCGCAGGTGTTCAAGCGTATCGTCGTCAAAAAGCTTGATTAACCCGTACCATTCGTTTTTAAGCTGGAGATTCACGATTATATCGGCGTATTTTGCCCAATCGACAGTAGCCATCAGCTGTGTTTCGTGCTTGAGCTTTTCAATTGCGTCGAGCACCTCTGTTAATGATGCGATCTGCTCCTTGATTAGTTTGGCTTGCTCGGTCAACACCTCAGCGACCTCTGCTGGGGTTTCCAGGTTGATCAGGCGGTTCTTGATGTCGTCGAGTGAAAAACCTAGATACTTCATGGACTGAATCTGGTGCAGTCGGATGATGTCCCTGTTGGTATAGAGCCTACGCCCGCCTTCGCTTTCAGCTGTTGGAGACAGCAGCCCCTCTTTGTCATAGTACTGAAGGGTTCTAACGGTGGTGTTCATCTTTTTGGCAACTTCGCCGACAGTCATGAATCCCTCGGGGATGGCACGTTCAGAGCGACCTGCTTGAGATGCGCGGTTTGCCTTGGTTGCTTGATTTGCTTGATTCACCTTGTTGCCTCCTGCCTTGCCCAATAGCATGATAGACAGAAGTGTATTTCATTACGTAACGTTACAAGCAAGCGAGAATCGACATTTTCTGGCGAATGCCTGTTTTTGTTAGATGCCAGCCTCCTCTGACAGTTGAATCGGAAGCTTGCAGCCAAGCAGCTAGCCAGCCGCCGTTCGGTCTGCAGCACTCTTCCTTTTTGCTCCCTTTAGCTCCCGCCAACGCCCCCTATCGCCTTCCGGCTACCAAGCAGTAGAAGCACGAGTGACGGCTAACCCGTCTACAGCCTCCACCTCTCAAGCCTGTCAATTTCAGCTTTTCTCCATTTTCTGCAACTTTTTTGCGGTTGGGCGCCAGAAATTCCGGATTTGTCGTTGCATTTGCAACAACGATGTGGTAAATGCAACGAAACGGTTGCAATTACCACATGAAAAGGCACCTCCGAGGCGTTTTCTGGCGCCCAACCGCAAAAAAGTTGCAGAAACCTACCAAATCTCGGAATTGGGTTGATTGCCATCCGTACTGCCGGAATTGGGGGTTGATTGCCATCCGTACTGGGGGAATTGGGTTGTAGTTGAATATGGGGTGGGTTGCAGCTAGAGGTTACAGCTTTAGGCTACAGCTAGAAGGCAGGAGGCAGCAGGCAGGAGGCTGCAGATACCTTTCGGAACCTTTTCGAAACCCCGGTATCTACCCAGCTTCCTGGCTCATGCCACGTTCAGGCTACTTTTCTAGTACAATATGGGCAAATGAATGCCTCCAAACACGGCTTATACAACATCAGGAGGAGTTTTGAGCGCGAAGAAGTCCGGCAACTCCGGCAATTCTAATAACAGCAGACAGTCAAACAAATCGACTTCGCAGTCAAGCAAAAGCGGGTCTAGCGGCAGCAGCGGCAACAAAAACAGCGCTGCCAACAGCAAAAACAGCAAAAACAGCAAAAGCAGCAAGAATAACTCTTCAAGCAAATCCACTCCCAAGCACAGCGCGGACGAACGCCAGCCTATTCTCAGCGGCGACATTCGCTACGAGGTGTTCGGAGTCTTACTTGTCGTACTGGCAATCGCACTATTCATCGCTGTGGTCTCTCCAGGAAACGCTGTGGTCAGCAAGGCTATCTCAACCGCAATCTGGATGCTGTTCGGCGTTGGCGCTCTGATAATGCCATTTATGCTGGCTGCCTGGGGAGTAAGCTTCTTTCTTCGAACACAACTTGCCACTTCACGCAAACGCTTGATTGTCGGAGTCAGCGTCGTTTTCATTGCGGCGCTCACTCTGATCTCGATAAACACCAATGGCGCACCGGACAACCCCTCGCGGTTATTCATCGCCGGCAACCTGACCAGCCACGGTGGATACCTTGGTGCCGTATTCGGCTGGCTGCTCCTGCGCCTGCTAGGCTATGCAATCTCGGTTGTCATCGCAATCGGCGCGATAATCATCGGCGCTACCTTGATCGGTTTTTCACTGGTTTCTCTTGCAGGTCGCCTGAACAGGCTTTTCATGCGCAACCGCAACCACGACGACGACTATGACAACGATGAAAGCAACGCCCAGACCAGCGCCTACGACATGGGGGACGCCCAGCCGCGCGCCCGAGCCAACCAGCCAGCGCGCAATGTCATGTTGACCCCAACCGCTCGACTTGCATCAGCAAACCAGAGCGCACAGGCAACAGCGCCAGACAGCGACTTCCAAGACTTCCTCGATGACGACTTTTTTACCGATGACAACTCGCAGGCAGACGCGCTGGATTATGCGGAGAAAACCTACCTCCCTGACCCGACATTCGGTGAGACCCGTCGCATCAAAGGTAGAGAGCACATATTGGCCGAGGCTGAAATGATTCGTGACGATCTGGACGACTTCGATCTTGAAGACGCTTCACCAAGAGGTACGATTCTACAGTTGCCGAGCCTGACGGATAACACCGTCGACCCCGAAGCCGCCACCGTCATTATGGTAAAGGACAAGGTACAGGTAACACAGAATCCACCGCAGGTAGTAGCACTAAATGAGCAGTACTACGATCTGCCCAACATGCAGCTGCTCAAGGTTTCTCGCTCACGCCAGGCTTCAAGATCAGCGGAGGCTGAGCTGCGAGCTGTTGCTAGTGAGCTACAAGAGACACTGCAGGAGTTTCAAGTTGATGCTCAGGTAGTAGGCTGGACTGCAGGTCCTACTGTTACTCTATATAAGCTAGCCTTGGGCGAAGGCGTTCGCGTAGCTCGCATTACTTCGCTGGCAGATGACATCGCTCTAGCCTTGGCAGCCAGTTCGGTACGGATATTCTCGCCGATTCCTGGCACATCTCTGGTTGGTGTTGAGGTTCCCAATGCTGAGCGGTCTATGGTGCTACTCGGTGATGTGCTGCCGTCTGCCCCAAGTGGCTCGCTTCAGGTTGGTATCGGTAAGGACGTCGAAGGCTCGAACATCTGCGCAAATCTATCAAGCATGCCTCATCTATTGATCGGTGGTACTACTGGATCCGGTAAGTCAGTCGCTATCAACTCGATGATCATGAGCATGTTGATGCGTACTACTCCCGCCGAGGTTCGTATGATCCTAATCGATCCAAAAATGGTTGAGCTGACAAAATACAACGACATCCCGCATCTATATGTACCTGTTGTGACCGATGCGTCGAAGGCAGCAGCTGCGCTGGCTTGGGCGGTCATTGAAATGGAGCGCCGCCTCAAAGTGTTTATGGAGGCGGGGGTTAAAAACATCGCGGACTTCAACGAGCAAGCAAAGAAAGATAGGGAGTCTGCGATTAAGAAAGCTGAAAAAGACCACGCCAAAGCAATGGCTGCATATGAAAAGCAGCTGGTGCAGTGGCAAGATGAAGAAAATGACGCTGTCACAGAACCTGAACAGCAGAGCATTCCAACGGGCGACCAAAGCAGCTACCAGAGTTCTAAGCTGAGCTCTGAGCAGAGCAACATACTGATCTTCGCAAGCCAGAGCGATGCAAATGCTACAAACACAACCCAAGCCGATGCAGGCGACAGTCAGGAATGGGACGACTGGTTCGAAGACGAGCTTGAGTGGGACGAATGGCGGGGCGACGACTACCAGTGGGACGAACCAGCCAGCGCTGCCGCAGCCGACACCCTGACCACCCCCGAAGCCCAGACACCCGCCGAGACCCAAGCCCAAGCGCCCACCTCGGCACCCACCCAGCAAGCGCCCACCTCGGCACCCACCCAGCAGGCGCCACTCACCGCGCAGCCAACCACACCGCCAACCGAGCCCCAGCTCGAACTGCCGCCCGACCTGCCAGAAGAGCTTCCTCTGGTGGTCATTGTCATCGACGAGCTGGCTGACCTGATGATCGTGGCGGGCAAGGATGTCGAATCGTCAGTCACCCGCCTGTCACAGCTGGCTCGCGCCGCCGGACTTCACCTGATAATTGCCACGCAGCGCCCCTCGACCAACGTCATAACCGGTGTAATCAAAGCCAACATCGTAAACCGCATCGCCTTCAATGTCGGCAGCGGAATCGACTCGCGCGTCATTTTGGACAGCACCGGAGCCGAGACCTTGCTGGGTAATGGAGACATGCTGTTTGCCAAACCCGAGTACGGCAAGCCCATCCGCATCCAGGGATGCTACGTCTCAGAAGCCGAGATCAACGATGTCACCAACCACTGGCGCGGCCAAGCTGAGCCCCAGTACCGCGAAGAGATTCTGGCAACAGCCGTTGCAGGCCTTTCCACCTACCAGGCAGGCGGACTCTACGACAGCATCGACAGCGATGACCCGCTGGTCTGGGATGCCGCCGACATCGTCGTAACCACCCAGATGGGCTCGACCTCGACCCTGCAGCGCCGCCTCAAAGTCGGATATGCCCGTGCCGGCAGAATCATGGACAACCTTGAACGACACGGCATCGTCGGCCCCGCCAACGGTTCCAAGCCACGCGAGGTTTTCGTCGACGACGTCCTCGAACTCGAATCAATCAGAGCACTGGTAAGCTATGACAAATAATCTGGATAAAACAACGCTGACGTATGCTAGAAAACACAATATATAGGTGAACGAACAGGATTTTCTCCACATAAATGGTTATGGAGCCCGGGTAATCTCGCATTATGTCAACGTCGTTACTTTATACATTGAGGGGCAGCGGAGTTACGGTTATCATTAGAGCGTCTCTTAAAGGAGCTCAAGATGGCTGAAACCTTCGGCATAATTCTTGCTGAAGCACGTATGAAAAAGGGTCTTTCGCTTGAGCAGGTCTCTGCTGTCCTGCGAATACGTCCTGCTATTTTGGCATCGCTGGAGCGTGAGGACTATTTTGGCATGCCGCTCAAAGGGCATTCGCGCAATATGGTCAGCGCCTATTCGCGCTTTTTGGGGCTCGATTCGGCGGCAGTGACCGAGCTTTTCTTGCAGAATTATCGTGATTTCGAGCACGCTGAGGCTCAGCGGCGGCGCGAAACTGCCGGATTGCCGCTTGATCCGCGTACTGCCAAGCCGCCGGTGTTGGGTTCGTCTCCACCGCCGATGCGAGAGCCTGCCTCGGCTCCGGGGCAGGGCGTGCGGTCGATTTGGGACAAACCGACACCGAGCTCAGAGCTTCGTACTGGCTACGATTCGCGCTCAGCCAGGTCGCAGCGGTTGGCAAAGAATGCAGCGAAGCGTCGCACGACGCTGGGAACCGGCAGCGGTACAACCGGTGGCGTGAGCGATTCAAGGTCGAATCGGCGGGGGCGAAATGCCAGTCGCAACCCGAGTAGGGGAGACTCGAGAATCGGGTCATTTGACCAGAACAGACAGGCTGGACGATCCAGCCAGAACCAGTCGGGTGGGTTTATCAGACAGCTGATGACAACTACACCGCTGCCTCTGATAATGCTGGTTGTCGCACTGGTAGGGATGCTGGTTTTCTGGGCGGTTGCTGCCAATAGTTGCAATCGCCAACCGGAAGAGTATATTCCGCTCCAGTCGGTCGATCCGCAGGATGCCGGGGATAATGACCTGACGGATGATCCGCTGTTGAATCCGAACGCAAGCCCAGAGCCGAGAGCCGACCAGGATTACGGGCCTTTTGACCTGACTATCGTACCCGCACCCGGTACCGAGCCGTGGGTGACGATTGTCGTTGATGGTGAGAAAAAGCACGAATGGTACCTGAGTGAGACAGTGACCTATAAGGTCATGATCAACTGCGAGATCGTTGCCGGTAATCCGGGATCGACGACCATACTGCGCAATGGAGTAGAACAAGAGATGGACGTGGGTATCCACGGAATCGGTAACATAAAAATGGAGATAATCGAGCGCCCGATTAACGAAGACACCACCAACAATCCGGTCGACGACCAGTGAGGTGAACAGCACTGTAGGGCTAGAGGAGAGCAAAACATGGCAAAAGACGAGAGTTTTGATGTTGTATCTGAAGTCAACCTGCAAGAGGTAGACAACGCCTATCAGCAGACCAAAAAAGAAATGCAGCAGCGCTATGACCTTAAGGCAGCAAAGGCAACGCTTGAATTCGATAAAGGTGCGCGGCGGTTCACACTGGTCGCGCCCAGCGAGTTCGTAGCCAAGCAGGTGATAGACGTGTTAAATACCAAGTTCGTCCAGCGAAAAGTCGACCTGAAGGCACTTCGCTGGAGCGGTCCGGAGGATGCCAGTGGTATGACTATCCGCTTCAGAGCAGACATTGTCGAAGGCATAGAAAAAGACCTGGCGCAGAAAATCTCGAAGAACATTCGCGATCTCAAGCTCAAGAAGGTTCGCGTACAGGTCGAAGGCGACAAGCTTCGGGTCTTTTCATCATCACGCGACGAGCTGCAGGAGGTTATCAGCTATCTCAAAGAGCAGGATTACGGTCAGCCGCTGCAGTACATCAACTACCGCTAAGGTGAGCCGCAAGTGAGCAGCGCCAGTGCAAGCCAACCTATGCCAAGTGTGGCGATCATCACGCTTGGCTGCGCCAAAAACGAGGTCGACAGTGAAAGAATGCGAGCCAGAATCGTCGCTGCAGGCATGCATCTGCTCGGTGTTGAGGAGCACCCTGACTTCGTGATCATAAACACCTGCGCCTTCATCACCGAAGCCACCGAAGAGTCAGTCAACACCATAATCGAGTTGGCCGACCTACCCGAGGTGGTATCCGGTAGGTGCAGACTGATGGTAGCCGGTTGCCTTCCCGCACGCTACGGTGCAGAACTGGCAGCCGAACTGCCCGAAGTGACCGCCTTCGTGCCAGTCGAGGACGAACCCGACATCGCTGACATCATACTAGCCGCTTTCAGCGCTACCATCCCTGCTCTTAACACCAACACTGTGGATAAAACCTCGTCAACCCTTGACGCAACGCTTTGCGACTTACAACCCCTGTTAGATGTTGGTAGGTTACCGGAGTCAGAGCGTCCATGGGCCTACTTGAAGATCGCTGAAGGGTGCTCCAGGCACTGCTCGTATTGCACGATTCCTAAGATCCGCGGACCGTATCGGTCGGTTGGACTTAAGGAGTTACTGGCTGAGGCAGATGCGCTGGTAGCCTGTGGCGCGCGCGAGCTTGTTCTGATCGCGCAAGACACAGGCCTCTGGCGTGATGGTGGTCTTGATCTATCGGACTTACTGGAGCAATTGGCAAAGCGATTCCCAGATGTCTGGCTGCGAGTGCTATACCTGCAACCATCAGCTATAAGCGACAGGCTGCTTAAGACCATGCTGGCTTATCCGAATATCTGTCGCTATCTGGATATTCCACTTCAGCATGCCTCTGCCCGTATTCTAAAAGACATGAACCGCAGCGGAAGCAGCCAGGAGTTCTTGCAGTTGCTACAAACGATTCGCTCCGCACTGCCAGATGTAGTCTTGCGCACCACCGTGATGACCGGATTTCCAGGAGAGACCAGACAGGAGTCACAGGAGCTGTCGCGCTTTATCATGGAGGCTGGTTTTGACTATGTCGGTGTTTTTGCCTACTCAACCGAGCAGGGCACAATAGCAGGTGAGCGGACAGATCAGGTACCAGTGCGAACACGCCGAGCTCGCGCTCAGCGCCTACGCGATATCGCTGATCAAATCGGATTCGACAAAGCAGAGCAATCCATTGGCAAACAGTTCGAGGTGCTTGTTACAGAGTACGAGGACGGCCTACCGATCGGGCGCACCCAAGGTCAGGCACCCGAGGCTGATGGCGTAGTACACCTTGACCGAGGTATACCAGGAGAGAGACTGATCGTACAGATAACCGAAAGCATCTGCTACGACTTAGAAGCCAGAGTAGCTGAATAGGGCTCCGGTTGGCAATTAACCTCCTTTTGCCATTTCCTGGAAGGTTGAATGCCAACCGGAGTGAAAGTGTCATTCGAAGTGCGAATGACAGAGTAAGTGCAGCTAGATAGACCTAGATGCGCCACTCACACAATCCAGTGTCAAGGCAAGTGCAAAACATCACAATGAAACCAAGGTGTTTTTGGGTGCACCAAATATAGCCTCAGACATCATAGTGACAGACTAAGTGCAAAGCTAGAAAAAAGTATGAATTGGCTTTGACAGACAGGCCTTGTACGTTGGTGCGTGATGGTTTTACAATTAATGCTATTGGAGCCTGTGAGCCTAGGGGATGACTTTATTAAGCAGTGAAGGCTTAAGCACCACATCGTCTGGAGCTATCAAGCGGTATCCCAGCTCATCGAATAGTTTTGCCGGCAACGCAGACATAGCCAGCGCCAAAGGCGTAAGCCAAAACAGTTCTTCGCGAGCTTCGGAGTTTACATGTGAAAACACCTCAGCCAGCACGTAGGCATTGATTTTGGCAAGCGATGTACCCTTGGGGATAATCTTGCGCACCTCGACATGATTTTTTTCACAGGCTCCTTTTTGGTCTGGGCGCTGTGTGTCTGTAAAATAGACCGCGCAGCGCCTTACCCCGTCTTTTGCTTCCATACCATTAACATCGCGAAACTCAACTCCCTTGTCACACAATAGCAATCCGAAAAAGTCACTGAACAAGTCACCCAAGACATCATGTAGCCAATCAAGTGCTGCTACAACATGTTTTGAGTTTTTTACTTCGAGCTTGATGCCGATCTGGAAATGGAGGGCTACAAAGTGCAGTGTGAGTATGGCGTCATTACCAGTGGCTGTTCCTTCCAAACAGTCACACTCCACCACCCTGGCTCGCACTGTCTCATCTAGTGCCAAATAGTCATCATAGGTTCTACCTGCAAGAATAGCCATCGGCATTACCTGTGCGCGTGCGCCGGTGTGACTTCGTGGACGATACTTGACGGCTTTAGGCAGCTCTAATGAAGCAATCTTCATGTTGCCGTTATGGATGTGGCGGTAACAGCTACGAAGCGAAAAAGGCAGTTCTCGTGCGTGCTCAGCCCAAATCAAAGCCGGACTTTGTCCCTTAGCTAAAAGCGGCTTGATGATTGCCTCGGCTGCGGCCATTGCACTCTCTGTGACATCAATACCCTGGCGAGACTCTATTGCCCTTTCGTGAGCGCTTTTCGAAGCGACAGCTGCACTGTAGCGAAAACGATGTAGAGTGCAGTTGCTAACAGACTTACAACCGTTGCAGACATGTGGGACACCGCTGATATGCTTACAGGTCTCCTCTTTGAAGTTTTTGCAGAGTCGGTTGCATTTATCACTGTGACAAACCGCACATCGTTTGTCACACCCAAAACACAGGTGATGGACAGTACAGCCTTTCGGCTAAGACAACGATTGTTGGAACGCCAGTTTGATTGTCTGTATCCGTCATCTCGGCGGTTACGGATAATCTCGCGGGTAACAGTGGCTGGAGACACACCAATGCCTCTGGCTATCTGTGAAATACTCTTCGATGCATTCAGACTTTCTTCAATGATCTCGCGCTGTTTGGCATTTAAGTGTTTATAGGTTTTCTCTGACATGATCTCCTCCTGTTCTGCCTGCCTGTCAGAAGAGCCTGAGACCAAGAATAGTAAACACTGAGGGGTAAGGTAGTTACCGTGTTGATATAAGTGCAACACGCGCCACTTGTTGCTTGCCGTGCTTCTTTGGCGGCTTAAGATGCCAAGGCATAGTGAATGCTTGGCTTTGCGTCAGATAAGAGCTATGTCAATAATTGTGCCAGACTTAGTGCAAGATGAGTTCTCAATTTTCACTCCGGTTGGCAATTAACCCATTTCTTGGAAAAAACCACCGATCACTTGACTTGGGTACCGGTCTTTGTGTTACTGTTTACGTGTGCTTTACAGGTAGATGACATCTGACCACCCATTAAGGTGTCTGACTTCCGTGTTTTACCAGGCTTTATAAGGAACAAGCTACGGCAACCATTTAGGAGAAACATATGTTCGATCGGAATTTGCTCTCTCTCTCTCTCTCTCTCTCTCTCTCTCTCTCTGTAGAGTAAGCGAGTCGACTCGCAAGTTATTACTCACAACTAAAAAACTCCTTCTAATAACCCTAATATCAGCCCAGGTACTGTCAATGACAGTAAGCTTAGGCTGGGCAGATCCGATCGACTTCGATTCTGAGGTGATTGACAGCTCATATGGGGAGGACTATCCAACTGACGCAGTCATCTTAGATGATCCTAGCGCTGACTGTATGACAGATGAGCGAGCAGATGTCTTCATAGTTGCTGAGGATGAGAGCTTAAGAAGTGAGTCAGCCAAGCACTTTAGACTCTCTGATGGTTCATATACGGTTGCTGACTACGGTATCCCTGTACATATCGAAGGCAGTGATGGCAGCTTCACT
>Ga0123356_10006077_pt1 | contig 12247 bp, 12 predicted proteins | sample TergutEmb28metaG_2_FD_92546 | JGI IMG/M metagenome (GOLD analysis project Ga0123356, IMG submission 92546) | Embiratermes neotenicus P3 segment gut microbial communities from Petit-Saut dam, French Guiana - Emb289 P3 | ecosystem: Host-associated > Arthropoda: Insects > Digestive system > Gut ... | reverse complement strand
TTTTTAATAAGATTATCTCTTTCTTCATCAGACAAAGCGGCTGCACGGATAATTCCCCTGTGTATCGGGTTAAATTTTTCATTAGTCTCGGCTTCCAGAAATTCGGCTGCCATTCTGGAAATATCCAATGCAATTGCAGGAGCGGCTGTAAGCCCCGGAGACTGAATGCCGGCTGCATGAATAATATTTTTGGTTTTTCTGCCAAAAGAAATAATAAAATCGTCTTCATAGGTTACTGCACGAATACCGGTAAAATAAGTAATAATATCACGCTCACAAAGCCCGTAAACCGAATTACACTGCTTTTTCATAACTGTTTTTATGCTTCCCTGATTTGTAGAAAAATTCTCCCTTTCATAAGTTTCAACAGAATCCGGTCCAACACGAAGATTATTATCCACAGTGCGCATAACACTGGAAGATGTTTTATTCTCCTCAAATAAAGACACAATTGATTTAACAAGAAACGATGTTCTTTTGTCAAAGATCATGTTTGTGCCGCATGTTGGATGTATCGAAAAAAACCGGTCCTGCGCAAAACGTGCAATATCTTCTGCAAATACACCGGCAGCATTAATAACAAGTTTAGGAAACACTCTGCCTTTATTTGTAAATACGCTTCTTATGCTGTCATTATAAACTTCAATATCAGTTACTGCAGTATCAAGGCAAATTTTAACGCCGTTATCTGCTGCATTTTCCGCATATGCGATTGTAAGACTTTGCGGAGAAACAACGCCGGCAGCAGGGAAAAAAAGCGCAAACTTAACTGCCTTACTTAAGTTTGGTTCTTTTTCAGCAAGTTTTTTCCGGTTGGTATAATAAACGGAAATACCCAGGCATCTCCAATACAGAAGAGATACAATCGCCGCAAGTTTCGTCCATTTTTTTGTATAACAAAGATATTGTCCGGTATTCTGAAACGGCACGCCGAGAACATCACAAATTGCAGGATAGAGGTGAAGACCTTCATCATTATATTTCTTTTTTAACAGCCCTTTGCGTAAAGTCAGACAGTGATGGATCATCCCGTCATTATGTCCCGAAGCATGCAAGGCAACATCGTGTTCTTTTTCAACAAGGATTATATCTAATTTATATTTACTTAACTCTCTTGCAATTGCACATCCGACAACCCCTCCGCCAATAACCAAAACATCCGGACATTCGCCGTCAAGTAAATTCGAAGCGACAAACGGCGTTCTCATTTGCGGAATTTTACCGCCGGCAAAAGAAATATCATTAACAACTGTATATTTTTTTCTGTTAACAGACATTAATCCGGCGCGTACAATGTCATCCCAATTGTATAATTCGCCGGTTAAAAACAGAGTTTTATCGGCCAGCATAGCGCAAACTCTGCCGCCAAAAGCGTTATTTAGCTTTCTATTAAGTCTGTTAATGGAAGTCATTCATTTAATATAAGAATATTTTATCTGACCCAGTAGTAAAATCTTTAAAATATTCTATGAAAAGACATAAATACGACTTTTGTCCATCATTAACCGGGACTTGATCCTGTTCAATTTACTGTGCTAGAATAAGGAAAATGAACATAAAGGAGTAAAATATGAAAAAGATTTTTAGTTTAACATTGATGGTTTTAATGGTAATTATGATGCTGAGTACGGCGATTTCATGCCATAAAACCAGTGAGACCAGCGTAATAATTTTTACCAGCACAGAGGATTTCCGCACAGAACACATGCAGAAACTGCTAAGAGAAAATTTCCCGGATTACGACATTACAATGCAGGTTATGTCTACAGGAAGCCATGCGGCAAAATTAAAAGCAGAAGGAACTCAGACAGAAGCAGATATTATTCTCAATCTTGAAACAGGATATCTGGAAGGTTTGCAGGATATTTTCGCAGATCTTTCATCATTTGATATATCGGAATTTCTTCCCGAACTGGTTCCGGATTCAAAACGTTTCCTGCCATGGGATAAATCTTCCGGCTCTATTGTAATTAACCGCGCAAAACTGGAAAGCGCAGGGCTCCCAATTCCCGCATCTTATCAGGATTTATTAAATCCAATTTATAGGGGACAGATCTCCATGCCTAATCCCAAATCGTCCGGTACGGGGTACATGTTTCTTGTAAGCCTTGTAAACGCGATAGGTGAAGATGCGGCTTTTGCCTACTTTGACCGGCTTGCAGAAAATATCCTGCAATTTACTACTTCGGGTTCGGGTCCTGTAAACGCATTGATTCAGGGTGAAGTTGCCATAGGGCTTGGAATGACATTAACTGCTGTTAATGCCATCAACACACGAGGTGTTTCGTTTGAATTACATTTCTTTAACGAAGGCGCGCCGAATATTACAACAGGTTTTGGAATTATAAAAGGTAAAGAAGAGCGTCCGGTTGTAAGAGAGGTCTTTGAATTTATTATGACCAAAGTTGTAAGGGACGACAAAGAACTATTCTGCCCGGAACCGGTCATGGCAAATCAAATTAACACAATTGCAAACTATCCGAATAATATTCCCTATGCAAACATGGACGGCGTTTATGATTTAGTCTGGAAAGAAGAACTTTTGGAAAAATGGAATCATTAATAGGAGAGTGACAGTGGCGGCAATATCAACAGGAAAAACCAAACTGGATATACAAAATTTATCGCATGTTTTTAACAGGCATGAAGTTTTAAAAGGACTTAATTTTACTGTAAACGACGGAGAATTTCTTTCCATTTTGGGTCCTTCCGGCTGCGGAAAAACAACGATATTACGAATTCTGATTGGTCTTCTTTCTCCCACTTCCGGGAAAATTTTTAAAGACGGAGTTGATATTACTGCCGCTCCCGCTTCAAAACGCAATATGGGTATAGTTTTTCAGAATTATGCCCTTTTTCAAAACATGAATGTATTGGGTAATGTTGAATATGCGCTTAGGTTTAACAAGGAATTAAAATCCAAATCCCGGTTAATAGCAAACGATATTATTGAACAGGTTGGCCTTACCGAACACGTTCATAAAAAACCGTACAAGCTTTCCGGCGGGCAACAGCAGCGTGTTGCTATCGCGCGGACACTGGCTTGTCAGCCGGAAATAATCCTGTTTGACGAACCTATGTCTGCTCTGGATGCAGCAACACGGCTTTTGCTGCGCGATGAAATAAAACGAATACAGGAACAGTTTCGCACAACAATGATATACATAACTCATGATCAGGAAGAGGCTTTTGCGCTTTCAGATCGTATTATGGTAATGGACAACGGAATAATTCAGCAGATTGACTCACCAGAAGCAATAATTGCAAATCCTGCAAATGATTATGTCCGTGAATTTGTTATAAATAATCTTCGTCTAAAAGTTGATTCTCTTGTAAAATATGTAAAACCTGCCTCTGCTGCGGAGACTAAATGAGCACTGCTGTAATGACAATCCGATCAAGTCCGCTTCGCCGTTCTGATTTTGTAAAAATGCTTCTGGCGATAATACTGTTTGTCAGTGTTATTTGTCCGCTTGCAACAATGCTTATGAATATGGCAGGCTCAGATGTTATTAATGTTCTGCGGCAATCAAGATTCAGAGAAGCGCTTTTAAATTCAATCATGGCAGCGGCAACTGCGACAGTAATCTCCATTATTCTTGCCTGGGGATTTGCGTTATGCGTCGTTCGCACCAAAATGCGTTTTAGGGGAATCTTTTCTGTTTTTGTCACAATGCCAATGCTTATCCCTTCCATTTCCCATGGTATGGGACTTGTACTTCTTCTTGGAGCAAACGGAATTATAACAAGAACATTCGGGCTTTCGGGTTCGATATACGGCTTTCATGGCATTGTAACCGGATCGGTTTTTTATGCGTTTCCTGTCGCATTCTTAATGCTTGCAGATATACTCAAATATGAAGACGGCTCTCCCTACGAAGCGGCAACCGTACTTGGCATTCCGCGAAAAAATCAATTTTTATCGATTACATTCCCCTACCTGCGAAAGCCGCTTATATCTGTAGTGTTTGCTGTCTTTACATTAATTTTCACAGACTACGGAGTTCCGCTGATGATAAGCGGCAGATTTATAACCCTGCCTGTATTGATGTATCAGGAAGTAATCGGGCTTTTAAATTTCAGCAGAGGCAGCGTGATTGGCTCTTTTCTTCTCATTCCTGCCGTAATCGCATTCCTTTTTGACCTCTTTAACCGCGACAGAGCCAATCAAAACTTTGTTATTCAGGAAAAATTAAAACCTATTAATAAACTGCGGGACGGCATCGCGATGAGTTATGTATTATTAGTATGTTTTATAATCGCGCTGCCTGTAATCGTTTTTATTATGCTTACTTTTATAAATAGTTATCCTGTTGATATGGGACTTTCTTTCCGTAACATTACAAGAACCATGAATATGGGCGCAGGACGGTTTTTAACCACTTCGCTTATAATTGCAGTTTGGGTGTCGATTATAGGCACAGTACTTTCATATTTTATTGCATATTTTACCGCCCGCACTCCGGGAAAAACATCACGGATGCTGCATCTTATTTCCATCACATCACTTGCTATTCCGGGACTTGTTTTGGGTCTTTCTTACGTGTTGTTCTTCAAAGGCACCTTTATCTACGGAACAATTGCAATATTGATAATGGTTAATATCGTTCACTTTATGGCATCTCCGTATTTGATGGCGTATAACTCGCTTGGAAAACTCAATATTAATCTGGAAGATGTCGGACGCACTTTGGGAGTAGGCCGTTTTCGCATTATCCGCGACGTACTTATTCCTCAGACAAAACTTACCATTCTGGAAATGTTTTCGTACTTTTTCGTCAACTCAATGATGACAATTTCTGCTGTATCATTCCTTAGCACAGTACGAAACCGTCCTATTTCACTTATGATTACTAATTTTGAAGCGCAGCTTTTTCTTGAAGGCGCGGCATTTGTATCGATAATAATTCTTGGCTGCAACCTATTGATAAAACTGGCAGTGTATATTATCACTAAAACAATAAAGCGCAAGGAAGGATAACAATGGAATTAACACGGGTGCAATTTGATATATTATCAACTCTGGAGCGGGAAAAAGATCAAAAAAAATTAACCCAGCGCAATATAGCAAATTTTACCGGACTTTCGCTTGGAACAATCAATAAAACAATTCTTCATCTTAACGAAACCGGTTTGGTCGAAGACAACACGATAACATCCGCAGGACTACAGGCTCTTGAACCATACCGTGTGAAACGCGCATTATTTATCGCTGCCGGTTTTGGATCAAGGCTGGTTCCCATTACCTTAAACACTCCAAAACCATTGGTTCGCGTTAAAGGTGTACGTATTATCGATACATTGCTCGATGCTGTCCACGCCATAGACATTGAAGAAATTATTATAGTCCGCGGTTACTTAAGCGAACAGTTTGATCAGTTAAAATATAAATACCCAAAAATACAATTTATAGAAAATCCAATGTATAACGAATCTAATAATATATCTTCGCTTATGTGCGCGCGTTTCCTATTGCAAAATTCGTATGTATTGGAATCTGATCTTCTATTGAATAACCCTGCATTAATAAGCAAATATCAATACACAAGCAATTATCTTGGCATTAAAACAGACCTAACAGACGATTGGTGCTTTGAAACGCGCAACGGAGTTATCACACGGGTTAAAGTCGGCGGACGAAACTGCCATCAAATGGTTGGTATTTCCTACTGGAATCAAACCGACGGAGAAAAACTGGCAAATCATATCAAACAGGTTTTTGAAATGCCAGGCGGCAAAGAACGCTACTGGGATCAGGTGCCGCTTGAAAATTTTATAAAGGACTATTCGGTTGAAGTGCGGGAATGTTCCTTTGATGACATTATCGAAATTGACACCTTTAATGAACTAAAAAAACTTGACGAAACATATCGGACTTAAATTGCATTGTACGGAACCATTACTATACTGAGCACTGTTCCAAAGAACATGTAGGAAAGCGTGTAATAAATGATAGTGTTTTTTATGAGGATAATTCTTCAATTTCTATACTATCCTCGTCTCCCAAATTATCAATGTATAAAAATCCACCTGCTGTGCTGGATTGAATCGTGAAATTAAATTCGCAATTGCAATCATCACATATTACTGTATCATAATTATTCTCTGCAGTTTCTCTAAACGATTCTCTATCTCCATCCAGATTTGCCGCTGGAACAGACAGATTCTGCTCAATTTGCTTTCCGCAAGTTGGACATGTAAAAATTACTTTTATTTTTCCACATGCAAAACAATTAAATTCTTTAGTTAGCATAAAAACCTCTCTTTATTTACTATAGTAAACAAAAATGCCTTTTTCATCAATAAAGAATTTAAACTCAATTTAACGCTTTAATCGCTCACTATGTGAGTACGATAATTTATACTGAGGCATTATTAAGTTTTAGTAGCAAATAGATATAATGCGTAAGCATTGACCCCTGCCTCAAATGTGGTGGAGCGAAAACCGTGAAAAGGGCGCGAACAGCACTCGTAGCGCTAAATTTGTTATGTGCCATGTTCGATTGCGTTTATAATTTTTGATTCATACTTTAAATAATATTTTTTACTCAATTTGTTTTTATTTCCAGAAATATTATTTTGCAATTCTTCCAATAATAATATTTTTGTATACATCGCTGACAAGTATTTATTTCGATCTTGCTCAAATGATTTTTGAAGCCTTTTTATTTTTTCATATGTTATCTGCTCATCTTCGAAATATTCATTTATATTTTCAACCATATATTTTGTATCTAGCATTACATTATTTAATATATTGAAATATACTGTTCTTGTTGTATCTGGTAATATTAAATATAGATCTGGTATAATGTCATCCCAAAAATATGGATAATTTTTACTGTATATTTTACAAAAACTTTTAAAATTAAAATCTCTATCTATATCGTATTCATAGTCATCATAATCATCATCCAAAAAGTTAATTATTATATTTATTATATTTTCGATTTTATTAAGATTAGTAGTTATTTCTTTCATTTTTTCAATACTTTTTTTTCGAAGCTCTTTTTCTTCGTTTTTTCTTTCTCTAACAGTTTGATGTACAAGTGGTATTGATGAACCAATTATCACACCGATAATTCCAAATAAAGCAGGAAGAAACTCATTAGACATTAAAACCTCCAATTATAATAAGTATATTCAATCAAAATAAGATTGTCAAGTTCTATTTAGATATATATTTCGAACATTTCACATAACGTTCAAGATTGGTGACGTTTTTGCAACCCGAATAAGCGAAACCCAAAATGCTGAATAGTTATTTTTACGCTAATCGTGTTATATGAAGTCGCACAATTTTCTTTTATTTTCCATAGATAAACATACACCAGAAAATCCTGGAAACAAATACTCTTCTGAATACATATCACGTTTTAATTGTTTTAGTATATCATATTTTAATCTATTAGGTATAACAAATTTATACAATACTTTATAATTTTTAAGATCATAATTATCTTCTATTGCATTATTGCTAATATAATCACATACTAATAAATCTAAAGGGTTTCTATTGATTTTTTCATGAAATTGATTTTTATAAAAATTTTGTAAATCTTCATCATTTTTATCTATTATTTTCCATGTTGTAAATAATCCCTTTTGTGCACATAAGTATTTATTATCACGATATGGCGGTCTATAAAATTTTAATGGAATATCTTTATCATTTAATTTTAGATAATTAAAATAATGGTTATTTATTGCCCACACAACACAATCCTTTTCTTTTTCTTCTTCATTATAAAAACCAGAAGTAGCGAAAAATAATGCTATTTTATAATCATAAGTCCAATCTAATAATCTAGTTGGGAGTCCATAATGTTGTGCAAGACCAGCAATTTCCATTAAATTATCAGTTAACCATCCATCAGTTTTTAGGAAAATAGACAATTTAAAATCATCATCTATATTATCTCTTAAAGTGTCAGTTTTTGGTAAATTTAGTCCTGATTTGTCTGCAATATCATAAAACATTTTCAATATATTATATTCCGCAATTATTTGCCAATGCTCTTGATCAGATTGTCCAATATTTTTATTTTTTCCAATTAATTCCCATAATTTGCTTATATTTTTCTCCCTAATCGATGAAGGTATTAATGAATAATTAATATCCTTTAGACCACGAAATATATAATAATTATGTAATTCCTTATATTTGCCATATATTGCAAATAAACTAAATGCCTTCTTAACAGAGGATATTTCATATGTTTCAATATATCTATTTTCCTGCATAATTCATTATATAATATTTGTTATTTCAAACATTTTTTATGCGATTTCGTATAACGTTTGCGGTTTTCTTTCCAAAGTCTGCCCAGATATCTTCGCTGTCTTTGTTCGTAAGAGCGCTGTCAAGTCCTGCGAAGAGTAAGTCATCCATTGCGGTTGTAGCAAACTGTATTCCGGACATAACCAAAGCTCCTACTATTGGGGTTGCGTATACTGATACTATACCACCAACTACCGCTCCTACAACAGTACCCACCACTTGAGCTGCCATATTCGATATAGACCTAATTGAAGGGGGCTCAAATCCGTTTGATGATATCTAATATTTTCTTTTAGAGGGGGAGCACATATATGGGTTGTTTAACTTAATTGGCCTAAGTTTAAACTATAATTTACGCTGCTCCCCCTACTTCCATCTGACCACTAAAAGGAGATATGTAAGAAAAGCATCTTTGAAGTTGTATTAAAACTCGTTAAAGAAATTAAGCCTTATCAGGCTCATGCTTTTAGTGGCCAGATTACAGTACCCCCACTTTTCGTTTGCGGGTGCTTTGAGAAATATGGAGATATTTTTTATACTTCTTGCGATTTTTTATTTTAGCCAAACAATAATTTAATTATAATTTCTCTTTTCGACCATCACTGTATATACTATACCTATTACCATCCTCATCATCAATTAAAAATCGATCGTTATAAATAATAACTCTTCTGCTTCTTCTTAAACAAAAGGTTTGTGTCCACAACAATTCACCTGTTGTATCATTATACGCATAAGCCTTATCACTTAAAACAACTAAAAATTTATTTCCCATAGAGAAAAAATCCCAAAAAGAAGACCACTGACCTTGTTCATTCATATGACTTCTTTGATTTATTAACAATTCATTAGCATTAACATTGTAAACAAACGTATATTCAATTGTGCCTCCGCTGTAATATTGCTCTGTAATATAAATCCCTAATAAATTGTTTTTACTTGTTATTTTAAGCATAATATCATTTTCTCTTACTGTTTCATTACTATTCTCATTATATATAAATACATTGTCATCGAAAATAATCATCCCATTGTTTGTTATTGTTAGTTTGCTGTTTTCGTTGATTGTCATTTCAAACGGTAATGACACTATTTTTTCTTGTGTTGCACTTTTTTGTACCATTTGATTTTCATTTATTACAACTCCATTCTGAATTACAACCACACCACTATTTTCAATCTCTTTGTTAAGCTGTAGCGGTACTTTTTTAGCGCAACCTGACACAGTTATTAGTATAAAGAATATAACCAATATTTTTTTCATTATATCTCCTTTTTTATTTTTTTCTCTGATAATTAAAATATTCATTCGGATTAATTGTTTGACGAAATTGAGCATTAAAAGGATTATTTATACCATATTGCGTTGATGTTAAAAAATCCGATATATTCCAATCCTTATATTTCATCCTATTCTCCAATGAAAATATTAATTTAAATATATTAAACTTTATATCATAAAATATTCATTATTTCAACAAAAGACAAAAAACTTTTGCACATGGTCAAAATATAAACACATAGAGAGGTTTTTTAGGGTAAATTTACACAATTTTAATATCCATATTGTCCCTAAAATGGGTATATACATGACAGGGCATTGACTTTGTGATATAATATAGGGTATGATGTATCCAATGAATTTAATGGAATTTGAAAAGAAGTTTGGAACAGAAGAATCTTGCAGGGATTATCTGTTTAGTCTCAAATACAAAAATGGTTATAAATGTGCTGATTGTGGCTGTATTGAATACCGTTTTGAACAAGGTATTTCTGTAAGATGCAAGAAATGCAGAAGTAAATATAATCTTATGTCTGGCACTATTTTTCAAGATTCCCATAAACCTTTATCTATGTGGTTTAGAGCTATGTGGTGGATTACATCACAGAAAAATGGTACAAGCGCATTAGGTTTGCAAAGAGTATTAGGTATAGGAAGTTATAAAACTGCTTGGCTATGGCTTCATAAGTTAAGAATTGCTATGTTAAGACCAAATAAAGATAAATTAAAAGGTGTTGTAGAAGTTGATGAAGCATTTATTGGTGGGAAAAGAGGAAGGGGTACTGAAAACAAGACTTTAGTTATTATTGCTGTCGAAATGGATGGTAAAAAAATAGGTAGAGTAAGAATGGGTTTAATATCTGATGCTTCTGCGGAAAACCTTGAAACATTTATTGAAAATTCAGTTGAGAAAGGGTCTACAGTTGTTACAGATGGATGGAGAGGATATAGCAAAATTTCTCAAAAAGGTTATAAACACAAAATTTCTGATAAAAAAAGCAATGAAGATGATGAAAAAGTATTGCCAAATGTTCATTTAGTTATATCATTACTTAAAAGGTGGATTATGGGAACTTTACAGGGTTCTATATCAAATCAACACATGCCTTATTATCTTGATGAATATACTTTTAGGTTTAATAGGAGAACATCGGCAAATAGGAGAAAACTGTTTTACACGCTTATAGAACAGGCCGCAGAAATAGAGCCTACTATTTATAAGTCTATAGCTGAAAGAAAAGGAGCTTAAATTATGGAAAAGGAATATATTTTAAAACACAGAAATACAGATGTTGCTGAATTTAGAATAGATATTGAAACAGAAAATGTTGATTATGTTAATATTTTAGATAATAAATTTAGTCCTGTAAATATCAAAGCAAGTGAAGGTGGTAAAATAGTATCTTTAAATAATTGGCTAATAAATCGTTGTATACCAAGCTCAAGAGAAGGTATTGAAAGATTAAAAAAAGAATATAATATTAATGATTTAAAAATTATTATGTTAAGTAAATATGGATTATCTTTAAGTGATCATTTTTGGATTGATAGAAAACCTTTTAATAAAAAATGGGAAAATATCAATTTGTTTGAAAATCGTTACAGTGATGTTATGGGAAAAATATTATTTGATCCTAAATTAAAATTAGTAAGTGATATAAAAGGTAGTTTATATGATCCAAATACTTCTACAGGTGGAAGATTAAAAAAATTTTGGCAATATAATGAAAAAAGTAATTTAAATTATTTAATAAAGGGTGGAAGTGGTGAAAGAAAACAAGAACCTTTTAATGAATATTTTGCTTCTTTGTTAATTAATTCAATAAATTTTAAATGCACTCCATATCATGTTGAAAATATTGGGAATGAATGGGTAAGTGTATGTCCTTGTATTGCTGATAAAAATATTGAAATGATAAGTGCTGATGATGTCAGAAGGAGATATGGTATCGGAAAAACATATGAAGCTCTTTTAAAATTGGGAAATGAAAAGGTATGTTTAGGGTTTAAAGATCAGTTAAATATGATGATTATAGCAGATTATTTAATAGAAAATACCGATAGACATTGGGATAATTTTGGTATATTAAGAGATGGCGAAACAGGAGCTTGGATAAGTACAATACCATTATTTGACAATGGATATTCATTATGGAATAATGATTTTGTTGATATTAGTAAAACATCTGATAGTCAATCTTTTGAAGAAACTAATGAAGATTGTTTAAAATATGTTAATATAAGCAAATATATTAAGAAAACTCCAAATATAGTTGAGATATTTGATATTGCTTTTGAAAAATATGAAAATGCTGATAGAAAAAATGATATTAGAAAAGCATTAATAATAAAAGAAAGAGAAGTAATGGAAAAAATTAATTCTGCATTTTTAAATAATGAATTATCTATAAAAAATAATTTTGAGAATAGTGGTACAAGTGGGGGAATAAAGTGAAGAAAATTAAATTTAAAACATGGTTCATCGGGAGAAAATGAATATTCTGATCGATCAAATATTAGGCTCACAAATTATATAATTGGACGGATGATGATTCAAAAAAAGAGCCTATAACTAAATTTGTGTAAAACGCTATACTACCAAGGAGGCAGTATGGCGATATCGAAAGAAGTATTAGACGAACTGTTAAAGGAGTACAAAGGACCAGATGATATACTGGGTCCTG
>Ga0123356_10006076_pt1 | contig 12247 bp, 11 predicted proteins | sample TergutEmb28metaG_2_FD_92546 | JGI IMG/M metagenome (GOLD analysis project Ga0123356, IMG submission 92546) | Embiratermes neotenicus P3 segment gut microbial communities from Petit-Saut dam, French Guiana - Emb289 P3 | ecosystem: Host-associated > Arthropoda: Insects > Digestive system > Gut ... | reverse complement strand
TAAATAACCAAAGGCAGTACGAAAAACCGCATTAGCATCACCAGAAGCAACAACCACACCCGACAAAACATTACGTAAATAGCTAACACTACCAGTCTGATAAATCTCATACCCCCCAACAAGGGTTACTGCGCCATCTACATCTCCACTCGCAGGCAGGTGACCTAAAGCCACCGAGGGGACCAATAATAAGAATAATATAAAAACTGCATAAATAGTACTTTTTTGCATATCATATCATCATCCGTAACATACCAATCAAATTAGAGATAGTCGCAAATATAAGCATTAGGAGGATCTGTTCAACAAATGAACACATACACCGTTTTAACTTTATTTAAAGTTTTTTTAAAATAGACATACTATTGAGACCTGTTCTTCAAAATAATAATTTTTTACAAGTTCGTTTTTTATTATTACTAGTGTTTTGAAAACTTGTTTGCCGCACTTAATTGCACACCAACACTCAACTCAATAAACCTTTATCCAATATTCAACATACAATATAAACGAAATTTCTCATTGGAACCATTTTTACCCACCAACCAACTCAACATTTTGACCCTTATCTAAAATTTAACGGGTTTGCAAGACTCACAACCAAACCATTGGAGCGTTTTAACACATCACAACACGAAAACTTTTTGAAGAGACATCATACCTCAAGAAGCAGTTTAGTCATCAGACAAGATATCACCGGTTGGAAGCATTTACCCACTATTGATTAACCCCAGTTAATTTACCTAACGATTCTTCCACATCTTTAGCAATTTTATCCCAAGTATACTTAGCTTCAACTATATTTCGACCTATTTTACCCCATTCACCAAGTTTATTTCGATTATTGTATGCCAAATCAATTGTTTTAGCTATTTCGACGGGATTAACCGAGGGAATATAGATACAACATTTTTTGTCATCAAGTACGGCTCTATGGGCAGAGATGTCACTGGCCAATACAACTTTCTCCATTGCCAGATACTCTAAAAGTTTTAACGGAGACTGGAAATTCCAATAAGAATCATTTAGAAGAGGCACTATACAAACATCACTTAATGCGATATATTTTGGAACCTCACCGTAGGGAACGGGAGGGTGGAACACAATGTTTTGTTCAATTTGCAGTTTTTGAACATGTTCAGATAGGTTTGAGGTTATTGTTCCGGTTCCAAGCATAAAAAAAACTATTTCAGGATAGTTCGGGTTTAATTTTTTGATTGCCGCTATTGTTTCAAACAATCCCCTAGACGCAGAGAAAACACCATGATAAAAAACTATAAATTTTTTCTCCAATCCAAGCTGTTTTCTAAGTTCCAGACTTTTCCCAATCGTATAAGGGTTAAATAAATCAATGGGCACCCCATTTGTCCAAACTTCAACGTCAGCTGGATTTAAATTGAATTTTTGGCTGATTTGATTTTTCATCAGTGGCGTAACTACTTCAATACTATGAAACATTTTTTTTGCTATAACCATAGAGATATTAAAGCAGAATTCAGCCAATTTTGCATTGATTCCTTTTATTTCAACGGGTGTGCTTTTAACATCTAAAATAAATTTAGTTTTTAGAAATTTAGAAATTAGTAGTGTTGGTATTGAGCTAATGACTGATATGTGAGGGTCCATGATTACTAGGTTAGGTTTTTTGTTTAGAACATGCAGGGGTATGAATAAAAAAAGAAATATGGTGTAGACTATGTGTGAAATTAGTGGCGCGTATCTTATTGGGATGGAAAATAATGTTAGGCCGTGGTGTTCTATCTGAGAGGCGCCTTGGGAAGTAACAGCAACCAAAGTCGCGTTATGACCGCGTTTTGAGAGTGCACGCAGTATTTCAATTTCTCTTGTTTTATGTAAGTCAGCATCTAGCATCAAGTCACTGATTATACTAATTTTTAGTCGGTTATTTAACATTTATCAACCCAATAAAGCATTGAATAATTTGCACCATAATTTGTGATCATATTGTAGTTATTGTTTTTTTGTAGAGATTATAGTAAGCGGTTGCAGTTTTTTTTATGTTATAATTTGTTCTTCCGTAGTGGCGTACTTGATTTTCTAGAGGCGAAATTGAATCACTAAGCAAATCCCTTATTCTAACAGCCATTTCTTGAACGTTATCACATAGTAGACCATATTTACCATTTTGTGTAAATTCACGAGCATAGGGCAGGTTAAAGGTAACAGGGATCTTACCCAAGCACATGCTCTCCAACATCATCATAGGCGCACCCTCAAATGGACTAGGCAGCAGGACAAGTTTTGCGTTTATCATTTCATTTAAAAAGTTTGATCGGCTGGCAAATTCTTTTAGGATAAGGTTGTTGATACCATAGTTACGTTTTGCTTCCAATATGCGGTTATACATTGGACCGGATCCATAAATTACGACATTTAAGTCGAGTTTATATTTTTTTTCTAAAAGATAAGCCAAATCAACTAGATTCAACACCCCTTTGCTCCAAAAGAGGCGTCCACCAAAAAGGAGCACAGGTTTACCACCATTTTGATCTGCAGGTGAGAGGGAACAAAGTTCATCAAGGTTGTTTAAGTCCACGCCATTTGTTATAAATTGAAATGAGTCATCAGCAACATCCATCTCTTCGCTGAGCACATTCATGAGGGATTTTGAAACTGCGACTCTTGCATCAGCATTTTTGTATTCTTCACGGTAGCTGTGCCTATATGCAGGATAGCCAAGGGTTCCAGTTAGGAAATCTCCAAATGTTCCACCCAGGGCAACGGATTTTATGCTAAGCATTTTTCCAACTGCGGGGCTGGTGTGGAAGGTAACGACAACTGGTGCAACTTTTTTGTATGAAATTATTGCAGGAAAAGCTTGACCGGATTGACCGTGAATGACATCAGGCTTTAATTTTTCAATGATATTTTTTATTTTTTGTTTGTTAAATATTTGAAAAGCCATGTGGCGGGGGATAACATTTGGGTAGGGGAGTCTTATAGTGGTGAATCGGTCATCGTCAACAAATGTGTGACTTTGAGGATTTTTATTGGGGATGGGTTTTCCGCAGATAACCGTAACGTTTAGACCGATATTTGATAGCCCTATGGCGAGATCTTTTACAAACATACCGATTCCCCCAAATATGTAGGGAGGAAATTCGTGTGAAATAAGAAGAACCTGCATTTTTAAGCCTCAAGTACACACTGGAAATTTATTTATTTTATTTTTTTTTAAAAATTATATCGTCAAGTATTTTTTCAAATTCATTGTTTGACATGTTTTTTGTTGTTTCTATTGCACCTTTCGAGAGTGTTTTCATCAGTTCAGGGTTGGATAAAAGTTTGATAATTGAGGCGCCGAGTTCTTTTGCACTGTGAGGCTCAACTAAGAGACCGTTATATCCATCTTGCAAAATTTCAGGTATACCACCGACTTTGGTGGCAACTATAGGTTTTCCGCAAGCCAGAGCCTCTAGAATTACAACTGGAAACCCTTCTGAGATCGAGGGCAGAACAAAAACATCAGAAGCTGCAAGGCGGCAGGGGAGGTCTTCGTAGGGAACAAAGGTTTCAATGATTTTAAAATACTGACCAGCATCGTGTTGGTTTATTAAATTTATTAAATTACTTCTATGCGTTGATTCTGAGTGACAGGTTTGTAAAATAAACTTAACATTGGGAATGGCGGCCACAACTTCTTTTGAGGCAACAATGAGGTATTGAAGCCCCTTCTGGGGACTGATTCGACAAATCGTCAACACCACTGGCCCAGATGAATTTAGAGTTTTTTTTAAACCACTAGATACGTTTGGATTAAAAATATCTGAGATTTTATAATTATAGATAAGAACTTTTTGTGAAGCAACACCATAATTTTTGACAAGCTCCCGTTTAATGCTTTTACTTATCGCCAAATTGACATGAGCAACTTGAAAAGACACCCTTAGAAGAGCATTCACACCAAACCGGAGTTTTGAAGGAAGTTCAGAAACAGAATACCACAGATCGATCACAAGAACCGGAATAAATTTGGCCCTAGTCAAAGCACACGCAAATGCCATAGGAATTTCATTAATTCCACCCATACCAACAACGACATCAGATCTAAAAATTAATGGCAACAAAAAGTTCATAAAAAAAGAAAAACCATACTTGAATTTGTTTCCCGATGGGAGGTTATAACACATAACTTTGTTAAACCTAAAGCGCTCAAACTGCCGCCCATGTCCAACCAGTATGAATTTATCTTCTGGGTGAGCATTTATTATATTTCTGATTGCAACATACTCAGGATGTTTAGATTCATAAAATGCTTCGTATGTCCACGGAGCAGATTTAATAAACATTATTTTCAAAAAAATTACCCAGACACATTGATTAGAGCAACTGTTGATTTTTTAGTACTGTTTCATTTAAAAGGTTTCGCGATTCCAAAACGGGTTTCCAGAGGTTAAACTGCCTCTTAGTAATAAGCAAAGTTAGAGCAAATAACAGGATGCAGTTATTTTGAACCATTTCAAAAAGTGTTGCCCTAAGGCGTTTGATAAAAAGCCCCAGACAAACACTCAAGAGCAATAAAGAAAAAATCAGCGGATACTGCACAAAAAGCACTGCAGAAACCACACCAATTACAAGCAACAATAAAGGATTAAAAACGTGCAAAATAATCCCCGGCACGGCAATTTTTTTTGGAAATCTCAACTTCCCCATAACTAATAATTTCAAACATTCAATCCAGAGTTGCTGTAATTGACTTGCACGCCGGATTTTAATGCTAACCTTATTGCGCCAAATCGCTGGACTTGTGGTATAGAAACCTATCTCTGGAACTAAGAGAGCACGTTTATTTTTTTGAATAACATCCAGAGCCGTCCCGGAATCATCAATTTGATTAAATTCACTAATCACACACCGCTTATATGCCGCAAACCCACCTTGAAAAACAATGGTCGAATGCAACTTTGATTCACCTATCCGAATGGTTTGGACCGTCTTATTGTAGAGCTCCTCACTAAGTGTAACCCAGGATTCTTTAGAATTAAGAAGACATTCCCGACCAGATACAGCACCTACATCTGGATCAGACAAATAAGGAAGCACCCTTAGAAGCACATCGTTTGGCCAAAAACAATCAGCATCAGAAATTACAACAACATCCGCCTTTACTGAGCTTAGAGCAAGGTTTAAACACGCAGTCTTTCCCCTATGCTCTTTGAAATCAAGCACCCTTATTTTTAAGGATGGATTTTTAGCAACATACCGACTGATCACATCCAAAGTGCCATCGGTTGATGCATCATTAACAACAATTATCTCAATTTTCTCAGGCGTATAGCAAACCCTACTTAAATTTTCCAGTTTTAATCCAATTATGGCTTGCTCATTATGCGCTGGCACCAATATAGCAACAGAGGGCACATAATTTTCAGTAACACTAAGGTTCCACGACTTAGAAGCTTGAATATTCATAAATAGGTAATATATAGCAGGCAACCCAAATGCAAACACTGAGAAAAAAAACCAAACAACCAGCAACAAATCCACATTAAAGCCTCACAGCACTAAATCATAGTCTAAACTTGGTTTAACTTGTGGCAGTCATGTTTAATCGCACGCTAAGATATCGTTCATGATACAAAAATTGATTAATAGAATCCTCATATAGCCATAATTCAAATACCAAATATCCATAATACTCTCCACTAATACTGTCCTGCATGGATGAATAACCCTCAAGATTAATTTTCTCATCACCCAATATTAACGAATTAAAATAACACTCAAAATCTATGAGACTATAATCAAAGGAGAAATCCATAGGCAACTGCACATTTTGCTCAGCAGCTACAAAAACATTGAAATTATAAAGTGCCGGCATACTACTGGATGTACGTTTAAAAGTATCCGGGCCAGCAATTGATGGATCAAGCAATTTAACTTGAACCATATAATAACCAACTGAACCCAAATTGTTATGTATCCCCAAAAAAACTTGATACTCAGCGTTTTTAACAATATCATGAGGATAGTTTTCCGCCCTCTGTTCAGGACCAAGAATCCAAAATTCAGTGAACCGATCATTTTGGGGAAGTACAAAAAAATGTTGCAGAACAGGCGAAGCCACAAGCAACATCAAAATTAGCGGAACAACAAAAAACAGAACCTTAAAGCGTTTAATGCTTAGCTGTTTATTAGAAGCCTTCTTAGTTAAGTAAATCCAAAGAACCACACTGCTACCGATAATGACAAATGCGCCAACAATCAATCCAACGATGTTATACAGAAAAGCCGTTTGTTGTTGATGACTTGTAGTATCCACGATAGCATTTGCCCTATACACAAAATCGCTCAACATACTTTGAGCTTGATTGGCATAATTGGTTGCTGAAGCAATATCGTTTTGTGCGTTTGCTAGTTCGGCTTTGGATAAAAGTAAACCAGCATCATTGAGAGTTTCTTGCAGACGGGTAATGTTTGCACCGGTAGCTTCAGCTTCTTTTGCATGTGTATAACACATATTAAGCGTGTTTTTGGCTGAAGCAATAGTATCGCTACCGTCTGCTTGGGCAGATGGAAGACTATAGGGCAGTATTATAAGGGTAACTATGAGTAAGCACAGTACTTGGGTTATGAGTTTTGAGTTTTTTAGTTTAACGCTCATAATGTTATCTCCACTTCTGGAAATAGGCAGACTTATCTCTACCAATCCCTTCCTGAAGGAAGCGGACGTGAAAAATTTATAGCATAAGCTCGCCCTAATTTAATGCCTCTTCTCACCTCTGGCACCACTGAAACATATAAAGAATATTCCCATCGAAAAATAGAAGAGCACAGTTAAATTTTACAACACCCATAGCAGGTATAGCAACATACAATAATATTGACAGTATTTTCGGACCACACACCGGTTAAATGGCTTATTTCTGCGACCAGCGCTTAAATTTGTGTATTATCACTTTATGAAAACATCAATGGCACTGTAACTCGCTATATTATGACTATCCCAGATTTCCGAGAAGCCGCTTAGCTACAAACAAAACCACATAAACACTACAAATAGTAAAACCAAAAACAAAAAACGTCACCCACAAACCCAAAAAGCACGGCCCCCACAAAAGAAAAATCAACCCCAAAAACTACAACAACACGCAGAACCCCACCCGATGCCCCTAAAGACAAAAGAAAAACCCAAGAGCCGTAAAAAGAAAAGCTGAGTGTACAAGAACAGTTAGCTAATGGCTTTCTTTACGCTTGTGACTACTTGGGAGACATCCTCAGGGGTTAGTGCTGTGTGCATGGGTAGGGTTATAGTTCTTGATAGGACATCTTCTGCGTCTATGAGTGGGGTTTTTGTTTCTGAGTTGTAGACTGTTTGCATGTGACATGGGGGATAAAACACGGTGCCGGTTTCTACTCTGTTGGTGAGGAGTGATTTTTGAATTTCGGTTTTGTTTAATTTTGAACCAAGAATTAGGGGATATTTGTAGTAGCTGCATCGATTATTTTTTTGGATTTTAACTGTCGCAAGTTCACTTATTTGGTCAAAGGCTTCGTTGTAAATATTTGCGATTTGGTTTCTTTTTGTTATGAATTCTTCGATACGTTTCATTTGGTAGATTCCCAATATGGCCGCTATTTCAGGTAGAATCATGTGTCGGCCAAGGTTTACAAATTGGGTTTTTCCAGGGCCTGAGCCATAATAGCTGTATAGTTTTGTGTAGTCGGCTAATTCGGAATTGTTTGTTACAAGCATCCCGCCTTCACCGGTTGTGGCGACTTTTGTGGGGGTGAAAGCAAATATCGCGGCGTCACCAAAGGTCCCAATTTTTTGATTTGTTATTGTAGCACCCATTGCGTGTGTGGCGTCTTCTATCAAGAAGAGGTCGTGGTTATGGCAGAGTTCTTGGATTTCTTCTAGATCAGGGTTGGGAAAACCGGCGATATGAGTGACGATAATTCCGCAGGTTTTTTTAGTTATTTTTTTATAGAGATCAGCGGGATTCATAGAGAGGGTTTCTTTTTTGATGTCGCTAAAAACGACTTTACCGCCAGCGTAGAGTACGCTGTTTGGAATTGAGATAAAGCTGTTGGTGGATACTATTACTTCACGGTCTTTTGCTTTATAGTATTGTAGGGCAGTTTCTAATGCACTTGAATCGGAGTCTAGTGAGAGTGCGTGTTTGATGTTTAGATAATCAGACACTAATTTTTCGAAGGTTTTTAGGTTTTTGCCGTTTCGTAGTCTGCCGTCTTCTAGGGCTGTTGCCATATCTGAGAGGATTGCTTGGATGTCTTCTTTGGGAAAGTAGGGTCTTGATGATCGAATAATTTCTTGAGACATTTTATCACCTAATAGCAATAGTTTACCGAGAATATATGGAGTTTTTCATCGAGGATAGCGTGGATTATTTTCCAAGCGGTTAGTCGGTATAGTTTTTGGAAAATAAAGTTTAGGGGAAGTTTGGTTTTTTTTGGGTCGATGGCTTGTAGGTAGAGATGGTTCTTGTTTTTTAGAACAATCCATTTGTGGACATCTTCGCTGTAGAGAAGTTCGTTAAACCAGGAGGGGCATTGAATATAACCATGTTTAGAGATGCGTTTTAATTCGCTAACGAGTTTCCAAGGTTCATCGATGTGTTCAATCAAGTAGTAGCTTGTAACAAAATCGAAAGCCTTATCCTTAAAGGGGAGATACCTAGAATCACATAATATAAAGGGTTTGCCATCAGTTACCAAAGAGTGCATTCTTCGATCGGGAACAGGATGGGCATTTAGGTCACATAAGACATTAGCTAAGGGGAAGGGGTTAGCACCGCAAGCTACATCGAGAACCAGATTAAAAGTTTGGGGATAGAGTTTTTTGCAGTAAATTTTGCCAAATTTGAATCGATCTAGTTCGGAGTCTCGGATAGGAATTCTTGAATTGGAGCTGTTTTGGTTTGGGGGTTTGTTTTTACTTTCCATTTGATACTCTCAATAGACAGGTATTTAATGAGTCAACTATGTAATTAGCTGTTTCTTCGTTTATTCCTAAGTGGATAGGTAAACATAAAACTTCTTGAAGTACAGTCTCTGAAATTGGCAAGTCGCCTCTGCGGGTGTTGAGGTTTGACATGTACCAGGGATGGAGGTGACATGGTGGATAGTAGATGCTTCCGGTATCGATTCCAAAGTCTTGTTTTAGAGCCAAAGCTACTTTGTCTTTGTTAATACCGTTGAGTCTTAGGGGATATTTGTAGTAGCTGTGTTGTATGTTGTTGGGGGTTTGGAACAGCGATATATGCTGAGCTTTAGCTAAGGAGTGGGTATAGTGTTTAGCGATTTCGTTGCGTTTTTTTACAAAGCCATCCAAGTTTGCCAGCTGGTATTTTCCGATTATAGCAGTTATTTCGCTCATGCACCAGTTGTCTCCAAGCATAACCATTATCCGATCGGGATCAAGGCCATGATCACGCATTTTTTGGGCAACATTGGCCATTTTGGGATTGTTTGTTGTAATCATTCCACCCTGACCAGTTGTCATTACTTTGGTAGGGTAGAAAGAAAATGCGCCGCCATCACAAAGATTGCCTGCTTTTTTGTTGTCAATCATTGCGCCATGTGCGTGTGCGGCGTCTTCTATTAAAAATAGGCCGTTGTTGTGGCATAATTCTCTTAATTCGTTGATTTCTGGACATATAAGTCCTGCAATGTGCACAGCTATTACTCCGGCTGTTTTGGGTGTAAGCTTTCTTTTTACCTCGTTTGGGTCGATACAGAGGGTTTTGGCGTTTATATCTGCAAAGATGGGGGTACCACCGCAGAATAGTACTGATGTGGGTGTTGCAACAAAAGTATTGGTTGGGACAATAACTTCTTTGCCCTCAACTCCGAAGAATCTAAGCATGATTTCCAGAGCAGCCGTTCCGGAGTTTACCGCCACCGCATGGTTGGTTTGGGTGTATTTGGCAAATTCTTGTTCGAAATTTTTTACTTGTGGTCCATCTGCTAATAGACCACTCTTAAGAGAGGTTTTTATTTCGTCTGTGATACCGCTTATACTTTCTTGATCAAAGTAGGGTGTAGCTGAAAAAATTCGTTTTGTATTCAACATTATCTCATCCATTGGTTGTTATTTCCAGGGTGCTCCTCCAGTGCAGAAGAGGTAGTCTACAACTGAGAGATTAGGAATGTATTCCCCATAAAGTTGCCGATATATTGGGTAGACAAAGTCTTGGTAAACGACCGTTATGCCTTCCTCTTCAAAGCGGGCGTGATTTAGATAGCTGCGTGCGCCGCTTCCAGCTAATTGAACCGATCCCCCAAGGGCTTTACATTTAGAGAGCGCGAGTTCACTTTTTTCTCCAACTACATTAAGAGAAGATGCCATCACTATGGACGTTTTGATGTTTAGAAAATTCATTATCCCATATATTAGATGTAGATTTAGATCAATTAGCATAGTCCAATCTCTGCTGTAGGTGTCTTTAAAAAAATCGCTGTATTTATTCCAAAAGGGGGCAGTTGCGTAATTGTGTTTTAACGTCCGCCAGTGGCGCTCGGTCCAATTTGGTTCAGCAGGAGATATTTTTACTTGATTAATTAGTTGGGGTCTACCAACATGTTCTATGGGTACAGTCAGCCATTTTGCCTTGTCTTGGATTTTCACTCTATTTCGGTTAGTCAAACCTTGTTGCTCATATTGAACGTTATCTTCAATTATGAAAATGTCTGAACGCATTATTTTATCAAATAAACCCAGCCAAGGCAGATAATTAGGTTGATGACCAGACACAATCAAGGAGTTTTTCTCCAGCTCAGTGCAGGGTTGTTTCTACACATCTAACAACCTCAAACGCCTCGGCTGCGCCAAGCCCAACTTGGTTTCCTCTAAAAGCCGACAGATTAACCATCGATTCATAGGCAATATAACGCTTCTGCTTTTGACTAATATGACATTTCAGAGCTTCAAATTTAAATTGAACATAATCAGATATATCTGCAAAATAGACAGGGTTAAATTCTCCAGTGACCCTTGGAGACTCATAAGCAAGCAACCGAGAAACATTTCTAAAAGCAGACAAAGAATGCCAAGCCACCTGACGATGATCCTGATGCGTATCATGAATGGTATGAGTTAAAACAGTCTCAGGCCGAACTTTATTACACAAATCTTCAAGAAAATCAATAACCCTGCTTGAATTTGGAATTTCACTATCAGAAAAATCACCAAAATAAAGCTCACCAACACCCAAAACAGCCAAAGCATTCTTACTCTCCATACTCCTCTGAGAAGGATCACCACTCTTCTCACCCCTAGTAAGAAAAACAGCAACCACCCGCTTACCAGCAACTACGGCAGCACGAATAGTCCCGCCACAACCAAGCTCAATATCATCTGGATGCGCACCCACAGCAAGCACTACATTTGATCCCAAGACCACGCCAAGGACAACTCCGATTGCCCCATAGCGCAAAACTACAAATATAAGCGATATTCCGATATGACATATATCAACCAAAACAACACACAACCACAAAACAACAACCACACATAGATCTGACAGACATCACCCAAAATTTGCCATCATTTTTAACAAAAAATAAGCCAAGTTAAAATCAACCAATAATTACCAGATCTTTTAGCAATGTTTGTACACTACATCTAGTGACTTTTCGAGCCTTTTTCAATGCATCAGTTACTTTCCGCTCAAAATCGTTATGACCCGATGATGTTGTTTTTGATTTTCCGCTTGTTCATTTGGAATTTATGAGCACCATGCGGTTATCTGAGTAAGCCTCAAGTTTCCTCATAACGGTTTGTCAGTAGTTCCGAAAGTTTATGAATTTTGAACAGATCCAACTTCAGAACACCACACAAAACAGCCCCAAAAAACTAAACCACACACAAAACCAACAAAAACAAAACAAAACCCAAACAAAAAACCAAAAAACACAACACCCACAAAAAAACAACCCAAAAAACACCCAACAACCCCAAAAAAACACACCAAAACAACAAACAACAACAAAACAAACACAAACAAACAGTATGTGTTTAGGTGCTATGGGAAACGTAAACACCCTGTAACAAATATCGTCACATTGTCCATAAATCCCGGTGTAGGCTAAACACATACAACAAACACAAAGCCACAGCTACAAAACCAAACCAAAACAACAAAACAATAAATCAACTAAACTTTTACAACACAAAACCCAGGCGAGACTGTCTAAAAACTCAGATTTCAACTAACCTTACCACTACAGGCAGCGTGTGAAAAAATGTGTTGCCTGCATATAG
>Ga0123356_10006075_pt1 | contig 12249 bp, 5 predicted proteins | sample TergutEmb28metaG_2_FD_92546 | JGI IMG/M metagenome (GOLD analysis project Ga0123356, IMG submission 92546) | Embiratermes neotenicus P3 segment gut microbial communities from Petit-Saut dam, French Guiana - Emb289 P3 | ecosystem: Host-associated > Arthropoda: Insects > Digestive system > Gut ... | reverse complement strand
CCCCCCCCCCCCCCCTTCCCGCATGTAAACTTTTATTGAAAATACAGTATTTATGTTCTGGGGCCTATTTTTCCGGGTCTGATAACGGTTTCTCTTTTAATGCTGTTAACACCGAAAAATTTTCTGATTTCCATATCTAAAACCAAAGGAGCGATTGGATGAAAAATGCCGTCGTTATCTCAAGATTGTATGTCGTCGCGCTGACCATGCTCAGCGTTGTAATGTTTGCGCCGCAAGTTGAAGCACAAACAACCGGTGGGTATACTCTTACCATTGACAGTCCTCAGGGACAGGGAACAGTTACAAGTAATCCGCCAAATTTAATTTTTAATGGCACCCAGTTGGTAGGGTTAGCAACGTTCCCGGCAAATACATCAATCATGCTGACCGCTCAACCCGCGCCGGGCTGGGAGTTCAGCAGTTGGGTTGAATACGCGATAGACCCGGAAATAACCCTCGGAACCACCCCTAATTTCACAATAACACTGACAGACAAGGATCGCCGCGTTCGCCCTGTGTTCACTCCGACAACAGGCGGCGGGGATGATGGCGGCGGTACCACGACATACTACAAACTTACGACAAACACAGAGGGAGCGGGTACGATTAACCTTAATCCTTCAACCCCTGACGGCAGTTATGCAGCCGGTACTCAAGTTACGTTTACCAATGCTCCGGCCACAGGCTGGACGTTCGCAGGTTGGCGTGTAGGTGAAGGTTCTTCACTGACCACTACGCCGGAACTTGGGATTCAGATGACTCGTGATCTACACGTTGTAGCAGTATTCACGCAGACGACTGGCGGCAGCGGCACTATGCACACTCTCACCGTTACCACTCAGGGTCTGGGAAGAGTTATGCGCACCAACGGTGAGATTTCCGGCAGCGTGGAGTTTCCAGAAGGCTTTGCGGTTTCAATGCACGCTATTCCCAATGAAGGGTGGACATTCAGCGGATGGCTTGACGGGGTGACCAATCAGCCAATCGGCAGCAACGGTAACATTCAAATTACAATGAGCAGCGACCGTAGCGTTATTGCCGTATTTACTCAGACAGGCGGTACTACAACATACTACACGCTTTCTACTACGGTTCAAGGCCGGGGAGCGGTAAGCAGCAGCCCTTCAGCGCCTACCAGCATTTATGCCGCCGGTACTTCGGTTGCGCTCACCGCTAATCCGGAGAGCGGCTGGACATTTTCCAATTGGAGCGGCATAGGCATATCCGGCGGGACTTCTACTCAGAATCCGCTTACTGTTGTAATGAATAGCAACCAAAATATTACCGCCGTATTCACAGAAACAACAAGCCCCATCATTTCGGTCAGGTACAGGGTGGATGGTAATAATGGAATTATCAGAGTTCAAGATTTCGTCACAGGCCGGGAGGCACTTACAAGAGATACGGTATTGCTGTCTTCTTTGACAATGAATACAAATGTTACTGCCATGCCGCAAACGGCTCCATTTATGAAGTGGAGTGACGATTATACTAATCATACCCGTCAGGTGACAGCCGATTTTGCTCATGGAGTCACTGAGGTTATCGCATATTTTGGCACAAGCGGCGGGACAACTTTTGCCCTTACCACCGATGTAGAGGGTCAGGGAACGATTAACCGTGACCCTTCAACAGCTGACGGCAGTTATGCTGCCGGTACTTCGGTTACGCTTACCAATACTCCGGCAGCAGGCTGGACGTTCACAGGTTGGCGTGTTGGAACGACCGGTTCTAATCTGATTACCACACCGGAATATCAAGTTACAATGACTCGTGATTTACACGTTGTGGCGGTATTTACGGAAACAACAAGCCCTGTTACTTCGGTCAGGTACAGGGTGGATGGTAATGGCGGAATTATCAAAGTTCAAGATTTTGTCACAGGCCAGGAGGCACTTACAAGAGATACGGTATTGCAGTCTTCTTTGACGATGAATACAAATGTTACTGCCCAGCCGCAAACGGCTCCATTTATCAGATGGAGTGACGGTTTTTCCAATCATACTCGTCAAGTGACAGCTGATTTTAATATGGGAGTCACTGAGGTTATCGCATACTTCGGCACTGGCGGCGGAGACCCCGGCACACCGATAAGGTACAGCACAGCGGCTCTTGACGGCGGTACTACAAACGCAACATTGAGAATTTGGGATGCAGCTAGACCGACAGAGACGGAACGAATAACGAGAGATACCGTATTAATGGTCACCCAAAACTCGCCGATAAGGATTCAGCCCATGCCGAATCCGGTAACGGTTCCATTTGCAAGATGGAGCGACTATTCAACTAATCCCGTCCGTCAGGCGGCGGCAGATCTCGCCGAAGGGCTTACTGATGTTACCGCATACTTCGGCACAAGCGGCGGCAGCGGTACCATGTATACCCTCACCGTTACCACTCAGGGTGATGGAAGAGTTACGCGCGCCAACGGCGGCGGTGAGATTTCCGGCAGCGTAGAGTTTCAGGAAGGCTCTGTCGTTTCAATGGACGCTATTCCCGACAATGGCTGGACATTCAGCGGATGGTTTGACGGGGCGACCAATGAACCGATTGGCAGCAACGGTAGAATTCAAATCACAATGGGTAACGACCGCAGCGTTAGAGCCGTATTCACGGAAACGACAGGCGGTACAACATACTACACGCTTTCTACTGCGGTTAATGGTGATGGAACTATAAGCAGCAGCCCTTCAGCGCCTACCGGCATTTACGCCGCCGGTACTTCGGTTGCGCTTACCGCTACTCCGTTGAATGGGTGGACGTTCTCCAATTGGAGCGGCGTACCCGGCACGCCTAATGGGACTTCTGCTCAGAATCCGCTTACGGTTGTAATGAATGACAACTATCAGATTGCGGCCGTATTCACGCAGACTACACAAACGTACACTCTCAGCGTTGCCATTCAGGGTCAGGGAACTTTTACCGGCAATCCGGGAGTCATTAATATGACGTCCCCCAGTTTCGCATTCCCGGCCAATACAAATATCTCGCTGTTTGCCCAACCCGCGCAAGGCTGGACATTTAGCAATTGGCTTGACGCGGAAACAGGTGCGCCTATCCAAGGCACTGGCAGCGGTAACGCGATTGCGATAACAATAACTAACAGAGACCGCAGCGTTATTGCCGTATTTACGCAGGCAGGTGGCGTGACAACTTATACTCTCACCACTACCACTCAGGGTCAGGGTACCGTCACCGGCAATCCGGCGATTATTGACCCTGCCACCCGTAATCCTGTGCAGTTCCCTGCAGGTACTCAGGTTACGCTTACCGCTAATCCTGCGAGCGGCTGGACGTTTTCCAATTGGACCGGTTTGAGCGGCAGTGCGACTGGAGCTTCCGCAAATCCGACTACTGTTACTATGAATAGCAACCATCAAATTACGGCCGTATTCACGCAGATAGCCGTGCCGGTTCCATTTACGTTTACTTACACTGCCGGCAGCAACGGAAAAATTCGTATAGGGTCATCAAACAGAGAGCCGGTAGAAGTTACCGACACGACTATCTCATCGCAATCGCCTCAGGGGCCGTCCGTTACGGCAATTCCCAATTCGGGAAGCCATTTTGTAAGATGGAGCGACGGAAACGCCAATCCAGCAAGACAGGATGTAATAACGTCTACCGCCGGCGTCAGGAACTTGGCGTTTAGAGCTTATTTCGCGAGGGACGTTATTGCGGAGAACAATATGCTTACCGGCGGCTCTTTTGCCGATGAAGAGGTTGTTGAGAGCTGGAGTTTTGAGACGTCTGACAAGAGCGGCGCTGTAGCTGAAGGCAGTGTTACCGACGACGGCGAGTTCGCGTTCAACATAACGCAGGCCGGTAGTGCTCCTGAGGACGTCAGCTTTACTCAGGACAATATAGCGGTAGAGCCGGAGAAGACGTACACGCTTAGTTTCATGGCCCGCGCCGATGCGGAAAGAACCGTGTTTGTAATTGTTGAGTCGGGCGACGGCTTTTTTGAGAAGTGGGAGATCACTCTTACAACGGAGCTGCAGGAGTTCAGCAGAACATTTGTCATGAGCAATGTAATAGCAAAGCGCATGTTGGCGAAATCAGCCGCGAGTGCGGGCGCGCTTGAGGTGAGCGTCTCGTTCAACAGCGGACATAAGGCGGTCAACTGGTATCTATCAGAAGTCAACCTTGTGGAGGCGGAACTCCATACGTCGGTACTGTCGTCGGGCCGGATGGTTCCCCAGGTTAAGCCGAGTGTAGAGGCTGAAATAACCGCACCGGCCGGTGCGCTTGCGGGAGAACTCACGGCAGGCCCGAATCCTGTGGCCCGACTGGCGGGGAAAGTAAGCTTCTTCTGGCAGGGTAAGCGTATCCAAAGCGCATCGCTGATAGTTTTTGACGCGGCTGGCAATACCGTCAGCAAGGTACAAATTAAGGACGGCAAGGACATTAAGGACAACAGCGGCCGCCGAATTGTTGGTTCGTGGAATTTGACTGACAGCAGAGGCCGCACTGTTGCGGTGGGTACGTATTTAGTTAAAGGCGTGATAACGGTTGACGGCAAGAAGGAGAAGGTATCGTTAATGATAGGCGTAAGATAATGTTATGATGTAAACATTAGCGATATGGTGCTGTCTCAAAATCGGGCGGGGGTAAACCCCGCCCTTACATATAAGGGCGGCCTCATTATTTTTTCAAATATGCTTTTAACTGCAATAATAAAATAATTTTATTCACGTATTTTCTACCGCTTAATTTATATTATTATAAATCTCCAAAGATAAGACTTTTTCAATTCTCAATTTTTCGCTTCTCAAAAAAACAACTCTCACAAACTAAAACCACCAGCTTTGAAAGGGGAATAGCATGCTATACCTTATCCGCGTTTCCGTTTTCGGATTTTTATGCCTCTCTTTTTTTGCGGTATTTTTCTCTTGCAGTAAAACGCCCTCTCCTGTGCAGGTTCAAAATTACGGGACGCTTGAAATCAGGGCGAATGTTATCTCTTCAACCCTTAAAAAAGAGACACGCACGGAAGCTGAAAGTCTTGTTGTAGAGGTAAGCGGTGAAGGGATAGATACTGTGTTCATGCGTAAACTTGACCTCTCAAGACCCGCTTTGAGCGAAACGATTACAAGAATGCCTGTTGGGAAAAATCTTCGCATATCTATACGGGCAATCAGCAAAAACGGCGTAATAACTCACATTGACTCTCTGAAATATCATACCGTAACAATAGAAGACGCAAAAATTACGCCAATCGTCACGACGTTGATTCCTGCTGCCGGGTCAATATATTTGCAGTTTACAGGTCTTAGAGCAGACGCAGATTCCATACACGCAAGTTTCATTTCTGCTGACGAAAGTTTTCGTGTTAAAGCCGTTGCTGTAAATACCTCGAAAATAACAATCAACCTTGACTACATCCCTCACGGTACGGAAGGACTTTTGTCTGTAGTCATTAAGGACAAATCCGGCGACACTCTTAATGTTGCTGTTAAAGAGCTGACATTTAACGCACGCGGCGACAACAATATTCAATTGACGTTTACAACCCCGGGCGGTAGCAGTGAGATTGAAATCACTCTTTACGAACCTGGAGTAACGATGATATCCCATGACTTCAAATCTCAAAACATGCCGCTAATTGAAACCGGAGAACTTATCATAACCGAAATAATGTGGAACGCGGCAGACTCCAATTACGTTGAACTCTATAATACAACAAATGACACGCTTTTTTTTGACCCTCTGACAACAGATGTTGACGGTACGGTGCGGCATTACATGAACGTAAAAATCGCTCCGCACGGTTACCTTGTTATTGGACGCAGAAGTTTACCTTATGCGGATTTGTATCCCACTACATCCTTGGGATTTAACATTACTAATACAGGCAACTGGATAACAATCAAACGCGCGGACGGCACAATTATTAATCAAATATTTTGCGGAGGCGGCTCATACGAAAATATAGGCTGGCCTAAAGTATCTGGAAAGCGGTCGATAGAGCTTGCGAGAGACAAGTATAACGCTCAAGACAATAAACTCGGCAAAAACTGGAGACCCGCGGCGCAGCGTATCAGCGATGATATAAACCAATACGGTACGCCTGGGTTTTAGCTATGATAAATTTTCAAGCGCCTTTTCCGTTTTTTCCAAATTCTCAACAAGCCCCTGATATTTCTCACGCTCTTTTTCAACAACGTCTGCCGGAGCGCGGGCTGCAAAGCTCTCGCTCTCAAGACGCGCCTTTGTGCTTTGAACCAAAGACTTCAGGCGGTTGACCTCTTTTGTCAAGCGGTCGATTTCAACGTTTTTGTCAATGAGACCTTCAAGGCTTAAAAATATCTGGTTGCCTCTTACTACAGATGTCGCGGCGAAGCCGGGTTTTTGGGCTTGCAGAGAGACAACTGTGTCTGAGAGTTTTGCGAACTGGTTGATTGTTGCTATTTGTGAAGCAAGCCACTGTTCGTTTTCGCTGTCTGACGGTATAATAACCGCAGTACCTTTTTTATCAGGCGGAACGTTGTTTTCGGAACGGATAGTGCGCAGCGCAATGATACAGTTTTTCAAAAGCTCAAATTTACTCTCAATGGAATCATCTACAAAAGCAGAATTGAACTCAGGATAGGAAGCGATCATTATAGATTCTGAATCTATCAATCCGGCAAATGTCATTTTACTTCTGAGATGACTCCAGATCTCTTCGGTTATAAACGGCATAACAGGGTGGAGAAGTTTGAGGATAGAACCAAGCACGTATCCGCAAAGAGAGAGCGCGTCGTTTTTGCGCTGTAAATCCTCTTCCTGATAGAAGTCCGCTTTTTTAGCTTCAATGTACCAGTCGCAGAACTCGCCCCACGCGAAATCATAAATCGTATGGCAGGCTTCATTAAAACGGTATGCGTCAATCGCGCTGTCCATATTTTTTATTACGTGCTGCAACCTTGACAATATCCACTTATCCTCAGCTTTTAATCTCTCAGCGGGCGGAAGCTCTCCCTTTACAACCTCATCCTTAATATTTCCAAGCAGAAAGCGCGAAGCGTTCCACATCTTGTTTGCGAAGTTGCGTCCTATGTCAAACGTATCTTTGCTCAAGAATACATCCGAACCCTGCGCAGTTATCATCATCATAGAGAAGCGCAGCGCGTCGGAACCGTAGTCGCGTATGATGTCAAGCGGGTCTATTATGTTGCCAAGCGATTTACTCATTTTGCGCCCTGTTTTATCACGCACGGTACCATGCAGAATCACATCTGTAAACGGAAGTTTCCCCGTGAAATGATAGCTTGCCATTATCATGCGGGAGACCCAAAAGAATAGAATTTCCGGCGCAGTCGCAAGCGTATCTGTCGGGAAGAATTTTTTCATGAAGTCGTTACTCTCAGGCCAGCCCATTGTCGAAAAAGGCCAAAGCCACGATGAGAACCATGTGTCAAGCACATCTTCATCCTGCCGGAGATTTGCTGATGAACATTTTGTACATTTATCGGGAGTCTCTTCGCTTACGATAACTTCACCGCAGCCGCAATACCAAACCGGAATACGGTGACCCCACCAAATCTGGCGCGATATGCACCAGTCTCTGATATTTTCCATCCAGTCAATGTATGTCTTCTTCCAGCGCGCGGGGAAAAAGCGTACATCATCATTAAGCGCGGCCTTGAGCGCAGGCTCAGCCAAAGGCTTCATCTTAACAAACCACTGGTCGGAATAGTAAGGCTCCACAACCGTATCACAGCGGTAGCAGTGACCTACAGAGTGAACGTGCTCATCAATTTTTTCTACAAGCTCAAGCGCGGTAAGGTCTTCAATAATAGCTTTACGACAGACAAAACGATCCATCCCCTTGTATTTTTCGGGGATTTCGCCTGCCATGTGTCCGCTCTCATCCATAACCATAACAGGCGTAAGCGTGTGGCGCTGACCCATTGCAAAGTCGTTAGGGTCATGAGCAGGCGTTACTTTAACAGCTCCTGTACCAAACTCCTTGTCAACAAAACCGTCTTCAATAAAAGATATTTCCCTGTCGGCTAACGGCAGTCGGATTTTTTTATTTTTAAGCTCACTGTAACGCTCATCTGTTGGATTGACAGCTACGGCAACATCACCAAGCATAGTCTCAGGACGTGTAGTAGCTACTACGACATATCCGCTGCCATCAGCGTAAGGATAACGAAGATGATATAGCTTTCCGTTAAGCTCTTTATGTTCAGCCTCTTCATCAGACAGCGCAGTTTGACAACGGGGACACCAGTTTATTATATACTTGCCCTTGTAGATAAGTCCTTCATTATAAAGCTGAACAAAAACCTTCTTTACCGCAAGCGATAGGCCATCATCCATCGTAAAACGCTCTCTGTCCCAATCACAGGAAGAGCCAAGTTTTTTCAATTGATTTGTGATAGTCGCATGATACTCTTCCTTCCACTTCCACACTTCATTGACAAACGCTTCCCTGCCCAGAGAGTGGCGGTTTTTGTTCTCTTTGGCAAGACGCCTCTCCACAACGTTTTGAGTAGCTATGCCGGCGTGGTCTGTACCCGGCATCCACATCGTCTCAAAACCTTTCATTCTTCTGTGGCGGATTAAAATATCCTGTATCGCGTTATTGAGCGCGTGTCCCATGTGCAGTACGCCTGTTACGTTAGGCGGCGGGATTACAATAGAGTATTTCGGTTTTTTTGAAGTCTCATTACCGCGGAAATATCCCTGCTTCATCCAGTGAGCGTACCAGCGGTCTTCAACAATCTTGGGGTCGTACTGTTTTTCCATTTTTCTGTGAAATCCTGTAATGGGTCAATCGTGAATGTTTTCGGTTTTCTTTACTTTTTCCGTCAGGCGCAAAAATTCAAAATTGTACGGTTCTTTCATTATGGCATTATCAAGTTATGCGCAAAATCTATATCTGCGCAGTCACATAATCCGCCAAGTCAGAATTTTTCAGCTCTTTGAAGATGGCTGACAGAGCTTCGATATCAGGCTTTTGAGCGTTCTTGTGAGCCAAGAGGCGCATCAGGCAGCGGACAGCTTCTGACGGAACATTTTTTTGTCTGTAAACTTCCGCAGCTTTGCGCCACAGTTCAACAAGCTGAACAGGAGCCGGAATTTGCGCTTCATCTTTTAACATGTTATCAAATTCAGCCTTGGTGGTCTTTTTAAACATTTGCCGCAGTGTTTTATCGTTGTCGTCAATTACCGCGCCGGTTCTTACCACATCGTCAAGGTCGGTAATAGAGTCAAACACTGTAATATACCGCTCATAAAGAGTGCGCGCTTTTGCGCCGGGTTCGCCGGCTGCTACTTCCGCTATTACAAGCAGCATGTGGAAGAGGTCCTGTTCCATTATGCCGGCGCTCAGAAAGTTTTCTATCTGCTGATATGCTTCATCAAAACGGTCTGCATTGATTTGCGCCTGAATAAGGAAGCGGCGGCAGGAGAGGTCAAGTTTGTCAATTTTGGTTTCATCTTCATTTAAGAGCTGTTCGTAGGAACCGCTTACTTCACAGCAGGCTGCTTTAACTCTGAAACATAGAGCCGGATTAACTCTGTAAACCGACAAAAAGTGGTCGGCGGTTTCAAATCCTGCCGCAAAAGCTATTATTGAGTACGACTCCCAAAGTAAAGCTGAATCGGCGTCGGATATTGCCGGGAGCTGTTCTCCTTTGTAATATGCGTTCAGAAGTTGTGAGTATGGAGCGAGTATTTCCTGGTGTGCTTCAAAAATATCAGGCGCTGCGCTGCATACGGCGGCTAAAAAGAGATATTTGGGTGAATCTTTTTTATTACCTGCTCCAAAGCTCTGCACTGCGGCTTCAACTACCGTCTCATATTTTTGGCTTACAAGCATTAAACTTAAATAATCGCCTGTACGCACAGCCCCCTTGGCGCCGTCGCGCTCCATCCGCTTTTTGAGATACCAGAAGTAAACGTCATTATAACCTTCGCGCTGGAGCGTATTTATCAAAAAATCCAAATCCTGGGGGTCAGTAACCTTGTATATGGTGTTAAGAAAGAGAATAATCTCCTGAGCGGGCTGTCCTTTTAAGGCGGTGAGCAGAATCGCAATAAGCCACGCCTGATGCCGCGCTATGTTTTTGAGCGCTTTCACGGAGTATTCCATCGCATTCGCATAATCGCTGCGTCTCCACGCGGCAAGAGCCGCTTTTTCATAGAGGAACCGCTCATAGTCTTTGTAGTAAGAGACCGCGGCAGGATGAGCTTTTAGCATACGCGCAGCTTCATTCACTGCGGGCGCGAGCTTATTTAAAAAGCTCCCCTCTTTCATATCAAAACAGGCTTCATAGAAGAGGTCTATCTGCGCAGAGCCGGGATATTTAGGATAAGCGGTTTTAAACAGGTTAATCATCTTACTGTTAATCTCACGCCTGCTTACCAGACCGCGCTCTTTGGAAGCAGCCCAAATCATAGTGTATATGTTGTTAATAAACTCTTCGTCATGAAAAGTACAGAGGCTTTTTAATGCCGTCATATATTTGAGCGTATTTTGAAGAGCTTTAATCGCTTTTTTAGGCTGACCCGCGTTATAATACTCTCTGACAAGGTATGTCTGTATACGTACCCAGTTGCGGCTCCCCTCTTTAGTATCGTTAAGCGCGGCGGCTTCAAGCAGTTCTGTGTTGCGGCTCAGTTTACCGGCTACGAGAGTTTTGGTGTATCCGCTGTGATTGAGAGCAAGCCTGTCGGCCACTAAAATACCGTTCATCCCGCCGGGGGTGTCAAGATGTTCATGTATTCTGCCCTTGTAGCGGATTCGTTCTTTATTCATAAAAATGCGGTTTACAACGCTCTCGCCAATAAAAGCGCCTGTCTGCTTGTCAATATTTATCCACTTGACTGAGACATGGTCTAATTTGGGATTTTTATTATAAAGACTCTCTATGAACTGGCGGTCAGACGCCGTAAGCTTTTCCTTAAACCACTCGTCACAGTCAAGGAAAATAATGATGTCGCCTGCAGCAAACGAGATTGCATGGTTACGCGCTGCGCTGAAATCGTTAATCCACTCAAAATGTTCAACGCGGGCGCCGAATGATTTGGCAATTTCTACGGTGTTGTCTGTCGACCCTGTATCAACAACAATGAGCTCATCGGCTATGCCGGCAACGCTTTCTATAGACTGCTTTATATTATCCGCTTCGTTTTTTGCGATCCAGCATGCTGTGATTTTCATTTTTGGGCTCCGTTTTGAAAGCCCCGGGCGATGCCCGGGAGTACTGATGTCACCCCTTCAGGGTGCGGAAAAAGAATTATTAATAATTAACGGCCTTTATCTCAAAATACGCCTGAGGGTGTACGCATACGGGGCACTTCTCAGGAGCTTTTTCGCTGTCGTGAATATGTCCGCAGTTGCGGCAAATCCAGACTTGCTTTACTGTTTTAGAGAAGACGCCTTTTTCTTCTATGTTTTTTAACAATTTCGTATAGCGTTCTTCGTGTTCTTTTTCTATTTCGCCAACAGCTTCAAACAAAAACGCTATATGGTTAAACCCCTCTTCGCGGGCTTCGGCGGCCATGCGTTTGTACATCTCCGTCCACTCTTCATGTTCACCGCCGGCGGCGGCTTTCAGATTATCTATCGTAGAGGGTATCTCTCCCCCGCAAAGCAGTTTAAACCAGATTTTCGCGTGTTCTTTCTCATTCATGGCGGTCTCTTCAAAAAAAGCGGCTATCTGTTCATACCCCTCTTTTTTCGCTTTTCCGGCAAAATAAGTGTACTTATTACGCGCCTGACTCTCACCAGCAAACGCTTCCATCAAATTTTTTTCAGTCTTTGTACCTTTTAAATCAGACACTTTGCTATCCTTTACTAAAAGTGATAGAATATATTTATGTATATAATATATATTATATTACAGTACAAATTAAATATACATCCGAAAATTCACAATCAGTTTCCCATAAAAATAAGGAACTCTTTTCAAAATGGCTAATGTAAAATTTTACGCAGGAGAATCTTTCCCCTTAGAAATGCACAAGGTGCGCATCATCCAAAAGCTCAATCTTATTCCTGTAGAAGAGCGCCTCAAAGCGATTAAAGAGGCGGGGAACAATACGTTTTTACTTAAGAACCGGGACGTATTCATGGACATGCTCACAGACAGCGGCGTAAATGCCATGAGCGACCGGCAGGTTGCCTCCATGATGGAAGCGGATGACAGTTATGCGGGAAGCGAGACTTTCTACCGCCTCGAAAATTCCGTTAAAAACTTTTTTGGCACAAAATATTTTCTGCCCGCTCACCAGGGCCGGGCGTGCGAGAGT
>Ga0123356_10006074_pt1 | contig 12250 bp, 9 predicted proteins | sample TergutEmb28metaG_2_FD_92546 | JGI IMG/M metagenome (GOLD analysis project Ga0123356, IMG submission 92546) | Embiratermes neotenicus P3 segment gut microbial communities from Petit-Saut dam, French Guiana - Emb289 P3 | ecosystem: Host-associated > Arthropoda: Insects > Digestive system > Gut ... | reverse complement strand
TCTTCTTTTTTTAGGCTCTGTATAATATCCCAAATCCACTTTATATGTTGCTTATAGCGACTTATGACAACTTCCTCTTGCGAGTTGCTAAGAATTGTAATCTGCTCAACAGTGTCATCTTTAAATATTTCGTATATATGAAGGGTCTTTTCTTCAAGAGATAGGTCACTTGCCATTAAAGCGTCAGCGCTATCCTTAACGGCATTTAAAAACACAGACGCAATAAACTCAACATTTGGCAACGAGTAAGCATCCATGTCCTTTAGCCAGTCAATGGTGAAATCATGCATTTGTACAGCACTTACAAACATATCCTGTTTGTAAGTGCGAGAAACTGAGCGTGAACGGACAAGATAATTGTGTAAAATATCTCCACTGATGTATATGTCCTTTGAGTGTCGTACATAATCAAAAACAAAAGCAGTATCAGCCCCTATGAAAAAGTCAGTTCTGAATTTAAGAGCATTGTTTTTTATTATAGACATCCTGAATATTTTTGCCCATAGAGGGCGCATGAAAACATGCATACTTCTAAAGTAACGGTTGTAGTTTTCTTTTTTTATCAAAGCAGTAATATCTGAGTTAGTGCCGATTTCACGCAAGGTATTTTCGTCTAAATACACAGAAGAACAAACAGCCATATCCGAGCCAAACTCATCCATAGATGCAATCATCTTTTCTGCAAATGTCGGCTGATACCAATCATCATTATCTAACCAACAAAAAAACTCTTCACCCGAGTTTATTAAATTTTCAAAATACTCAGTATAATAACCCATTTTTTTGTTTTCTGAGGAAAAAAACGGGATGATACGACTATCCTTTTCGGCATAAGCCTTGATCATGTCAACAGTGTTGTCAGTAGATTTATCGTCAAGGATGTAGTAAGTAAAATCTGAAAATGTTTGATTTAGGACACTTTCGATCGCTTTATCAATATACTTTTCACCATTATATGATTTTGTAAAGAAAGCAAGTCGTGCCATTACAATGTCCTTTCATTCTTTGATTTCATAATAAAAACAGGTCTGTTCAGAAACTCACCAAGTGTGTCGTTTCTCGCTATGTTGGACTCGTTAAGGTCACAATAAATAATATTACCGTCAATAGATTCAGCTATCCCTATAAAACTGATTTCCCAGCAGCTTTTTGTTCCATCTGTGATAAACTCGATCATCTCTTTTTTTGTCCCATTAATAAACAACGGTTTTTTTATATCCCCGTGCCAGTTAAACCCAACTTGCAAAACTAATGTAGTTGTAATAGATGACAAGTTATTTATGCTGGTTAAAATAAGCTCTTTTGCTCTGTGCATATCGATTTGCGAATCCGAATAATCACTTCCAACATGATGAAGCACATTTAACAGAAGAGTTATATCCTTATGCGAATTTTTTGAGTTTTCGGTAAAATCGTAATAAGCGTTGACAACCTCAAGCCTGTGACTGACATCAATTAAGTCGCTTGCAAACTTCATAAAGTCAGCATGTGCTTTATTACCTTCATATGCTGTAACACTTTTTGCTCCTTTATCTATTAGCTCAAATGAAAAGAAACCTGTGTTTGCGCCGATATCTAAAGCTATTTTATCTCTGACAGATATTTTTTCCAGAATAAAACATAATCTCTCTATCTCACTTCTGGACTTGATTTGTAGTAAATCGTCATCCAGCAAAGCAGAGAGATTCGATGGTAAAGTCTGGTAATTCGAGTGCTTACTTGCTTTTGAGTAAAGACCTATAAGAGTATCTATTTTATTCCTATCCATAACTATACCTTCGATCAAATTGGACTTGTTACTTATCTGTACTCAGATTGAAAAACTTTGATAGTATCGTCTCTTAAGTAAATATCAGAAGAGTAAAAAAGCTCATACTCTTTAATAAACTTCTTTTCATTGTAATCTCCGTGGAAAACAACGTCGGCTCTGTTTTTACTGTCCAAAAACAAGCCACCTGACCAAAAGTATGGTGTGTTATCTTTATACGAGTCATTAACCTCGCATGATCGTATGAGACCATAATCACATGCAAAGCGTTCAAACAAGTCCATTTTGGCATCTAATATCAATTGTGACGGTCCCCAGAGTCTCGGATTGGCTTCGATTGCAAAATGCTTTTCGTTATGAAATTTACTTTCTACCATGACCAGACCATGAAACCCCAAGTTTAAAAACATGCTTATGAATTTGTCAGAAGCTTCGCTAAACGTATAACCCGACGATTTTGCGGCAATAATGGACAACCCTTGATCTTGCTGTATCAGGTTTTCCTGATTATAATGTGAAACTTTGCCATCAGTTGTAAAGTAGTAAAGAAAATAAATACTTCTTCCTCCAATAAAATTCTGGAAGTAGAAGTCTTCACTGTTATTTCCATCAAGAAATGCTTTGTATTGCTCAGAGGTATTAATAATTACCGGTCTTAAAGTTTTATTGTCCGGTGAAAAATAAGATTTTGGTTTCGCAACACATGGAAACTCAGGCTCATCGGTAAACTCATCCGGTACGTCTATACCATGCTCTTCACAAAGTCTTGAAAAGCTGTATTTATCAGATACTTCGTTATATATTTTTTCATCGCACAATGGAACTGTATATGCTTGTTTTTCAAGTTCATCCCGGTTTGTTAAAAGAAAGCGATTAAGATATTCAGTAGATGGTAGGATTACTACATTATCTTCTTGAATAAGCGTTCTCCATCTTGCAAAGTCTTCTGTTGAAAGAGATGCTTTTTCGCGGATTTCTATGACTTGTTCTCCGTACTCAGACAACAAGATCGGGTCATCGCTGCTGTTTGCCGCTATATGTATTTCGATAGCATTTTCTTTTGCGAAGCGACAAAAGGAAATCACTGCTCTTTGATTGTATCCTGATAATATCAACACACTGTTACTTTTCATTTAGCGGTTTCCTTTATGATTTATTGAAACTTTTGATAATGTGTACTATTTCATCAATACTACCCAAGTCATCGATTCCGCTCCCTCCCGGCAAAGCCAAAACGCGATTGCATAAAGAATCCGTATTCGGTAAGTATATATCCCCGCACAAATTTTTGTAGGGTGGGCTTTTATGGCAGCCGGGATAAAAATACCTTCTTGCAAAGATGCCGTGTGATTTTAGCAGATCATGTACCTCATCGCGAGGGTGACCATAAACGCTTTCATCAATTTCGGTTATTATATAGTGATAATTATTGATTTCATTAACAGGATAATCAATTATTGAAAAGCCTTTAACTTCGTATAATTTTTCCTTGTAGTAATCATATACATTTTTATTATGAGAAAGCACTTTTGAAAAACTCTTTAAATTACACAATCCCATTGCGGCTTGTATTTCGGTCATTTTTGCATTGATCCCGAGCCCTGTAACGTTATCTTCGCCTTCAAATGAGAAATTACACATTAAACGTGCCTTTTGAGCCAGCTCGTCATCATTGGTTACAATAGCGCCTCCTTCAAATGTGTTAAAGCACTTGGTTGCATGGAAACTGAGCACAGAAACATCCCCCAGTGCAGCAATTGGGCGAGATTTGTAGGTTGTGCAAAAAGCATGTGCGGAGTCATAGAATAGCTTTAATCCATGTTTGTACGCGATCTCAGCTAACTCATCATGAGGACAAGGCCTTCCCCAAATATGTACACCCATTATTGCGGAAGTTTTGTCGGTTATAAGCTGTTCTATCTTTGCAGGATCGATATTATGCGTTGCCGGATCAATATCACAAAAGACAGGTTTAATACCTGTCCATTGTAAGACATGAGCCGATGCTATAAATGTAAATGATGGTAAAATAACTTCCCCTGATAAATCTAGTGCTTTGATTGCGACAAGAAGACCGATCGTTGCGTTGCAAACAGTGATCACATGTTTAACGCCAAGAAGTTCTGACAACTTTTGTTCAAAATCCTTTACCAAAGGACCATTATTTGTAAGGTGCTTGTTTTCCAAAATAGTCCTTGCACTAGCAAGGAAGTCATCTGGATCGGGTATATTTGGTCGACCTACAAAAAATCTCATAAATTCACCTTCACAGTTATTTCCGACATTCTCAATTATACTACTATTTTTCGATCCTTTTCAATAGCTCAATGTCGATCAGTCGGGGTAAAATCCCCATTTTTTAACAAATCGGGATCTTCCAACTTGTATTTCCTCGTCACTTTCGTCGGATATCGGGGCTGCCTGGAAAGCATTGCACCTTAGAAGTGCATAACCGTTATGGACTATATTTAGCCCATGATCGAAAACCGAATGGCTAAGTACGGAAAACTGCTCGTCAAACATATCTGCATTAGTAAGTGCCGACCTTTTATATAACGTAAACCAAGCCTCCACTTTCTTGCTCGATATCCAAACTTCAGGAGCTGGTTCACCTGCTGCTAAGTAAACGACCCCTGTGTCTTCTTTTTCATATAGCGCGGTGGTCATTGTTCTAAGACTGTTCCAGATATATGGTACTTTACAATGCATTAGAAACACATCGTTTTGTTTTTTTATTGATGCAAACGTACGGTTTAAGATGCTTGCTGCGCCTTCTCCTGACTCCGCTACGATAACTTTAAACTGATCACTCTCCGACAAGTCCGGGGGAATCGCATCAGGGCGATCAATTATTACAAAAATCTCATTAACATTTTCCGGTGTACGTTCTCTAATCTCATCCACACGTACTTTCAGTAACTCGTGATGTCTGCCAACTATAAGAACAACGCTTATTCCATCGGGCTCCGGCTTTGAAGCATCACCATTACGAGCGGGTAAAAAATCATTGTATTCTCTTAGAAATATACTCCGGTATTTTTCATAATAAGCCATAGCCGCACCCGTGGTATCGTGCAAACACCAAGGCTTAACGCCTCCGTCTATTTCTCGCTGGTTCGGTACAAATAATTTATATCCTTTACGTAAAAACTCACAGCTCTGTGAAGCGTCATAAAAGTGCCAGTTATCGAGAATATCCTCACGCCAGTCCAGGTCGTACTGTGTAGCCATGAATACACCGTCGATTAACATAGCATCGCCTTGAATAGTCTCATTTTGGCTGTATCCCATTAATATTGTTCCACTGGAGTCACCGGAGTATATACAGCCCAGTCCTTGCGATGACTCCCAAAAAATCCCGGACTCGGGTATATCGGCAGAACCGACAACACCTACCATCCCGATAGATTCATCGCTTTCAAAAATCTCCAATAGATCAAATAAAATGCGCGTGTTTAATATGTTTATATCCTGGTGTATGTATATTTTATACTTTGCATTGCTTTCTCGCATTGCAAGATTGTACCCGGATGTGATAGATGAAGCATCCCTGACCGCACGACACTCAATGGAGTAACCGCGTGGTACCTCTAACCTGCTTATATAAAGTAACGACTCCTTATACACCTCATCGTTACTTACACATGCGATAAAGCAAAACAAATTATTATTCATTGTGATTACCTATTCTATGCATTGACAATATCATGGAGCTCACTTAATCGTGATTTATCAACCCATGCCTTATCGATAATATTGCAAAAATCATCTTTACTTATATGACCGGTCGATACTGCACTTGATAATATCGCTTTTGTTTTATCCGTCTCAATTCCAAATTCTATCCGGCGAAGCAAGAATCTGATTTTCTCATGAGTTAGTTCGTCGAGGTCTATATCGTGATTTATGGAAAGTAATTCATCATGAGATATTACACTCGTTTTAGCATGTGAGGTATTAACGCTTTTATCTTCATGATTGAATTTACTATTAAACTTTGCTTTATCGATCTGTAAATCGTTAGGATCATCATTCGACTGAAGAGATGTGCCCGCAAGATTTCTTGTCAGCACTTTATATCCAATGTTTGACAGACGTATTGCGTAATCATATACCGTATATCTGACAGTGCGATATTGCTCGTCAAAGACACCGGTTTTATCCAATGCGGAGCGTTTGTATAACGTAAACAGACCTTCCGGTGTCGATATCTCGGGATTTGACTCTTCTGACGTGCAACAGATAGCACCTACATCGTCTGTGTTGTGTATTGCATGCTGTAGTGATATAGTAATTGAACCGCTTAATGAGCTGCGATAATCCAACAGTAAAATGTCGTTTTGTTTTTCAGCGGTCTCAACTGCTTTATTAAAGAGGATAGCGGCACTTTCGTCAGGTTCTTTAAAGAGGATTTTTATACAGTCTTTTTCAAATAACTGCTGTATCTCTTTATCAAGGTGCTCAACAATGAGGATCAGTTGATAACTGTCTTTGCTGATGTATTTTTCGATTTCATCCAAACGCACCCATAAAGTGTCGATAGTATCACCGATGAGTAGCACGATACTAATGTCAGGTAGTTTTTCTTTTGCGCCTCCGGCTACGTTATCAATACGTAAATCCATGTACTCATTCAAGTAAGCAGTGCGATAGTTTTCATAATATGCAGTGGTTACTGTTCTTTCCATATAGTGCAAGCACCATGGTTTCGGGGTGCCGTCAGGAGTGTACTGGTCAGCGACGAGTACTTTGTAATTCCTACGTAAGAACTCACCACACTGCGATGCGTCGTAAAAGTGCCAGCCATCAAACAAATCTTCGCGCCATGGAAGGTCGTATTGTGTAGCGATAAGTAATCCGTCAACGATTTTAGCTTCGCCGTGTCGATCTTCCTGTCGACCATAATCGGGGAGTCTCGTAATAGTTGACAGTGCATCGTAAGTGCAACCCAGTGTATGACCGCTTTCCCACCATACTCCATGGTCCGGTATATCAACAGAGCCAACCATGCCGATGATCCCGACATCTTTGTCGTTTTTAAAAATGTCCAATAAATCAAATAAAAAACGCTTGTTTAATATAAAAATATCCTGATGCAAATAGATTTTATACTTAGCGCTGCTCGATTTCATTGCTGCATTGTAGCCGGAGGTCATAGAGCGTGCGTTTCTGACCGCCCGACACTCAACGGAAAACCCTTGTGGAATTTCCAACTGCTGAATATAGAGTAAAGACTCTTTGTATAACTCGTCATCATTGACACATGTTATAAAGCAAACCATGTTTTCCATTCAATATACGTCCATTCTACAGCCGAGATCGGCTAAACTTGACGATGTGGATTACTTTGACCGTCGCGGTCAAAGTCCCATTTTTCGTTAAAAATCAGTTCATCTGATCGAATATCACCAGTGTACTCATTTGGTGGCAATACCAAGCCGCTGACGTTTCTTTTAAGTATTTTATTCCCACCATTTATAAGTCTGAGAGCATAATCATATATCGAATATTCGAGTGTCTTGAAACGCTCATCAAAGGAACCTGTTTTTTCTAATGCTGTGCGCTTAAATAATGTAAATATTGATTCTAAGTTATTGGTTTTTTCCCATGTCTCGGGAAGTGGTTCGCCCCCGGAACAGTACACAGCTCCGATATCTGCTTCTGTGTATAATGCGTGTTGTACAGCTAAAGATATTGAGCCGCTTATGGAGATGCGACTGTCCATAAGTAATACGTCGTATTGCTTTTCAGATGTCAGGATCACCCGGTTTAATGTGCTCGCAGCATTATCGCCTGTCCCTGTAAAAATCACCTTTATTCCATCCTGCTCGAAAAGCTTCTCTGTCTTGTTTTCGAGATGATTGACCAAAATGATGAGTTCGTAGTTTTTTTTACCTATATATCTCTCAACTTCATCCATTCGTATCCAAATGGTATCAAGATTATCACCAATCATTAAAACGACACTGATTCCGGTTGCTTCTTTTTCTGAAATACCGGCTTCATCAAAAACAAACTCGCTATACTCAGAAAGAAAAAGGCTTCGGTACTTTTCATAATAAAGCATACTTGTTGCTTCGCCGATGTAATGTAAGCACCAGGGCTTTGGAGTTCCGTCGGGATCGTATTGATTCGCGACAAGAACCCTGTGATTTTTACGCAGAAACTCACAGCACTGCGAGGCATCATAGAAATGCCATCCGTCAAATAGATCCTCGCGCCATGGTAAGTCATATTGAGTGGCAATGATCAGCCCGTCGACTATTTTTGCATCCCAGCCTGTTTCTGAAGGCTGATTTATACCGGCAAGCTTGGTAGATGTAGTCTTACAGTCATAGGCACAGCCAAGGATCTGTCTGGCTTCCCACCAGACTCCGTCTTCCGGTATATCGGCGGAACCGACCATACCCACCAGCCCAATCGCTTTATCACTATTGAAAAGACTCAGCAAATCATGTAAAAAACGTTTGTTGATAATGTATACATCCTGATGAATGTATATTTTATACTTTGCATCACTTTTCCTCATTGCTGCATTATAGCCTGAAGTGATGGAGCGTGCGTTTCTGACAGCGCGACACTCGATAGCAAACCCCTCTGGGATGTCTAACTGCCGGATATAAAGTAAGGACTCTTTGTATAGATCTTCATTATTGACACAGGCTATAAAGCAAAACGTGTTGCTCATAAAAAATATCCATTCTTCGTTGTAATTGGCGTTCCCACTTAGTCTTTGATCAAGTCGGTGATTTCGTTCAGAGTTGACATGTCGACCCATGTTGCATAAAGGATATTTGCGATTTCTTCCTCGCTTAATCGCCCGGTACGGAAAGCAGTTGATAAAGCATTTTTTGTTTGCTCCGGTTTGATCCCAAATGCCAGCCGACGTACCAAAAGCCTGAATGAATCAGGTGTGATAACGTTAGGATCAATATCAAAGACCATTTCGTTGAGTTCATCTTGCGATAAAACGCTAATGCTGAGTGTGGATGTGTCTATTGTAAGATAGCCTAACCTTGGTGCTCTAAGCCTGAAGTCGGCAAACTCTTTAATGAATAACGGATCTCTTTGAAGTGCATAAATATCTGCTGCACTTGCTTTGATAATTATAAGTCCCGGTTTATCAGTCATAGGCAGTATCGTCATAAGCTCTGAGATGATTGTTGGAACATCGTGATCCTTGTTATTAATAATACCGATGATTTCTAGCTCACTCTTATTTACCAACTCATTTAAGTACTCATCATCTGCATTCGTGTGTTGCAAACTCTCCAATGATGCTTCAAGTTCTGCACATAGTTGTTTCAACTCATCAATGAGAGCAGCATCATCTGTACTCTCCATCGAGCGTGTGTAATACTCTTTCGCTTCGTTTTCAAAGCCCAGACTTTGGTACACATAGCCAAGATTATACAGTAAGTCGGTGTTGGTCGGATGCTTTGCCACTCCATCCACTAGAATATCACGTGCGGTTTCGAGCTCCTGTGTTTGAACATAAAAAATTGCTTGTACGGCAATAAATTCGGGTTCTTTTCCGTGCGTTGCTCTATGCTTCTCAAATAGTTTAAGCGCATTTTCAACATCTGACGCCTCAACAGCTTGCATGATTTCATCAATATACAACATTTTCAGACACTCCGCAGATATTTAGTTTTTTAAGGCAATAACTTAATCTATTGCAAATATTATACTATTTCTGAATATTGAAAGCAAATAAGACTTACTATGTGTTTCTTGACAGATGCATCGTGCTAATCTATACTTGGTTATGTTGCTAGGAATTATTATTCAGAGAGTTGAATTGAGGTGTAATTATGGCGTCACAAGACAAATTGAGGACAATGTTCAATGAAATGAATCTGGAGCAGAAAGGCAATTTTATTGAAAACTTAAAAAAGTCGCTCGAGGGGAGCGACGATATTGAGAGCGTGCAATTTCTTGATGAATGTGTAGCGCACTACACAATGGAGAAGGAATTCGTTGAAAGCATGAACGAGGCAGAGGCTGAAGCCGTGCCGGAGGCAGTGGTTGAAGCGGAGACGGAGGTCGAGGCCGTGGTCGAGCCTGTGATTGAAGTTATGGCGGAGGTCGAGGTTGAAGCTGTGGTCGTGGTAGAACCCGAGGCTGAGATTGAGGTTGCAGTTGAGCCTGAATTAGAGTTGGAACCTTTGCCTGAACTAGAGCCTGAGGTCGAGTTAGAACCCTTGCCTGAACTAGAGCCTGAGTTAGAGTTAGAACCTTTGCCTGAATTAGAGCCTGAGCCAGAACCGGCGCTGGAACTGGAGCCCGAACTCGAGTTGGAGCCTGTTCCTGAAATAGATATTGAACTAGAACCCGAGCCCGAATTAGAACCGGTTATTGATATTGAACCTGAGCTGGAACTGGAACCCTTGCCGGAACTTGAACCTGTACTGGAACTTGAGCCTGAACCGGAGCTAGAACCCTTGCCGGAACTTGAACCTGTACTGGAACTTGAGCCTGAACCGGAGCTAGAACCCTTGCCGGAACTGGAACTGGAACTAGAATTAGAACCTGAACCGGAACCCACCGTAGGGGTCGAACACCCGGTCGACCCGATCGCACCCGAACTAGAACCCGAGCCTGTTAGCATAGCAGCAGCACCTGCATCAACAAACAAAGTTGACAGCATCGCGCTGGAAATTTCCAAGCTGGCTGACAACATCAGATATAAAATGAACGTAATAGAAACGATATCACATCTGCTCTCCGGTGAAGGAAGCGAAATCGTTGAATCGGTAGTACAGGCGAAAGGATCGGAATCACTTGAAAGTACCGATGCCTATGAGGAAAAAGTAGACAGCATTGAAACAGGCATTTCCGAGTTCGCAAACAGCATAAGACATGATATGAAAGTGATGGAAGCAGTATCAAATCTGTTATCCGGAACCGGAGAAAAATAAGGAGGAAATAATTATGGCTATTCCGGAAAAAATGAAAGCTCTTGTTGCATACGCTCCCGGTGATTATCGTTTAGAGAGTATTCCCACACCGCGCGCATCAGGCGATGATGTGATCGTCAAAGTTGAAGGCTGCGGCGTCTGTGCCGGCGATTTAAAAGCCTTTTACGGTGCTCCAAGCTTTTGGGGAGGCGATGGAAGCCCCTCATACATAAAAGCTCCTGTTGTACCCGGACACGAGTTTGTAGGAACTGTAGTCGAAGTTGGTCCCGACCAGAATTTCTTTAAAGTGGGAGAAAGAGTTGTTTCCGAGCAAATCGTACCATGTGGTGACTGCCGCTTCTGCGGAAGTGGTCGCTACTGGATGTGTCAAAAGCATGATATATACGGATTCCAGAACAATGTTAACGGTGGTATGGCAGAGTACATGCGTTATCCGCACGAAGCACTCAAATATAGGATCCCCGATGACTTGCCGCTGGAACAAGCTATCCTCATAGAACCGTACGGTTGCTCAAAACATGCAGTCGACCGTGCAAATATCAATAATGAAGATGTTGTTGTTCTTTCGGGAGCGGGTACGCTAGGACTCGGAATGGTCGGAGCGATAAGAAAGCGCAACCCTGCATTATTCATAGTACTCGACATGAAAGAAGACCGTCTCGCGAAAGCACTGGAATTCGGAGCCGATCTTGCACTCAACCCCGGAAAAGAAGATGTAGTTGCTAAAGTTATGGAACTCACCGGCGGTTATGGATGTGATAAATACATTGAAGCAACCGGGCATCCGTCAAGCGTACAGCAAGGACTTGAAATGATATGCAAGCTGGGTACATTTGTTGAGTTCTCTGTTTTCGGAGATCTTGTTACCGTAGACTGGTCTATTATCGGAGACCGCAAAGAGCTTGATCTTCTGGGAGCTCATCTGTCACCATATTGTTATCCGGCTGTCATTAAATGGATACAAGACGGAACGATGCCGACAAAAGGTGTCGTATCGCATAAGTTTCCGCTTGAGGAATGGGAAAAGGCATTTGAACTGGCAAAGACCGGAGATGATAACTCGATCAAGGTAATATTGGTACCATAAAGCAGAAAAGAACCCTATAGTAAGCTGAACATGTTGGTGTCATACGTCGCAAAATAATTAATTAACTTACACCTGAGTCTCAGAAAAACGTGAACTCAGGTGTATTACGTAGAAATGGAGTAATCAAATAATGCATGCCATAGAAAAAATACTGGCAAAAGCTTGCGGACAAGAGTCTGTTACGGCAGGTGAGATAATTAATGCGAAGGTGGATTTTGCAGAGGTCAATGATTTATACTTGCAAACGATCCATTCGTTTTACGAAATGGGTGGCGAGAAGGTCTGGGATAAATCGCGTGTAGTTTTTGCATTTGATCATTACGCACCTGCACCAACTATAAACAGCGCAGCAATACATCGTGAAATGAGAGAGTTCGTCAAAGAAAACGAGCTTGTCCACCATTTTGACATCAACGCGGGAGTCTGCCATCAGGTAATGGTAGAGTCCGGTGTAGTTTATCCGGGCATGGTCTT
>Ga0123356_10006073_pt1 | contig 12250 bp, 10 predicted proteins | sample TergutEmb28metaG_2_FD_92546 | JGI IMG/M metagenome (GOLD analysis project Ga0123356, IMG submission 92546) | Embiratermes neotenicus P3 segment gut microbial communities from Petit-Saut dam, French Guiana - Emb289 P3 | ecosystem: Host-associated > Arthropoda: Insects > Digestive system > Gut ... | reverse complement strand
TTCAGTAAATATCCAACGTTCTGAAGATGAGCCGACAAAAATAATATCCCCTTTTGTTTCATTAGAGCTTTTTTTAATAATTAATAAAACAATATAATCATTCGGATATAATTCCTCAGCTTGCTGTCGAGTCACTCCCGATTTAATTATATTAAACATCTTTAACACTCCTTTGATTTAGTAAGCTAATAATAACATATACAGCAGATAATTTCAATAAAGCACATTGCAGCAGTCAAGTAAAATAGTGAGCAACAAGTTTGAAAGTACTGCTTTTCGTTGCTTTTTAGATGAAAGGAAGTTATTAGTGAAGCCGAAGCATTGATGGAAATGTATATTTCATCCTAATGGGAATATCAGATCCGGGTGCAACTCGGCTATGCGGCGGGTTGCTTTGCCGATGTTTTCCATGCCTCCCATGCGGTCTCCTGTGCCGCTGTTGTTTGATGTCCATGCCATGGCGCCTTGCCAGCCGTTTGCGAGGAGGTTTTCGTAGTCTTCCGTCAGTGTAAAACCTTCCGAGCCGTTGCCTGAATGCTCTGCAAGGATAGCCGGTTTTGAATCACACAGACCCCAGCCGCCACGGGAGCGCGGACCGAACGGAGATGATGTAAACGGTATGCCGTACCACTGCCCTACCCAGTCATAGTAATGAGGTGACCAGAAGTCGAGACGTGCGTTATCGTTCGGATAGATTTTTTGTAAAAATGTGTCAGAGACTTTATTGCCTTCATAACCCGAACCGTCAGCATTGTATTTTGGAAACGCCATTCCGACAGTGACAAGAACAGTGCTGTTTTCACGTATTGCAGCAGCATTGCGTGCGAAGAAGCGCGAAATATCTTCCCAGGCAAGCTGCCCGTTTTCCGCACCTTCATGAACCCAGTCAGGTTCGTTCATGAGGTCGATGCTCCATAAAAAAGGATTTTCCTGATACCTGCTAAGAAAAGGAATCGTAAAATGTTCAATATATGAGTCGACAGCCGCATCACTTTTTACCATGTTACGCCAGCTTTGGGCACCGCGGCTTTTAAAATGGTCGAAGGAAGTAAATGTCGGCATTAAATAAACACCGTGCCGCTCTGCTGATATAAAAAGTTTGTCCAAAGCATCCCAGTGTTCATCTTTTACACCGCTCACCATACCATCATTGTCAATAATGATAACACCGTTGTCATTATTGCAATTAATCCATATACGGGCAGAATTTATACCGTTTGCCCGTAACTCTGCGAGGTGTCCGTCCCACCAGCTCTCATCATACCCGCTGTCAAAATCATTCCATTTATGCCATGCTACATTAACACCGTTGATCCAAATAGGTTTAGTACCGCCGTCAACATGAAACTTACCGTCAACTATCGATATGTGTTTTCTTTCCCTATCAGTCATAGGTGTCGGTGATTCGGCAGGAGGCGGTACGGTAGCAGTCGGAGATGTTAAATCAGGGGTTGTCTCCGGTGTTACATTATCTCCGGAATCTGATGGAGAACACGCAGATAATACCAATCCGGATGAAGATAAAGTAAGTAAAACTATCGCAAACAATTTAAGATGAAGATTTTTCATTTTCATTTGATTTTCCTTTTTTATTGAGTTAATTAATATTATTATACAAATCTTTTTATATGTCTGCAATACTATGCTTGTCAATCTTGAAGTTGCTGATAGTCATATGATAGAATCTGCATAATAAAATAAACATCATTGAGAGGGTTGGTTATGATTAAGTATATGAAAAGCACGGCGTGTGATATGCTGGAGAGTAATATTATTCCGTTTTGGAATGGTCTGCGGGATGATGAATACGGTGGGTTTTACGGGTTTATGGATATAGATTTAAACCTTGATATCAAGGCGGATAAGGGGTGTATTTTAAACAGTCGGATTCTTTGGTTTTTTTCCGAGGCTTCGCGTGTTTTGAAAAGGGATGATTTGCTTGAAAGTGCCCGTCATGCTTATGAATTTCTGATAAATCATTGTCTCGATAAAGCTCATGGCGGCATTTTATGGTCGGTTACTTTTGACGGTCAACCGGCGGATACAACCAAACATACATATAATCAGGCTTTTGCTATCTATGCTTTAGCAGCTTATTATGAGGCAAGCGGTTATAAAGCGGCACTTGATATTGCATTAAAGCTTTTTAATTTACTTGAAGAAAAATGTACCGAAGCAAACGGATACGGAGAAGCATATGACCGTGCTTTTACGCCGATAATTAACGATAAGCTTTCGGAAAATAATATTATCGCCGACAGGACGATGAATACACTTTTGCATGTTTTTGAAGCATACAGCGGACTTTATCGTGCGACAAAAAGCCTTGAAGTGAAAGAAAAAATGCTGTCTATCTTAGATACATTTGTTAATAAAATATATAATCCGGTACTTAAGAGGCAGGATGTCTTTTTTGATGCGGATTGGAACTGTATTATTGATTTAATTTCATACGGGCATGATATTGAATCCTCATGGCTCATTGAGTGGGGATGCAAAATGCTTGAAAATCCAATTTTATTGAAGCAGATAGAAGACATATGCTCGGAGTTGACGGCAAATGTTTATGACCGTGCTTTTCGCGAAAGTTCTCTCAGAAACGAATGCGAAAAAGGTGTCGAGGACGAAGCACGGATTTGGTGGGTGCAGGCGGAAGCGGTTGTCGGCTTTTTGAATATGGCAGGGAAGCATCCGGAGCAGCCACAGTATTTAGCGGCAGCTGAAGATATTCTGAGATTTATTGAAGAAAAAATAATAGATAAGCGTCCCGGCTCCGAGTGGCTCAGTGAGGTCTTACCGGACGGCAGCCATACGGAAAACAAAAAACCCATAGTAGAGGAATGGAAATGCCCCTACCACAACGGGCGCATGTGTTTGGAAATTATTACACGATAAACGCAGGACTTTTTACTCTTCTAAGGCAGCAAATACGATAATACGTTCGTCTTGGTCGTCGCTCGCCGTGCAGGTGGATAACAGCAGGAATTTACTTGCATTCGCGGGTGCATTCGGGAAAACAGAGGCTGCGTTTTGCGGGTCAGTGAAACCTATGCTGAATGCTGCGTCCCATGCATCTGTTTGTTTTGCCGAAAATATTCTGTAAGTCAATGTTTTTCCGTCTCTTGCGGTAATTGTAATTATTGGATTTGCACGCAAAAAAGAATTGTCGAGATAGCTTGTAACCGGAGAGAACATCATTCCCCTTCTTGTGCGGTGTCCGTAAATTATTGTCACATTATCATTGAAATCCTTACTGTTGCGGTAATCCATGAAAATTGCGCCTGCCGAGTTTTGCTGTCCCGAAAAAGTTATATTTATATACCTGTCATTATCGTTTCCGCGTACAACAGGGTATTCCAAGTGGTTTTTGATCGAAATCCAACCCACAAAATCCGGGTTAATCCGCGCCAGCTCATCCATTGTCAGAGGCTCGACCTCTTCTGCCTCGTCTTCCTCATCATCTTCTTCATCACCATCATCACCATCTGAATCGCCAGCAGGTATATCAGGTTTCGGTGTTTCTTGCGGCTCCGGTGTTTCTTGCGGCTGAGGCGTACTTAAAAATATTTCTCTTAACCCGTCATATTCATCTTTTGCGGCAGCATCTTCCAACTCCATTTTAAGTAAACTGCTCAACCCGAAAATTATCAAAAACATACATACCGGAATAATGATCAAATACGGTATATATTTTTTGATTTTTACCTTTTTACTGTTTCTTTTACCTTTACTGCTGAACAATTTTCGCACTATTGTTTAGCCGCCTTTTTTGTTCAATCATGACAGGGAGTCATGGGTTTGTCAATATTAACAATTGCCTTTTTGTTGTATTGAGGGTAGTATATATTAAACAGACAGTTTAACGATTATAGAGGAATAATATTATGCCTGAAATTAGTTTGTTTTTTGGAAATCGAATAACAATGTATTGGAATGAACATAATCCGCCTCATTTTCATGTGGAGTATGCAGAATACAAGGCAACAATATTAATACATGAGTGTGTAATTGAAAGAGGATTTCTCCCGAATAAACAATTAAAACTTGTTTTAGCCTGGTGCGAAATACATAAAGATGAGCTTATGCAAAACTGGGAATTGTCAAAGCAAAGCAAACCTATGAACCCAATTAATCCTCTTATATAAACAAAAATATGTAGTTTACGGATGTGATTTTATGGTAAATAATAATTTTGACAAAATTGGATTTTGGCCTGCCGTTTTACAAGCTGTGCCAACAGATGATTATGGTGTGTATGTATACTTTAATGATGGCTCTGTACGTTTTTTCGATGTTAAACCACTTATTAAACCCGATACAGTATTTGAGCCATTAGAAGATATAAATTTTTTCAAATTAAAACTTACTGTAATTAATGATACCGTAGCATGGGATATAGGTGGTAATCGTGACCCCCGTACGTGTATTGATCTTGACCCGTTTGTTCTCTTTAATCAACCGTCAGTAGCAGACCCATTAACTAAAACTTTACAAGTGGCAGAAAATACTATCCCTTACTCACAAGAGTAAACATTCTAATTCATAGAGACGGAGGCTATTTGCAGCTCCGTCTCTTTTTATTCGAGTTACATAAATCTTGCGTTTAACTCCAATATTTATAATTGCCTTTTTGTTGTATTGAGGGTAATATATATTGGTATTTTATTCTCGTTGAAAGGGTGGTGTATATGGCGCGTGTGCTTGTTGTTGGTGCAGGAATAACCGGATTTGCTGCGGCTTATACACTGGCTGAATGCGGAGTTGAAGTTACAATTGTAGAAAAAACCGATACGTTCGGGGGTAAAATCCTTTCCTATGGATGCAAGGCAGAAGAAGAATGCCAAAATTGCGGTCTTTGCCTGACTGCAAGATTGTGGAGCAATGTAGCAAAGCATAAAAATATCTTCAGGGCATACAACTCCACGATTTCTGACATTTCAATAAAATCAGGTAAATATTCAATTAAGTTTGATGAAGGTTCTGATGCCATCCATTTTAATCAAACTAACTTTAATAATATCGATGCAATAATTATTTGCACTGGGTTTGACGCTCTTGCGCACAGTCATTTTGCACATTTACACATCGACTGTACCGCAGGTCTTTTGACCGGAAAACAAATAGAAAGCCTCATGCTTAAACGCACTCCCGACAAAATATTCGAAGAACCGCCAAAAAGCATTGCATTTATTCAATGTGTCGGCTCCCGTGACCAAAACGAAAGCGGTAATTATTGCTCAAAAGTCTGCTGTTCGTACTCAACACGTTCTGCAAGGGTAATACACAGCTATTATCCGGATTGTGAAATAGTTTTTTTCTATATGGAACTGCAAAATGTAAAAGGCGGCGATTATTATAAGGAGCTTCGGGAGCAAGGTATTAAGTTCATCAATTGCAGACCCTTAAAAATTACAGGTGGTTCACCAGTTGTTATTGAATATGATAATCAGGCAGAGGGAATTTTAAGCAAAGAGTTTGATTTAGTCGTTCTCGCTGACGGTATTTGTGCCGGCAACGATAACAGCAGGATTGCCGAAATCTTTAATCTTGACATGGATAAAAACGGCTTTTTATATGCTGTTGGTGATGATTCAAGCATATATGTTGCCGGGTGTGCAAGAGCTCCTATGAAAATAGAGGAAGCTTACTCTGATGCTGTTACGGTTGCAGGAAAGGTTTTATGTCAGATAAACAAACAATAAATATTCTAATAATCGGCGAAAACAATTTTAACAGCCATGTATGTGAGTATTTTTCACAGAAAGGTTTTACAGTTGTTAGTGTTAGCGATGTGTTTTCAATACGTTCTTTTAGCGGGGAAATAGGAAATTTCACTGTAAATACTAATGATTCTGAGCTTAAAACTGATTTTGTACTAATAACCGAGCATCCGTCTGCTGCTTATGAAATCAAGCAAGGAAGCGGTTCTGATAACGGACCTGTTGTATTTCTTCTCGATTATGTCCATGAGTCACCTCCGGCGGCATCAATATACGCACTAAAAAACGCAACTTTGCTTGCAAGAAAAAAAAGGAAAGTATATTATCTGGCGAAATATATCCGAACCGCAGGACAAGGTGTTGAAGACCTTTATAAAGAAGCTCGTAAAACAGGGGTTGTTTTTTATAAATATAGTGATTTACAAATGGAATTTAACACGGATAACGAAGAATATTTATTGCAAGCAAACGATTTATTCGGGAGCACTGAACCAAAACTTTCCATACAAACAAAAAATATATTTATAGATAACAACATGGATGTCAGTAAGCGTTTTGCTTATATTTCAACTAAGTTAAACTTGAATACGAATAAACATGGTTTTCTTACTGAGGACAGGTATTTTCTCGCTCCGGCTCTGACAAGCCGCCGGGGAGTATTCCACCTGACACGTGACCTTGCGGCAGAACGACCAATCGAAGTTCTGGATTTTATTTTAGTAAATACGCAGCTGTTTATACATAATAAAAATAATAAAAAAAACGAAAATTCCGACCGCGTTGTTAACACTGCGACGATTGACGGAAAAAAATGTGTTTTCTGCTACAACTGTTACCGCTCATGCACCCATGCGGCTCTTGAACCCGATTTAAGTGAAAATCAAATGCAATGTCTGTCAAACGCCTGCGAAGGCTGCGGCATTTGCGCCGGTATCTGCCCTGCTAATGCAATTGCTTTAAAAATAAAGCACAACACCTGTCCCCCTGTTTCTTGTCGTTCACTTGTAATCTGCTGTGAAAATTCGGCAATCGATGCAGTTGATAGTACAGAAAACATTGATTACCTTACCGTGCCGTGCGGAGGTGCGGTTGACCTTGAGCAATTATCGGGAAAGTTAAGCTTATATGATAAAATAGCAGTTGTTGTCTGCCCCGATGATGCCTGTCGCCATTTTAAAGGTAATAAAAGAGCCTCTGCACAAGTAAACCGTTTGCAAAAAACACTTGAAGCAGCAGGGTTGGACTGCAACCGGATAAGTATTATTAAAGCCTCAAATGCAATGCAGAAAATGTTGCATGAGGAGTTAAAGGAGTTGTTGGAATGATTATTGCAGAACAAAAAAATATTGATGAAATAATCCGCTCCGTTGAGCCCTTCAGTAGTGTTGCTGTTGCAGGTTGCGGCGGTTGTGTCACTGTTTGTTTATCCGGCGGAGAGAAAGAAGCTAACAGTATTGCAGATATTCTTCGTCTTTCGGTAAAAGACCGCGGACGAGAGGTTTCTATTACCACCACAACACCGTCCCGTCAATGTGATATGGAGTTTTTGGACATATGCGAAAAGGATCTTGAAAACGTCGATTGTATTCTATCAATGGCTTGCGGCGCCGGCGTACAGTTTATGGCAGAGAAATTCCCGGATAAAGTGGTTGTACCCGGTTTAAATACATCATTTATCGGTGTTAACAGAGATTTGGGTTATTGGACGGAAATGTGTCAGGGATGCGGTAACTGCGTGCTTGAAAAGACCGGCGGCATCTGCCCTGTCGCAAGATGTTCAAAAAGTCACTTCAACGGTCCGTGCGGCGGGTCGGGAGACGGTAAATGCGAGATAGATAAAGAGGTTGAATGCGGTTGGCAATTAATATATGAAAGAATGAAGCGAATTGACCAACTGGACAAACTATTTGAGCTTGAAGAAATAAAAGACTGGAGAACAAGCAGAGACGGCGGTCCCCGCTCTATGCGCCGGGATGATGTTGTTGTTTGACCTGATTCTCCTTCACCTACTAAGTTTCTCATAAGTTTACGGAGGTAGTTTAAATTGCTTGACAATAAATCAAATTTACAAAAAACTCTTGAAGCAGGTCACTTTTCTGTGACTTCGGAACTTGGTCCTCCGATGAGTGCCAATGCGGATTTTGTACGTGAGCGCTCAAGGGAGATTGCAGGACTGGTGGATGCTGCCAATGTAACGGACTGTCAGGCTGCTGTTGTCCGTATGTCAAGTATTGCCGCTTCGGTTTTGGCTATGCAGGAGAGCGTTGAGCCGATTTTACAAATGACATGCCGCGACAGAAACCGTATTGCGATTCAAAGTGATTTGCTCGGTGCTTCTGCTCTTGGTATAAAAAATCTGCTTATACTTTCGGGTGACCATCAGAGTGTCGGAAATCACCCGCAATCCAAAAATGTCTTTGATATTGATTCGATTCAATTGATAAAAGCAATGAACGACCACATGGAAAACGGTACATTCATTGGCGGCTCTACAAGTAAAATGCCTGCACAGTTTTTCTTGGGAGCAACAGCAAATCCTTTTGCAGACCCGGAGGAAATGCAGCTTATCCGCCTTGAGAAAAAAATCAATGCCGGAGCAAAGTTCATTCAAACTCAGGCGATTTACAATGTTGACAGATTTAACACATGGATGGAAAAAGTGCGTGAACGCGGATTACACGAAAAAACATATATATTAGCCGGTATCGTTGTAAACAAAAGCCAAAAGTCAATAGAAATAACCGCAACAGTCCCGGGCATGGACATCCCCGAAAGATTACTGGAGCGAATGAGAATTGCCGAGGACAAACAAGCGGAAGGACTTGCAATCGCTTTGGAGCTTATAAATGATATCCGTAAAGTCGAAGGTATAAAAGGCTTACACATAATGGCAATAGGCTGGGATGAAATAGTACCGACATTACTGGAAAAAGCAGGATTTCTGCCAAGACCGAAAGTATAGGGTAATGCTTAGAATGTGCAAATAAGCCTGAATCAATAAAGGAGACATCATTATGCCTGACACTAATTTTAAGAAAATAGTTGCATCTCAACCCGGCGGAGAGCATGTGCTTGATTGTTTTTTGTGCGGCACATGTACAGCCGGCTGCCCTGTCAGTGAAATTGATGAGAGTTTTAATCCCCGTAAGATAATGCGGCAGATTTTGCATGGTGAAAAAGACGAGACACTTTCCAATGGTGAAATTTGGAAATGTTATCAGTGTCACACATGTGTGGCTCATTGTCCTCAGGATGTGAGGTTTGCCGATATTGTACGTGTTTTACGGGAGATCGCTGTAGCAGAGGGTTTTTATGATAGTGAGTTTTTCGATAATATCAAAGAGATTGACATAAAAACACGTAAGCAAAGGTTGGAGCAAGTGGGAAAGCTGCTGGGTAAGTAACAAGGAGTTTGAATGAAAAAACCGGTAATGGTTGTCGGCGGAGGAATAGCGGGAATTCAAGCATCTTCGAATTTGGCGGAGATGGGTATTCCCGTGTTTCTTGTTGAAAGCTCACCGAGTATCGGCGGACGTATGGGACAGCTTGATAAAACGTTTCCGACAAATGATTGCTCGGCTTGTATTCTTGCGCCGAAAGTAACCGATTGCTTTAATCATCCGCTTGTTAAAACCCTCACTTTGAGTGATCTGCTTGAAGTCAAAGGTGAAGCTCCGAACTTTACGGCAGTTGTAAAACGCCGCGCACGATATGTTGATGAAGAAATCTGTAAAGGCTGCAGCGACTGCGAAGAGGTCTGCCCTGTACTTGTAAAAAGTGAGTATGACATGGGGTTGGGTAAACGGCATGCAATATACAAACCGTTTGCTCAAGCTGTACCCAACAAAACTGTTATTGATAAAAAAGGAACATCACCTTGTAAATACAACTGTCCGGCAAAGCTTGATGCACACGGCTATGTAACACTAACCGGTGAAGGACGATATGAGGAAGCTCTCAAGATTGTAAGACGTACAACTCCGTTTGCAGGGGTCCTCGGCAGAGTGTGCTTGCACCCGTGTGAAGAAAACTGTACGCGTCAATACGTGGAAGAACCTGTATCAATTGCTTCACTTAAGAGATTTATTGCCGATTATGAACTCCGCAATGGTATAAAACCGGTCGATGCAGTTGCACTTACATTAAAAGAACGCAATAAAAAAGCAATCGAAACAGGTATAAATATTATTAATCCAAAAAACGACAAAATCGCAATCATCGGTGCAGGTCCCGCAGGGCTTAACTGTGCTTATCAGCTCTTATTACAAGGCTATAAACCCGTGATTTTTGAGGCTTTGCCGGTTGCAGGCGGTATGTTAAAAGTCGGTATTCCCGATTATCGTTTGGATAAAAACATTTTACAAGGAGAAATTGACATTGTAGCAGGACTGGGTGCTGAAATTAAGTTCAATTCAGTGCTCGGGCGTGATTTTACCATTGCTTCTCTCAAAGACGACGGGTATAAGGCGATTTTTATTGCAATCGGTGCACATAAGGATATGAAACCCGGAATCCCCGGTCAGGAACACAATGATGTTATTTCAAGCGTAGATTTTTTACGTGAGTTAAATCTTGGTAATAAACCGCAAATCGGGCAAAATGTCATTGTCATCGGCGGCGGTAATGTAGCAATGGATGCGGCACGCTCTGCCAGGCGGCTCGGTGCGGATGTTACAATTGTCTATAGGCGTACCCGTGCGGAAATGCCTGCAAATGAGTGGGAAATCCATCATGCCGAGGAAGAGGGTGTATTAATCCGGGAGCTTACAACCCAAGTTGAAACAGTAATTGAAAACGGCAAGCTTACCGGTTTGAAGAGTTTGCAAAATGAACTTGGTGATAAAGATTCAAGCGGGCGTCGCAAACCGGTTGTTATTGAAGGCTCTGAGTTTGTGTTGCCGACTGATACAATAATTGTTGCAATCGGTCAAAAAGTAGACGATGAGCTGACAACAAAAGGCGGAGTTGATAAACTCAGCCGTTGGGGTACGCTTGTTATTGACGAGAACACAATGCAGGTTTCCGACTCTGTCGGTATTGTGGAAGGTGTTTTTGCAGGCGGAGATGCGACCAGAGGTCCTGCAACCATGATTGAGGCTGTAGCCGATGGTAATAAAGCAGCCGTTGCTTTACGTAATTATTTGGAAGGTACTAATCTGCCGATAGAGCCATTTATACTGCCGCAAACTCCAATCGAGGAAATAGAAACAGACAGCTTACAAATTCAAGCAAGAGCAAAAATGCCTATGATTTCGTTGAATGAACGTCTTAGTACTTTTAAAGAAGTTGAGACAGGATATACTGAGGAAATAGCAAAAACCGAAGCTTTGCGTTGCGCCGATTGCTCTATTTGCTGTGAGTGTAAGTTATGTGAAGAAGCTTGTGCATCAGGTGCCGTTTTGCATAATGAAGTTCCTGCGACATATGAAATACCGGTTAGTGCAGTAGTTCTTGCCCCCGGATTTGATATTTCGCATAATATCCCTGCGGAACTCTTTTACAATCGATTTGCCGATGTTGTGACCAGCCTTGAGTATGAGCGTATATTATCAGCCTCCGGTCCGTTTGGCGGCCATGTTCAAAGACCGTCCGACGGTAAAGCACCTAAACGAATTGCGTTTATCCAATGTGTCGGCTCTCGTGAGCAGCGGTGCGGTAACGATTATTGCTCATCGGTCTGCTGTATGTACGCTGTAAAGGAAGCACAGATAACAAAAGAGCACCTGCCATCCGTCGAGGATATCCACATTTATTATATGGATATGCGGGCTTACGGCAAGGATTTTGACAAATATGTCGATTCAGCGAAAAATAAATATGGGATTAAATTTATCCGCAGTCGTGTTGGCGGCGTTGAAAAAGATGAAGCTACCGGAGAGTTGCTTGTCAGCTATTGTGACGAAAGCGGAAACTTCGCAGAACAGAATTATGATATTGTTGTGCTTTCAGTCGGAATGCAGCCATCGGAAAAAACAAAAGCAATGCTTAAAAATCTGAGTGTTCGCACAGACCGTTATGGTTTTATTTCATCGGGAATGCTCGGCGCTCCTGAAACCTCCCGTCACGGAATTCTTGCTTGCGGGGTGGCTGCCGGACCTAAGGATATTCCCGAAACAGTAGTAGAGGCAAGCGCAGCCGCCGCAGGAGCGGCAAAGGTCGCAAACACGCATGAAGTTGATTTATACAAAGATTATTCGCAGTTTTTTGTTCATGAGCCGGATGTCCCCGAAAGAGATGTTTCAAAGGAACCGCTCAGAATCGGTGTATTTGTATGCCATTGCGGTGTAAATATCGGCGGGTACCTTACAATTCAGGAGGTTGTAAAACACGCTACAGATTTACCGTTTGTGGTTTATTCTGACGAATCTCTTTACACCTGCTCGGTTGACGCTCAAAAGAATATAAGCGAAATGATAAAAGAGCATAGGCTTAACCGTGTAGTCGTTGCTTCGTGTACACCAAGAACGCATGAACCGCTCTTCCAAAATGTTCTTAAAAAGTCGGGATTAAACCCGTATTTGTTCACAATG
>Ga0123356_10006072_pt1 | contig 12251 bp, 10 predicted proteins | sample TergutEmb28metaG_2_FD_92546 | JGI IMG/M metagenome (GOLD analysis project Ga0123356, IMG submission 92546) | Embiratermes neotenicus P3 segment gut microbial communities from Petit-Saut dam, French Guiana - Emb289 P3 | ecosystem: Host-associated > Arthropoda: Insects > Digestive system > Gut ... | reverse complement strand
CGCTGTGCATCTTCCAGCGCATCGGCGTGGCGCTGCTGGGGGTGGCGTTTCTAGCCGCCGCGCTGCACGACCCGCGCGGCCGCGGCCGCTACGGATACGCGCTCGCCGTTGCCCTCGCCGCGCTGCTGACGATAGGTGTCGCCGCGCGCCACCTCTACGTACAGAGCCTGCCTCCGGGCTCGTTACCCTCCTGCGGAGCACCGCTGGCAGTGTTGTTGAAGTTCACGCCCGTCTGGCAGGTGATCCGCAAAGTACTCACCGGGAGCGGGGAGTGCGGTGAGGTGAACTGGAGCTTCCTCGGTCTGGCGATGCCTGCGTGGGTGATGATCTGGGCGCTGCTGCTCGGCGTCGCAGGAGTGATGGCCAATGCGCGCCGCGCGACCGGCGTCTTGACTGGATCAACGGGCAAAAATCCGGCGGGGCAGTCTCCCCGCCGGTTGACTTAAGGAGATTCAGGCCACGCGCGGCTGACGGCGCGAGCAATATCGCAATGCCAGCAGTCCCATGCTCAGGAGCGCAAAACCACCCGGCTCAGGAACACCGGTATATCTCGTCGACACTTCGACTACCGTCTCAGAGCCGGTAACCGACTGCACGGCAATACCAAACACCCCGGCAGCGTTGCTCCATTTGCAGGTATCCACCACGGGTCCAACCGACACGGCAGGACTGCCGGCGCAATCGTTGCCGAAACCAAACGGGCCGCCGGCGATCCTGGTGAAAGCCCCACCGTCTGCCTTCTGCACCAGGAAGGCAAACATCTCACCCGGCTGCAGCGAGCCAATGACCGCATCGGTGATGCGGTTGAAACCCACAGCTACGACACTGACTGACTCGGGTGGGGTGATCTCACAGGGAGCCGTGCAACGGGTCGGCGAGGAGGTGACTCCCAGACCAGACTCAAAAAGCGCGTCTGCCGGCTGCAGATCACTGGGCGCGCCCGGCGCGCCCTTGTCGTCCAGGTGCATATTGCCGTTTCCCGGAGCCGGCGCGCCGGAGAACCCGTGGGCGACTACCCCTGCAAACGACTCATTGACGGCGCAGGCATGACCTTTCTCTCCGGGGTTGCCTGAGGCAGTCGGATTACACCGCGGGCTGGGATCGGTATCGCCAAAGATAACATCGGCCTTCACCGGACTCACCGTCAAAGCAAACACGACAATTGGCGCAAACAACAGCGACTTGTTCATGATCATCTCCATACGATCATCGTTCTACGTTAACGCTGCGTTCTTCGGCCTCCGGTTGCTGTGCCGGAGGAATGCGGTTCCTCCGCTAATGAAGTGGATGAGGTTTGTTGCGTTCTTCCTCCCCCGGTTGCTGTGCCGGAGGATGCGGTTCCTCCGCTGGAGAAGGTGATGAGATTGTTGTGGGCTCTGTGGGCTTCGCGGTCCAAACCGCCCATCTGACTCATGTGATGTGCCGATTCTAGCGCTTGTCCAGCGCGCGAGTAGTTTAAAATCTTCTGTAAAGTCAAAAGGTTACAAGCGGCAGGGCGGAAGAGTTAGGCGCGATACCAACGTAACACTCGCTGACCCTCGCGGCAGCCGACATCTGGTTAGCCTGGGGGCGGGCTGTCGTTAATTCGCCTGAGTCAGCCGCGCTCAGGTCCCAGCTGGCTGAGCGTGCCGGTCACTGCCTGGGGGGGGTGTACCGAGGAGTTGCCGCAGCACGTTGAAGTACATGCGGTGCAGGGCCTCAATGTCGGCGACGCGGACGGACTCGTTCACTTTGTGGATGGAGGCGTTGAGGGCACCCAACTCCACCACCTGCGCACCGAGGGGTGCGATGAAGCGGCCGTCCGAGGTGCCTCCGCCGGTCGAGAGCTTCGGGCGCACGCCGGTAACGGCTGCTACCGCATTCCCAACGGCTTCCGACAGCGTGCCAGGCGGCGTGTAGAACGGCTCGCCCGACACATACCACTCCAGTGTGTAACGCACGCCGTGCCGGCGCAGGATGTCCTCGACCGTGAACTTGAGCTTCTCGAGGGTCTGCGCCGGCGAGTAACGCAGATTGAAGCGCGCCTTGAGCTCTCCGGGAATGACGTTGGGCGCCCCAGTGCCGGCGTGGAGGTTCGATACCTGGAACGTGGTCGGTTGGAAATGCTCCGTACCCTGATCCCACTCGCGGCTCGCGAGCTCGGCGAGCGCCGGCGCCAGGGTGTGCACCGGATTTTCCGCCAGCTGCGGATAGGCGACATGGCCCTGCACGCCATGTACGGTCAGCCGTCCGCTGAGCGATCCGCGGCGCCCCACCCTGATCGTGTCTCCAATCGAGACCTCGCTCGAGGGTTCCCCGACCACGCACCAGTCGATTCGCTCGGCACGCTCACGCAGTGCCTGCGCCACGCGCAGCGTCCCGTCGATCGAGGGTCCCTCCTCGTCACTCGTGATCAGAAAGGCGACCGACCCCTTGTGGTCCGGGTGCGTGGCGACGAACTCCTCGGTAGCGGTGACCATCGCCGCGAGCGCGCTCTTCATGTCGGACGCCCCGCGTCCATAGAGCAATCCGTCACGTACGGCGGGCACGAACGGGTCGCTGTGCCACTCCTCGACCGGACCGCTGGGCACGACATCGGTGTGTCCGAGGAAACACAATACAGGTCCGGCCGTACCGCGGCGCGCCCACAGATTCTCCACATTGCCGAAAGGGAGGGACTCGACGGCAAAGCCAGCGGCCGCGAGCCGCGCGGCGATGAGCGCCTGGCAGCCGTCGTCGGCAGGCGTTATGGAACGACGAGCCAGAAGATCCCGAGTGAGTTCAAAGGCTTGAGACATCGCGCGCGCGCCGGCGTGAAGAGGCGGAGCGCGTTTATACGGCCACATCACGTCAGTCGGCAAGGCCGCCGCGCGTCACGTGGGTGTAAAGTGCGGCGGCAACACTGGTGGGGCAGGTCGTCGGGACGTATGCACGGGCCACACCGACGTGGCCGCCTGCAGGAGCAGGGGCCGGCAGAGGCTTGTCATCAGAGAGCCACGTTACTGTCATTTAATTCGCACCAGCGGTGGGGGTCGTGAGACATCCCGAATGCGCAGGAGGAGAATCATGAGTCTATCGAACCCGAAGCGGATGCTGGCGGCGGTTGCCGCTGCCGCTGCTGCCGTGGCGCTCGCGGGCGCAGCCGAGGCTGCGAACATTTCCGGCGCCGGTGCGACGTTTCCTTACCCCATCTATTCCAAGTGGGCGGATGCCTTCAAGCGGCAGACCGGCATCGGCCTCAACTATCAGTCGATCGGCTCGGGCGGCGGCATCAAGCAGATCAAGGCCGGGACGGTGACGTTCGGCGCATCCGACATGCCGCTCGAGCCGCAGGATCTGCAGGCGGCCGGGCTCGTGCAGTTCCCCATGATCATCGGCGGGGTGGTACCGGTGGTGAACCTCAAGGGGGTCCAGGGCGGGCAGATGGTGCTCGACGGCGCAACGATCGCGGCGATCTACCTCGGCGAGATCACCAAATGGAACGACCCGCGCATCAAGAAACTCAACCCCTCGCTCGCACTGCCTGCGACCGCGATCGCGCCGATCTACCGCTCGGACGGCTCCGGAACCAACTTCCTGTTTACGAATTACCTGGCCAGCGCATCGCCGAAGTTCAAGCAGACGATCGGCTCCAACACCTCGGTGCAGTGGCCGGTGGGCATCGGGGCAAAGGGCAACGAAGGCGTGGCCAACATGACGGCGCAGACCGACGGCGCCATCGGCTACGTCGAGTATGCGTACGCCGTGCAGAACAAGATGACGTACGTCAATCTGATCAACGCCGCCGGCCAGAAAGTCGTTCCCAACGCAGCGGCGTTCCAGGCAGCGGCCGCCAACGCCGACTGGGCGCATGCGCCCAATTTCCGCCTGATTCTCACCAATCAGCCCGGCGAGAAGAGCTGGCCAATCACCGGCGCGAGCTTCATTCTCGTCCACGCTACGCCGCGGGATCCGGCTGCGACGGGGACTGCGCTGAAGTTCTTCGACTGGGCGTTCAAGAACGGTGGCAGCATGGCTGAGGAGCTTGGCTATGTGCCGCTGCCGGAGAATCTGATCAAGCAGATCCGGGACACCTGGAGAACGCAGATCAAGGGCATCCCGGCGATGTGACGTCGCGGCCGTCGCGGGGGCCCTCGTGCGCGGCTGCCCAGGATCCGCGTGCCGCCGGGCAGCAGCGGGCTTCGGTTTGGGGAAAATGGGCGTGACAGCTTGTCGTCCGCGATGAACACGGTGGCGGTAATCGACCCGCGTTACGCGGCGGGTCAACGCGTACGCGAGCGCCTGTTCCGTGGTGCCACGCTCGCGGCAGCGGTGCTGGTCCTGCTGCTGCTGGGCGGAGTGGCGCTTTCGCTCCTGGCAGGGGCGTGGCCCGCGTTCTCGCACTTCAGGTTCGCCTTCCTCACGCGCGAGGTCTGGAACCCGGTGACCGACGAGTTCGGCGCGCTCGCGCCCATATACGGCACGCTGGTCACCTCGTTCCTGGCGCTGCTGCTGGCCATTCCCGTGAGCTTCGGTATCGCGGTCTTCCTCACCGAGCTGGCTCCCGTGTGGCTCAAGCGCCCCGTGGGCGTCGCGGTCGAGCTGCTGGCCGCGGTGCCGAGCATCATTTACGGCATCTGGGGCCTGTTCGTGCTGGCGCCGATCCTGCAGCGCTACGTGCAGCCCTGGCTGATCGGCCTGCTGGGACCGCTGCCGTTCATCGGCAGGCTCTTCCAGGGCCCGCCGTACGGCATCGGCGTGCTGACGGCGAGCTTCGTGCTTGCGATCATGGTGATCCCGTTCATCTCCGCCGTTACGCGCGACGTGTTCGAGACGGTGCCGGACGTGCTCAAGGAATCCGCTTACGGACTGGGCGCCACCACTTGGGAGGTGATCTGGCAGGTGGTCGTGCCATACGCGCGTACCGGCATGATCGGCGGCATCATGCTGGGGTTGGGTCGCGCGCTCGGTGAGACCATGGCGGTGACCTTCGTCATCGGCAATGCGCACCGTATCGGCTCCTCGCTCCTGGCGCCCGGCACGACCATCTCGGCCGCGATCGCCAACGAATTCGCCGAAGCCGTCGGCGACCTCTATACCTCTTCGCTGATCGCGCTCGGCGCGCTGCTCTTCCTGATCACGTTCGCGGTGATCGCCGCCGCACGCTTGATGCTGCTGCGCCTCGACCGCAAGGCGCTGTCCTCGGTATGAACCGCCGCCTCATCCGCAAGCTGATCAACATCGTGGCGCTTGGGCTCTCCGGCCTCGCGACGGCCATCGGGCTGTTCTTTCTCGCCGCGATCCTCTGGACGCTGCTCCGCAACGGCCTGGGCGGCATGTCCGCCCAGGTGTTCACTGCCATGACGCCCCCGCCGGGCAGCAGCGGCGGACTGTTGAATGCCATCTACGGCAGCCTGGTGATGACCGTGATCGGAATTCTGATCGGCGGCCCGATCGGCATGCTCGCCGGTACGTATCTGGCGGAGTACGGACGCACTTCGCGCATCAGCACCGTGATCCGCTTCGTGAACGACGTGTTGCTGTCGGCGCCGTCGATCATCGTCGGGCTGTTCGTGTACGAGCTGCTGGTCGTGCGCATGGGACATTTTTCGGCGATCGCCGGCGCCGTGGCGCTCGCGATCATCGCGATACCGGTAACGGTGCGCACTACCGAGGACATGCTGAATCTGGTGCCGCAGGGCATGAAGGACGCCTCCACGGCCATGGGCGCGTACCCCTGGCGCACGATCACCAATGTGATCTACCCGGCCGCTCGCAGTGGCATCGTCACAGGGCTGTTGCTGGCAGTGGCGCGCATCAGCGGCGAGACGGCGCCGCTGCTGTTCACCGCGCTCAACAACCAGTTCTGGAGCAGCAATCTACTGGCGCCGATGGCCAACCTGCCGGTGGTGATCTTTCAGTTCGCCCTGAGCCCTTATCCCAACTGGCAGCAGCTCGCCTGGTCGGGAGCGCTCATCATCACGCTGAGCATCCTCGTTCTGAGCATCGCTGCGCGCTACGTGCTTTCTTCCGTCAGTGCCGGCGGCCGCAACTGATGAGCGCCTCCGAAGCCCAGCTCGGTGCGCAGCCGGTCGCCGACGCCACGGGCAACGCGATCAAGTTCGACGTGCGGCATCTGGATTTCTACTACGGCAGCGCGCATGCCCTGAAGGACGTCAACCTCACGTTGCCCGACTGCAAGATCACCGCCTTCATCGGTCCCTCGGGCTGCGGCAAGTCGACACTGCTGCGGGTGTTCAACCGCATGTATGCTCTGTATCCGGGTCATCGCGCGACCGGCGAGGTGCGGCTGGACGGTGAAGACATTCTCGCTGCGACGACGGACGCGGCGGAGTTGAGGTTCAGGGTTGGCATGGTGTTTCAGAAACCAACGCCTTTCCCCATGTCGATCTTCGACAATGTCGCATTCGGTTTGCGCCTTTCGCGGCGCATTTCGCGCACCGAGCTCACCGATCGGGTGGAAGAGGCGCTGCGGGAGGCCGCGATGTGGGAGGAGGTCAAGGACAAGCTGCACGAGGACGGGCGTGGGCTCTCGGGCGGTCAGCAGCAGCGGCTGTGTATTGCCCGCACGCTCGCGCTGCGCCCCGAGGTCGTGCTGTTCGATGAGCCTACGGCCGCGCTGGATCCCATCTCGACGCTGCGCATCGAGGAGACGCTGCAGAGCCTGCGCGAGAGATACTGTATCGCGATCGTCACTCACAACCTACAGCAGGCCGCGCGTGTCTCGAACTTCACCGGTTTCATGTACCTGGGAGAGCTGGTCGAGATCGGGCCCACGGAGCAGATCTTTACCTCTCCCAGGAACCGCCGTACCGATGACTACGTCACCGGACGCTTCGGCTGAGTCACGGACCGACCACCATGAACGAAGAGAGCACACAGGAACCAGGACGCCCCCCCGGGCCACGAGGCAACGGGGCGGGCACGCCGAGCGGCGCGGCGGACGTCGGCAACGGCGCGGGCTCCGGGAACGGTACGAATGCCGCTGGCAGCGCCTATCCCGCCACCGGCACGAGTGAGGTGAGCGCGCGAGCAGTCTCCCGGACCGACAGCTTTGCCGGGCAACTGCCGGGCGAGGGCGGCCTCGATCTGAAGCCGAGCGGCCGGGTCTCCGGCGCGGTGTCGCTCGAGGGCGCGCCCCTCGCGGAGTCGGAGGGAACGGTCGAGGATCCGGTTTTCGTGTGTCGTGACGTGAGCGTCTTCTACGGAAACAAGCACGCTCTGAAGGACGTGAGCGTCGATATCGGGCGGCGCCAGGTGCTCGCGATGATCGGTCCGTCAGGGTGCGGCAAGTCGACGTTCCTGCGCTGCCTGAACCGCATGAACGACACCATCGCGGGGGCGCGCGTCACCGGTTCGATTAAACTCGACGGCCGCAATATCCAGGCCGAAGACGAGGACGTGGTGCAGCTGCGTTCCCGCATCGGCATGGTGTTTCAAAAGCCCAACCCTTTCCCGAAGTCCATTTATGACAACGTCGCTTACGGTCCGCGCATCCACGGACTGGCTCGCAGCCGTGCGCAGCTCGATGAGATCGTGTGCACGAGCCTCACCCGGGCGGGTCTGTGGGATGAGGTCAAGGACCGGCTGAGGAGCCTCGGTACCAGCCTCTCGGGCGGACAGCAGCAGCGGCTGTGCATCGCGCGCGCCATCGCCGTGCAGCCGGAAGTGATTCTCATGGACGAGCCGGCCTCGGCGCTCGACCCCATCGCCACCGCGCGCATCGAGGATCTCATCGACGAGCTGCGCGAGTCGTACGCGATCGTCATCGTCACGCACTCCATGCAGCAGGCGGCGCGCGTGTCGCAGCGCACGGCTTACTTCCACCTCGGCGAGCTCATCGAGGTCGGCGACACCGACCGTGTATTCACCAATCCACGCCATCGCCTCACCGAGGACTACATTACCGGCCGCTTCGGCTGAGCCTGGCGGCCCACCCGCACCAGCGCGCCGTGCGTGGCGTGCGTCAAAAAGAACTCGGGCCCGCGTCCTGGCGGGCCCGAATGGCTCAGCCGTCGGTGGAACAGCTAGCTGCTCGTCGCCGCTCCCGTAAGCCGCCTCAGAACTTGAAGCGCAGGCCGGCGGTGGTGGCGAGGGTGTTGTTGTTGAGGTAGCCGCTCACCACACCGTTGGAGCCTTGGCTGTACATGGTGCCGAGATAGACATCGAAGCGCTTGCTCAGGCGGTAATCGAACAGCAGCGAGCCGACGTTGTAGGTGCCGCTGCAGGTGCTGGCGGAGGTGTCGCTGCAGACGCTTTCACCGTAGCTGTTCTGCTTGTAGCCGTAGTAAGCGACCGTCACGTCAAGATCCGGCACCGGGGTCCACTTCACGCCCGCCCAGATGACGTTCAGCGTCTTGTCGTTGAACTTGTAGGCGGTGTTGTTGGTGTAGGCCAGCACGTAGCCGCCGAGGCCGATCGTGCCCGGCGGCGTCGGGTGGTTGGGATCCGAGAACTTGATGTGCTCGTAGGCGGCGTAGACCTTGATGGTGCCGATGTTCTCGATTTCGCCGAAGTTATACAGCGCCATGAGCGCAGCCGTAGTGTTGTCGGAGATCGTGGCTGCAACCGAGTTGCTCACCGAGAAGCACTGCGCCCCGAGTGCCGCGTTCGGATTCGGCGGCCCCCCCGGGGCCGGATTGCACAGCCCTGCCAGTCCCTGTACCTGCGGGGCGCTCAGCGCGCTGACCGACACCGCGTTGTACTTTTTGAAGTAATAGGCATCAGCCGAGAAGCCGGCAAACTCCCCGCCGAGGCTAACCTGGTACCCAGTGTTCATTGCGCCGCTCGCGCCTGAGAACTGGTACAGCGCCCCCACGTGCAGCCAGTCGTACTTGGCGGTGTATTTGAACGATTGGTCGAGGCGGCGATTCTGCGTGTCGCCCCCGCCGGCGTAGGTGCCGGAGAAGCCGATCAGCGAGAACGCCTGGGCGGCTCCCATCGGGTCGTACTTGGAGATGCCGTCGGCGAGCGGGGTGACGTGCCGCCCGAAGGTGAAGCTGCCGTAGGTCGGGGAGGCGAAGCCGGCGTAGGCGGCTCCCGCAAACAACTGGCCCGCGACGCTCGAGTCGACGTTGGTGCCCTGGTAGGCGAGCGCCTTGCCGTTGTTCAGCGTGATCGATTTCACCGCGTCACTGATATTCCCCGACTGCGGGTTGAAGAAGGTCTCCAAGCGGAACACCCCGGCCCAGTCCCCGTACAGCGGCTCGTTGCCTGAGAGCCCGATGCGGGACTGGCTGAGGTTGCTCGGCGTGACACCAGTGATCGAGCGGTTGCTGTTCTTCTGCAGCGGCTGGGCGGCTCCGGCGGGGAAGTAGTCGCTGATCGGGGTACCGTGCGTCTGGTACATCACGCCGATATCCACGATGCCGTAGAGCGTAATGCCCTTCCAGGTCAGGCTGCTGTCCTCAGTGCTCGCGGGGGGAGATGAGGCAGCAGTCTGTGCTTGTGCGACGCCCGCTGCCGTCAACGACGCCGCTACCAATAGACCGGCACGTATAGGTGTCATCTTCTTGGTTCCTGTGGTTTTGAGAAAACCGACACGGCACCGCTCGTCGACGCGCTCGCAAGCAAGCCGCGCGACTGTTGCGGCGCCGCAACTGTTTCGGTGGTCACGGCCCAGGGGCCCACACTCTGCTTCGGTCCTATGACACTCAGACCACATCCGGATGACAGTTCTGTTACCCGAAATGCCCTTCCGAGTCGTCTTGCCTGAAAGCCTGCAGGGTTACCTGGACCTCCCTTGCGGTCGCAAACTCTTCCATATCAAGGTCTTAAATGCAACTTGGCTTTTCTGAATGGTTTTTAATGGCACGTTGGCTGTGCATTAATGCAGGTATGGTCTCTTGTGCGCACCGAGCCACTCATGCGCATGCTACTTGTAGAAGATGAGAAGAAGGTTGCCGACCTCGTCGCGCGCGCGCTGCGAGCGGAACGCTATGCCGTGGACGTCGCCGACGACGGTGCACGAGGCTGGGAGCTCGCGCAGGCCTACGACTACGATCTCATCATTCTCGACCTGATGCTGCCGGGTCTTCCGGGCGAGGAGCTGCTGCGCAGGATTCGTCGCCGCAACCAGCAGATCCCGATCCTGATCCTGACGGCGCGCGATGCGACCGCCGACAAGGTCCACAACTTCGAGGCCGGCGCCGACGACTATCTCACCAAGCCATTCGCGTTTGCCGAGCTGATCATGCGCGTGAAGGCGCTGCTGCGGCGGGGACCGCTCACGCGCTCGAGCGTGCTGCGGGTTGCGGACCTGGAGATCGATCGCTTCACGCAGCAGGTGCGTCGCGCCGGGCGCAGGATCGAGCTCACGCCCAAGGAATACGCGCTGCTCGAGTACCTCGCCACCCATCCGGGCCGCGTCTTCTCGCGCACGATGATCATCGAGCACGTGTGGGATCAGAGCTTCGAGGGCCTGACCAACATCGTGGACGTGTACGTGCGGCACTTGCGCGCCAAGGTCGATGACCCGTTTGCGGTCAAGCTTATCCGCACCGTGCGCGGTGTAGGCTACGGACTGGCCGGGAGTGCGCAGGAATGAACACCCGCTCGCTGAGCTTTCGCCTGGTCGCCTGGTACGCTGGCGTGCTCACCGCCGTGTTCGTGCTGCTCGGTGCCCTCACCTTCTTGTTCCTGCGCCACTATCTCGAAGCGAACGTGCTCGGCACCCAGGCGCTGCGCGCCCGACAGATCGCCGACACGCTGGTGGCGCACGTGAGCCGCAGCAGCGAGGACGCGCTGCGCGCCCAGCTCGAGACGCTGTATTCGCCCGAAGTCAACGACCGTTTCATCCGCATCACGCGTGCGGATGGCGAGGTGGTGTACGCCTCGGGAAGCCCCAAGGACGGGGACTTCGCGCCCTCGCAGGTGCCACCCCTCGCGCAGGCCGCCGATCCGGCGGGCTTCTCGCGCAAAGTGCCACTCCCCGGCGGCTCGCTGCTGATCGCCTCGCAGCCGGCCACCGGCCGAGACGGGACGCGCTATCGCGTGGAGGTAGGCACCGCAGCTGCGCCGGCCGAGAACACGCTGCGGCACGTGCTGCTCATGCTGGCGGTAGGACTGCCGGTCGCGGTCGCGGTGGCGGTCGCAGGCGGATTCGTGCTGGTGCAGCGGGCGCTCGATCCCGTCGCACGCATCGCGTGCAAGGCCGAGGACATTACGCAGCACAACCTGAGCGAGCGGCTGCCGGTAGTGAAGAGCGGCGATGAGCTCGAGCGGCTGTCGGTGTCGCTCAACCACATGATCAGCCGCCTGGAGGACGCGATCCGCGGCTCGAAGCAGTTCGTCGCCGACGCGAGCCACGAGCTGCGCACGCCTCTCACCGTGATGCGCGGTGAGCTCGAGAGCCTCGCGCAGGACGGCCGTCTCGGCGCGGAGATGCGCGAGCGCCTCGGCAGCGTCCTCGAGGAGGTCGAGCGCCTCGCGGAAATTGTCGAGAGCCTGTTCGCGCTGTCGCGCCTCGATGCCGGCGAAGCGCACGCCGAGTGGTTGCGCTTCGATCTGGCGGAGCTGGCCGAGAGCACCGCCGAGCAGATGAGCCTGCTCGCCACCGACAAGAACGTGACGGTCGAGTGCGATTCGGCTCCCGGTGTCACCGTGGAAGGCGACCGCGCACGGCTCAAGCAGGTGATCGTCAACCTGCTCGACAACGCCATCAAGTACACCCCGAGCGGCGGCCGCGTGCGCCTGTCGGTGCGGCGGGAGGGTGATTTTGCGGTGCTCGACGTGGCCGACAACGGCATCGGCATACCCGCCGAGGCACTGCCCCACGTTTTCAAGCGCTTCTTCCGCGTCGATGTGTCGCGTTCGCGCGAACAGGGCGGCGCGGGGCTGGGACTTGCGATCGTCAAGTCCATCTGCAGCGCGCACGGCGCCGATGTCGAGGTCATCAGCAGCCCCGGCCGGGGCAGCCGCTTTCGCATGCGCCAGCCGCTCGCGCACGACGCGCCGGCGCGCGCCTAGGAGCTTCAGGTGCCACTGGTCCGCTACGTCCTCAAGCATCCCTACAGTGTGGCGGCGGTTCTGATCCTGGTCGGCCTGCTCGCCATCGGCGAGGCGCTGCGCATGCCGGTGGACATCTTCCCGAAGATGGACATCCCGGTGTGCAGCGTGGTGTGGACCTATGCGGGCATGGATGCCCAGGACATCCAGAACCGTATCCTGACACTTCACGAGCGGCAGATGGCCTCACTCGTCGATGACATCTCGCGCATCGAGGCGACCAGCTACCAGGGCGTGGGTGTCGAGAAGGTCTACCTGCACGAGGG
>Ga0123356_10006071_pt1 | contig 12253 bp, 9 predicted proteins | sample TergutEmb28metaG_2_FD_92546 | JGI IMG/M metagenome (GOLD analysis project Ga0123356, IMG submission 92546) | Embiratermes neotenicus P3 segment gut microbial communities from Petit-Saut dam, French Guiana - Emb289 P3 | ecosystem: Host-associated > Arthropoda: Insects > Digestive system > Gut ... | reverse complement strand
GCACGCCCCAGCCGCCGAAGGAGAGGCCCAGGTACAGCTGCGGCAGGGGGAAGAAGCGCTTCATGAAAGGATAGGAGATGGTGAGCGCCGCGCCGACGAAGGCCAGCTCGATGGCGAAGGCATTCAGGTAGGTCACAAGATAGAGCGCCGCACCGAGCAGCACGCCGAACAGCCACAGCGCCTCCACCGGTGAGACCCGGCGCGCGGCGAGCGGCCGGTCGCGCGTGCGCCGCACGTAGGGATCGATGTTGCGATCGGCGAAGTCGTTGATCACGCAGCCGGCGGCGCGCATGACGATCGCCCCCAGCACGAACACCCACAGCACGGTGCTCGTCGGCCGCCACGGGTAACCCCCAGCTGCGATCCACAGCGCCCACAGCGCCGGCCACAGCAGCAGCCACGTCCCGATGGGCTTGTTGAAGCGCGCGAGCTTGTAGTATTCCGAGAAGCGCCGGTACAGGCGATAGATGAGGGGAGCCTCGCGCAGGCGAGCGTTCTTGAGAATGAGCTCCTCAGAGGTTGCGGCCATGGCTGCGCCTGATGCTTTTAAGTAGGTCCAAAGAAACGAAAGCCGGTGCCTGGCGGGCTTTCAGCCCACGCGAGCATAGCGCTCGCCTGAGCCGATCCAGCGCGCGGCAAGCGGCGCAATATTATCCGGGTAGGAGGCGAGCAGCAGCTCGGCCGCCTGCTGCACGCGCGGCAGCAGGTCGGCATCGCGCATGAGGTCTGCGACCTTGAGCTGTGCCAGCCCGGTCTGCCGGGTGCCGAGCAGCTCGCCGGGGCCGCGCAGCTCCAGGTCCCGGCGCGCGATCTCGAATCCGTCGCTGCTGTCACGGATGACTTTCAGCCGCTCGCGCGCGAGCTCTGACAGGGGCGGACGATACACGAGCACGCAGGCGCTTGCCTGCTTGCCGCGCCCCACCCGGCCGCGCAGCTGGTGCAGCTGCGCGAGCCCCATCCGCTCGGCGTTCTCGATCACCATCAGGGTTGCCTCCGGCACATCCACGCCCACCTCGATCACGGTGGTGGCGATCAGGAGCTGCACCTCACCGGCCTTGAAGGCGAGCATCACCTCGTCCTTGCGAGCGGGGGACATCCGCCCGTGCACCAGCCCGACCGTGAGCTGCGGCAGGGCGCTGCTCAGGGCAGCCGCGGTCTCCTCGGCGGCCTGGGAGCGCACCTCCTCGGATTCATCGATGAGGGGACAGACCCAGTAGGCCCGCTGGCCCTGGCGGCACGCCGCCTCGATGCGGGCCACGAGCTGCGCGCGCCGCCGCTCGGGCACGACCACGGTCGTGACGGGCGTACGCCCGGGCGGCAGCTCATCGATGAGGGAGATGTCGAGATCGGCGTAGGCGGTCATCGCGAGCGTGCGCGGGATGGGAGTGGCCGTCATGATCAGCTGATGGGGGAAGTGGCCATCCTTGCGGCCCTTCTCTGACAGTCGCAGGCGCTGCTGCACGCCGAAGCGGTGCTGCTCATCGACGATGACCAAGGCCAGGTGGGCGAACTCCACGCCCTCTTGGAACAAGGCGTGCGTGCCGACCGCGATGCGGATCTCTCCGGAGGCCAGGGCCTCGAAGGTGCTGCGGCGGGCGCGCGCGGGCTGGGAGCCGGAGAGCCGCGCGACCGGTATCCCTAAGGGCTCGAGCCAGTCCTTGAAGCTGCGCCAGTGCTGCTCGGCCAGCAACTCGGTGGGGGCCATGAGCACGGCCTGCCGCGCGCTGCCTGCCGCACGGGCTGCCGCGGCGGCGGCGACAACCGTCTTGCCGCAGCCGACATCGCCCTGCAGCAGTCGGGACATGGGCACGCTCGCACGCAGGTCGGCATCGACCTCCGCGAGCGCGCGCCGCTGCGCCCCGGTGAGCTTAAACGGCAGCTGGGAGAGGAAGCGGTCTTGCAGCCCCTGGGCGTCCTCGAGCGGCCAGGCCGCATCGGTCTGGGCCGCACGCTTCATGAGCTTCAGGGCCAGGTGGTGGGTGAGCAGCTCCTCGAAGGCGAGCCGGCGCTGACCCGGGTGCCTGCCGCCAAGGAGATCCTCGAGTCGTGTGTCACGAGGCGGCCGGTGCACGAGCATGAGCGCTTCCCTCAAGGAGGGTAGCTCGAGTGCCGCCAGCACCTGCGGCGGCACCCAGTCCTGCACGCCGGCCGACTCGAGCTCGCGCAGCGACCGCCCGATGAGGCCGCGCAGCCTGCCCTGCGGCAGGCCCTCGGTCAGCGGATAGATCGGCGTGAGGGTGTCCTCCAGCGGATCGGCCGTCTCCAAGACGAGCCGGTACTCCGGGTGCACCATCTCCAGCCCCGCGGGTCCCCGGCGGACCTCCCCGAAGCAGCGCAGACGGGTTCCGCGGGCGAGACCCTCCTGCTGGGAGGCCGAGAAATGAAAGAAGCGCAGGGTGAGGGAACCGGAGCCGTCCGCGATCCGGCACAGCAGCTGCCGGCGCTTGCGGTGGGCAACCTCGGTGAGGAGGATCTCGCCTTCGATGCTGGCGCGTATGCCGTCAGCGAGCGTGCCCATGGGCACGATGCGCGTACGGTCCTCGTAGGTGCGCGGCAGGACAAACAGCAGATCCTGGACCTGCGTGACACCCAGCCGCTGCAAGGTCTTCGCAAGCGCGGGGCCCACGCCGCGCAGGGCGGTGATGGGTCGTTGCTCGGTGCGCCCGGCCGGGCGCTGCGTGGCGGGTCCCCCCAAGCGACACCTTCAATACCCGCAGTACCCGCAATACCCGTTGCGGTGAGCAGGCCTACACTCAGGCTGCGTGCGATCTGGGTGCTTCATCCTGGCGAGACGGACGGTGCGGTCAACGCGCGAGGGCTGCGCCTCACTGCGTCACGCGACGCTCGTCCTCCCCATCAGGCTCCATCTCATCCAGGCGATCACGTCCACGGGCCGCGATGGTACGCACGACCCGGGTCACATCAGGCATGCGGCGGATCAGGCGCATGATGCGCGCCAGGTGCTTGCGGTCGCGCACCTTGAGCTCGAAGGTGATGACGGCCGCATCGCTGTCACCTTCCTCGATGGAAACGTGGTCGATGTTGGTCTCGGTGCTCGCGATCGCTGCGGCGACCGCGGCCAGCACGCCGGTGCGGTTCACCACGTAGAGCCGAATCTGGGTGGTGAAGGGACGCTCGGTCGCGGACTGCCAGCTGACCGGGAGCCACTTCTCGGGATGCTTGCGGTAGTCCTCGACGTTCAGGCAGTTGTCGCGGTGGATGACGATGCCACGTCCGGCGGAGAGGAAGGCGAAGATCGGGTCGTGCGGGATCGGGTAACAGCAGCGCGCGTAGGTGACGAGCAAGCCCTCCGTGCCCGCGATCGCGAGCGGCGCCGGCGCGCTCGTGCCGTCCTCCACACTAGCCCCGGGCAGGAGCCGCCGTGCGACGAGCGGAGCCAGGCGCTCGCCTAAGCCGATCCTCTCGTAGAGCTCATCGAGGTCCTTCATGCCGAGCTCGCCCAGGGCGGCGTGCTGCGCCTCGGGGTTGACGTCCTCGAGCGAGAGCCGGAATTCCCCGAGCGCCTGGTTGAGCAGGCGCTGGCCCAAGGCGATGGCCTCGCTGCGCCGCAGGCTCTTCAGGTAGTGACGGATGGCGCTGCGGGCCTTGGCGGTGACGACGAAGTTCACCCAGGAGGGGTTGGGCATGGCGCCCTTGGCGGTGATGATCTCCACGGTCTGGCCGTTGCGCAGCACCGTGCGCAAGGGGGTGAGGCGCCGGTCGACCTTCGCCGCGACGCAGCGGTTGCCAATGTCGGTATGCACGGCGTACGCGAAGTCCACCACCGTCGCACCGCTCGGCAGGCGCAGGATCTCGCCCTTGGGCGTGAACACGTAGGCCTTGTCGGGGAACAGGTCGACCTTGACGCTCTCCAGGAACTCCTCGGAGGAGCCGTCCTCCTGCAGCGAGACCAGGTTGGAGAGCCACTCGCGTGTGCGCTCCTGCTGGTCCCCGCCGGTCTTGTACTTCCAGTGCGCAGCGATGCCCGACTCGGCGACGAGGTGCATGTCCTCGGTCCGGATCTGAGCCTCGATCGGCACACCGTTGGGGCCGAAGAGCGTGGTGTGCAGCGACTGGTAGCCGTTCACGCGCGGGATGGCGATGTAGTCCTTGAAGCGGCCGGGCATCGGCTTGAACACCGAGTGCACCACCCCGAGCGCGCGGTAGCAGGTGTCGGGCCGGTCCACGATGATGCGGATGCCGTACACGTCCACGATATCGTTCAGGGGAGTGCGCTTGCGGCGCATCTTCTTGTAGATGCTGTGGAGGTGCTTCTTGCGCGTCTCCACCCGCGCCCGGATCTCGTTGCGGGTCAGCGCCGCGTTCAGCTGGTTCTCGATCTTCTTCAGGAACTCGCGCTGATTGCCGCGGGCTTTGCGCACGGCCAGCTCCAGGACCCGGTGGCGCAGCGGATAGAGCGCCTTGAAGCCGAGGTCCTCGAGCTCGAGCTTCATGGTGTAGAGCCCCAGGCGCTCGGCGATCGGCGCATAGATCTCGAGCGTCTCGCGGGCGATCGCCCGCCGGCGCACCGGGGGCATGACCTCGATGGTGCGCATGTTGTGGGTGCGGTCGGCGAGCTTCACCAGGATGACGCGCAGGTCGCGCACCATCGCCAGCAGCATCTTGCGGAAGGATTCCGCCTGGGCCTCGGCGCGGCTCTTGAACTTGATCTGATCTAGCTTGGTGACCCCATCGACCAGCTCGGCCACCGTGGCGCCGAAGCGCTCGGCCAGCTGATCCTTGGGCGTCGGCGTGTCCTCGATGACATCGTGCAGGATGGCCGCGATGATGGTGTCAGCATCCAGGCGCAGGTCGGCGAGGATGGAGGCGGCGGCCACCGGATGAGTGATGTAGGGCTCCCCGGAGAGACGGGTCTGGCCCTGGTGAGCGGAGGCGCCGAACTCGGCGGCGGCGTTGACCCGATTCACCTGCTCAGGGGGCAGGTAGCTCGACACCGAGGCGAGCAGCTCCTTGACCCCTGCGGGAGTGCGCCTTCCGCCGGGAAGCAGTCCCAGGAGAGAAGACGCATAGTCCATGGGTGAGCTTGAGTCAGTTACTCTCCGAGGCCGAACTGCGGTGCCCGGAAGGTGGACTGGTTCTCCGCCTCCGGCACCACTTGTTCCGCGGGAGGCTCGGGCTCGCGGAGCATCTCAATGGTCACGTTGCCCGCTGCGATCTCGCGCAGCGCCACGACAGTGGGCTTGTCGTTCTCCCAGCCCACCGTGGGCTCGGCGCCGTTTGCCAGCCGGCGTGCCCGCTGCGCGGCGAGCAGCACGAGCTGGAACAGGTTATCGACATTGTGCAGGCAGTCTTCTACGGTGATCCGGGCCATGGGTGTTCCGTTTCAAGGGGGTCGCGCACGCGTCGCGTGCCGAACAGCAACTATATGCCAAACAGGCCTCCCATGCAGCCCTGGCACGGCCGTGAAGCTCGAGGCGCCGCTACTCCAGCCGCTCGAGCACAAGCTGGAGCGCTGGCCGGGCAGGATCGAGGTCCTCGCCGTGCCCATCGACGATCCGCACCAGCTCGCTGACGGCCTGCTCGAAGCTGTCATTCACGACCGCGTACGTGAACTCGGTCCAGTGGGATAGCTCGCCGGCCGCCTCGCGCAGGCGCCGCGCGATGACCTCGTCGGAGTCCGTGCCGCGCGCCCGCAGGCGCGCCTCGAGTGCACCCAGCGAGGGGGGCAGGATGAAGATGGTGGTGCACTCGGGCATACGGGTGCGCACCTGCTGCGCACCCTGCCAGTCGATCTCGAGCAGGACATGGCGGCCGGCGGCGAGCTGCTCCTCGAGCAGCGCCCGCGGCGTGCCGTAGAAGTTGTCGAACACCTGGGCGTACTCGAGCAGCTCCCCGCGCTCGATGAGCTGCCGGAACTGCGCGACCGACACGAAGTGGTAGTCCTGCCCGTCCTGCTCATTGGCACGCATCGAGCGGGTGGTGTAGGACACCGACACGGAGAGCCCGGGCCGGCGCGCGACGAGCGCCTTCACCAGCGAGGTCTTGCCGGTGCCGGAGGGAGCGGCGATGACGAAGAGTCTTCCGCGGGTCATTGCGAGGCTGACGGGTTGCTCACACGGTTTGGCTGCCTGCGGGCGCGCATCATACGCCGGGGGCTTCCAGCATCGCGACCAGAGCATGCAGCGCCTGCGCGCGGTGGCTGAGCGCGTTCTTCTGTGCGGGGGGGAGCTCTGCGGCCGTCAGCCCAAGGCCTGCCGGAACGAAAATCGGATCGTAGCCAAAGCCGTGTGTGCCGTGCGGCGCGCTCGTGATCTCACCTTCCCAGGTGCCCTGCGCAATGAGCGGCTCACGGTCCTCCCTGGCATGCACCAGGACGATGACGCACTGATAGCGCGCCTGGCGGCGCTCGGTGGGCACGTCGCGCAGCTCGGCAAGGAGCTTGTGAAGGTTGTCCGCATCGCTTGCTGCCTCGCCGGCGAAGCGCGCCGAGTACACGCCCGGGCGGCCACCCAGGGCATCGACCTCAAGCCCGGAGTCGTCCGCGAGCGCCGGCAGCAGCGCCTGCTGCGCGGCATGGCGCGCCTTCAGCAGCGCGTTCTCGAGGAAGGTCGTGCCGGTCTCGCAAGCGGGCTCGATGCCGAGGGCGTCCTGCGGTGTCAGGGTGTAGCCGAGCGGGGCGAGGAGCTGGGTCAGCTCGCGCAGCTTCCCGGGGTTGTTGCTGGCCAGGACCAGGTGCATCGGTGAGGCCTTCAGCCGCCGGATGTGTACAGCGCCTGCCCCTGCAGGGCGAAGAGCTGCCCGATGCCCGCGGCGGCGAGATTCAGCAGGGCATCAAGCTCGTGCCGGCGGAAGGCATGTCCTTCCGCCGTGCCCTGGATCTCGATGAAGGCACCGCCGTTGTTCATGACGATGTTCATGTCCGTCTCGGCCTGCGAGTCCTCCGCGTAGTCGAGATCCAGCACCGGGGTGCCGGAGACGATGCCCACGGAGACGGCGGCGACCTGACCGTGCAGGGGGCTGGCAGCCAGGCTGCGCCGCCGCACGAGGCTCTCGCACGCCCGGGCGAGGGCGACGTAGCCACCGGTGATCGATGCCGTTCGTGTGCCCCCGTCGGCCTGCAGCACGTCACAGTCGATGGTGACGGTCCGCTCACCGAGTGCGCGCATGTCAAGCACGGCGCGCAGCGACCGGCCGATCAGTCGCTGGATCTCCTGGGTGCGGCCGCTTTGCTTGCCGCGCGCTGCCTCGCGCTGCGAGCGCGTGTGGGTCGAGCGCGGGAGCATGCCGTACTCGGCCGTGAGCCAGCCCTGGCCCTTGCCCCGCAAGAACTGCGGGACGGTGTCCTCGATGCTCGCGGTGCACAGGACCTGGGTATCGCCGGCCTCGATCAGCACCGAGCCTTCTGCATGTTTCGCGAATCCATCCGTGAGCTTCACGTTGCGCAGCTCATCGGGAGCGCGTCCGCTGGGTCTACCCATCGCCTCGTACCTGGATCGATCGCCAAGCGATCGTAAGGATACATTCTACGAAGTGCGCCGCGCCTGCGCTGGCACGGTGCATCGGGCGTAGGGCGATTGCCGCACGAGGTAAGAGGTGCGTCTTGACCTCCTGGAGGGCTCTTCGGGGTCATCGTGCGTTCAACGGGGTTTGGCTTCCCCGTGAGGGTCATTGGCCGCCCAAGCTCGCGCTTGCGACCCGGCCAGCCTCAAGAGAAGAGCTCAGGGCTTTCCGCTAGACTGCGCCAGGAGTTTGCGGCGTAGCTGGGCGGCAACACGGCAGCGCACACTTCCTTAGGTCTCTGACGGCCACGATGGGCAGGGCGCATGAGGATGATGAGCCAGTACTTTCGGCATGGGCGGTGTGAATGATCGCCAGCATGACGGGTTTTGCTCGCCGTGAGGTCTCCGGACCGTGGGGATCTCTGGTCTGCGAGCTGCGCAGTGTCAATCACCGCTTCCTCGAGGCCGGCTTCCGCCTGCCTGACGAGCTGCGCGCAGTGGAAGGAGAGCTGCGCCAGCGGCTCTCCAAGGAGCTGCGCCGCGGCAAGGTCGACTGTGTCATGACCTACCGGCGTGCGCAGGCAGCGCAGAGCGGGCTCGAGATCGACCCCCTGGCGCTGGAGCAGCTGGTGGCCCGGGTGCGGGAGGTTGCCAGCAGCCTCGGGGAGCGCCACACCGTGAATGTGCTCGACATCCTGCGCTGGCCGGGTGTGCTTCGGGACGACAGCGAGGGTGGGGAGCGGCTGCTGGCGGCCGTGCATGGGGTGTTCGCCAGCGCACTGGAGGATCTCGCGGCGGCGCGCGGCCGTGAGGGTGTGCGGCTGCGCGAGCTGCTGGAGCAACGTTGCAGCAGCCTCGAGGAGCTGGTGACCCGCGTGCGAGCCCGTCTGCCCGAGGTGCACGCTCGCGTGCGCGCCAGGCTGGATGAGCGTCTTGCCGAGCTGCAGGCGAACATCGACAAGGACCGGCTCGAGCAGGAGCTCGCGCTGCTGCTGCAGCGGCTGGACGTGGACGAGGAGCTCGACCGCGTCGTGGGGCACATCACCGAGATCCGTCACGTCGTGGACGGCAACGAGGCCGCCGGTCGACGCCTCGACTTCCTCATGCAGGAGCTCAACCGGGAGGCGAACACGCTCTCCTCCAAGTCGCAGGATCTGGAGACCACGCGCAGCGCGGTGGACATGAAGGTCATCATCGAGCAGATGCGCGAGCAGGTGCAGAACGTCGAGTGAGGGCGGTAGCACACCCAACGATGGTGGTCTGACTGTCGGTCTGGCGAGGGCTGACTTCCCACGAGAGAGTGAGACCCGCCCGACGGGCAAGACGCGCATGGGTACCGAATCTCATCACCCGGGATCACCCGGGCAGGAGGCCGCCAACCGTGGTCTGCTGCGTCCGCCGCTGATCTACCTGGCCGCGATCGTGATCGGGCTGGCTGCTCACATTCTGTGGCCTGCTCACCTGGTGCCGCGTCCTCTGGCCCCGCCCATCGGCGCTCTTCTGACTCTGGCAGGGCTCGCCCTGTTTATCCGCGCGGCACGCACTTTCCAGGCAGCGGGAACGCCACTTCCGGGCAACCGGCCCACAACAACGATCGTGCGCACGGGCCCGTATCGCTTCAGCCGCAACCCGGTCTACCTGGCCTTCTCCCTGTTTCAGCTCGGGCTGGCCGTCTGGGTGAACAGTCTGGCCTTGCTGCTCACGCTCCTTCCCGCTGTGGCGCTGATGTCATTCACGGTGATCCCCCGTGAGGAGCGCTACCTCGAGGCGCGGTTTCCTTCCGAGTACCCCTCCTACAAAGCCTCGGTGCGTCGCTGGTTGTAGGCATCATGGCTTGACTCGCAGAGATAACCACTCTTGCCCCTGAGACCGACTTATTCGCAGCGGTCGACCAGGCTTCGGCTGATGCCGATTTTTGCCGTCCAGGGAGCAAAATGCTGATCCATGGCTCACGAGCCGCGATCAGCCGAGGTTCTTCGGAACCCAACAAGCGCCCGGACAACCAGCGTTACCCGTTCGGCGCGCATGTTCAGCCTTATTCGCCCCGAGCGTTCGAGTTCGGTGAGGCCATGTAGCGCTGCCCAGAACGTCTCAGTCGCCACCTCCACATCGGCGCAGAATGGCGCCACGACGGCCGCAAGGGCGTCGAAGCCCGCTCGCAGTTCCGGCCTCACGTCCGCCTCGCCGAAACCGCAACCCACGAACATGGCCTCGTAGAGCGCCGGATGGCGGAAAGCGAAGCGGAGATAGGCTGCGGCGATTCCGGGCCGGGGGTCCCGCCCCGGTGGGCACGGCGGCGTCGCGATTGCTCGCCAGCCCAATCAATCGCTCGGTATATAGAAGCATGGACAGCGGATGGAAGCGCCTGCACACGCGAACGGCCCACATCGTCCATCAGTGTGTACCCGCCTTGTCGTTGAAGCTCGTGTCCGCGACGATAAACGCCCCGAGCGGCCCGTCATATGGACGGCGGTCCACCAATGGGCCTTTGTCCTGCCGGACAGCCTGCCAAGCGGGCGCCAGTTTGACAGACATCTCCAGGTGGACTTAACTGGGAATGTGTATTGATCAACAGGATGGCAGGAGCCATGGCACGTGCACTCTCGGAAATCGAAAGTGAGATTCGGGCTTTGGGGCCCGAAGATCAGGAGTACCTCCTGCGTGCCTTGTTGCAGGAGCTCGATGGCCCGCCTGACTCTGCTGTAGAGGAAGCCTGGCTCGATGAGGTAGAGAGGCGCAGCCGTGAACTCGACGCAGGAACTGTCGAAGCGATTCCCGCGGATGAAGTTTTCGCTAAAGCGAGAGCCGAGCTGAAGAAGCGGCGGTGAAGGTCGAATTCCACCGTGCCGCCGATGCGGGAATTGCGTTGGAGCAGCAGCTCACTACGACGACCGTGTGGCAGGACTTGGAGACGAGTTCATTGCTGAGGTGGAGCGAGCCTGCTCACTGCTAGCATCACGCACTAGGGCCGCACCTTGATGCGGAACACCGCCAACTCCCCCTGCGGCGGCTTCCGTTCGGGTTGATCTACCGCCTCAAGTCCTCGAATGTCCAGATTGTCGCGGTGGCCCACCGGCGAAGGCGTCCAGGCTACTGGTGGAGACGACGAAAGTGACCCCGGCAGGCTCGACTCGGCCTGACCCGACCGCAGCCAGGACGTTCCGAGCCATTCAATGGGCTTCACATACTGATGGACTCCAGGGCGATGGATGCTCCTGCAGGATTGACCAGGCGAGCGATGTTCGTCGGCGCTCTCTGGTGAAGGTCAGATCAAGGCCGGTGCACTGTAAGTCGCGCAGCGCTCGGCCGGACCTCCCCGGATCACGTCGGAGGCCGTCTCCGCGAAGGTCGTGTATGCAGCTTCATCGCCCCGGCCCCACCTGTCCCGGGATCATGTACTCGCGCACCAGGCGGCCCTCCGCCCAGTTCAGCTCGACCAGCAAGGTCGCATGGTGGATCGGCTCGCTGGACTTGAGCTGGATGACAGCCTTGCCGTCCGCAGTGCGTACGACGACCGCTTGCACAACCACCGACGGGTATTTTTGGCCGTAGTGGGCGTATGTCTCCCGCGATGCGATCCGCACCTGTAGGGTGCCGATTTTCTCGGGCGCAACATCGTTCAGGTCCACCTGCGCGTTCAACGGCGCGTCAACGGGTGAGAACAGGTGGATCTCTCCAAGGCCTAGCGCAAATGCGCCGACGGGAAGAGCGAGCAGCAACCTCAACAGCGCCCGGACCGAGTTCTTGATTAGTGTCATCGCACTCCCCGCTATCTGCGTGGAAGAAGTCGTGGAAACGCGGCCGGCCCGCTGCCGCCCCGGCAAATCCCCAGATGAATATAACTTAAGTGCCCCCAATGGGGCGAATCCTCAGATCTGGTACCCCCACTCTTGCGCCCAAGGACCCGGAGATGGGCGCGCCTTCGCGGTGACCGGCAAGTCGGCAGCTCCTACCATCAGGCAGCGCACACAGCCGCCTCGCACGGAGTTACCGGAGTGCTCACTGTCATTGGAGCGTGCGCCGCGGACATTCCGCGCGCTGCGCACTCGCAACCGTTGCGCAGCGAGCTCAAGTGTAAGCTAGCTTCCCGCGCCTACAGTGCATGGTTTTTGTTGCTTACCCGGCTGACCGAGAATGCTGCTGCAGCGGACGGCAGGAAGAGGGGGAGAGGAGAAGGAGATCAAGCGTTGGACTCGTCGCCAACGAGTCTAGGCTTCGGCTTACACCGATTCTCGTCGTCTACGGGGCAAAATGCTGATCCATGGCTCACGAGCCGCGCTCAGCCGAGGTTCTTCGGAACCCAACAAGCGCCCGGACAACCAGCGTTACCCGTTCGGCGCGCATGTTCGGCCTTATTCGCCCCGAGCGTTCGAGTTCGGTGAGGCCATGTAGAGCTGCCCAGAACGTCTCAGTCGCCACCTCCACATCGGCGCAGTATGGCGCCACGACGGCCGCAAGGGCGTCGAAGCCTGCCTGCAGCTCCGGCCGTACGTCCGCCTCGCCGAAGCGTAACCCGGTCGGAAGGACGAACATGGCCTCGTATAGCGCCGGATGGCGGAAGGCAAAGGCGAGATAGGCCGCGGCGATATTGTCAAGAGCATTGCGTCGCCCGGTTGATCCGTGTGCCGCGGTCCGAAGCGCTGCAGCGATTTCCCGAAAGCCCTTGATCGCGACGGCACCGACGATCGCGTCCCTGCTCTTGAAATGTGAATAGAGGACAGGCTGACTGTATTCGATCTCGTCGGCCAGACGCCGGACGGTAACAGCGCTCCATCCCTCGCGCTCTGCAATCG
>Ga0123356_10006070_pt1 | contig 12253 bp, 11 predicted proteins | sample TergutEmb28metaG_2_FD_92546 | JGI IMG/M metagenome (GOLD analysis project Ga0123356, IMG submission 92546) | Embiratermes neotenicus P3 segment gut microbial communities from Petit-Saut dam, French Guiana - Emb289 P3 | ecosystem: Host-associated > Arthropoda: Insects > Digestive system > Gut ... | reverse complement strand
TTTATTGTTGGGTTTAGGGGTTAATGTGGAAGAGAAAAAGGTCCTAGTTACCGGTGGAGCAGGCTTCATAGGCTATCACCTGTGCAAAAAACTCTCAACCATAACTGATAATCTAACTATATACGATAATCTATCAAGTGGAAAAATAGAGAATGTCAAAGATGTTCCCTCAGCAAAGTTTGTGCAGGGTGACATATTAGATCTAAAGGCGCTCTATGGTTTGCCACGTCAGGATTTGATTTATCATTTAGCTGCACAGGTTGTGGTGCCCTACTCCATGGAGAATCCATTGATTGACTTTGAAACTAACGCTAAGGGTACACTTTGTGTGCTTGAAAAAGCCCGAAAAGACGATGCCAAAGTCGTGTTTGCCTCAAGTGCAGCTGTCTATGGCAACCCCTCAGTGTTTCCAACGCCTGAGAACTATGGTTTTCATCCCTTCTCATGCTATGGGTTATCCAAAGTTGTGGGCGAACAATACTGTCACATGTACCGCGAACAATATGGTTTAGATATTGTTATCGCTCGGTTTGCTAATGTGTATGGCCTGCGTTGTCATGGCGTTATTCATGATTTTTTGGACAAACTAGCCAAAAACCCCGAAAAACTCGAAATAATTGGCACCGGCAAACAAGCCCGAGACTTTGTTCATGTCTCTGATTTGGTCGAGGCTCTACTAACGGTTGGTGCAAACGACCAATTCAACGCCCAAACCTACAATTTAGGCTTCGGCAAAACAACCAGTATTTTAGAGTTGGCGGATCTTATTTTAGGTATTCTTGGGCTTAAGAACCGAACTGTTGTCACCACTACCAATCAATCTTGGCAGGGTGATGTGACCAAGATCTGGTTCGATATAAGTAAAGCCAAACAAGAGCTTAGCTGGACTCCTAAGGTTAGCTTGGAGGACAGTATACGTGAAGTTATCGCTGATAGGAAAATCAGCCTATGAGTAACTCACCGCTTAAGGGTATAGTTGCGCTTCTGCGTCTTCCCTATTGGCTAATGACGGGTGGTCTCTCACTTCTAACAGCGTTTGCAATTCTAAAAGACCCATTGAGCATGAGTTTGCAAACGGCGCTTTTGATCTTCTTCTCTATGGCCTGTATCACCTCTGCGGGATTTGCTATAAATGACTATTTTGACCGCGAAAGCGACGCAGTCATAAAACCCAAACGCCCAATACCCGCAGGCAATCTAACCCTAAGACAAGTAGTAGCCATATCAAGCATACTCTTTGTATTAGGTCTAAGTCTTACCTATTGGTTGCCGCCTCTTAGCTTTGTTATATTAGTCATTGATTCGTTTGTTTTGATACTTTACTCGTATTTGGTGAAGAAAAAATCTGGATTTTTTGCAAACATTGTAGTAGGCATTCTGACTGGAACCGCTTTTATGTATGGCCAAGCCGCAATATCGGGCACCATAACCCTGATCTCGCTAGCCCTTTACCCCATTGCATTTGGTACCATAGGCGGCAACGTTTTGCGTGATGTGCTAAGTGTGGAGGGCGACACAAAAGTCGGTTACCCCACCCTGCCCCAAAAAGTCGGCAACTATAACGCAGCCAAAGTCGGCGCCATATTCTTCCTGCTAACCGGACTGCTTGCACCCCTGCCCGCACTACCCTTGTTTGCAGACCACTTTACCTTCTACTACCTGCCCTTTATCCTAACTTGGAGCGTGCTGCTCATATACTCCGCAATTCATCTATTCACATCCGGCTCCACAATTCAAAACGTACGCAAATACGAACGCATCGTCACCATGTCTATGATGCTTCTACCCCTAGCTCTAATAGTCGAAGCAATAGTAGGATGGTTAATATGAGCCAAACCAAAAGCATCTGCCCCGAATGCCAAAAAAAAATTGATGCCCAACTCAGCAACCAAAACGGCAAAATCCAACTCACCAAACAATGCCCCAACCACGGCAACTTTCAAGCCACACACTGGCAAAGCCCACCCATATTTAATCACATGCGCAAATACGACCACTTCCAATACCTAGGCGATCTAAACGCACCCAAAAACCCCGAAGGCTGTCCCTATGTATGTGAAACCTGCAAAAACCACGCCTCAGGAACCGTCATAGGCGTCATCGACGTAACTAAACGATGCAACTTTCGATGCGCCGTTTGCTTCTCAACTTTTCCCGGCCAAGAAACAACCGACTATGAACCCACAAAAGAAGCCCTCATCGACATGCTCGAATTCGCCGCCAAAGCCAACCCCAAACCCCCCGCCATACTCTTTAGCGGCGGCGAACCCCTCGAACGCGAAGACATGCCCGAAATCATAGCCGCCGCCCACCGACTAAAATTCATGACCATTCTAGCAACCAACGGCACCCATCTTGTAACAGATGCTGGCTTAGCTAAACGTCTCAAAGACAGTGGTCTTAACATAGTCTATCTCTCCTTTGATAGTTTCCATGAAGAATTCAACAAAAAAATCCGCGGCCTGCCCCTAGTAGACCTAAAACTAAAAGCCATTGATGTCTGCCGCAAATACGACATGGAAATCATACTAGTTAACACTCTTATGAAGAGCCTAAATGACAAAGAAGTCGGCGACATGATCCGCTTCGCCGCCAAACACACCGATATCATCCGCGGCCTAATCTTTCAACCCATCGCATTTACCGGTCGAGCAACTGAGAACCCCTTCCGAGAAAACTTTCGCGAATGGAGCTTTGCAGAAGACGTAGAAAAACAAACAAACGGCGAAATCCAAACCACCGACCTCTTCCCCATGTCGGTTATGACCTCCCCAATTAAGATCATGCGCAAATTCATGCAAAAACCCTGGCCGCTATTTAGCTGCAGCCCCCAATGCGGCATTGTCAACTGGATCTACGTATCCCCCAGCACAGGCAAAATGTATCCCATTAACCGCTTTGTCAACTTTGACCGCTTCTTCAACACCATCCGCAAAACCGCAGAAACCGCCGAAACCAAAAACCGCTTCCAACTCCTCACCTCCCTATTTATGGGCGCCATGATATCGATGAACATGATGCTTGTCACAAAAGAAGTCGGAACCTTTACCCTCATCAAAAGCATACTGCAAATGCACATCTCTCCCTCCTACCAATCCCTAGGCAAAATCCGCCGCCGCATCTTCCTGCTGGGATGTATGGCCTTTATGGACAGCTACAACTTTGATGTCAACCGCGTCCGCCGATGCGTAGTCCACTACATCACCCCCGACAAAAAAATCATACCCTTCTGCGCCTACAACAACGTACACCGTGTCGCCATAGAAAACGAATACGCCGACAGACAAAAACCCCTCACACCCCAACAAACACCCCTCCCAAACGAACCCCAGCCTGAACTTTCCATCCCCCCACCACCAACAACTCAGCGCACACGAAAAAAACAAATACCCGCCCAATAACAACCAACAAAATTATCGGCCTTCTATAAGGCCAAAAACAACCAGGAGAGCAAACTCTTCTCTTTTACCTCTTGTTATTTGACTTGTATGTTTAGCACGCAATAGTTTTCAGTAAATACATACTCTGAACCTGTGTCGTGCCATAGCTCAAAAACTATTGCATAGTTACCCGGTGTGTCCTCAGTGATTGTTACTAGTTGTTGGTGTGTTTCGTTGGGTGAGAGGCTGAATCTATAGGTGTCAACAGGGTCCACTTCGAGGCCGTTTGGCAAGCTGGCGGGAAGGTTTTTTGCAATTTTGGTATGCACCATATAGTTTTGCTGAGTGTTCATGTGATTTTCAACATTGACATAGACACTAAACTCGCTGGATTGACTGGTTAGAATAATTTCTGGATAGTTGAGCGCTTGTTTTTGGTTGTCTAGAAGGCTTATGGTGTTGTATTCTTCGGGGGCATGGTTACCCAAGATGTAGTAGCCTGCAACAACCGCGGCAACAATAACCAGTGCCAAGAAAACCGCTATAACGTAGCCTTTTTCTTCATCCAAAGCGTTTCTGATTCCGAATAGTTTCCGCATCCAATACCCCCTTAAAGATGGTGCTAAATATTTCAATTCCCGATTTGAATCTTCGCAGTTTGGGTTTGCCATATCGGCGTATTTTGTATGTAGTGGGAACTTCAACCATGCTAAAGCCCTTTTTGGCAAACTGGATGAGCATCTCTGTGGCAAAGGCCATGTCGCCTTCTTTTAGTTCCACTTTGTCGATGGCTTCATGGGATATGGCTCGGAATCCTGATTGGGTGTCGCTTAGAAATTGTCTATAGACAAAGTCGTAGACAAACGTTATGACTTTGTTGCCAATGAAATTCATTAACCCCATGGCTTTGTTGGGGTCATACATACGGGTAGCTAGAACCATATCTGCGTCGGTTTCAACCATTTTAGCTATCATGCGATTTATATGGCGAACTTCGTAGGTGCCATCGCCATCGACCATGATGATGATGTTGCCCTTAGCATTTTTCATTCCTGTTAGCAGTGCTAAGCCATAGCCGCGCCGGGGTTCTATAATTAAGCGGCAATAACCTAGGCTTTTGACGATTTCTTTGGTGCCATCAGTAGAGTTACCATCAACGATAATGATTTCTTTGGGATAAATCAGTGTCTTTTGAATGGTTTCTATGGCTTCCAAGATGTTTCCGGCTTCGTTGAGTGTTGGAATAACAACTGAGACCAGTTCAACTTTAGTCGTCATTGGCTACCATCTGTATTAGAGGGCTATATTGTTTTGCGTCCATTAAATAAGTTCTTCGTATATTTCCTGTAATTGTTTGACGTTTGTTTCCCAACTGAAGCGTTCTTCTACCCTTGCGCGGAGTTCACTTTTTTGAGAACTATAATCTGATTGGGCAAACTCTAAAATTGCCTCTGCAAGTTGCTCGGGTTGATTGGGCGGCACTAATTTCCCAAACTCTGCCACCGGAACCTCCCCTATACCCCCAACATTTGTTGCTATGACCGGTAACCCACATGCCATAGCCTCCAGTGCCACAAGCGGCAATCCTTCTCCAGATTTGGAGGGCAACACAAACAAATCCGCCAAATTATAATATCCCGCCAAATCTCCATCACTGACAAACCCCGCCAATCTAAAATTGGCCGAAATTTTGCGTTGTTTGGCTTGCTGGCGTACACTCTCCAAGTCGGGGCCTTTACCTGCAACCAAAAACACAATCTTGGGATTTGCCCTAACCGCAATGCTTGCGCAGTCAAGCAAAGTATCTACACCGTTTTTATATACCAGCCGCCTAACCGTCAAAACAACCACTGCATCTTTTGGGAGACCTAGTTTTTGGCGCAGTGCCGGTTTTTGCTCAGGCTGAGGTCGAAATCTAACCAAGTCCACCCCATTGTAGATGACTCTGATCTTGTTTGGGTTGGCCCCTAAGCGTAGTACATAGTCTTTGGTGGCATTACTTATGGTTATGATTTTGTCTGCAGTGTTTAGGTTCTGTTTTCCCACCGCCAAGTCATTAACTAGTTCAACTTGATTGAAAAAATTGTTGTAGTCGATAAAGGTGTTGTGCTGAGTGAGTACAAAGGGTTTGCCATAGAACTTGGCCAATTTACCGGCAAGAAGCGAGGTGAGATAGGGGTGGCCATGAGCATGCACGATTTGGGCGTATTTTATGGCTTTGGTGAATGTGGACAGGCTGGGGATGGTTGGAATAGAGTAGGGAATGCCTAAGCGAAAACCTGTATTGAGCGATTCATAACAATCCACCGGCACCCCATCAACCTGATAGTGTTTAGGGGTTTGAATACGATTAGTTACCACCCTTGGCGCATAATTCTCATATAACAATCGTTTGCTCTGCTCGTTTACCACTTTCTCAATGCCGCCGACATGGGGTAGAAACGTGTGGGTTACAATACAGAGCCGCGATTTAACCATCCGAGCCAACAACACTAACCCACCGCCGGCACGGTATTAAAATTTACTCCAACTAGACTGTTGGCCCAGTGTCTTTGAGTGCTTTGGTATAAACATTTGAGGATGCTCCCGCAACCAAAGCCCCAATCGCATCATTGGTTAGCGGTGGAAGTTCCCGCAGAATTCCTGGTTTGGCTTGATCAAAGCGTACAAACTCAAACATACCCCGCGAACCGCCAATATAGGTAGCTATGGCTATTCCGATAAGCTCATCTGCGACAAGCCCCGGCTTACCCATAAAGCGCTCAATGGTTAACCCTGGAATTCGACCGTTTTGGGCTTCTTCTTGAGCATGAAACGCCGCAACAATAAGCGTAGAGATGTTGACGTCTTGGAGTATATCAAGAAATTCCTCTCTTAGCAACTCGGTGGCTTTTTGCACAGTTTCAATACCTGGATGAGGAACATACATCTCAAGGGCACTATCAATTAAACTCTGAAGACTAATTCCGCGCTCCTCAAGATAGCTCAGCAAAGCTGGACTTTGATTCTTCATAGCAATCAGCTGACTTTTAGTGGCAAAAGAGTGCTTTAAGGCTTTTGAGCATTACCCAACACACACAACTGAACTATCAACCAACAACGCTGATTGATGTGCACAGAAACTGTTGGTAGTTTATCTTGTAGTTTGTGTGGTTGGTTGGGTGTGGTGTAGGAATGCTTTTTTGGTTAACTGTTATATGGTAGGTGGATAGTTTGGAGGTAGTAGTAGCGTGAAGGTTGTTGTTTCGTGGAGCGGTGGTAAGGATAGTGCTTATGCTTATTGTCTTGCAAAGCAGCAGGGTCATCAGGTTGTTTCTTTCTTTACTTTGATGTTGAGTGAAGAAACCTCAAGTTTTCACATGCTTCCCGCAAATATTATAGAAGCGCAGGCTAGTGCGGCTGGGGTTTTGTTTGTAAAGCAAGTTTCTTCTGCTCAAAGCTACGAAGCAGACTTTATAGCACTTCTAACAAATTTTAAGCGACAAGGGGTTGGGGGGTTAGTTACTGGGGATATATGTGAGGTTGCTGGCCATGAACCCGGCTGGCTGGATCGCATCTGCCAAAAAGTCGGCTTAATTGCGATAAAGCCGCTTTGGATGAACAATACTCACCAAATATATCAAAACTATCTCAAATCCGGTCTAAGCGCAACTGTGGTGCGTACCAACAAAACTCTGGGTGTGGATTGGCTTGGCCGTGTTTTGGATAGTCAATTCTATGCTGATATTCAAAAACTCCCCGGTGTAGACCCCTGTGGTGAAGGCGGCGAATACCACACTCTAATCACCGATGGTCCAGACTTTAAACAAAGAATTGAGTTGGTTGAGGCCGAGAAGAAATGCTTAGATAATGGCTCAGGTTATTTAGAGATTAAGAAGTGGACTCTAACTCCCAAAAAGAAGAAGTAGGTTTACCTTATGGATGTCATAGTTGCAAATAATCCCATAAAAGCCCAAGCCTTTCTCCAAGAAATCAAGGGCAAAACTCCTCTCTTTATAACAACAATAGCCACTACCGAGACGGGTAAAATCCCTGGATTGTCAGCCGCGGGTGCAAATCCCGATTTTACCGATTTCACTCCCCCAGCCGATGCGGAGTTACTTTTGTTGGGCAAATGCAAATCCATCCAAGGCGTCCCCATAACCCCTGATGGCATCCCAACACCTGCACTTATAACCACCTCAGCCCTACACCTAGCCGACATACCCGTACTGATCGTCAACGGCGGCGTCAAAGTTAAGCCACAGGTCCCCTATATAGATGTCAATGGCAACCCCGGGCGTGATATTCGAAGCGGTGACTCAGTCGATAACGTGGAGGAAGTTATCGAGCGCGCCACAGTTGTTGGTGAGCATCTAGCAAAAACATCCGACTATTTAGTTATTGGCGAGAGTGTACCGGGAGGCACAACCACCGCCTTGGGCGTACTCTCTGCTCTAAATATTGTTGCTCAGGGCAAAGTCAGTAGCACCCTGCCCGCTAATCCTCATGATCTAAAAGCCAAAGTGGTTGCTGCTGGACTAAATGCGGCGGCCCAAAAATTTGGCAACTTTTGCGGAGACCCCATAAAAGCCATCTCTGCAGTCGGCGACCCCATGATGGCCGCAGTTGCCGGCTTAGTTATTGGAGCCTCCCATCACTCACCTGTTCTAATGGCTGGTGGAACACAAATGACCGCGGTCTTGGCAGTTATAAACGCCTTAGAACCAAAAGCACTATGCAACCTAGCCATTGGCACCACACGCTGGGTCACCCAAGACCAAACAAGTGACATATGCGGCATTGTCAACCAATTCTGCGATGTCCCCATAATAGCAGCGGATCTAGATTTTTGGGCTTCCCAATATCCAGGCTTGCAAATCTATGAAACCGGCCTAGTCAAAGAAGGCGTAGGAGCAGGCGGCGCCTCCATAGCCGCTATGGCCCAAAGCAGTGGAGCAGTTGATAAACACATTCTTCTTAAGGAAATAGAGCGTAACTATGCCTCACTGATGATGCAGACCAAATATGGTAGTAGTAAGTGAGTCTCTTGAGCATAAACCCGCTAAAGAACCTATTATCCTTCTTGACTGTTTTCCCAGTTAACATGGATGAAAACCTGCTCACCGACTGCGCTAGACACATGTGGGCCTTTCCCCTCATCGGCGCATTGCTGGGCCTCTTAGCGGGTGCAGTAGGCTGGGTTGCACTCCAATTCATCCCCAGCATAGTCGTTGGAGCCATAAGCTTGGCCTTACTTCTCTGGTTAACCGGGCTCCACCACACCGATGGACTGCTGGATTTTGGCGATGGCATTATGGTTCATGGCAACGCCGAAAAAAAAATCGCAGTCATGCACGACCAACTCACAGGCGCAGGTGCCATCGGACTAACCCTGATGACCTACATAGTTACTGCATTTGCCTTTGCTGAATTTGGCAAAACCATCCCCCTCGCCGGATTCCAGATACCTCTGATTGTTCCGGGTTTGATTATCGTTGAGGTATGTGCCAAACTCTCCATGGTGGCAGTTGCCTGGCTTGGAAAATCCGTTCATCAAGGCATGAACTCTGCCTTTCTCTCAGCTATGCATGGCGCAGGCGGCAACTGGCGCCTAATTGCCGCGCTAGCAATCTCATTTGGCATAACCCTGCCGCTAATAGGCTGGGGTAGTTTTTTTGTAGTTGCAGCCGCCATACTCACCGGCTTAGTTATGACTATGGTTGCTCATCGAAACTTTCACGGCGTCACAGGCGACGTATTTGGAGCCACAAATGAACTAACACGCATGGTTTGCGCAGTTGTACTGCTGGCGGTGACCACATGGGCATAATAACCGCACTAGTCATGGCCGGCGGAAAAGGTACCCGCATGAAACTCCCACAAGAAAAACCCCTAATAGATGTTTGCGGCAAACCCGTCATCGAATACGTATTAGCCGCCCTTAAAAACGCAAAAAAAATCGACCGCATCATCGTTGCCACAACCGAAATCACACCCAAAACCACCACCCATATCCAAAACCACCACCCAAACATAGAACTCATCCAAACCCCCGGCAAAGACTACGTATCAGACATGGGCTACACTGTCCAAACCCTAAAACTAGGCGTATTTTTAGCCATAGCCGCAGACCTGCCACTGGTAAAACCCGAAATAATAGACACCATCATCGAGTGCTATGAGCGATCAAAAAAACCCGCCCTAACCGTCGCGGTACCAATAGCAACCAAGCTGCAACTGGGCATGTGTGTAGACTACTCTTTTGTAGAACAAGACCAAGAACTAGTCCCTGTGGGCATAAACGTAATCGATGGTAGCAAACGCTACGGTGATGAATGGCTCGACCAAGCCATCTGCATCCTAAACCACCAAGAACTCACCGTCAACATAAACACCGCCCAAGAACTCCAAATAGCCCAACAACTCCTCAACCAAAACCAAAACCAAAACACCAAAAAAACCTAAACACAGGTTGCAATGAAGCGTTAAGTCCAGCGCTTACACGGTAGAGTTAAGCTTAACGTTTATATTTTGGTTTACTTTTTGCATATTTCCGAAATAGGTATTCTACTAAGTAGGGATAACAGTATGGCGTATTTAACAACAACAGGTTCAGGACAACCCGTCCTTATTCTCAAAGAAGGAACAACCCGAAGCAGAGGCAAAGAAGCCCAACGAAACAACATCATGGCCGCACGCGTCATCGGTGAAGTGTTAAAAACAACCCTAGGCCCAAGAGGCATGGATAAAATGCTCATCGACAGCCTAGGCGATATCACCATCACAAATGACGGCGCAGCCATCCTAAAAGAAATCGACGTAGAACACCCTGCAGCAAAAATGATGGTAGAAATCGCCAAAACCCAAGACGACATGGTCGGCGACGGAACCACAAGCGCTGTGGTGCTCTCAAGCGAACTCCTAAAAAAAGCAGAAGAACTCCTCGAACAAAACATCCACCCAACCATTCTTGTAAGCGGCTTTAGAAAAGCAGGCCAAAAAGCCATAGAAATCATCGGCAAAACCGCCCAACCCCTAGACACAAACGACAAAAAACTCCTCCTCAAAGTAGCACTAACATCCATGAGCAGCAAATCCCTAGGCTCAGCACGCGACCACCTAGCAGAAATCACCATCGAATCAGTCAAACAAATCACCGAACAACGCGGCGACCAAACAATCGCAGACATAGACAACATCCAACTCATCAAAAAAACCGGCAAAAGCCTCACAGAAACCCAACTAATCAAAGGCATAATCATCGACAAAGAAATCGTCAACCCCGGCATGCCCAAACTCAAAGAAAACGCAAAAATCGCACTCCTTGACTCCGCCCTAGAAATCGAAAAAACTGAAATCTCAGCCGAAATCAGAATCAAAGACCCCTCACAAATGAAAGCCTTCCTAGACCAAGAAAACACCATGATGCAAGACATGGTCACAAAAATCAAAGCATCCGGCGCAACCATAGTCTTCTGCCAAAAAGGCATCGACGACATGGTACAGCACTTCCTAGCAAAAGACGGCATCATCGCCGCACGCAGAGTCAAAGAATCCGACATGGAAAAACTCGCACGCGCAACCGGCGGCAGAATCGTAAGCGACCTAGACGACCTCAAAAAAGAAGACCTAGGCTTTGCAGGCCTAGTAGAGGAACGCAAAATCGGCGACGACAAACTCATCTTTGTCGAGAAATGCAAAGACCCCCGTGCAGTCGCTATTCTCATCCGCGCAGGCCTAGAACGCCTAGTCGATGAAGCCGAACGCGCCCTAACAGACTCACTCTCCGTCGTATCTGACGTAATGGAAAACAACAAAATCGTCCCAGGCGGCGGCGCAATCGAAATCGAAATCGCAAAAGAACTCCGCAAATATGCAACCAAAGTCGGCGGTCGCGAACAACTCGCAGTCGAAGCCTTCGCAGACGCAGTCGAAGTCATCCCCCGTACCCTAGCCGAAAACGCAGGTCTAGAACCCATCGACATCCTAGTCGAACTCAGAAGCATACACGACAAAGACGACGGTAAATTCAAAGGTCTAAACGTCTTCACAGGCAAACTTCAAGACAGCATCGCAAACGGCGTCATCGAACCCATCGTGGTCAAAGAACAAGCCATAAAATCCGCATCCGAATCAGCCGCACTCATACTACGCATCGACGATGTCATAACCGCCAAAGCACCCAAAGCACCCGCGGGCGCACCTGGCGGCATGGAAGACTAATCTCTTCCTCCCCACCTTTAACTATTTTAACTCATAAATTCTAATAATTCTGACTTTTAGCGGCTAACTTACCGTCCGATGCTCTACAGAGGAGACGGTAAATTAATAGAGGAGAAATGTGTATGTAGGCTAACTTGAGCTCTGGTAGTATAGTCCGGTCAAGTATAGCGGCCTCTCGAGTCGCGGACCCGGGTCCGAATCCCGGCCAGAGCACCAAAATTCTCTGACTTTTTTCGATAACTCTCCATTAGGTGGCGTAGTAGTAGTTCTCCACACTGGCCGTATAGCCTATTTTATCGCTTGTTAAATCGCCGCTTATTACCCACTCATATTTTAGAAAGAAAATAAATAAGGGATGATGGGCGGATTTCGGGGTCGACGTGAGGTGCTCAATGTGTTTTTCTGTATGTCCTATCGATCTATGGGATTTGTAATTGTTGCCCTGGGTAAATCATGTCGCCTGTAAGTCCATTCAAAATTTTAATAGCATTAACTGACGCTTTGTAACTTAGCGACAATAACCACAACGTATCACCCGATTTTACTGTGTGTGTGGTTGTTGTGGTTGGGTTTTGTGTCCATTGGGCTGTTAGGGTGATGCTGTTTGCTGGCATTGTGAGTGTTTGTCCTTTTGTGTAGGTGTTTCCGTTGTAGCGCCATCCTGTGAA
>Ga0123356_10006069_pt1 | contig 12255 bp, 10 predicted proteins | sample TergutEmb28metaG_2_FD_92546 | JGI IMG/M metagenome (GOLD analysis project Ga0123356, IMG submission 92546) | Embiratermes neotenicus P3 segment gut microbial communities from Petit-Saut dam, French Guiana - Emb289 P3 | ecosystem: Host-associated > Arthropoda: Insects > Digestive system > Gut ... | reverse complement strand
GATTTTCCGGCATTATCAGGACTGTAACCGGGAGCTGAGGGGTTTGTCGGATAATACCAGTCGCTTACCTGCTGCTTTACATAAGCAGCTGTTATGACTGTAAGGGTAGTAAGACCCATATCGCCTGCAGAACCGTTACCTACATCATACCAGTTGGCTGTTGTGGTAACACCCTGCCAGTTTGAAAAAGCACTCATTGTATGGTCGTGCCATGCATATGTTGGCTCGCCGTCTGTCATTAGGATTATGTTTGGTTTGCGCGTAACAATAATATTTTGTCCCGGATTTAAAAGGTCGGGAGTGCCGGTATCAAAAAGTGTGCCGTTACCACCTGCAAGACCTTGTGTGACACCAAGAAGAACATCAGCACCTCTGCGCATTCCAAGCTGTGTAGGCGTTCCGCCTTCTACAGTAAAGGATCTTTGCTGCGGGTTTGTTATTGCCGAGTTTACTGTTACCGTTGTTCCGCTGACGCTGAAAATAGCCGGGGTGATTTCATAGCGTCCCAGGGCAAGGACAGGATATACCTTTGCCTGGTTTTGACTGCTTACAAGCTGCCCTCCATATATTACTACAGATACTCTGTTATTGGGATTGGCTGCCATAAGCATATTTATAGCATCGTTAAGAGCATCGATGACTACTGCAACTCTGGAGCGTCCGTCACCGGGTACAGTATTTGTTGCCATACTTCCGGATGCATCAATAACAAAAACCGTGTCAGACGGCTCAACGATTATCTGCTCGATATTTATGCTTTGACTCAGTGCCGAGAGAGTCACAAGAAATTCATTGACAGGAGCTCTGACGGTATCAACAACACTACCTGCGCTATCGTAGATAAATGCTTGAACAGCATTTACGGATTTATCGGTCCAGACACGGCCGTCGTTTGCCGGTGTATTAAGAAAAATGTTGGCAATAGGATTAAGTGCAGGCCCGCTGTTAACGTTTGGTGTGTTACTGAAAGTGAAATTAGAGGTATCATAATCGGATGTTTTTCCCCGGGCATTGACATCAATACCATCAGGCGGAGTTGCTGCTGCAACAGCATTATCCGACCCTCCAAAGTCAAAAATAAATAACGATAATAACATCGTTACTGCCAAAACCAAACTGAATGTTTTTCTTATGGTCTTACGGTAAATAATGCTCTTTAGCATATAATATACCTCCCAATATTTGCTACAAATTAACGACACATTATACCATATATGGCATGAAATGTCAATTTCGTGCCACTTTTTCAACATAAGACTATTCGAACATGACAAGGTTTGCTCCATATTTTGCTGCGAGGTCGGCGCACTGTGCCGTAAACCCCGAACGTGAAAACAGATACAAATGCCTGTTCGGGTAGCGGAACAAGCGGCTGCGCTCCTCAAGAGACCTCAAGCTATCCACATCTGTCGGCTCGTCTGACCAAACGGCATCACCAAAAACCGCATGCTCATCATCGTGCGAGTAAGCAACAATCGGGATATAAGTATCACTCTTAGTAACATAATCATAGCCCCACCAACGGCCCACCTCCGCACAACTCACAGGCAAGCTGCCCGATTCGTTTCGCCATGCAACCCACTGACGGCAGATATCCTTAAAAACCTTATCCATAAACAGCGGAATATCATGTGCAACACTGCGCCAAATCTTATCAATTGCACCGATATGAATAAGCGCAATTTTATCATAAACAAAGCGGTACCAGAAGCAAAACATACTGTCCTCAATCTCGTAAACAGTCTTTTTGCCGGCTCTTTCTGTTACGGGAGTGTGCTTGCCGACAATGCCGAATGCCATGAGGTTTTTCAAATATGCCGTGCACGCGCTTGTTTCCAAATCAACAGCCGTCGCAATCTCCGAGTTCTTGTTGCACCCCGAGGCGATAGCCTTCAAAACGGCATTGTAATAAGCAGGGTCACGTACCTCACGGCGCAAAAAAACGCTTGGTTCTTCAAAAAGCTTCGACGAAGGCTCAAAAAACGTAAGCTTGATATTCTCCTCAACAGAAAGCTCGGGTCTCATCATGTTTAAATAGTGCGGAACACCGCCTGTAATGCCATAAATAACAGCAATATCAAACGGCGAAAAGCTGCTGTAATACTTCTTCGTCTCAAAAAAAGTAAAAGGCTTAAGCTGCATCTGCGCAGTACGTTTACCAAAAAAAGAACTGTACCCCAACGTCTCGCTTTCCATCACAGCCTCGCTCGAGCCGCAAATAATCATCATCAGCTGTGAGGTTGCAAACTTCTGCTCAATAAACCTGCCGATAAAATCCGAAATATTCTTATTTGCCGAAACAAGAGACTGGTACTCATCAATAACAAAAACAACCCGCTCTGTACGTGCGAGTTTATTCAATCGCTCAAAAACCTCTTCGTAGTAATTTTTTAGCGAAGCCTCACCTGCAGGAATTCTCGGAAAAAGCTTCACAGCGCGGACCAAAGCATCCAAATTCTCACTGTCGCTGGTATCTTGCGCCGCAAAGTAAATGCAATTGCTCTCCTTGCCTCTCATAAACTCGCGCAAAAGCGACGTTTTCCCCATACGCAAGCGCCCGTGCAAAACAACGCACTCAAACTTTCCGCTCACATACAAACCATTAAGTGTCTTTAGTTCATCCTGTCTGCCAAAAAACATGAATCACCCCATATAAATGCAACTCAGATTACTTCTTCCAGCGACCCTTGCGCTTCTTAAAAACCGGCTTATCCGACTTGTGCTTGCCGCCATGCTTTTTATCCTCGTACTTTTTATCAAACACATTCTTATCTAAATCCGGAGCTAAATCATCATCGTCATCGCCTTGTAGGTCTTCAGAGTTTTGCGTGTTCTCTACAGCCTGTGGCACCCTGTCGCTCAGCGCTGTGATATCATAAGCCTCATTTTTTTGCACCACCGGTATCCTCGTCGCCGAAAACCCGGCCTCCTCAAGCTTGCCCTCTGCTTTTGCCGCGACATACTCGGCTCTGCGCCCCTTGCCACCGAGCACATCAAGCTCGTCAAACGTAAAGGTCTTAAGAGTTGTGTCGTTGCCGTCCTCCAAGCGCACCTTAGCTTGCCCGCGCAAAATATTGACATTGGTAACAGAACCTTTGCCCGAGGGGGTTTCGACAAAAGCACCGATTTTAGGAGCTTTTTTCACCAAATCCTCGTAAGCGGTCTCTTCGTACTTAAGGCAGCACATAAGCCTGCCACAGGTACCGGAAATCTTTGTCGGGTTTAGCGACAAGCCTTGTGTTTTTGCCATTTTGATCGAAACAGGATGAAACTCGGTCAGAAATTGGCTGCAGCAAAACTGCTTGCCGCAAACACCAAGCCCGCCAAGCAGCTTGGCTTCGTCACGCACACCTATTTGGCGAAGCTCTATGCGTGCTTTAAACATACCTGCAAGGTCCTTGACAAGCTCTCTGAAATCCACACGCCCGTCAGAGGTAAAGAAGAACAGTATCTTATTCCCCTCAAAACCATACTCAACCCTGACAAGCTTCATCTCGAGTCCAAAGTCGATAATTTTTTGCTGGCAATAGGCAAATGCTTCTTTTTCCTTATCCTTGCCAAGCTCAAGGCTCTTATTATCCTCGTCGGTAGCAATACGAATTACAGGACGCAGCGGTTGTATGACAGCCTCGTCCTCAACCTCGTGATTCCCGCGGATGCAATGACCATATTCAAGTCCTTTTGCAGTCTCGACAATAACATTATCGCCGTTTTTAACTTCAAGCCCGTTAGGGTCGAAGAAATATGCCTTTCCAAATTCGTTAAAACGAACACTAACTATCTGTGTCAAAATCTAACCTCTCTTTAGCCGGTTTATTTATGTTTTTTGTTACTCAATAAATGATGCGCAAAGAAACCCGGAAATGTGACCTGCACTGACATTTAAACTTAGCATTTCAGTCGCTTTCATAAGTACTTCGTCTGCGCTCAGAAGCTTCTTTTCGTGCGGGTCGGCTCGTAGTGCTGAGACAATTTGCGCTCTTGTATAATCTATAAAGCTCGAAAATGCCAACCTGTTTAGCTTGTCAAGCCTGAACATAAGCTTTGCAAGGATAAGATTATCATTTACAGCTGCAACAAACTCTGAAGCAAGTGCTTTAATATCAGCATCTGTAGAAACATCCGAGTCCATAGCCTCGAAGTCATCTGCAAACTCCCCGATGCTGCCGGTCTGTGTTTTCAAATCAACACAACGGGAGCGGACGGTGGGGAGCAGGGAAGCCGGGTTTGATGTACTGAGAATAAAAACAGCATGAGCAGGGGGCTCTTCGAGCATTTGCAAAAAGGCATTTTGAGCGTTTTGATTCATAGTGTCGGCGTAGTGTATGATATATACTTTTTGCTCAGCCTCGTTTGGTTTGATATAAACATCTTTTTTTATCTCGCGGATTTGATCGATAAGAATCTCTTTTTTATCTTCAAGCCTGCTGATAATAATTATGTCGGGATGGATGCTTCTTTTAGTTTTATCACAATGTGAGCATTTCATGCAAGGTCTGTCGCTATCGTCCCGGGCGGAGCAAACAACAGCCATAGACAGCCGGTTTACTGTATCGCCACTTGTAATATATGCATGAGAAAGTCTTTTTGAATCAAATTCCATGTGATACCCGCATTTCCTTCCACGTCAAAGTGCCGGGCGGCTTTAAGCCTTAATGACGATATTACCCTGAGCCTTGTAAATGCTACCTGCCGGGACAAAACCCCGTACCATAGAAAGTGGGTACACATTTGAGTTAGGACCGATTATTGTGCCGGGATTGAGCACCGCGTTGCAGCCGACCTCTACGTTGTCGCCCAGAATTGCGCCAAATTTCTTAAAGCCGGTTTCGATGCGCTCTGCCCCACAGCTGACGGTTACAAGAGAACTGTCGCTTTTAACGTTGGAGGTAATAGCACCGGCGCCGAGATGTGAGTTATGTCCAAGAATCGAGTCGCCCACATAGTTATAGTGCGGCACCTGGACACCGTCAAAGAGAATGACATTTTTCAGCTCCGTAGAATTTCCGACTACTGCATTTTTGCCGATAATAGCATCTTTTCTGATATAAGCGCAGTGGCGAATCTCGGCTCCTGCATCAATTATAACAGATGAGCCGATAAAAGCACTCGGAGCGATTGATGCGGTTTTGTGAATCCAAACGTTTTCGGGGCGCTGCTCATACTCTTCGCTGTCGAGAGTGGCACCAATCAGCTCAATGTAAGTTTTTATTTGCGACAAAGCCTCCCAGGGCCATTCGAGCACAGTAAGATAAGACCAAACGATAGTATGACCTTCCTCGAATAACTTGCTGACCTTCATGTACATTTCCAATCTGTAGTTCATAGTATCACACTAAACTACGTTATAAATGAGTAAATATATAATAACACAATAAGCCCTCGTTGACAAATGAAAATGTGATGATTATACTAAGATGCAACGCACATCTTCATTTGCTTCTGTAGCTCAGTTGGTAGAGCAACGCATTCGTAATACACTCGTAAGACAGTAGTATTTTGCGACATTTTCATAAATTTGCTTCTGTAGCTCAGTCGGCCAGAGCAACGCATTCGTAATGCGTAGGTCGTCAGTTCGAATCTGACCAGAAGCTCCAAACCCTTGGAAATAGTGACTTTCTGAAAATGCGTTTTTGGGAAGTTGCTTTTTCTTTGCTAATTTTATTGCTCTACTCTACGATGAGCTACGCGCACAAGTATGACAACACGAAGCACAAAAAAATACTCCCGCCGGTGAAACCGCTTCATTCTATATGACCTCTTGTGTATGACGGAGTTTATCGGTTATAAGCTCTGACATATATTCATAACCTTGTGTGTGAAAAGAGCCATAACCGGATAAGAGCCACTCTACCATACCATGTTTATTAAGCATTCTGGCAACTTCCTTTACCGGTAGACCAAGGGTTTCGGCAGTGAATTGCACACAACCATAATAATAATGCTTTTTCAATACAACATGATGAGTTAGAAGTAATATGTACATGTTGACAAACCCCCGTCCCCCTGTCATTATATGGGAGGGGAGAATTTAATGAGTAAAATTATTGATATTTCAAGTCATCTGGATGTTTCGACGTCTCCGGAACTTAAAAATGTTCTTACAGAAGCTATTTCGGCGAGCGAAGATATCGTACTCGATTTTGCGAAAACAGAGCTTGTGACTTCTGCGGGACTCCGCGTTTTGATGCAGGTGCAAAAAAACGTAAATGCTTCCGGCTTGAGCATGGTTATGAGAAATATTTCTGCCGGTGTTATGGATGTATTTAACATGACAGGTGTCTCAAAAATATTTAGTATTGAGTAATCATGAAAAAGAAGAAGAAACGCGGTATAAAAGGTAAGATGACCATTGCTTTTGTTGTGATGGGCATTTTGCTGTCTTTGTGCGTGGGAATCCAAGTGTTCTCTATCAGCTACAGTCAGGTGACCACTCAATATACGGAGCGTGCATTTAATACTGCAAAAACAGCTGCTCTACTGATAGATGGAGACAGCATAGCAAACTATCTCATAAGCGGTAAAAACGAGGAATACTTTGCTGTTTATGAAGCGCTCAAAGAAGTAAAAATAACATTTGGTTTGACATATTTATATGTTCACGCAGGCAGACTCGAAGACAATGTAGCTATATATGTCTTTGACATTTTTGTTGAAGGAGATAATCCTGATCATATTTTTGATTTAGGTCATGTACTGGACGATGCAGAAGCATCTTCTTTTGATGTAGGAAAGCAAACATTTTTGACAGGACAAATAGAAGCCAGCACGATCGTGTCTTTTTCCGAATACGGCTGGCTTGCCTCTGCTTATGTACCTATCTTTACTTCCAACGGTTCTGTTGCTGCCGTTTTAGGTGTTGATCTTTCGATGAACAAAATAATGAGCGATATCATCTTGCAAACGCTGCAAATATTGCTTTTGACTATTGCGATTATAATTGTATTTTTGCTTATTTTGCGTTTTATTGCAGGCAAACAGATACTAAACCCGGTAATGCAGTTGTCGAAGCACATGGACAGCTTCGATTCCGAAAACGGCATGCTTAATACAATTGAGTTTCCGGAATCAGGCAGTGAATTTCAAACAATCGCCAAAAGTTATAACCGGATGATTAGCGATATCAAGTATTATATGGAAAACCTTGAGACAGTCACAGCCGACCGTGAAAGGATAGCCACCGAGCTCGATGTTGCAACGGAAATTCAAACAAGCATGCTGCCATCCACTTTTCCTGCTTTTCCGGAGCATCACGAATTTGATATCCATGCAACTATGTATCCCGCCAGAGAAGTTGGTGGTGATTTTTACGATTTTTTCCTCATAAGGGAAAATACTCTTGCCGTGGTAATTGCCGATGTTTCCGATAAGGGTATACCCGCTGCGCTATTTATGGTAATCGCCAAAACTCTTATAAAGAACACTGCGATGAACGCCTCTTTTGAAGGTACCGCCTCCTTCGAAGGCACCGCCTCCTTCGAAGGCACCGCCTCCTTCGAAGGCACCGCCTCCTTCGGAGGCGGGGGCAAATCTCCAAAAGAGGTTTTTGAAACAGTCAATAAACTGCTTTGTGATAATAATGATACGGGAATGTTCGTTACTGCATTTATGGGTTATCTGGACATACCAAGCGGACGTTTCACTTATGTAAATGCAGGACACAATCCTCCACTTCTGAAACACGACGATATGTATCGGTACATGAAAACCGATCCGGGTCTTATGCTGGGACTGATGGAGGACACTGTGTTCGTGCAGGAGGAAACAGTCCTTTGCACCGGCGATATGCTATTTTTGTATACCGATGGTATAACAGAAGCTATGAATACCGAAAGAAGTCTTTTTACCGCCGGGCGTTTAAGCGAAAAGATAAATCTTTACAAAACCAGCAACCCCAACGAAATTATTGCCAACATCAAGCATGAAATCGATGTTTTTTCAGATGGCAGAGAGCAAGCAGATGATATTACTATGCTGGCACTGGAGATAAGGGACAAAAAGTAGATGGAAGAAAAGAAATTATCGCTAAAAACAAAAATCGGATACGGGCTTTGTGTTGGAGCAGAATCGATACCCGGTAATCTTTTAGCAGTTTACTTTGTATTTTTTCTGACAGACATCGTAAAAGTCAGAGCTTATATTGCAGGTGTGATATTTTTCATTGTTATGCTCTGGGATGCCTTGATTGACCCTATAATCGGAGGATTATCAGATAAATACGTGACCGAAAAAGGGCGGAGGCTTACATGGATGAAGGTGAGCTTAATTCCTTTGGCAGGTGCGATTTTTCTTATTTTTTCTCCCGTGGAAATTGATAACCGGGTATTAACAAACCTCTTTTATGTCTTTGCAGCTATTTTCGTCTGTGCGGCATACTCTTCATTTGTAATTCCATATTTTGCTTTAGCTTCAGAAATCACACCAAGCCATGGAGAGCGCAACAGGTTGCGCTTTTCGTCAATGATTTTTTACTACCCGATTTTGCTGATTACAACAGCAGGACCTATGCTTGTATGGGAGATAGCGGAAGAAGCCGGATTTTCGGATCGTCAGTCGTGGGCAATGGTCGGAGCCGTGTTTGCCGTGTTTATGATTATAATATGCGGTATAGGTGTGTTTATGCTCAGAAAGTGTGAAAGAGAATCAATAAAAACAGCTCTGGAGAATAAAACACAAAAAGAAAGCGAAGCTCAAAAAGAGCCAAAAGAAAATTACTTCAAGATTTGGAAGGAGCTTTTGCAGCACAAAAGCTTCAAAAAAGTCGTTTTCTTTATTCTTATAAATATGCTGGGTTTCTCTATGCTAAATACGGTAATTGTGTTCTTTCTTACATATAACATGTCAATGACTGAAGGGGAACAAGTAATTTTTTGGGTAGTATATGTTGTTATAATTTGCACTACCCTGCCGCTTGTGACCAAGCTTTGTAACAGGTTCGGCAAAAGACCGGTGACACTTGCTGTTATGGCGCCTGCTGTTGTACTTGGGATAGTATTGTTCTTTACAGGGATAAGTTCATATGTTGTTATGTACATTTACACCTTTGCTATTGCTGTCAGTTCGTCGTGCTTTTTTACTTTCTATCTTGCTTTTGCTCATGACTGCATCGAAATTGATGAGTTTAAGACAGGTAAAAGAAGAGACGGCTCTTTGTCTGCGCTGGCTTCCTTGGCACATCAGTTGGGGTTGGCTCTTGCACTGCCTTTCACAGGGTTTTTTCTGGAGCTTACCGGATATGACGGCATGCTGGAGACCCAGTCCGAAACCGCACTTAAAGGCATCCTCACCTTGGGTACAATAATCCCTGCCGGTTTTGCGTTTATTTCATTTGTTATCCTTTGGTTTTATCCGGTGTCAAAGAAAAAATACTACCTACTGCACCGTGCCTTAGAAAGTAAAAAAGCCGGAGCGGAATATAACACTGAAGGGTTTGCGGACATCTTATGAGTAAAGAAACCGAAACAAACGATGCATATAAATCACAACAACGCGTTTCCGTAATGACAGTTATTTCGGAGCTGCCAAACGTGATTATTCTAGCCGTGATAACATTTATGAGCGGCAGTGTTATTATGGCACTCGACACCTTTGAGTCGCTTGCTAATGTTGTTCAAGGCAGCTTGACATATAAGCTTTCGAAAAAAATGCAAGGTGATGCAAGCTTTAAGTACGATTACGGCATGGGTAAGATTGATGCCTTCGGAAGCCTTGTTTCGGCGACGATCTTGTTTCTCGGACTCGCTGCGATACTTGCAGGCTCCATAAACGCACTGTTTTATCCAAGCAGTCCGTCGGATTTGCTGTTTTATGCAATCATTATAAAAGTTATCAATGTTGCCCTTGACGTTTATCTGCTGTATAAACAAAACAAGGTTGTAAAAATAAGTGACAGTCCGATGGTTAGGTCTGCTTTGATTTTCCTCAAAAAAGACCTTCTGACAGACCTGGTCGTTTTAGCGACGGTTATCGTTGCGTATATTTTCAGAGCTTATCCGATCATTATGTATTTTGAGCCTGTTGTATGTATTTTATGCGTTACATATGTTGCTGTTTTAAATATCAAACAGGTCAAACGTGCCACATCGGATTTACTTGATAAAACTCTCGACGAAAAAACACAGATGCAAATAATAAACTGTGTAACAAAAGTATGGGATAACATTGACGAATTTAAGGGTGTAAGGACAAGAAGGTCGGGAAATACAGTTTTTATAGATTTGATGGTATCATTTGACAATGAGCAAAAATATAACGATATTTTACAAGTGTATGACGATTTTGAAGCAGCCATAAATGAAGTGCTGCCCGATAGTGAAATTGCATTAGTCATAAGCAGGGAGCAAAAATAGTAAGCAGCTGGAAGAAAGGCATGGTCATTAATATGCATGAAATTACCGTCCCTGCAAAGGTTGAACATCTCGACAAGGTGTTTAGTTTTATAGAGAAGTCAGTTTCCGAGGCAAATATGGACAAAAAATACGGCAATAACCTTCGTATCGCCGTTGAGGAAATTTTTGTTAATATTGCTGATTATGCTTATAGTCACAATGATGGTGATGTTACAATATCCGTGTCGGTCAGCAGCAGTAATATAACCGTGGAGTTTAAGGATAAGGGCATAAAATTCAACCCGCTCGAAAAAGATGACCCTGATACAACTTTATCAGCAGATGAACGCGAAATCGGCGGACTTGGTATATTTATGGTAAAAGAGCTCGTGGATGATATCAGCTACCGCTATGAGGACGGCAGTAACATTTTAACTATCGTAATAAGCTAAGCTGCCTGAGCGATAAATACATCTACCAAAAGTACAACTCTGCCTTCTACAGCAGCACTAACCGGAGAATTTTGCCTGATGTATGCTTCAAGTGCTTCATCAGCACTTCCAAGCTCGCGCAAAACAGGCAAAGTACCAAGCATATCATAATAATCACCACCGGTCATGACATAGTTTGAACCGGCAATGGTGAGGTAATCAGTTGTATTGCTTCGCGACAAAGAATAGCCTGTATCAAGGGTAACAGAAATAATGCGCTCGCCCTCGGGAGCGGTCGGATTATAACTAAAACTAAAGCCCGATACTTGAAGAAAACGTCCCTGTGGTGACTGCTCATAATCGATATTGTTTTCGTCATCCAAAATAATTCCGCTGACACCGTTTTCCAAAACTTCAAAAAGCACCGCAGGAGTTATTTTTTTTACCATGAGTGTATTTCCAAAAGGCAGTACACTGATGATGTCGCCCCTTGTGATGACTCCGGCTTCAATATCGGCACGTATATCACCACCATTTGCTATTGCAATATCAGCATCTGAAGCGGAGCGATAAGCATCGGCGACCAGGTTTCCAATCGGCATCTCCTGTGTGCGGACACCGGGACTTCTGTCAGATGACATGGAGACAAGGCTCTCGCCGACAGACTCATCAAGCATGTTGGCTATGCTGTCTGAGATTACCGAAAGCATTTGTGCGACAACCTCATCGGGAATGTAAAGTGATGCTTCATCATACGTTATAAGGCTTGCAGCTTTAGTAACTATTTCACCTTTTTCGATTGAAACAGTTATTTTGCCCAAATTATCCCCATATTGCCCTGTTTGAGCGATAAGCACACCACTTACAAAACGACCCTCAGGCAGCTCGGTGTGGCTGTGCCCGTCGATGATTATATCAATTTCGGGAACCTCTGAAGCCAGCACAAAAGAGAGTGCAGAGTCGTGTACAGGCTCGAGTCCCATGTGGCACAGTGCGACAATTACATGGACATTTTTGCTTTGCAGGTACTCAACCTTTTCGCGGGCTGTTTCAACACTGTTGCGAAATGTCAGTCCTTCTACAAAAGCGGGCATGGCAGAGTATTGTGTTGCTTCGGTGGTTATGCCAAAAAACCCTATACTGACACTGTCTATTTCGATAATAAAAGTATCATCGAGAAAAGGAGTGCCATCGAGAAGAACGTTTGATGCAAGGAAAGGGAAACCGGCGACATCACGAAGCATAGCAAGGTGCTCCCACCCGTAATTAAATTCATGATTACCGATTCCCATTGCATCATATCCGGCAGCTTTCATAAGTGTAGCAATGTCTGCGCCTTTGCTGAGAGTCGCAATCGGGAGGCCGTGCAATGTATCACCGGCATCGACCAGAATCGAGTTTGGTGTAGCCTGCCTAATAGCTGCAATACGGTCAATCCCTATAATGTCACTATCGTTTCCTGCGACCCGCCCGTGGGTGTCATTAGTGTGAAATAT
>Ga0123356_10006068_pt1 | contig 12256 bp, 6 predicted proteins | sample TergutEmb28metaG_2_FD_92546 | JGI IMG/M metagenome (GOLD analysis project Ga0123356, IMG submission 92546) | Embiratermes neotenicus P3 segment gut microbial communities from Petit-Saut dam, French Guiana - Emb289 P3 | ecosystem: Host-associated > Arthropoda: Insects > Digestive system > Gut ... | reverse complement strand
AATAGCCTTGATGGGCAACCCAAACTGCGGTAAGACCACCCTGTTCAATGAGCTTACTGGGGATAATAAATCCGTGGGCAACTGGACGGGCGTTACCGTGACCCTGGAGATAGGCCATTTTCATCATCAGAATACTATCATTGATATCATTGATTTGCCGGGCATCTACTCTTTGTTCACCCATTCGCCGGAACAGCTTACCGCCTGCGAATACCTGCTCAATTATCATCCGGATGTGATCATCAATGTGGTGGACGCCACCAATTTGGAGCGCAACCTGTATCTCACCACACAGTTGCTGGAAACAGGCGTGCCGGTGGTGGTGGCTTTGAATATGTGTGATGAATTGGCTGATCAGGGGCTGGCTTTAAATACGAAAGCCTTGGCCAATTTATTGGGCGCGCCTTGCGTGCGCATTTCCGCCACCAAGCGCATCGGCATGGCTAATTTGATAGAAAAAGCTACCGGGCTGGCTTTGCAGCCTAATCCGCCTACCCAGGGGCGCTTGGCAGAACGCTTCCCCTCGCATATAAATAAAAAACTGGCTGAAGTGCAGGCGGTGATGGATACTTCCACCATCCCCGGCCATATCAACCGGCGCTGGGTGGCGCTGCAAATGTTGGAGGAGCATTGGCCGGGAGATATACCGCAAGATCTGCTCGGCGCGGGCGATACCTGGGAGGCGGAAATCGGCGAACAGCGTTACCGCATCATCGCCGATATCCTGCCACAAGTATTGCAGCGCGCGCCGCTGATCAAAGGGCGCGGGCTGACGCGGCGTATCGACGCTGTGGCCTGCCACCGTTTATGGGCCTTACCGGTATTTTTCGCGGTGATGATGGCCATATTCTGGCTTTCCTTCGGGCCGCCGGGCAATTTTATCAAAGGGCTATTCGAATGGGTGCTGGGGAAATGGCTGCCCGCTTTGCTGACCCAGGGGTTGGCGGCAGTCGGCGCGGGGGAAATAATACGCTCCCTGCTGGTGGAGGGCATCCTTTTTGGCGTGGGCGGCGTGCTGGTATTCCTGCCGCAGCTGACGATTCTGTTCTTTTGCCTGGCTTTGCTGGAATACAGCGGCTATATGGCCCGCGCGGCCTTTATCACCGATAAGCTGCTGGCCCGCTTCGGGCTTTCCGGCATGAGCTTCATCCCAATGATACTGGGTTTTGGTTGCAGCGTGCCGGCCATCATGGCCACGCGCGCCCTGGAAAACAAGCGCGAACGTCTGCTGACCATGACGGTGATACCCTTCATGAGCTGCGGCGCGCGCATGCCGGTTTATGCGCTGTTCGCGGGGGCCTTTTTCGCCTCCGGACATAGCGTACTGATTTTTTCGTTGTATATATTGGGCGTATTGGTGGGTCTGGCCACGGCGATGCTGCTGAAACCGCTGATCATGAAAGAAGAAAAGCCGCTCTTCCTGATGGAGATGCCGCGCTACCGCAAGCCGGTATGGCATTGTGTGGGCCGCACCGTCTGGGTGCGGGCCTGGGATTTTATTTCGCGCGCCGGCACCATCATACTCATGGCGGCTATCATCATTTGGTTTTTGAACCACTTTACCTGGAGTTTTACTTATACGGCAGGCGGGCAGGGCAGTATTTTGCAAAGCTGGGGCCATGGCCTTACGCCGCTGTTCCGTCCGCTGGGATTCGGCTATTGGCCCTTTGTGGTGGCCTTGCTGGCCGGCTTTATGGCCAAGGAAGCCGTGGTGGCCACCCTGTCCGTGCTGCTGGCCGGCGGCCTGGGCTTAGGCGCCGCCCTGACCACCATGCTCACTCCCGCGGCGGCTTGCGCCTTCCTGGTATTCGTGCTGCTATATACGCCCTGCGTGGCCGCGGTAGCCGCGCTCAAACGCGAAAGCGGCTCGCTCAAATTTCTCTGCGGTTATATGATTTATCAATTGCTGGCCGCCTGGTTGATATCATTGGTGATTTACCGTTTGGTCTTACTGTTTATATAAACGTTTTTTCTTGACAGCCGGGCCGCGGGGCCGTATAATGCTATTATATTCATCATTAAAATTATTTGGAGGTATCAATATGATATTTGAAACAGTAGCGGCTATCATCGCGGATAAAATGGGCATAGAGCCGCAAAGTATCAGCATGAACAGCAACTTTGAGGATTTGCAGGTGGATTCTTTAGCCATGGTGGAAATAATGCTGGCCATAGAGGATGAATTCAATATAACCATTGACGACGCGGAGGGTATAGAAACGGTATATGATGTGGTATCCTATGTGGAAAACAAAACAGAAGGGGAGTGATCAGCCAAACAGCGTCTGCCATCGTTGACCTAACCCAGATAAACCGGAAGAGCTTAGAACTTAGAGCTTAGTATTACAGGGATCGTGGTGTGAAAAACTTTTGCCATTTTATGCAGACTCTTGAGGGTATGGGCATAAACATTTGCGGAGAGAATGACCTTATTTTTTCATAATTTAAGTGGCTTAAAAATAATCAGGAAAAATTATTAAAAATACTTGTTTTTGTGTAGGAAAGTGTTATAATAGTTTTGAAAGGTTAATGATTCCTAATAATATTAAAGGAGGCTACTAAGAATGAAGAAATTTGTATGCAGTGCTTGTGGTTATGTACACGAAGGTAATGAGGCGCCCGATTTTTGTCCCCAATGTAAGGCCGCGAAGGATAAGTTCAGCGAGCAGCAAGGCTTAGGCGCCTTTGCGGACGAGCACCGCATCGGCGTACCCCAGGACTGCGACGGGCAGGTAATGGAGATGTTGCGCGCCAACTTTAACGGCGAATGCGCGGAGGTGGGCATGTATTTAGCCATGAGCCGTCAGGCCGACCGCGAGGGCTATCCGGAGATTGCCGAAGCCTTCCGCCGCTATGCTTTCGAGGAAGCTGATCATGCCGCCCGTTTTGCCGAGCTGCTGGGCGAAGTGCTGTGGCCCGATACGAAAAAGAATGTGGCCGCCCGCGCCGAAGCCGAACATGGCGCCTGCGCCGGCAAGAAGAAGCTGGCTACCTTGGCCAAACAATTGAACTACGACGCCATACACGATACCGTGCATGAGATGTGCAAAGATGAGGCGCGGCATGGCGCGGGCTTTGCCGGATTGCTGCAAAGATATTTTGGCTGAAATATAGGGTAAATATAGGGTAATGGAGCAAGCCGTGAAAACGGCTTGCTTTTTTTTGGACGATCTGATAAAATACTTGTAGGTATTTATACTGTATAATAACATACGAGGAGGCATAAAAAGATGAAACGTATACTGTCGGTGATCATAGTTTTGGCACTGCTGATAACAGGGGGGAGCGCGGCTTTTTCTGAAAATAGCTTTACCGACGTTCCGCAAGATGCGTGGTACGCCAAATATGTGGATGTTTGCGTTAAGGAAGGGCTTTTGCAAGGCGTTGGCAATGGCCGCTTCGCCCCGGACGCCACGCTTAGCCGCGCGGAAATGTTTACAGTTTGCGCGCGTCTGCATAGTAAGCTGCATGGCGGCGACGGGAATATTCCCCGGCTACCGGCGGAAGGCCCGCGCGGGCTGGTGTATTTTACCGATACGGAGGGAAAAAAGGTAGCATCCTTTGATGATACGCTTGGCGGAAGAGAGGAATTTGGCGATGAAGACGGCTATAACCTGGTAGTTTTCTTTGATGAGGAGGTCATGGCGCGCCTGCGCGGCGGCGATGAGCCATTGGACAAGCTATTGATGGTCAGCCTGATATCCGGCGAGGAGCGCTTTGCCGGCGCATATTTTGCGGAGGATGATTGCTACACATTTTTTGTGCCATTTGATTACCCGGTTGATCTATTCGATGAACTGGGCTATATCTTCAATTACTCTGGCGGCGATTATGCGGGCAAGTGGTATGAAAGCACGATGTGGTATTGGGATAAAGTATTCGCCTCTTCTGTTGCCAGTGAGTATGAAGAGGCTCTGTACGAGCTTTATGTCCTGTCTGAGGAGCATGCGCGGGAAGATGCGGCAAATGAGGAAGCCGATCTGGAGGCTCTCGATCAGGATGATACCGGTTTGGATGAAAGCGGCCTGGATGATACCGGTCTGGATGATCTCAGCCTGGAGTATCCCATTCTGGCGGAACCCAGCCTGGATGATTCCTGCCCGCGTTTTCTGTTGGCGGCATACATCGCCTATAGTTTGCCGTATGGGTATTTGGACGAAACAGAAGATTTGCCAAAGATACCGGATATGGACGCGGAGCTTATCCGCATTCTGTATGGCGCGGGTATATTTACCGGCGTTGACGAAGAAGGCAATTTCGACGGCTTTGGCACATTGACCCGCGCCCAAATGGCCGCGGTGATAGCACGCGTGATTGATAAGGAGGAATTTAGAATTTAGAATGTAGAATTAAAAGACTTGTTTTTGTTTGCGCTACTGGGGGGTTCGTGGCTGAGGCATTGATTAATACAATATAAAAATCTTCACTATTCTGAAGAAAATTTTCAGAATAGTGAAGATTTTCTTTATTTTTTGCATAGATAACAAACTTCTTACTCTAAGCTCTAAGTTCTAAGTTCTAAGCTCTAAGTTCAAAGCTCGCAGAATCATCTGATAATTAAGTAATTAAGATACCTATTGACTTCAATGCTGAATAGCTTTATAATACTAAATACGCATGGCTATTTTGTAGAAAAATTAGTAGAAATAGGAAATTTTACTGATTAATAGATGGATAAATTGATATTTTTTGCCGCATTCTATTATTTCTGATAACCTTAGAGATGCAAAAAGTGCTTCTAGGGCTGGTATTTCTATGTTTTTTTCTACAAAATTAACAAAAAATTTTTGCATCACCTTAAAAAAATTACAATGCCAGGCGAATAGTATCTGTAGAAGCAAAAATTTGTCATTATTTTTGACTTTGTATCTTATTGCATTCCATTCGGTGTTCTTTGAAATTTTCATAACAAAAATCTTGGAGGTGAAAAAAATGAGAAAGGCATTAGGATTAATGTGATGTTGCTACTCACAGCTCCCGCGAAGGCGGCCGGTGACAAGACTATCCACTTAAAAGACGACCAAAAAGGCATATATACCGACAAATGGAGTAACATATTTGCTTCTGAAAACAGCGAAAATAATAATGCCGGAAACAGTATTACTAATACGAATGAATGCTGCAATTTCCATATCATCAGTTTTTTCCAGGGCAATCCGTATGATATTATTGCCCCGAAAGGCGTGATCGACCTCGCTAAAGTTGTAGAGGGCATTGAGATATTTGGTTGGTTATATGAAACTGAATACCTCACTGTTGATGCGCTTATTGAACGCTACAACCTTTATAAGGTGGACGGCTGCGGCGCGCCGCTTGATGGTTTGACCCCTATAGACAGCATTACTCTTTACTTTAATAGTTCAATATATTTTGAGGAACTTGAAGACGGCTGGTATGCCATAGAGGAAATTCTGACAGAGGCTGGCAAAAATATATTTGCGCAGCCTCCCGTTATGTATATCCTAATAACGAATGGCTTAATGACTAGCGGCGCGGCAGATTCCGGTATTGCGGGATACCAGCCCCAGCCAGTGCCGGATAGCGGTACGCCGCGAGTATTCGAAAGCAATCTAACGGGGTGGCATTTACTTGGATATCCCAGGAACTAGTGGAGTGCGTAAAAATATAGAAATGATATATTTTTCATGCCTGCATACACATATTCACCAAAATAAATTTTGCAATAACCCCAAAAATGATATATTATCGCGCGAATAGTATTTATAGAATCAAAATTATGCTACATAATTCGCAAATATATCTCAAGAAAATCGAATAATTATTGCTGGAGGTGGGGTTAAAGTAGAAAATATCAACTTTATGGTTAATTTTTGGAAACTTTCACACATTTATGCTTGTAAATAATTTATAATGCAGATAGTCAGCACGTTAAAAAATTGAATATGGTCGTTCGTGTAAACTATACGAACCGTTTAACCACGTTGCACGTGAGCAATGAGGCTGAAAACAGGGAACCCCAACCCTAGAATAAAAGAGGCAAATAAAAAACAATTTGGGGGTACTTAATAATGAAAAGGTCAGTTGCATTGATAATTGTAATGGTTATGATTCTCGCGTTGACGATTCCTGCGGTGGCGGCTACGAACAATGGCAATGGCAACAACAAAATTATCAACGAATATGTTGCGGGCGCCGAACTGAAACAAGATTTTAACAATGCGCAGTTCCACTGTAACACCTTCGGCGGCAATGGCAGGGTATGGCCCGTCATCCCCGCTGATATGAAAAAATTCGACGGCAAACTGACATTCACGAAAGCTGATGGAACTAGATGGGATCTTTCAGCGGTGGAAGACAAAAATGGTATCGGACTGGAAATGGTCGTTTGTCCGGAATGCGGAAGCACCGCATGGATAACGTTCAGCAATAATAGCGGCGTGCCGGATGGCAAAAACATCCAAATGCAGCATCCCGGCGAAAATATCATAATAATCAAAGAGTGGATCAAGCACAACGCGCCTTATCCGGATGGATTCAAGTTCTCCGCTAACTTCGGCATCACTTTATCATCCGGAAAAATATATAAAGCCGGCCCTGGCAAATACTTCCTGCCGGAAGATTTGACCGCAACCGTCGAAGAGATTTCCTGCTCGAAAGGCTTTGAATTGGTCAAGTTTGAGCTGAATGGTGTTGAGCAGGAGCTTGCCGCTATCGAAGGTGTCAAGGGCGGAGATACTGTCAAAGCCACCAATGAAGATGAAGACAATAGCGGATATGACGGCATACTCAATCTTCTGAAAACGGTTGAGGGCACGCTGATCGCGGACTGGGAACTTAACGATATAGGTATCTTAGACGTTTTTGGAGACATGTTCTTTAATCTCTACAAAGCTAATGTAGACAGCAACGGCAACCCTGTCGGCTATGACGATAGCGAGGTTATCGCCAGCGCGGAGCTTGACATTAGCGGTACAATATCGTTCAATTTTGAATCCGAAGAAGCGCTCAACGGTTGGTATGCGGTAGTGGAATTCTTCACCCCAGGTAGCAAAGCCGAGGAAATCTTCGAGGATGCCGAACCGCTATATGTCTTCTTTGTGGACGGTGTCGGGATCGGCGGCGCTAAAACAGATTTTGATTACGACGCTTTCTACACTATCGTCAATGGTCATGGCAGCGGTTATGTATTGGGATATCCCGGTTTGAACAATAGCGGCGATATTTTCCCGATAGCGATACAGACAGGCGACAAGGTATATCCATCCTTCTGCGCCAATGCCGGTTCCCATTATTTCGCCGGGCAGGGCGGCATGGATTGCGCCGGGTACTATGTCAGCATGAACGGAGTTCCCAATGGCGTTCCCTATGGCGATTTCATCAAAGCCTATAACTACATTGAAGTTAAATATGGCAAGCTGAACGATTACAGGGCGGTCACCCAGATAGTCACTTGGGCCATACTCGGCGCTATTGATATCGAATCAGAAGCATTTGCTGATATCAACTGGACTGCTGTAGAAGCCGGTACAGGAACGGTGAAAGGCATACCCGGCGCTAAACTGATCGTAGAGGACGTCATGGCCAACTACATGAGCTTCGTCTTTAGCGGCGATGAAGAAATCGTTGATGTAGTATTCCTGGTCTGCGATAAGCATAATGATGGGGAAGGTCACGATTTCGTCAACTGCCAGCCCCAGCTGGTTCCGGTCTATGGCAGTAGCGGCTTCGATAATAGAATAAAGACCGGATATGACGGCTCTGTATGGTTCAACAAGGTAAAATATGGCGGCATGCTGCCCGTTGGTTTTGAAGAATTCTTCTTTGAACTGTTTGAAATCGTGGATGGCGTGGAGACGAAAATTGGCGTCTATGGCACTGACGTATTGGGTTGTGTGCTGGTCGAAAAACTCCTGCCCGGCAGCTATGTGTTCAGGGAAGTATTATCCGCCGACCTCACTTTCGCCGGGATGGCCTTTGAAGTAAGTTACAGACCTGTATGGAAGGCAATTTATCCGGACGGCGACAATGGCCTGTACTTCACGATTCCGGAAACCGGCGGCGACGCTGTATGGAAAGATGGCTATGAATTAGACTATACCGGCGCCCCGACAGTCGATAATGTATACTACTGCAAGCACGCCTATTTGTGGACAGTCACGAAAGAAACAGAAGATTCCATTCCCTTTGGTGACGGCTGGATCCGTTTCGACTTAGGTCATGATCATACTTACGAAGCAACTTATCGTAACGCGAATTGTTATGATGGCGCGGGTTGGCTGATGCAGTGCGCGGTCTGCGGCCCGGTAAGTGGTGGCTTCTATATAGCCGACGAGGCAAACCCGGCGACCGGCCATAATTTCAGCTTCGATCCGGTACATCCAGTATGGTGCACCGCGGCAACTGCCGGTACTATATACAGGAGATGCGGTAATGAAGGCTGCGGTTACAGTGATCAAATCATGGACTACGCTTTGTGGTATCAACTCTTGTTAGATGTTGATATAGATCCGGCAGACTATGGTTTCCTGCAGTAATATAGTCCCGTAACGAATATAAACAATGTAACAGCGATTATTTCCATAGCGATAGGGAAGGGCATTTGCCCTTCCCTCATCGTGCTTTGGTGGTCTGCTTCGCAGACCAAGTTGTGAGTTGTGAGTTGTGAGTTGTGAGTTCTAAGTTCTAAGTTCTAAGCTCTAAGTTCTAAGCTCTAAGTTCTAAGCTCTAAGCTCTCCCGGTTTATCCGGGTTAGGGGGGTGATCAATGAGAAAATCACGTTAGGCGGTTACGAATAAGCCAGAACAATTGATTAGAGTTAGGGGTCGTGAATATGTTTTTATTGGCGCGGTTTCCACGGGAGGCGCCAATAGAAAGGGATCGGTGGGTGATATGAAACGATTATTAACTATCATCTTCTGTGCTATCTTAATGACAGCGATGCTACCGCTGTCTTTTACTGCTTACGCGGCGGAAATTGATCCTGACGCGGGCATGCTTGATGAAATCATCATCAAGTTTTTCGACAAATCGCTGTTTCCCGGCAAGGAAAAACAATACGACGATGAGGTGGCCAAAGTTTTGAAGGATGGCCGCGCGGTAGTCACGGACAATGTTTATGTTATAAAGGCTGAGGACTTGTCGAAAAACCCGAACGCCGTCCTCAACCGTTTCAAGAACAGTAAGTTTATCGAAAATGTTGAACCGAACTACACCGGCGATTTTGACGCTATTCCGAATGACCCGAATTATACGACGCTGAAAGCCCTGCTGACGGTGCTCAATGCCCCGGCAGGCTGGGATATCGTCACCGGCGGCGGCCCGGTCGTCGCGGTGGTGGATTCGGGCGTATACCAGCACCCCGACCTGCCAAAACTACTGAGCGGTTACTCGGCGGTGGCCGGCCTCTCGCCAAACAACGATAAGGTGGGGCATGGAACCGGCGTGGCGGGTACAATAGGCGCGCTGGGCCATAACGGAACCGGTACTGTGGGCATAAACTGGAACGCGACCATACTGCCGGTCAAGGTAGACGACGCCAGCGGCGCGCTGGCTGTGGCCAATATCGCCAAAGGCATCATGTGGGCCGCCGACAATGGCGCGAAAATCATCAGCCTGAGCGTGAGCACGACTGCCGACAGCGTTACGCTGAAAAACGCCATTGACTACGCCTATAACAAGGGTTGCGCGATATTCGCTTCTACCGGCAATGACGGGAAAAACGCCATCAACTATCCCTCCCGCTATGCCAATGTTATGGCGGTGGGCGCAACGGCTGGCGGAACATCCCGCGCCGCCATCTCCAATTACGGAACCGGCATGGGCGTGGTTGCTATCACCAGTTATAATACCACGACGGCCAACGGCGGATACGCGAACATGTCCGGAACATCGTTCTCTACCCCGCAAGTCTCGGGCCTGGCGTCGCTGATATTGGCGCTTGACCCCAGTTTGACGAACGCGGAAGTGTATTCGTTTATCCAGCAGGGCGCCAAGCCGCTGGGCGGCGGTTACAATATTGAAACCGGCTACGGAGTGATAGATATCGGCAAGACGCTGACACTGGTTCAAGCCGGCACAACCCCGCCTACGCTGGATACCACCCCGCCGGTACTGACGCTGCTGGGCAGCCAGATAATGGATATCCGTCAGGGCCAAACCTTTGTTGATCCGGGATATACAGCCATCGACGATACCGACGGCAATATCACCAATAAGGTCAATGTAACAGGTTCGGTAAACATCAATGTGCCCGGCGTATACAGACTGGAGTATTCGGTAACAGATGCGGCGGGCAATACCAGCGCGGCGACGCGTATCGTGGAGGTAGTGCTGGCGGATGATACCCCGCCGGTGTTGACGCTGACAGGCGGCGCGGCGATGCAGCTACAACAGGGCGCGGCATTTGTGGAACCGGGTTATACGGCGATAGACAATGTGGACGGCGATATCAGCAATAAAGTGGTGGTAACAGGCGCGGTAAACATAAATGCAGCCGGTACATACAGCCTGGTATATACAGTGGCCGACGCGGCGGGCAATACCAGCACGGCGACGCGCGTGGTGACGGTGATACAGGTGGACACCACTCCGCCGGCGCTGACGCTGCAAGGTAATCTGGCGATACAGATACAGCAAGGCGAAAGCTTTGTGGAACCGGGCTATACGGCCATCGACAATGTGGATGGCGATATCAGCAATAAAGTGGTAATAACCGGCGCGGTAAATGTAAATATAGCCGGTGAATACAGCCTGGTATATACGGTAGCCGACGCGGCGGGCAATATCAGTACGGCGACGCGCAAGGTGACGGTGATAGCCGCGGCGCCGGAACCGCAGTATAAACTTCCGCCGGCGCTGACACTGAGCGGATCCATGAGTGTGCAGATTTTTGTAGATGAAAACTTCACGGAACCGGGATACAATGCAACCGACTGCTTAGGCGTTGATCTGACCGCGGCAGTCAAAGTGACCGACAATATCAATATCTGGACACCCGGCCTGTACACGGTCAGCTATACGGTGGAAGACGCCGGCGGCAACAGCGCCAACGCGGCAAGGACGATAATTGTCACGGAGCGAGAAGTTGAACAACCGCCCGCCAGCGCGCCCACACTGACCATAATCGGCTCCGACCCGATAATATTGCACATCGACAGCGGCGTCCCCTATACCGAACAGGGCGCCTATGCTTACGACGAAGCCGACGGAGATATTTCCGGCCAGGTGCAGATAACCGGCAGCGTGGACAGAAACAGCGCCGGAACCTATACCATAACTTATACGGTAGCAAACAGCAGCGGTCTGGAAGCAACAGCCACGCGTAATGTACGCATACTTGCCCCCCACGAGGTAGCGGAACCGCGCGTCACCTATAAATTCAGCGGACAAGGCAAAGCTGGCGCCGCTAATACGCATAAGAATGTGGTAGCCGGCGCCGCGGGCTGGATGGATTTCAGCGTTACCGGTATCGACAAGAATACGGCTATCGATATTGAAGTGAGTGATCAAAATAGCGGCGGGGTGGTGTTCAATGATACATATACCGGCGTGGGCGGCACGCAGTTCTGGGCCGACGAAGGCGTATACGATGTTTATGTCGACATCGCGGCAGGAAACGGCAATGTCAAATATGATATACGGCTGGTCACGCCGGAGGCTATTACCATGGCCTTCGACGACGCGGAAGTACCGCTGGCCGAAAACCCCGAACAGATCGGCAAACTTATCGGTGAAAGGGTCACCCCGTTGGAGATATGTTTGAAATATGAATTGCCGCCGGAAGCATTGAATAAGTATTATGCAGACTTTATCGCGGCCGGCTGGACGAAAGAGGATTTGGCCTGGTTTGGCCTTGACGCGGACGGCGGTTTAAGTGTTTTCGCGGACGCCCAAGTACCATTATCCGCGTTCCCCATGGCCGATACGATAACCTATGTGGTGGTAAAAGGCGATACCCTGACAAGTATCGCGCAAAAATTCCACGGCAACGGCGCCCGCTGGCGCGAAATCTATGATATGAACAAAGACGTGATAGGCGCTAACCCGAATTATCTCAAGGTAGGCATGGTGCTGAAAATCAAGGCAAAGTAGCGGGCTGCTTCGCAGCCCAAGTTGTGAGTTGTGAGTGTTGAGTTATTGTAAGGAAAACAACTTGTTTTTTGTTGGCGCCGCAAGAGCATCTGAAAAAACCGATTTGAGGGCTGGTAGAATTGAAAATGGAAAAAGCAACCCGCCAATATGGCAGGTTGCTTTTTTATTTTTCCACGATTATTTCATGGATCCATACAATATTTTT
>Ga0123356_10006067_pt1 | contig 12257 bp, 11 predicted proteins | sample TergutEmb28metaG_2_FD_92546 | JGI IMG/M metagenome (GOLD analysis project Ga0123356, IMG submission 92546) | Embiratermes neotenicus P3 segment gut microbial communities from Petit-Saut dam, French Guiana - Emb289 P3 | ecosystem: Host-associated > Arthropoda: Insects > Digestive system > Gut ... | reverse complement strand
GTCGCACCCCCCGTGGGTGCGTGGATTGAAATACATGTATCCAAATTTACCCGCAAACGGTAAACCGTCGCACCCCCCGTGGGTGCGTGGATTGAAATTCGCCAATAAAAACACAATACCGGATAGCCAACGGTCGCACCCCCCGTGGGTGCGTGGATTGAAATGACTACGGCAACGGCTCCGGCGGCGTCGATATTGAGTCGCACCCCCCGTGGGTGCGTGGATTGAAATTAAACGGGGGCTTTACTCCAAACAAAATTGGGTGGTCGCACCCCCCGTGGGTGCGTGGATTGAAATGACCATGCGCTCCGCTGATCCCTTGAATCGTGCAGGTCGCACCCCCCGTGGGTGCGTGGATTGAAATACTTTTTGGTGTGCCGCACGCTTTGCGGCGATTCGTCGCACCCCCCGTGGGTGCGTGGATTGAAATCTCTATTCTGTGATTTCCTGGTGAGGTCTCTTTGTCGCACCCCCCGTGGGTGCGTGGATTGAAATTGAGAGCTTCTGGAATTTGCGGCCGCCGCCTCATGTCGCACCCCCCGTGGGTGCGTGGATTGAAATGGCGGATTTAACGATATTTCGTTTTTTCCGCAGGAAGTCGCACCCCCCGTGGGTGCGTGGATTGAAATTGGACTTACGGATGTAGTCGCAGATTTCCCAATCGTCGCACCCCCCGTGGGTGCGTGGATTGAAATTTGAAGGTGGGAGTTGAACCCACTGGCCACGTCCGTCGCACCCCCCGTGGGTGCGTGGATTGAAATTATAAAAACGATGGACAGGACGAATATGATGAAAGTCGCACCCCCCGTGGGTGCGTGGATTGAAATGCGCGTCATCCTCGGCCTCATCGCCCTCGGAGCGAGTCGCACCCCCCGTGGGTGCGTGGATTGAAATTACACAGACGGTTTGTTTTGAATTTGGCTGAATAGTCGCACCCCCCGTGGGTGCGTGGATTGAAATCTGAGGTCGTTAAAATGTTAAAATCACTTTATCCGTCGCACCCCCCGTGGGTGCGTGGATTGAAATTACGACGACACGAACGGCCTGAGACGTCGCCGCGCGTCGCACCCCCCGTGGGTGCGTGGATTGAAATAGATGCTATGCACTCAGTCGGCTGTACGAATGGAGTCGCACCCCCCGTGGGTGCGTGGATTGAAATTCTCACTCCTTTTTTCTGAAACTCCGACACAGACCGGTCGCACCCCCCGTGGGTGCGTGGATTGAAATGGATTGACGTCCCAAACAGATTCACAGAGATGGTGTCGCACCCCCCGTGGGTGCGTGGATTGAAATACCATATACAACAAAAACAGCAACCAAAACAATCGTCGCACCCCCCGTGGGTGCGTGGATTGAAATCGGACAAATAAAAACAATGTCTCCACGCTCATAAGTCGCACCCCCCGTGGGTGCGTGGATTGAAATATAAACTTTGTACTTCGCTTCTGGGTGGAGTTTTTGTCGCACCCCCCGTGGGTGCGTGGATTGAAATAAACAGTAATGGCAATTGTCTTCTTCCGTCATTTGTCGCACCCCCCGTGGGTGCGTGGATTGAAATATCCTCGTCGCCGTCATAATCCGCATCTGGATAAGTCGCACCCCCCGTGGGTGCGTGGATTGAAATTGCTTGCAGAAGGTCATCGCGGTATGCATCTACCGTCGCACCCCCCGTGGGTGCGTGGATTGAAATATCCTCGTCGCCGTCATAATCCGCATCTGGATAAGTCGCACCCCCCGTGGGTGCGTGGATTGAAATCAACTATTTGAAGGGTTTCGCGAAGCTCGGAACAGCGTCGCACCCCCCGTGGGTGCGTGGATTGAAATGATTTGGGTTATGTTGAAAGAATGTCTGTTACAGTCGCACCCCCCGTGGGTGCGTGGATTGAAATACGGGCCGGTAAACACTGTTTTATACAGCAAATAGTCGCACCCCCCGTGGGTGCGTGGATTGAAATTGGAGGAGGCGTGATTATGGTTATGCTTACGTCTCGTCGCACCCCCCGTGGGTGCGTGGATTGAAATGACTTGCCCCTGAATCCATCGAAACTATTAAGAAGTCGCACCCCCCGTGGGTGCGTGGATTGAAATCCGGAAAACTCACAAATTGTGCTGACTCTCGACATGTCGCACCCCCCGTGGGTGCGTGGATTGAAATTCCGATCTGGTCTCCTGACGTTGTTTATGACGAGTCGCACCCCCCGTGGGTGCGTGGATTGAAATACATCAGAGGTACTCAAAAATTCCGTGTTCATGGGTCGCACCCCCCGTGGGTGCGTGGATTGAAATTGATTATACGTTGCTTTGGGTGGCTCAAAAATATAGGTCGCACCCCCCGTGGGTGCGTGGATTGAAATAATTCTTCGAGCTTCGGCTTGATGAGTTCCCAGAGGTCGCACCCCCCGTGGGTGCGTGGATTGAAATATATTTTATCGTGACGGACTTTTCCGTCGTTGAAGTCGCACCCCCCGTGGGTGCGTGGATTGAAATCATGGGCACCGACCCGAGCGGGCGCAGAAGGGCAGTCGCACCCCCCGTGGGTGCGTGGATTGAAATTTCATTGAATTGATTCTCTTTAAATAATGTATAAGTCGCACCCCCCGTGGGTGCGTGGATTGAAATGGGAGTTGCAGTCGCCGGAGGATTTTTGCGTAGGTCGCACCCCCCGTGGGTGCGTGGATTGAAATAAGGAGCCGAAGAAGGAGGAGGAGGAGTCCTTCGAGTCGCACCCCCCGTGGGTGCGTGGATTGAAATAAACATGAGCGGTGGATTATATACATCAGATTTTGTCGCACCCCCCGTGGGTGCGTGGATTGAAATCCATATAATATATCGGCGGGGGTTGTCGAGGGGTGTCGCACCCCCCGTGGGTGCGTGGATTGAAATTTAAGTCCGCGAACACTCTCGAAAACAAAATTTTGTCGCACCCCCCGTGGGTGCGTGGATTGAAATTTCTGAATCGGTGTGTTCAATGTCGTCGCACCACCAGTCGCACCCCCCGTGGGTGCGTGGATTGAAATATTTACGATAACGGCGGAGAGGCTGGACTGAATGGTCGCACCCCCCGTGGGTGCGTGGATTGAAATCTCTTTTACAATGTAAGAGTTCTTAAACATAAACGTCGCACCCCCCGTGGGTGCGTGGATTGAAATGATAAACGGGTACAAATCGTGCAATGTTGCGGCGTCGCACCCCCCGTGGGTGCGTGGATTGAAATAATAAGAGCCTGTGCGATTTCTTTTGCCGCCTTGGTCGCACCCCCCGTGGGTGCGTGGATTGAAATAAAAATTGTAGAACTTGACACCGATTTTATTAAAGTCGCACCCCCCGTGGGTGCGTGGATTGAAATTGTTAAGAGTGGCCGTAATGTATTGTAATGTCAGTCGCACCCCCCGTGGGTGCGTGGATTGAAATTGTTAAGAGTGGCCGTAATGTATTGTAATGTCAGTCGCACCCCCCGTGGGTGCGTGGATTGAAATATTAAAAATAGAAAACATTAATTAACCCCTTTCAAGTCGCACCCCCCGTGGGTGCGTGGATTGAAATCCCTGATGGCTGCGCGGCCGGGCACGCCGGTCGGGTCGCACCCCCCGTGGGTGCGTGGATTGAAATGAGTACGACCTGCCAGTCGTGGTTGCCAATGTTTGTCGCACCCCCCGTGGGTGCGTGGATTGAAATGAAGACAGAATGGAGCGTCTCGCAGAATCCGACAGTCGCACCCCCCGTGGGTGCGTGGATTGAAATACTTTTTCTCTGAGAGCTACCGGATCCCAACAGACGTCGCACCCCCCGTGGGTGCGTGGATTGAAATAAAGAACATGAATGATTATATTGATAGGTTTGAAGGGTCGCACCCCCCGTGGGTGCGTGGATTGAAATTTCATGGATTACACAAAGAGCGCGAGCGGCTGATGTCGCACCCCCCGTGGGTGCGTGGCTTGAAAATTATTATTTTTGACCATTAGCAACGGTTTAACCTTGCCACATCCATCAAGGATGCGATATGGGTACAAATGAAAATTAGGGCTACGATAAAAACAATTACATATTCATGAAAATGAAAGTATAATCTTTCGTTTGAGGTAATCCATTTGTATCCCACTGACAAAGAAAGCTATCTACCATCTTCCTTACGATGAAATTTGATAATGTTTGCTTTACTAGTCGTCCCATCAAGGGTACGGTGTGAAATTTGAGGCCCCCAATCTATACCCGCCAATGGAGGATGCCTTTCTCTATTGTTAACTGTTTTTCTCGCCCCTGTTGTTCTATGTGAATCCGTGCGCATTAGAACAATCAACAGAGGTAGTACTATATGGCAGAGAGGAGTGTGTTCCTCTCCACCTTTTATCTTAACTCAGAGACCATCTATGATATCTGGCTTCAAATCTTCCAAGGTGCCTTTAAGAACTTCCTTGTCGAAAGACCCATCCTGATTTAGAATAGTTTTCAATGTGTTGTGTACTTTCGCCGAAGAATATTGACCGGTTTTACTGTTGTGTTGCCACCAGATAACTTTGAGAACTTCCATACTGCCTTCAGGACGCGCGGAGGAAACGTCATTGACAAACAATGTTTTCAACGCCTCTTTAATTTTCTCCGCATCGGCATCTGAAAATCCTGTTTTGCTAGCAAGTTGTGTGTTCATGGCACCGTAAGTTACATAAATCCCTTTGTCGACGCGGTGCTTCATCCCCATTGTGTCTGATCCCTTTATATTCGGGTCTTTTTTATTTGTTTCGAGATTGACACTCTTGGTGATTTGCAAGCTATCGGGCGTGACTGGATCAATGCTGAACGCACTCTGAATAGTTACAGGACCACGAATACCGACAGATACCGCATCGGTATTTTCCTCCGTGTTTTCATTTTCTTCCGCACTTTCAATAACCTTATTTTTCGTTTCTTTCTTTTTTTCTTGTTTTTTAAACGCAAAGACTTGACCGAATGCCCGCACATCCAACCATTTCTCACACGAGTCTTTTCGTGTATCCACAATCTTCGCCCCATCAAATCGATCCTTAAGTGAGCGGAACTCATCCCCAATCGCGCGGTTATCATCCGACTGAACAAAAATAGATTCACCCATATCTTGTAAACGGTTACGGATCTTGCGTTTAAGACACACATCCGTAATTTCACCAAACCCATCATAAGTTTGGCGGGGACGATTGCCATTCAGTGGGTCACCGTTGGGGTTTGCCCGATTCACGGAGATGATTACCGCAAAATCTATCTTGTTCGTGAGCGTTTTATTGTCTGTCATAGTTATCTTCCTCTTTGTTAAAATTTGTTGATTGTTTTTTACTATTAAAAGCCTTGACACTGTCATTGATGTAGGCCCGTTCATGATAATAGCCTAATAAATAAGACCCGTTCAAAGGCATATCTTTTTCAAAATCTCCGGATACGAAAAGCTTCTTAATTTCCTCGATTTCCTTATAAGCAAAATTACCTTTAACCTTTTGAATATACGGAATCAGGCAATTGTGTATGGTTTCCCAAGTCCTGAACGGATGTTGAGAAAAAGCCTGCATATGCCGAATCGCTGCCGTTGTAATGCGGTCTTTTCCTTCTTTACGGAGAACATATTCCTCCAATTTGTCCGCCGCACCCAGCAATCTTCCATACAGGTAATCACGGTCGTCTCTGTTATGTTCAATGCTCAATTTATAATCCTCCTTCTGACGTTGTTGATAATCCTTCCGTACTAATGCACATGCTGTTGATACAATCTGTTCAAAACCATTGCTGTCGAATTTTCCATTCTTTGTTGTAATGGCCAGCGGATTGGAAGCCCGTCGGACAGCCGCCACTACATAATCCTTCGGCAGAAACGCCCCATCAAAAATACAACGAAGCAAACGCTCTCTCGCAGCCTTTTTGATCTTAGTATAGCTTTCGTCTTGGCCGCCACGGGGTTTTCCATAAACAGCCTCTATGATTTTATCGACGGACGGTGCTCCAATGTAAGGGACATATTTTTTATTTTCTTTATCCCAGAATCGTTGTCCCCATCGACAACCACTGTGCCAATCGGCAATTTTTTCAAGATAATCTTTTTGATTCAATTCCCGATAAAAAGTAATAGATAATCGCCCTGTTGTCGCTGCATCTAGTGCCACTACTGCCGTTTTGGCATGTTGTTCTAATGCATTTCCATATCCTAAACTGGCAAGAGTTTTGTTTAACGCATCTGTGTAATCAAAGCCCGTTTCGGCAAGAAGAGAAATTGATCTATCCCTCTCTGTTTTTGTGCTTGATTCTTTCAAACGCTGATGCTGATAAATGCTCTTTGTATCATCTAGAGGTGATGGAAGCGTTTTTTTCATTGAACTAATCGTAAAAGATAAGATAACCTGTTCACCACAATAATAACCCTGTTCATTGATGAGGTAACGCAAAAACTGATGAGCCTTTTGAGAAGTTTCATAACCAATTGATAGGGCTTCTAATGAGTTGTTGAATTTACCTCGAAAAGTGTAATTTTTTGTGTCGTTATCGGAAATAAGTTTTGCATTTGCTGCGGCATTGGATATTTTTTTAGGGTGAGATGTAGCTGTTTGTTGGATCGTTCCGGTAATATAATCAAGCGATTGCTCTGCCTTCTTTGACAGATAGTATTGGTGCCATGCATTGAAAAACGTTTGATTCTCCCAAACAGTCTTTTGTGGATTACCCGATATTACAACTTTAAAAACGACATTCTGTTTCCCTTTCAATTTCATTCCTGACAGATCAGAGGCAATTGTTTGTTTCTTAGCATATTGATAAATCGCCTTAACCTGTTCTGTAGCGAATGACGATTCGGCAAAATCCTTCAATGTTCTAATGTATTCGTCATATTTTTTTCCATCGCCTTTCAAATAATCGTATTGATCAAATACAGGGTGAGGGGAAACATTGCTTGAACGGCCCATACTTTCCTCTGTGACGGGAATGCATATCTGTTCAGAAGCCACAACATAATTTCCTTCTTTATCTTTTTTTGTTTTTTCAATTTTTTCAGCTTTGATGAAATTGCCTTTATCATCAATGACTATCACAGCAATACTATCTTGATTATTGGAGATAGTTGTTGTTGAAAGCGGATATCTCGACATCAACGCATCAGCATTGTTATCGTAACTAACTGCCAAATTCTGCCAGAGTCCCACCTTATTCCTCTCCCAATAAGTCTACTACGGTAAGGTCATCGTCAATATGTGAAAAGTTTCGATTAGTTTCAAACTCTTTTGCTGTCATCTTGCGGATAAATCGCCTCAAGGAAGGGTCACAATCCTTTGGCATTGGAAATTTGATAATACTATTTTGCATTTTTGCTCTCCAGAGGCGGACGGCAAGTTCGTCTTTTCCCGTTTCATCCGGATAGTCATAGCCGTGAAACTGAACGCCGAAATCGAGTTCGTAGTCGTCATAACAACTTTGGCCTTCTTTAAAATCACAGGGTTCGACATAGCCTTGGCATTCTCTTGTTCCAAGAAATATATCCCGTCGCCCACCCTTTTCGATGCAACGTTTAGCGATATTGTGATGCTTATTTTCATTCCTGTCGGATTCAAGGTCCTGACGGTATTCGTTCCACTCAAAATGCGCAAGCACCTGATATTCCACGTCCTTCAAATAGGTGTAATATGAAAGATCAGTAAATGTTGCCTCCTTCTTCTTAGGATCCTTTTTGTCTGGATAAATGCCATCTAGTTGCAGTGTTCTAATTCCCTTAGATTCAGTTTGAATTTTCTACATTACTCGTACTGCGTCGATATACCAAATGAAGGTTGGTTTCCAATAGACGCTTTCAAGAATACCTTTGAGTGCTTGATAAGTCGGAACTTGGTAGGTAAATTTCTCACCACCAACCCGCGTCACGGGATCGGCGAACAGTGCATATTTTCCAGTTATTTTAAATTCTACAGAGTTACGTTTTTTGTTCATTTGGCACCTCTTTACGGAAATAAATCCCTATCATTCATGTTGTTAACAAGATAAACGTTGTTAACAAGATAAATGTTGTTAACAAGATAAAAATTGCAAGTCCGGCTGAAGCAATAAACCTTTTTCTTTTGAATAATAATCCGAATTTCGAAGACAATAAAATGTGTCATCTATTTCTTTAACTACTTGTTCACCAAGCTTCTCCAAGACATATGGGTAGACAGAAACCGTATATTTTTGTAAATCTTTCAAAATACGCATTTTTTCCTTTGGATCGTAGCACCGTTGAAAATCGCTTACACGTTTCAGGGCATCTTCATAAGGTACAACAATACCAATCTGTTTTTCATCAATCACAGAGAACTCATCAGCTGCGACTTGAAATGCACACGGTAAACCAGAGTAATCTTCATTATTGCGATTCTTGTAAGCAACTGCATCTAGAAGATTATCATTAAGCAAGCTATAAATTGTTGTCTTCCCATCTTTAGTATCGTAATCCATTTTATTTTTCTGAGTTTTGAAGTAATAGTAGTAAAATAAATCAGTCATTTCATCACTCAAAATATCCTTTCCTCTCTTTTCATCGAATACTGTTTCTGTAATATCTTTCCCTTCCTCAATTTCAGGCAACCGTTCCAGATTTTCATTTTTAACATTTACAACAAAAACTGACTGAGGCGTTTGATTTTCTTTATTGCGGTTACAACGTCCCGCAGCTTGTATTATACTGTCCAATCCTGCTTGTGCACGAATAACACAGTCGAATGAAATATTCACTCCTGCCTCAATCAGTTGTGTGCTGACACATAGTGTTAATCGCTTGCTTTCCGACTTTAAGTTCTTTTTTAATTGTTCAAGGACATCCAAACGGTGAGCAGGGCAAAGATCTGTTGTCAAAAATACTTTTTCACAATCAGTCGACTTACATTGTTCATACACTTTACATGCATCACTTTTTGTATTTAGAATTACAAGCGTACTTTTACCCTGTTCAATTTGTGTTTTAGCCAAGGTTGCGATTTGTTCGTGATCCATTTCTGGTTTCGTTTTATCTTCAATACGAACTCGTTCAAAAATTTTCAATTCTTCCTGTGTAATGGTAACAATATCGGGTTGGCTGGATAATAATACAGGGCGGTTAGTCTCGTGAAGATGGGGTTGTGTGGCCGTGCAGAGCAAGGTGGTTGATTTTCCGAAGGTCTGCAAAAAATTGATTGTATCATTGAATAAATGGATGCATCTTATTGGAAGAGCTTGAATTTCGTCAAAAATCAAAACTGATTCTGACATATTGTGAAACTTGCGCAACTTCGATGCCTTGTTGCTGTAAATCGTCTCTAAAAATTGAACCATTGTGGTCAGAATAATCGGGCTATCCCATCGAGATGCCAATAAATTATATTGTTCCACATCATCGTCCTTTTCCGGAACTTCAATGTTGGAATGATGTTCGAATATCAAGTCGTTGCTGTTGTCTTTGAATACTTTGTGCATATCGTCGGCTGTTTGATCAAGGATCGACAGATACGGAATAACATAAATAATGCGTTTTAGATTATGTTCTTTTGCATGTTCCAACGCGAATCGCAAACTTGATAAAGTCTTTCCGCCGCCTGTCGGGACAGACAAAGTATAGATACCTTGATTCCGACTACTGCCCTCTAGTCTGCATTGCTCTGAAATCCGTGTACGGGCGTTATAGAGAGAATTTGTTCTATCAATAATATTTGGGTCTGAAAGATATTCTTCCAATTGCTGAATTAACTTTGTCCAGTCGGATGACGTGTTGTCGGGGATTATCTTGGCCGCATCGCAACGGTCAGCATCTACAAGGCAAGAATAAAGTACTTTCGTTAAGAGATGCAACATAAAGTCTGGACTTAATTCTTTTGTTTGGAGTGGCTGGAAAAAATTCAATATTTCTTCTGTCAGTTCTGCTTCATTGATATCTGGGCTGAATTGTTTTTTTGCTTCTTCATAAGGAAAATAGTCTTCGCCTTTATTGACTTTGACAGATAATGTGCTTTCTCCATCTGTAATATTATTGAACAAACCGTTGTGATGACTTGCAATGACATTGCCAATGATGTCGGTCAGTAAAGTCAATTTGATTTTTTCTTCCGCATACTTCGCCCCTTGCAAAGCATGGATGACTTCGCCACGTCTTACTTTTTCTCCCCTCTAACTTCGAGCCAAATAATCTTGATATTTTTGTGTATATTTTCCAAAATCGTGCAGTAAACCAATTGTGTAACCCATATTTGCACAACCAAAAACATCAGCAAACTCTTTAGTGTAATTCGCTGTATTTTTGATATGTTCAGGAAGTGTCTGCCCGTCACGAGCGCAGTAAATCATATTTATTCATCCGTTAATTCTTTCTTTATCTTCAATCCTTTTTTTCAAAAATTCAACTCATATCCCCCGGCTCCGTCTTCATAAACTCCCTCAAAACCGTTGTCGCATAACTCCCTCTCGGCAACATAAACTCCAACTTCACAGCCGTTTTCCCCTCAAACAATTCATCCCCCATAACGGAAACCACAGGTTCCGCTTCCAACAAAATCTCTTTCCTCAACCCTTTCGAAGCAACTTCGGGAAACACAGGAACCTTAAAATCCTCGCTCGTAAATCCGGTCTCTTCAATCACCCTTCGCTCAATTTCCCCCGGAATCCCGCTAGCCAAAAGTGTCTCAGACCCAAACAGAGGCGCCGTCACAAAAGCCCGCTTCCTTTTTAAAAGAGCGTTAATCCCTTCCACATTCTCTTCATCGACCTTTTCCAAACGGCCGGAATCGGGCATCTTATCTTTTCCGCGGTAACAAACGATATCGCCGGGAACGGCAATGTTTAAGGAAAGCCCGCTCTTCAGCCGTTCGCAAATGATCCGGTTGAAGAGCCACGACTGATAAGCATGAATAAACATGGTGTACAAATTTTTCGGCAAAATCATAAACGCGCCTTTAAAATCCCCCGGACGCGCGATCAGGTGGCTGAGAAGTGCCTTTTCATGACCCAAATGGTCGGGAAACTCCGCAACGGCCTTTTTGAAATCCTTTATCTCTCCCAGCCGGGCGCGCACCTCTTTCGTCCTTTCCGGCTCATCCGGATGCACTTCCGCCAAATATCTCATCACGGCTTTTTCCAAATCGCCTTCCAAAATGTCGGCGCCGACAAGATGCGTCAGCGGACGAATGGAGCCGAATCTTTGTATGCCGAAGAAATTGGGAACGCCTCCCGCTTTTTGAATTTCGGCGGTCGTTTGGGCAACAGCCGCTTTTGCTTCGTCTTCCGGAAGATCAATGTTTCGAATGATGATTTCAAAATTATTTCCTTCCAAATCGCCGAGACCGATCGGATTCTGCGACCGGCCGAGAACACGGACGGAAATGTCTTTCAAATGAACGCTTTCCACCTGTTCTTTGGTGACGTCGTAAAGACTCATTTTTTGAACGGTGACGGCTTTTTTATCCTTCGTTCCCGCGTAAGTGATTCTTTTGTGACTGATACCGAGAGCGTTTGAATAGGATTTTAAGAAATGATTCGTGTCCCAGTTGGTTTTGGTCACCTCGGTCATCAGGTAACGGCGGTTCTTGTCAATCACGTCGTTTTCTTCATAAGAATAATTGGATATTTCAGTGACTTTGAAATCCTCGGGGCGATACCTCAGAAGACCTTTGACACCCGGAGTATTTGTAAAATATTGGTCCATTCCGATTTCCTTTTCCAAGTGAGGAACTTGAAGCGTGTTCATTTTTGTACCTGCTCCCGTATTTGCTTGTCTTTGCTTTTCCCTATTTTCGGATCAGAGCATTTTTAAATGGCCGGTAATTTTGTCGATCTTTTCTTCCGGCGCCGGTCCGATGCCGAGGACTGTGATTGTTCCCGGTGCGATTTCCGTTCGGCCAGCGTCCGTGATGAGCGCCGTCGGCAGTCCTTCCCGTCTGGCCTTTTCTTTCAGCTCAAAGAGTTCTTGAAGAGTGGCCGCCTTTAGAACGACTTTTTTCTGTCCGCCTTCTTTCCAAGCGTCTAAGTCTCTTTTGTCCGTCCATTCCGCCGCCGAGACTGCCGCATGCGCAACCTGCACCGCCAGCTTTCCGGGGGACAGCTTCAAATCCATGCGCATCACGATGCATTGCTTATATTCACCCATTTTCTTTCCTCTGCGTTTTGTCTTGGTTTTTTTCAGGTTCTTTTCAGGTTCTTTTCTCGTTTAAAAGAACGGCGGACCAACTATAAAAATAAAACCGAATCTTTTCACGCGCCATTTCGGTGCTTCTCCATTGTTTGCTTCACACGCCTTTCAGAGAGTTTCCAATGTT